>Ga0315295_10000021_pt1 | contig 159393 bp, 144 predicted proteins | sample YL17G14_0_MG_FD_204453 | JGI IMG/M metagenome (GOLD analysis project Ga0315295, IMG submission 204453) | Sediment microbial communities from Yellowstone Lake, YNP, Wyoming, USA - YL17G14_0 | ecosystem: Environmental > Aquatic > Freshwater > Lake > Sediment | place: USA: Wyoming | collected...
CTCTTCAAGCAGTTCAGCCTCTTTGGCGGCAACCAAAAGCCTCTCGCGAAGATTCCGTTCAAGTTCAGCTACATCTTTGAGTGCGAAGACAGCACGAAACCCCACAGACACATGATAGAGGACTGGGAACTCGGGGTCCTCTACCTCAATGAGGTCGCACGCTTCCGTGACGAGATGAAAGCGGCCGAGAGCGTGCGTAGCGTCTTCCTCTCCAGACTGTGTGCGGGTGACAAGGATACGCGATTCTTCATGGGGACGGTATTCCCGTTCAACTCATGGGTCGTGGTAGGGGTCTTCTACCCTCCGAAGTCGCCACTCGATCACCAACTACGGCTCTTCCAGGGGGCAACACAGGCCGGTCTGTCATCATAGCCAATCCCGTATCTTGTACCAGCGGTCGAGGCGTTGGGCGCAAGTGCATACAGAGAAGGCCCCCGCCGTGGCAGGGGTGGGGCCCGTCTAACAGGCCATTACGCAACTCCATTCCTGAGAACCCAGCCTCATTCTGGGGCACTCAACTCTATTCTGGGTGAATAGCATCCAGTCGAACCAGCATCTCCCTTACTCCACCGTCACCGACTTCGCCAGGTTCCTCGGCTTGTCGATGTCGGTACCGCGCTCCAGCGCCACGTAGTACGCCAGGAGCTGCATGGCGATGACCGAGAGCGCCGGGGAAAGCAGCGGGTTTACAGCCGGGATCTGGACAGCCACGTCGTCACCATCCAGATGGACCTTGGCCAGGCATTCGTCCGAGCCGATGGCGACTACCCTTCCGCCTCGGGCCTTGACCTCCATGATGTTGGAGGCTGTTTTCGGCGCTATCTCGGGGTCTGTCAGGACAGCTATCACCGGGACGCCGGGTCCTATCAAGGCAAGCGTTCCGTGCTTGAGCTCTCCCGCAGCGTACGCCTCGGCGTGGATGTAGGAGATCTCCTTGAGCTTCAGCTGCCCCTCCATGACCGCCATGTAGTCCATCCCGCGGCCGATGAAGAAGATGTCCTCCTTCTGAGCCATCTCCTTTGCCAGCCACTTCATCACCGGTGCCGACTTGAGCGTGCCCTCCGCCTTCTCAGGCAGGGCTTTGATGTCCTCGGTGAGCCGGACCACGTCGGGCCCGTGGAGCCTCCCTCTCACGGTAGCCAGATGCACCGCCAGAAGACCCAGGCACGCCACTTGAGTGGTATATGCCTTGGTAGAAGCCACCGATATCTCGGGGCCAGCGCGCTGGTACATGACGTCGTCAGCTTCCCGCGCCAGCGAGCTCATGGGCTGGTTCACTATGGCCAGGACCCTCTCTGCCCCGAGCGCCCGGGCCTCCCTCATCGCGGCCATTGTATCCATGGTCTCGCCGGACTGGCTGACCACGACGCACAGGCTATCTGGCGGAACGATAGGCTTGGCGTATCTGAACTCCGACGCCAGCATCGCCTCCGCCGGCACGCCTGCCAGACGTTCAATCAAGGTCTTGCCCACCAGGCACGCGTGGAAGGCGGTGCCGCAGGCCAGGAGCCAGACCTTCGACAGCGAGCGAACCTGCTCATCACTAAGCCCGAACTCGCCCTTCTCGAACTCAACGGCGCCGTCGCGGATGCGTCCGGACACCACCCGGTCCAGCGCCTCGGGCTGCTCATAGATCTCCTTCAGCATGAAGTGGTCGAAGCCGGCTTTCTCGGCCGCTTCAGGCTTGAGGTCGACGAGGACAGGTTCTCTCTTCACGAGCCCATTGTTCCTGTTACGGATAGTGACGCCGTCGCACTCGACGACCACCGTCTCTCCGTCGTTCACGATCAGGGCTTTTCTGGTGTAAGGCAGGATGGCAGGAATGTCGGACGCCAGGAAGTTCTCTCCTTCGCCGATGCCCACGATGAGCGGGCTCTTCTCCCGGTAGGCCACGATCCGGCCGGGTTCCGACGCGTGGATAACGACGATGGCCATGGTGCCTTCCAGCTCGCCAACGGTCTCTCTGACCGCCTCGGCCAGGTCACCCCGGTACTTCTCCTCAATGAGGTGCGCCACGAGCTCGGTATCGGTCTCCGACTTGATCTTGTGGCCGTTCCTGAGGAGCCTTTCCCTGAGCTCGCGGTGGTTCTCGATGATCCCGTTGTGGACCAGGACGATGTCCCCCGTGCAGTCCCTGTGGGGATGAGCGTTGTCGTCGCTCGGGACGCCATGGGTCGCCCACCTGGTGTGCCCGATCGCCTGGGTCGCGGCCGGAAGCTCGGCAAGCTTCGCCTCCAGGTCCTTCAGACGGCCCTTGCACTTGGCCGTAACAATGCCTTGCCCGTTCAGGACGGCGATGCCCGCCGAGTCGTACCCCCTGTACTCCAACCTGCACAGGGACTCCCAGACAACCCTCGCCGCCTGTCTCTCACCTACGTAACCGACGATGCCGCACACTTGGATATCTCCCTTCGCAATGCGTGTTCATGTCAGCCAAGACGGCGGGCGGAGGTAGCCCAGGCCCAGGCCGTGCCAAAAGGGTGCGCGTGAGGATGCGCGCGAGGCGCGAAGGCGAAAGGTGGACATGGTGAGCGGATGCAGGACGCCGAACGCCAGTATCTCGTGCTGCTGCGTCCATTGTCCTCGTTCTGCGGCAACCACCCGGCCCTTGTTGTTTTCCGGTCACCCGGAGGTTTTGAAGGACCTCTATCGGTTGTGGCCAACCGTGGGGGACCCGCCGAATCTTTCGAATTCCCCCATCCTCGTCTACTTCCCGGCGCCCCTTCTCTGAAGAGCCCATAGCTCGGGAAGTCCAAGCGCTATCTTTCGTACTTCTGCCGCGTAACCTGGCTCCTGTCGCGCTGCTAAGCCCTTTGCGCAGCCTCGTTTTCCCTCCTGATCACCTCCTCGAGGTATTGTATGCATAAATGTACCATGTCGGGGTCAAGGGACTCAACCATTATCCGGACCAACGGTTCAGTGCCTGACGGCCTGACCAGCACCCGGCCTCTGTTGCCCAGGTCCGACTGGGCCTTGCTGATGGCCTTCACGACCGGTTCCCGCTTCACGAGACCCTTCGGATCCGCCGCTCTCACGTTGACCAGGTGTTGCGGGACGCTGGACATGACAGACGCGAGCTCAGATAAGGTCTTCCCTGTCCCCGCCATCACGTCCGCCACGAGCAGCGACGTCAGGATGCCGTCGCCCGCCCAGAGGATGTCCCTTACGATGATGTGGCCCGACTGCTCGCCCCCGAGTCTGAACCCTAACTCCTCCATTTTCTCTAGGACGTAACGATCGCCCACGGGGGTCCTTTCCAGTGATATACCGTGCTTGCGAAGGCCAACTTCCAGGCCGTAGTTTGACATCACTGTGCCGACCACTGCGTTCCCGGCAAGCCTGCCCTTCTGAGCCATGTCCAGGGCCAGGATGACCATGATGTGATCACCGTCCTGTACAACGCCGGTTTCATCGACCGCGATGCACCGGTCCCCGTCGCCGTCGTACGAAAAGCCCGCGTCGAATGCGCCCTTAGAAGCCTCGGACTCCTTGGCCGCTCGGGCCGAGGCCACTTTCTCAGCGAGGGCGTATGGGTGGGTGGAGCCGCATCTCTCGTTGATGTTCGACCCGTCAGGCGCGTTGTTCATCACCAGGGCCAAGCCTGCCAGCCTCGTCCACACCTTGGCAGCGATGAACGACGTTGAACCATTGGCGGTATCAAGGACAACACGGAGGCGCGAGAGGTCGTTCTTCGGCGCGCCGCAGAGAAAGTCCACGTAGCGGTCGACGCTCACCTCTCCAGACAGGACGCGCCCGATGCTGCGGCCCGTGGGGAACGCGTCCCCATCGCTCGGGCCTTCGACGAACTCGGAGAACCTGACCTCCGTGGCGTCCGGGACTTTCCGGCCGTCAGGCCCGAAGACCTTGAGCCCGTTGTACTCGCCGGGGTTGTGGGACGCCGAGATCATGACGCCGCCGCCGAGCCTGAGTTCCTTCACGAGATAAGAAAGGCCCGGGGTCGTTATGACGCCGAGCCTTACAACGTTCCTGCCTGTTGAGGTTATCCCCGCTACGATGGAAGCTTCCAGCATGTCCCCGGAAGCGCGCGTATCCTTTCCGACGCACAGGTCTGTACCCGGCGACAGCTGAATGCCCATTGCCCTACCCAACCTGAAGGCCTTATGCCAGGAAAGACCCGCATTGGCGATGCCGCGGATCCCGTCGGTCCCAAACAGGTTCATCCCGTGACTCCTCCAGTGATCCTGGGACGCTACATCCGGTCAGTCATCTCCTGGTAAGGGTGAGCGTCACGAACGCGGGCTTTATGTCCACCTTGATGCTCACGTCTTGCGGCAGGCCGCGTGGGACTACGGTCAATTGACGGATGATCTGGCGTGACCCTCCGGTCTCCACCACCTCAGCATTGATATACACCTGCACGTCCGGGGCCTTGACTTGGGCCAGTACGTCACTCCTGCCGTGCAAGACAACATCCACCTCCGCAGGGGTGATGAGGAACGAGTAGCCAACCGGCAGATTCTCAACCTGTACAGGCACTTTAGTGAACGTCTTGTCGACTATGTCCTCCGCGATCTCCACGCTGACGGTCACCCTGGTTGTTTTCGCCGTGACGCCAGAGGGTATGACCAGATTCGCGCTATAGCTGAATGTCGCGTCGCGATCGGAGACATCAATCTGCCTCGTATAGAGGGCGTCGATCTGGCGGGTCACCGAAGGCTCCCCTCGGATCTCGACGACCTCGGGGCTTACCGTGGTCCTCGCTATCTTATAGCCCATCTTCGGTGCACCCGTTGTATCGACCCGGATCCCCACGGTCTTGGCCGGAGGCCTCTGCTTCATCGGCACGGTCACGTCCACCTCGGCGGGCTGGATCTCGACCCCGGCGACCTCGTTGCCCGCCGGGTCCCGGGGCATCAGGGACACCTTGGACGCCACGGGTGCGACCGCCCCGGTGATGTCGATCTCTCCCACGGCTACCTGCACCTGGTCGACTTTCCTCTTGGCGCCCACGACCAGCGCCGTCGGGACTGTCAACAGGGGCTTGTCTGCCTCATAGTCCTCGTTGGGCATGCCCCGGATGACCACCGTGACGTCGACCTCTTTGCTCGCCCGATCGTCCAGCCCGACGACTACCTGCTTGGGGCTGATGTTCGTTACCTGAACTCCAGCATAGGGGGACACAAAGCTGATCGGCACTATCACAGAGGTCGCGCCGTACTTGGTGACGTCTACGGTAACCTTCAGCTCGTCCGGCCTGATCTGAGAGAAACTGCTTGTGCGCCCCTCGAAGGTGACCTGCACCCTGGCCGGATCCTGGGAGGTGACCACCCGGCCTGGAGCCACCTCGACCTTGATCTCTAGGGTGAATGGCTTACTCTCCAGCGGGTTCTTGTCGTTGATCGCCGTGACCCACATGAGGAGAGCCAGAATGACGGCGGCGACTTTGACCAGCAGATCTCTCTGGAGCATTCTCTCGATCATTTGGCTGACCCCCGGCGAAACAGCTGGGACACCGGCTGGCGCTCGGGCAGGAGCTCGACCAGCTTCTCCCTAAGAGTGCGCAGGTCGAGTCCTCGAAGTAGCCGTCCGCCCACGGCCAGAGACACGGTCCCTGTTTCCTCCGAAACCGCGATTGCCACCGCGTCCGACACTTGCGTCACGCCGAGCGCGGCCCTGTGCCTGGACCCGAGCTCGACGGTCACTGCCTCCTGAGTCGACGGCAGGAAGCAGGCTGCAGCCGCGATCCTATCGCCCCTGACAATGACGGCTCCATCGTGGAGCGGAGTGCTCTTGTAGAAGATGTTTTCGAGAAGCTCGGAGGTGACCATCGAATCGAGCGACACCGCTTCCTCCATGTACTCCTCGAGCCCGGATGCTCTTTCTATGACTATGAGGGCGCCGGTGCGCATCGCTGACAGGTGCCCAGCCGCCTCCGCGATCTCGTCGATGACCTTCTCGGAGGTGAATATGCCCCCTGTGAAGAGCGAGCGGGTGACCAAGCTACCCCCCCGGCCAAGGTGCTCCAGCGCCCTTCTGATCTCTGGCTGGAACACTATGGGCAGCGCTACCAGCAACATCGTTGCGACCCGTTCCAGCACGTAGTTCACGGTATAAAGCCTGAGCAACTCGGTGATCGACATTGAGATATACAGCAGGGCGATTCCCTCCAGGAGCTGGACGGCCCTCGTCCCGCGGATGAGGACAAATATCCTGTAAAAGAGGTACGCCACGATGGCGATATCGACCACAGCGCGGAGCACGTCCTGCCAGGTCCCGAGGTAGCGCAGCTCGCTGAACAATGTGCCCCTTCACGCCCTTTCGTCCATCTATAGAATATCATTCGTCCACTGGGGCAGGAACCCTTTCGCGCCCGAGGCCCAGAACACGGTTCTGCATGACAGGATCCCTGTATACAGACGCAGGAATCGGTGTCGGGTTTAACTGATGGAATATTTCGTGCGTGTTTCGGAGATGGCGAGTTGCCAAATGGCCTTCTGGTTTAACTCGCAGCAAACCAATCGCGTCAGATCTCCCAAATATGGCTTTTCTCTTTGCTGTAGGTTAAACCGAGCGCGTGATGTGCCACCTTTTGGCAGATTTCTACGCTTTCTCCCACAGGAATTGCGTCTAACTTGCGAGAAACACATACGTGCCCAAACAACGCGCGAGTGCTCAGCCGGTATCCACCTTCAGGGGCAGCACGGATTGCTGCCCCTCTCTTTTGGGAGCCCTCGACAAATAGAGACCGCGTTGGAAAGCGGATGTTCTGACAGAATAGAAGGAGGTGCCGTAGAGTGAAGAAGATCGTAGCTGTCCTTCTCGTCGCTGCGTTGGCGTTTGGGTTCGGTGCTACTCTGGTCCACGCGGTGGATCTGGGTCCGTCGGTTGTCGCCGACGGTCCGGGCTATCCTGAGCCCGAGCCCCCGCCCCAATGGCCACCGGTTCAAAACGTCGTCCCCAACGGATAACAGGGATTCCGGTACCGGGAGCGAATTAACCTCCCGGTATTTCTTTTGCCCTGAGGGGAGAGGTACGGCCTGTGGCCTCCGTCGAAGTGTTCTGCAGGAACGTGAAAACGGTCCTGGCGCAGCGGAACATCCGCTTCAAGGACCTCGCTGAGCGGATAGGGCTTTCCGAGTCTTACCTTTCGCTCTTCCTGACCGGTTCCCGCAAGAACCTGAACGACGAGTATAAGGATAGGATAGCGGCGTGCCTCAACATGACCCTGTCCCAGCTCTACTCCGAGGAGTTCGGATCCGCCGTTTTCTCCGCTGGGCCGATTTTCGTTGAGGATCCTGACAGGGTTGACACGGTGCGATTGATCGAAACATTCCTGTCTGCCATCCATCTAGAGGGCGCGCGCCCCGCTTTCTACTCAGTGCTAGCGGGCTTCAGCGACCGCGACGCTCGTACCGTAAGATCCTTTCTATCGGGCGTTCTCGGGCACCTGTCCAACCAGGACGGGCAGAGCGAGAAATCCGGGTCTGACGTGATATCATTGCCGGAGCAGGAGAGAAGTCTCTTGGCCATCTACTCAATAGCAGGTGAGGGAGCTCGGCTTGAGTGGGTGCAGGCGGCTTCGGGTCTCGATCGTAATACATTTACCAGACTCAGCGAGAATCTAGCCGACAGGGATTTCATTCGGCTTACAGAGGATGTAGTGGGCCGCAGGTCCACTGTCGCCCGGAACGAAGTCCCGGTGTCGTCGATGTTCACGTCCAGGAAACTCAGAGACATCCACCTTACCCTCGCCGCTGCCATGCAGATCCTCGGCGATCAGGGGCCCTACTTCGAGAAAGCGCTGGCCGAGCACTTCATCAAGGCCGGCAGGAATGGGGAGGCGCTGGAGCATGTCAAGAAGGCTGCGCGGCTGATGGAGTCCTCAGGCCTGTGGCGTGAAGCAGCTGAGGCCTGGCATCAAGCGTCGATTCTGTACGGCACATTGAACAACGTTGGCGAGAGAAGCAATTGCCTGGCCGATGCGGCGAAGTGTCTGTGTGCCGCAGGTGAGTTCACGGAGGCAAGCGAATTCGGAAACTACGCCTGTAGACTGATCGAGGAGTTCTGCGAACCCCGATCCGTAGGCTATGTCTGCATAATGATGGGCAACATGCTGCGGGCACACGACCTGGAGGCGGCCGCTGAGTGGTACAGGAAGGGCATCAAGTCCACCCCGCCCGAGGATTCCGGACGCGGTGTCCTGCTGATCAACCTAGCGGCAACGTTGCTGGAAGCCGGTAAACTTGATGAATCCGAGAACATCCTCAAGGAGACTCTGCGCTGGTCAGCCGGCAAGGACGTCCCCGAGGTCGGCTCCATAAACCTCAAAGTGTCCCTCAGTCTCGGTCTCATTGAGTACCAAAGAAGGAACTGGAAAAAGGCCAAGGCGCACTTCGAGTCATGTCTGGAACAGGCACAGGTTTCAGGCGCTCCGCTAGAAACCGCCTGGCATAACCTCGGGATGCTCATGTACAGGGACGACAACGTGAAGATGGCGCGGGAATACCTGGTCAAAGCCCAGGACGTGTACCGGGAGCGAGGCAACATGCTGTCGTGGGCGTATGCGGCCATTGAACTGGCGAAAGTGGCTCTCAGGGCAGGGGACCTGGAAGAAGCCCGGAAGCAGGTCAGGGCAGCCGAGCCGTACCTTGAGGAGAAATCCCTGCATGAGAAAGGTTGGGTTCTTCTGATCCGTGGGTGCATAGACCACGGGCAGCGCCTGGTGAACCAAGCCGTCGAGAATGGGCGAAAGGCAGTGGACATATTCCAGCGGGAGGCAGCGGAACGCGATCTGGCGTGCGCGGCTCTGTGGCTGTCAAGCCTGTATACGGAAGTGGGGGATCTCCAGCAAGCGACGTTCCTGGAGCGGAGGGCATTCCAGATATACGACAAGAGGCACTGGGACGTGCGGGAACTGCGCAGGGAGCGGTCGCTCCTGGAACCCGCTAAGGATACAACACGGAGGGATGATGCATGACGGTGTACTTTGAGAAGCGCGGCAGGGACAATACCGGCGAGACGGCCAGCCTCGCCCTGGGGAGGGCCAAGGAACTTGGGATCAACTACATTGTGGTTGCCACCAACACGGGCTTCACCGCCCGGCAGTTCCAGGGGAAAGGCGTCAAGATAGTGGCCGTCACTCACCAGCACGGCTTCAGGGAGCCCGGCATGGACGAGATGGGCCCCGCGACCAGGGCCGAGCTGCAGCAAGCGGGGATGGATGTGCTGACCACCACACACCTCTTTGGCAACGTAGAGAGGGCTATCACCCAGCAGCAGGGCGGGTTGTACCCTGGCGGCATCATCTCCGCGACCCTCAGGATGTTCTCCCAGGGCACGAAGGTCGCGGTGGAGGTCGCTGTGATGGCTCTCGACGCGGGCCTGATCCCCTACGGCCAGCCCATAGTGTCGGTCGGAGGCTCAGGCGGCGGAGCGGATACGGCCCTCGTCCTGGTCCCGGCCCACTCCAAGACCTTCTTCGATACGGAAGTCCTGGAGGTCATCTGCAAACCCGTTCACACCAAAGGGTAAGTTAATGGCAGCTCCAAGCAAAGGCAAAGCAAGGTGACGCCAATGGCGGGTGATCCGGTGGCGCCTGTTTCCCTCTCTGACCTCACAGGGTTCCCCCTCTCGATGGCCGAGGACGGCGCTTTGACGTTCGGTCCCGGAGTCAAGAGACCCGAGATTTCCTCGCGGAGTCTTGAGGACGCATCTCCCGTGCTTCTCTACCCCAGCGAGGACGAGCCCGGCACTCTTTACGTAATGTATCGGGGCACCGGACTTATCAAGGACCGGAAGGCCATAGAAGACGCCGGACTCAGGTACGACATCACGGTCATCTACCCCGGTACGATAGGGTCCGAGTTCGTCAAGACGGTCGGACACTACCACCCAAAGGTGCGCGGGCAACCGTGGACGTACCCGGAGGTCTACCAGGTGCTCTCGGGCACCGCCCACTTTCTCATGCAAAGGGGAGGAGACGTATCGGGCGAGGTCGAGGACTTCGCCGTGGCGGACTTCGAGAGGGGCGACATCCTGCTCATCCCCCCATTCTACGGCCACGTGACGACGAATCCCGGCAAGGAGCCGCTCGTCATGGCCAACTGGCTCGCCTCGGAGTTCCAGTCCGTCTATGACCCTGTCAGGCTGCGCAAAGGGTTGGCCTTCTACGATGTCGAATACAAGGGCCAGAGCATATTCATGCCGAACGACAGCTACGAGTCCCACCCGAGGCCCAGGCTCGTGAAACCGGTTGACTACCCGGAACTGGGATTGAAGCGGGGCGAGAGTATTTATGTGGCGTGGCAGGCGGGCGCTGACCTGGCGTTCTTGAGAAAGCCGTCTTTGCAGGCGAAACTGTGGGAGTCCATGGGAATCTACCCCAGGAAATAGCTTCGAGCGGTCCTTGGGGAGGGGAGCGCGGCATGACGGAGTTCAACCCGAACGTGGTGATCGTCACGGGGCTTTCAGGAGCCGGCAAGTCCCAAGCTTTGAAAACCCTGGAGGACCTCGGCTATTTCTGCGTGGACAACCTCCCGCCCGCGCTCATCCCCACATTCATCCAGCTTTGCAGCCAGGTGAGAGAACCCATTTCCAGAATCGCTATGGGTGTGGACGTGAGGGGCAGGGAGTTCTTCGATGACCTGTCGACGGCGCTGTCCACCATCGACGAGGCGGGCACCCGGCCCATGATCCTCTTCCTGGAGGCGGACGACGACATCCTGGTCAGGCGGTACAAGGAGACCCGGCGTCGCCATCCTCTGTCTCCTCAGGGGAGCACGCTGGAGGGGATACGCGAGGAGCGGGCGATGCTCTCGGACCTCAAGTCCATGGCGAGCATCATCATAGATACGTCAAACCTTTCCACGTCCGAGCTGAGGCGGCAGTTGGTCGACGTCTTCTCCAGGAACGTGAAACTCGAGAAGCTGCTGGTGACGATCGTGACTTTCGGCTTCAAGCACGGGCTGCCTATGGATGCGGATCTGGTGTTCGACGTCAGGTTCCTCCCGAACCCGTACTACCTTGGTGACCTGAAGCCCCTCTCGGGGCTCGATTCCAGGGTGACGCAGTTCCTTTTCAAGTCGGCCCTCACCAAGAGCTTCTTCTCGCGCATGTCCAGGTTCGTCGACTTCCTCCTGCCCCACTACGTCGAGGAGGGCAAGAGCCACCTCACCATCGCGATCGGGTGCACGGGCGGCCGCCACCGCTCCGTAGCCGTGGGCGAGTCCCTGAGGACGCACCTCGAGGCCAAGGAGTACGCTGTGGTCGTCGAGCATAGAGATATCGAGCGAGGAGAGTCCGGAGGCTCTGGCAGTTGAGAGATCCCAGTTACCCTAAGATAGTGGCCATAGGCGGCGGCACTGGCCTCGCCAGCGTGCTGCGCGGCCTGAAACCTTTGGACTGTGAGATAACTGCCATCGTGACGGTCGCCGACGACGGGGGCAGCTCCGGGCGACTCCGCAAGGACATGGGTATCCTTCCTCCGGGCGACATCCGCAACTGCCTCCTGGCCCTAGCGCAGGCCGAGCCCGATATGGCCTCGCTTTTCAACCACAGGTTCCAGAAAGGCGAGCTGAACGGGCACAACTTCGGCAACCTGTTCCTGGCCGCCATGACCGAGATGACCGGCGATTTCCAGGTAGCTGTTCGTACGATGTCCAGGATCCTGGCGGTCCGGGGGACGGTGCTGCCCGCGACCCTGTGTGACGTGTCTCTGCGCGCAGTCATGGAGGACGGGACCGAAGTCGCGGGCGAGTACAACATACCGCTGGCCAGGAAGAGTATCCGTCGCCTGCACATGGAGCCCGAGGATCCGCCCGCTCTGGACGAGGCCGTGAAGCGCATCGAGGAAGCCGACGGGATCATAATCGGGCCGGGCAGCCTATACACCTCGGTCATCCCGAACCTGCTAGTCCCGGGCATAAAGGCCGCTATCGCTGGGTCTCCAGCGCCGAGGATGTACGTCTGCAACGTCATGACCCAGCCGGGAGAGACTGACACCTTCAGCGCCGTCGACCACGTCCTGGCCCTTGAGGCCCACGCAGGCAGGCTGTTCTCCTACGTCCTTGTCAACACCGCGACGGCGCCGAGCGACATTGCCTCGAAGTATGCCCTGGAGGGCAAGTTCCAGGTGCTTGTGGACAGCGACGCTCTGTACGACAGGGGATACGTCCCGGTGACTGGAGACTACCTGAGCAAAGGGGACCTGGCCCGCCACGACTCCGCGAGCTTGGGCCGCTCGATCCTGGGTTTCGTTACCCAGAAGGACCTCGCCGAGAAGGTCGCCGGTTCCAGAGCGCCGAAGAGGTCCGCCGCGACCGACTCCTGACCTGGGGGTATGACCGCAGGCGCCGGTATCTCGCGGTACCGCGCCCCGACGATGGACCAAGACACCTTCTCCCGGACAGTCAAAGAGGAATTGGCCAGAGTCCCGGTAAAGGGACATTCCCAGGCCTACTGGGAAGCGTTCGCTTTGAGGAAATTCCTCCCGGCCCGGTCGAGAAACGCGGCCGACGGCTCCTTCTCCGCCGAGCCCTTCGTCATCCGGAGGCTCTACTACCTCATGAAACAGGGCTCGGGGGTGCAGGCTTCTATTTCCCGGGCGATTGCGGGAAACAGGCGGCGTACCGGAGGCCGGATACTGCCCGCGAAGCCGGGCGAACCTGCAGGGCCGTCTCTCGGGCGGCTCAAGGAAAGCGCGGCCTGCCGGCGCGGCTTCCTGCGCGGGGTGTTCCTGGCGAGGGGGTCCGTCGCGTCACCCGCTCGAGCGCATCACCTGGAGATAGCCCTGCCTGCGAGGAAGGACGCCCTGCTGGTACGGTCCCTGCTTTCCAAAGAAGAGCTCCGGTGCGGCCTGGTCGGACGCAGGTCCGCCTGGGTCGTGTACCTCAAGGACGGTGACGACATAGCGGAGTTCCTGAAGGCCGCGGGCGCGACGGCGTCGGTGCTGAAGTACGAGGACATGCGCGCTAGAAAGTCTCTCAAGAACTCGGTGCAGCGCCTGGTCAACATGGACCGCGCCAACGTCGGCAGGTCCGTCGAGGCATCACTCAGGCAGCTGGAGGACATCCGCCTCATAGACGAGGAAAAAGGTCTCCGGCGTCTGTCTCCTGCCCTCCGCGAGCTTGCGCGTCTCCGGGTGGAGAACCCCGACATGTCCATGGAGGAACTGGGGCAAACCCTGGCGCGTCCGGCATCCAAGTCCGCTGTCAACCATCGCTTCCGCAGGATCGCGGAAATCGCCGCCGGGATCCGGGCGGGGCGCGACGAGAGGAGCCACAATTGACGGGCGGGAGACTCATCGCCTCCCGCCCGGGCGTCATCCCAGCCAGGACCGGGCTTGCCTCCGGGCCAGGGCGGGCTACTCCACTACGATCTCTACGTGGTGCCCCTCTTCTTCGTCCGTTACGTCGATAATCTTGCCCTTCAGTCCGAAGTTGATGGCCGCCCTGAGCTCCTCGAGATTGACACCCATTCCGTTGAGGTCGGCGCCGCCGAAGGCCGCTACCCGGCTGCCAGTGCGGAGCGCCCAGTCAACGATCCCTATCGGCAGGTTGACCGACACCTTGGGCCTATTGGTCTTCATGTCCGTCACCCTGATGCGAAGCCACTTGGCTTTCCCCTGAGGAGCCTCCACGTCTTCTCCGGTGCTGGTCTCGAGGGCTTCCAGGAGCTTCATCCCTTCCTCGGGAGTGATCTTGCCGCCCTTGACCATGTTGAGTATCCTGACTCTCTCCTCGCCGTCCAAATACAGTTCAACTCCTTCTATACGTTGCCGTCAGAACGTGACCGTCACCCTTCCTACCGTGGTTGAGGCGCTAATGGAGGCCTTGGAGGCGGCGTCGCTGAACCCTCGGGTCCGGGCCTTATAGCGCCGGGCGCCGAACTTGTGCCGCGTATCGTTGATGAGGACTTCAGCGTCCTCGAACTCGGAAACGTCCAGCCTGCCCATCACCGTGGAGAGGTCAACCTCGTACGCGGCGCCAGGTTCCTTCTGCACCTCAACGTCGATTCTGCCGTTAGCGCTGTCCAGCTTCCAGCTGCCGGTGCCCCGGAGCCGGGCGCCGATCCGGCCGTTGGCCGTGCTGGCCTTCAGGTCGCCCGGATGTCCCCGGAACCCGATCCTGCCGTTAGCCGATTCGATCTGGCTGTCCTGGAACTCGCAGTCCTCGGCCTCCACCCGCCCGTTGGCCGTGGTGGCGTGCAACTTGGTGCCGGAAACGCCGCCCACGGTGATCCGCCCGTTAGAGGAGCTCAGCCGGAGGCTGGCCTTCCTGTCGCGGGGGAGAGTGAGCGTGAAGCCGATCGAGTAGCCGTTGCGCATGATATTCGGGGATTCCTTGGACCTGGCCGAGATGTTCAGGCCATCCTGACCGAACTCGAAACCGTCCTTTACGATCTCCTTGGCTTCTTCTTCCGTCGGGGCATTGGCCGTCTTCCTCACGTCGAGGCGGAAGCCCTTCTCGTCCCAGGTATCGACCGTGAGACGACCGTTGGAGGTTGAGAGGCTGACCTGGACCTCGCCCTCGGCAGGGATCTCTCCCTTCACTTCCTCGTGGAACTCGAACTGGGGTCCGCCGGGGAAGCTTCCGCCGGTGAAGAGCTTGGCGATGATCTTCCCGATGTTCTCACCGCCCTCGCCGAGGATCTTACCGAGGTTCTCGCCCTCTTTGGAGGCCTGTTCCGCGAACTCCTCCGCGCGCTTGGCGATCCTGTCGGCCCACTCTTCCGCATGTGACGCGGCTCTCTCCGCCGCCCCCTCAGCCTGGCGGGCAGCTCTCTCAATGGTCCTCTGCATGTTCCCGTGGATGCTGGAATCTATGGACTTCCTGATGGACTCCTTCAGCTCTGAGGGCGGCCTCAGGGGCACCGGCGGAACCGGTGGGACTGCTGGGGTCCCGGGTTTGCCCTCCCCAACGGCCCGAAGAAGCTCGGCTCCTTGCTCAGGCGTGACCTTGCCTTCGGCCACCATCTGCAGGATCATCATCTTCTCTTCCTTGGACACTGCCTGTTCCTCCCTCATCGGGACTACCCGTGTATTTGGCCTCTTATCCCCGGCCAGGGCAGCCCTATGGGACAACCTTGCCCGCGGTCCCTGCAACCGCCGGCGAGGGGTTCCCCGTACCTACCTCGGAGACAGGTTCTTGAGCAGCCTCGCGGCCTCCTGAGCACCCACCTCGCCCCTGGCGAGCCTGTCGAGGATCTCTTTCCTCTGGGCTGCTCTGGCCGCTTCACTCTTGGACTCGTCCTGTTCCGGCGACACCTCGAACCCGAGCGCTCTCATCAGGGCTTCGAGACGCCCCCTCACCGTCGGGTAGGAGATCCCGAGCTCCTTCTCGACTTCCCGGATGTTGCCCCGGTTCTTGATGAAGGTCTCAGCGAAGGCCCGCTGCTCCCGGGGCAGCTTGCAGAACTTGCAGAGGTCGAAATGCCCGGACAGCCTCGTGTGGCAAGAGGGACACTGGATCTCGGTGATCTCAAGCTCCGCGCCGCATACGGGACAGGTACCGACTACCTCATTGGGCATCCGTCAATCACCTTCCGCGATCAATATATTGCCGTGTGTGAGAGATGTCAATACGCGTATTGATTTATTTAAACCCGCGCTTAATGCGTGAGAAGCCAGGGTGGTCACGGTCTGAGCGTCCGACCAAGGGATATCGCTGTTTCACCTCGGCAGCGCGCATTTTCCGAGTAATAGTGGAAGGGAAGTCCGGTGGGTCTCGTGCCCTCACCGATGCAAAAAGCACCGGTAGATGGGCGATGGGGGCCGTTTCGGGGTTTCAGTGCTGCAAAAAGCACCCGTAGATGGTCGATGGGGGCCGCTTCGGGGTTTCAGTGCTGCGAAATGCACCAGTGGAAGGGGGATCTGGGCCGGTTTGAGGTTCTACTGGTGCAGAATACGCCACTAGGTCGACGGATCGCCGGGTTTCCAGATCCTACCGGTGCAAAATGCGGCGATGGACGGGCTTCCGGCACAGTTGCCGTACCCTGCTGGTGTAAAGAGCAGCAGTACACGCACGGTCAGGAGGGCTGTTTATCACCGCCCAGGCTCAGCGTGGATTCTTGAGGTGGTCCAGTACCCTCTGTGCCAGGGCAGGCCCGATGCCCTTCACCCTGGCCACCTCCTGGATAGAGGCTTTCTTGAGTGCATCGAGGTCGGGGAAGGCGCTGAGAAGCTCCTTCACCTTGGAAGGCCCGATCCCCGGGATGTCCAGGAGCGCTGACCTGGTGGCCTTCTCGCTGCGGAGCTTCCGGTGGTAGCCGACCGCGAACCGGTGAGCCTCGTCGCGGAGCCGCATGACCAGGTACAGGGCACCCGAGTCCCTGGGGAGAACCACGGGGTCCGACCGGCCAGGGAGGAATACCTCCTCGTTCCTCTTGGCGAGGCCGGCTAGCGGCATGTTGAGATTGAGCTCGTCGAGGACGTCCTTAGCGGCGCTGACCTGGCCCTTGCCGCCGTCCACCAGCACCAGGTCGGGCAAGGTGGCAAACTTCCCCGGCCGCCGCTCGCCGGCGGTCTTCTCGGCGGCCTTCTCCCGCTCGGCCAGACCCTTCTTGAACCTCCGCCAAAGCACTTCCTGCATCATCGCGAAGTCGTTGGGCTTGCCCTCGACCCTCATCTTGAACCGCCGGTAGGAGGACTTCTCGGGCTTCCCGTCTTTCAGGACCACCATGGACGCGACGGCTTCCTTGCCCGTGATGTTGGATATATCGAAGCCCTCAATCCTGGAAGGGAGACGCCGCATGTCCAGCGCCACCGCGAGGTCCTCCATGGCCTTCCGGTTAGCCTCGGCCTCCCGCTCTTCCTTAGGCACGTGTTCCGCCAGCATGGTCTCGGCGTTGTCCTTGGCCATCGCAAGGAGGTCGTGGAACTTCCCGCGCTTGGGGGTCCTCACATGGACGGACCCTTCCTTGCCCGGGGTCAGTTTGCGCCGGTCGGTGAGGACGTCTTCAAGTTGCGAAGCCGGCGGCAGGTCGCAGGGCACCAGGATCTCGGACGGGAAGAAGGGGGCGGTCGAGTAATACTGCGCGACAAACGCCTCCAGGATGTCAGCGTCGGACCGACCGGCGGCGCCGGAAAGGATGAACCCCTCCTTGCCAAGCAGCTTGCCCTCCCTGATGGGGAGGAGCGAAACGAACGCGGTTTCTCCCGATCTCGTCAAGCCGAGGACATCCCTGTCCTTGAAGTCGGGCGCAGTTATCCTCTGGCGCTCGGTCACGTCGTCGAGGGCTCCGATCTGATCCCTGACGTGGGCGGCTGCTTCGAACTCCATCTTCTCCGCGTGCTCCGACATCCGTCTTCGCAGCCCGGCCCGCACTTCTTTGAGCCTGCCCTCCAGGAACTCCACGACCTCGTCTATGGTCGCCTTGTAGGTGGATTCATCCAGTTTCCCGGTACACGGGCCAAGGCAGCGGCCGATGAAGTAGTCGAGGCAGGGGCGAGAAGCTTGGGCCAAGGCCCGGTCGGAGCAGTTGCGGAAGGGGAAGATCCGGCGGAGCAGGAACAGCGTCTCCCTCACGGATCCCGCCCTCGTGTATGGGCCGAAGTACCGTGCGCCGTCCTTGGCGACGCGCCTGGCTATGGTAACCCTGGGCCACTTATCCGCGACCCCGACCCTGATGTAGGGATACTGCTTGTCGTCGCGGAGCATGATGTTGTACTTGGGCCTGTGCTTCTTGATCAGGTTCAGTTCGAGGATGAAGGCCTCTTTTTCGGAATCTACGGTGATGGTTTCGAGTGCGGCGACCTTCTCCATGAGGGCCTCGGTCTTGGCGGGCAGGTTCACCCCGAAATACGACCGGAGCCTCTTCCGGAGGCTCTTGGCCTTCCCCACGTACAGGACGGTTCCGTCGTCGCCGCGGTAAACGTAGACGCCCGCTGAATCGGGCGCCTCCCTGGTCTTGACCGCGAGCACGTCGCGGTCACCGACGAACCCTGTCCAGGCCCGCTCCTCGAACGGGAACGCCCTATCCGTCTTCAGCAACTCCTTCGGCCCGCTTCTCCGGACGCGAACCCACCTGAGACGGCGGCTGGCCTTGAGCGGCGAGGACTTTCTTCAGGAACTGCCCGGTATAAGAGCGTTCATTGGCTGCCACTTCCTCTGGCGAGCCGGTCGCGATGACGTATCCGCCCTCTTCCCCACCCTCGGGTCCCAGGTCAACAAGGTAGTCAGCGCACTTCACGACATCGGGATTGTGTTCTATGACCACCACGGTGCTCCCTGCGTCCACCAGCCTCTGTAGGACATCCAGGAGCTTCCCAACGTCATCGAAGTGCAGTCCCGTCGTAGGCTCGTCAAGGATGTAAAGGGTACGTTCGTTTCCCCGCCGCGACAGCTCAGTAGCGAGCTTCACTCTCTGCGCCTCGCCTCCGGATAGGGTGGTCGCGGGCTGTCCCATCTTGACGTACCCCAGGCCGACGTCGGCGATGGTCTTCAGCTTCCGATGAATCGGCTGAACGTCTTTGAACAGCGCCAGGGCCTCGCTCACGGTCATGTCCAGGACCTCCGCGATGTTCTTGCCGTGGTACCTGACCTCGAGAGTCTGGGAATTGTACCGCTTGCCGCCGCAGACCTCGCAAGGGACGTAGACGTCAGGCAGAAACTGCATCGCTATGCGGATGATGCCGTCGCCCTTGCACGCCTCGCACCGCCCGCCCCTCACGTTGAAGCTGAACCGGCCCGGCTTGTAGCCTCGGACCTTGGCATCGGGGGTCATGGCGAAGATGTTCCTGATCTCGGTGAACACGCCGGTGTAGGTTGCAGGGTTCGACCTCGGAGTCCGGCCGATGGGCGACTGGTCGATGTCGATGACCTTGTCCAGGTGCTCCAAGCCCATGACGTCGTCGTGGTCCCCCGGTTTCGTGTGGGCTCCGTTCAGCACCGCCGCCAGCTTGTGGTACAGGACGTCGTTGACGAGCGTGCTCTTGCCCGATCCGGAGACGCCCGTGACGCAGGTGAAGACGCCGAGAGGTATCCTGACGTCGATGTTCTTCAGGTTGTGTTCCCTGGCGCCCTTCACCGTGATGAACCTGTCGCCGATGGTGCGCCTGCGCGGGACCGGGATGCGCTTCTTGCCCGAGAGATACTGGCCAGTAAGGGATTCAGGGTTCTCCAGGACGTCCTGGACCGTCCCCGCGGCAACCACCTTACCGCCGCTCTCGCCCGCGCCCGGGCCAATGTCCAGCACGTAGTCCGCGGTCCTGATGGTCTCCTCGTCGTGCTCCACCACTATGAGCGTGTTGCCCAGGTCCCGGAGGTGCATGATGGTGCTCAGGAGCTTTCTGTTGTCTCTGGGATGGAGCCCGACGCTTGGCTCGTCAAGCACGTAAAGGACCCCCACCAGTCCTGACCCGATCTGGGTGGCCAACCGTATCCTCTGAGCCTCGCCGCCCGCCAGAGTCCCGGCGTGCCTGGTCAGGGTGAGATACCCCAGCCCGACGTCGATCAGGAACTGCAGCCTGGACCTGATCTGCCGGAGTACCTGGTTGGCGATGATCTCCTCCCGGGGACTGAGCTTCAGCCCTTCCACGAACTTCAGGGTTGCCTGCACCGACATGTCGCTGACCTGCGCTATGTTCAGGCCTCCGACCTTGACCGCGAGGGCCTCGGGCTTGAGGCGCGTCCCGTTGCAGACGGGGCAGGACCTGGCCGCCATGTACTCCTCGACATACCGCCGGACATCCTCGCTCGGGGCGTTCCTGTAGCGCCTGGTCAGGTTAGGCACGACGCCCTCGAAGGTTACCATCCGCTCGTTGTACCTGCCGTACTGGCTCTCGTAGCGGAACAGGATCCTCTCGTCCTCCGCGCCGTACAAAAGCTTGGCGACCTGCTCGGGGTCGAGCGAATCGACCGGCACGTCAGTGCGAATCCCGAAGTGCCTGCAGGCCGCCTCCAGGAGCTGCGTGTAGTAGCCGTCGGGCGTCCCGTTCCAGGGCGCTACCGCGCCGTCCTGGATCGTCCGGCGCCGGTCGGGTATGACCAGGTCGGGGTCGATCTCCATGTTGACGCCCAGTCCGTGGCAGGCGGGGCACGCGCCGAACGGGCTGTTGAAGGAGAACAGCCTGGGTTCCAGCTCCGGTAGGTTGATTCCGCAGTCAGGACAGGCCAGCGACTGGCTGAATACGAGGTCGGCCTGCCCCTGGACTTCCACCACGACCAAGTTGCCCGTGAGGGCGAGGGCGGCCTCGACGGAGTCCACCAGTCTGGAGCGGACGTCTTCCCGCCTGATCAGCCTGTCGATGACCGCCTCGATGGTGTGCTTCTTCTGCTTCTCGAGCCTCTTCCCGAGGAACTGGTCCAGCTCAGCGGTAACGCCGTCCACTCGGACGCGGACGTAACCGGCCCTCTGGATGTCCTCGAATACCTTCTCGTACTCGCCCTTTCGCCCGCGGACAAACGGAGCGAGGATGAAGAACCTGGTGCCTTCAGGGAGCGACTCGATCTGGTCGGCTATCTGGTCTACGGTCTGCTTCGTTATGGGCTTCCCGCAGACTGGGCAGTGGGGGTGCCCCACTCTGGCGTAGAGGAGCCTCATGTAGTCGTAAATCTCGGTCACCGTAGCCACCGTGGACCTCGGGTTCCTGGCGCCCGACTTCTGGTCGATGGAGATAGCCGGCGACAGACCTTCGATGTAGTCCACGTCCGGCTTGTCCATGAGCCCTAGGAACTGCCTGGCATAGGCGGACAGGGACTCCACGTACCGCCTCTGGCCCTCGGCGTAGATGGTGTCGAAGGCCAGGGAGCTTTTGCCCGACCCGGATAACCCGGTGATCACCGTGAGCTTGTCCCTCGGGATCTCGAGGTCTATGCCCTTGAGGTTATGCTGGCGAGCGCCGCGGATGATGATCCTATCCCTTGACATCTGAGTGACTCCCGGAACCAGTCTTGGCGCCCAGTTTGCCTTCCAGCTCGAATATCATGTCCCGGAGGAGGGCCGCCCGTTCGAACTCCAGGTCTCTCGACGCCTGCTTCATCTCTTTCCGCATCCTGGCGATGAGCTCCGGTATGGCTCGCTTGGGGACCTCTGTGACGTCCTTGTCCTTGAAGTAATACCGCACCTGGGACTCGATCGGCTTCTGGGACTGTATTACGTCCCTTATAGCCTTCTCCACCGTAGCGGGCGTGATGCCGTTCCTCTTGTTGTACTCGTCCTGCTTGGAACGGCGGCGTTCCGTCTCCTGAATAGCGCGGGCCATGGACCCGGTCACGGTGTCGGCGTACATGATGACCGTGCCGCGCACGTTCCTGGCCGCGCGGCCGATGGTCTGGATGAGCGCGGTCTCAGACCGGAGATAGCCCTCTCTGTCGGCGTCCAGGATGCAGACGAGGGATACCTCGGGCAGGTCCAGCCCCTCCCGCAGGAGGTTGATGCCGACCAGCACGTCGAACACGCCCAGGCGGAGGTCGCGGATGATCTCCATGCGCTCGAGGGTCTCCACGTCGGAGTGCATGTACCGTACCTTGATCCCTATGTCCCGCAGGTAATCGGTAAGGTCCTCGGCCATGCGCTTGGTCAAAGTCGTGACCAGGACCCTTTCCTTCCGGCCGGTAACCTCGCGGATCTCCTTGATCAGGTCGTCCACCTGGCCCTTGGTGGGCTTCAGTTCGAGCTGCGGGTCCAGGAGCCCGGTCGGTCGGACGACCTGCTCGACCACCGATCCCGAAGCTTCCCCGAGCTCGTACGTGCCCGGGGTGGCCGAAACGTACACTGCCTGCCCGATCCTCTCCTCGAACTCCTCGAACGTGAGGGGCCGGTTATCGAACGCTGAAGGCAGTCTGAACCCGAAGTCGACCAGCGACTCCTTCCTCGAATGGTCCCCCGCGTGCATCGCCCGTACCTGCGGGATAGTGGCGTGGGATTCGTCTATGATGACCAGGAAGTCTTTCGGGAAGAAATCCAGCAGCGTGTAGGGAGGCTGCCCCGGAACCCTGCCGGTCAAGTGCCTGGAATAGTTCTCTATTCCCGGGCAATATCCGACCTCTCGCAGCATGTCGAGGTCCTGTCTCGTGCGCTGCTCCAAGCGGTAAGCCTCCAGGATCTTGCCATTGTCCCGAAGCCTCCTGAGCCTCTCCTCCAGCTCCGCCTCGATGCTCGCCACCGCCCGTATCATGTTCTGGTCGGTCACCACGTAGTGCCTGGCAGGGTAGATGGCTACATGGCTCATCTCCGCCAGCGACTGCCCGGTGAGGACGTCGAACTCGGTCAGCCTCTCTACCTCGTCACCGTACAGCTCCACCCTGACGGCCCTTTCCGCAGAGCCCGCAGGGTATATCTCCACCGTGTCGCCGCGTACCCGGAAGGTGCCTCGCTGGAAGTCCAGGTCGTTGCGGGTATACTGGATGTCGACCAGCCTCCGCAGCATCTCCTGGCGCTCCTTCACCATGCCCGTCCGTAGAGAGAGAACCAGATCGCGGTAGTCGGACGGCGAGCCGAGGCCGTAGATGCACGAAACCGACGCCACTACCAGCACGTCTCTCCTCTCGAAGAGGGCGCATGTGGCCGAGTGGCGCATCTTGTCTATCTCGTCGTTGATGGTAGAGTCCTTTTCTATGTAGGTATCGCTCTGGGGCACGTAGGCCTCAGGCTGGTAGTAGTCATAGTAGCTCACGAAGTACTCGACGGCGTTTTGAGGGAAGAAAGTCTTGAACTCGGCCGTGAGCTGCGCGGCCAAGGTCTTGTTATGAGATATCACCAGCGTGGGGCGGTTAACCCTGGCGACGACGTTGGCCATCGTGAAAGTCTTGCCCGAGCCCGTAACGCCTAGGAGTACCTGGTGCTTCTTACCCTTCACGATGCCCTCGGTGAGAGCGTCGATGGCTTCCGGCTGGTCGCCCTTGGGGACGTAATCGGAAATGAGTTCGAAGTCCGGCATCGGCGATTCCTCCGCCTGACCATTATACACACTTTGGCGGATAGCAATCAAATGTTCTATATCCGGTTGAATGCCTTCTTGAGCAGGCGGAGAAGCGGACCGTCCGTGCGGGCGGTGACGAAGGCCTGGTCTCCCAGGCCCGGGGCGATTATCACGCCGATGGGCTCGGCGCCGTTGCGCGGCACCGTGAACTGGCGAACAGCCAGCGATCCCGGCGACTTGCCGTCGAACACCACGTCGCCCGGCTCCTTCAGGGCGTCTTCCAGGTCGCGCCGGCTCCGGATAGGAAGGCCTCGCGATTCGATGAAGAGACAGCCCCTTCTGATGCCCGCCCTGTGGGCGGGTCCTTTGTCGAACACGTCCAGCACCATGACGCCGGTCTGCGGGGATACGTAGCGAGGTTCCCTCTCCATCTCGTCCCTGGTCCCGACCCTGATCACTACCTCATGCCCCACTGGCCCGAACAGCGCCGCTACCCAGGCGAAGGCGGTCCAGCGGGACGCGGCGATGGCAAAGCCCAGCAGGATCGCGCTGTACAGGAAGAGGTGTCGCGAGGTGCTCCGGACCTTCTCCCTCGGGGAGCGGGACAGGGCGATGTCGCCGTAGCCCAGAGCAGCCACGATGGGCATCATCTGGAAGACGGGCGTCCCAATGCCCGCGACCTCGGGCGCCCTGACCAGGGGCCACCAGTCAGGGAGGCTAATGAGCCCGGTGAGCTCGGAGATGTCCGGCACCTTGATAAGGAACAACACGATCAGGGGGATGGGCCAGAACCGTTGGAGGCTGAAGGCGCCCACAGTCCGGCCCTCGGAGCCCTGGATGTACAGTGGGGTCGCGCATGACTCCCCGCTAATGCTGATGAGGAACGATTCGGCGGCATGCAGGCACGCCACTAACGCGGCAATGGCAGCCACGTTGACCCTTGGCCAGCCTAGGATCAGGTAGCCGATGCTGACCAGGCCGCCCGCGTAGGAGAAGCACAGGAACCTTGGGCTAAAGAGGAACAGCACCAGGGCGACCGGCAGCAGGTATCCGACTCCGCTATCCGTGACGGTCACGCCCACCAGGACCAGTAGGACGCTGGCCACGAGCCCGCCAAGGAGACCCAGGCCGATGGAGGCGACAGTCTGGTTGAAGGCCTTGTTTACGGGCCTTCCGTAGACCCTTTCCTCCAGAGACTGTACCCTGGCGTACTGGGCGGCCACCAGGCCCAAGACCACCAGGTAGAGCACGTCCACGACCGGGTTCACGAAGATGCCCGGGTAGGACTTGACGACGCTCGAAAGCAGATCCAGAAGCGGACGCAAGCGCAGGGCCCCTTTCCCTTGCGGTTACTTCGGCCCCGAAATAGCTACGTTGGCGAGTTCCAGAGCCTTCGCCAGCTGGGCCTCGTCCCCGGCCACTTTCACGTCAGGTTCGAGCCCCGCTCCGTTGATGGCCCGGCCTGACGGGGTCAAGTACTCGGCCGTGGTTACCTTGACGACGGAGCCGTCCTTGAGAAAGAAGGCTCCCTGGACCAGGCCCTTGCCGAACGTGCCGTCCCCGATCAGAGTGCCGGACTTCCTGTCCTGGATGGCGCCGGCAAGGATCTCCGACGCGCTTGCCGTCCCCTTGTTGACCAGGACGAACAGCGGAAGCCCGAGCCCGTTTCCCTTGGTCTGGTACAACTCGTCAGGCTGTGACTTGTACTTCAGCGTGGTCAAAACACCCTTCGGCACGAACATCTCTGCGATCAGCCGGCACTGCTCGACGTACCCACCGCCGTTGTAGCGGAGGTCCAGGATGATCACCTTTGCACCCTGGTTCTTGAGATCCTGAACCGCCTTCGAAGTTTCGGCAGCCGAGTGCTCGTTGAAACTCACGAGCTCGATGTAGCCCACGTTCTTCTCCATCATGGAGTGCGTAGAAGCAGGGATAATGATCTCGCGCCTGGTCAGTGTGACGTCGAAACTGGCAGTACCCCTCATTATCGTCAGAATGACCTTGGTGCCTGCGGGCCCGCGAATCAGTGAGGCGGCCTCGTCGCTCGTGTAGATGAGCTTCCCGTCGACCTTGACGATGACGTCGTTGGCGAGCAGCCCCGCTTCTTCTGCGGGAGTCCCTTTCATGGGCTGAGCCATCTGGATCCTGTTATCCTTGACGCCTATGGTTATCCCGATCCCGGAGTACGCGCCGGAGGTCCGGACGTTGAAGTTTTCCCACTCCAGTTTGTTCATGAACACTGAATAGGGATCCGAGACGCTGGCCACGACACCCCGAGCGGCGCCTTCCAGCGCCTTCACCCGGTCGACTGGCTTGTAGAAGTTCTGGTCGACCAGGTTCACGATGCCGTATACGCGTCCCAAAGGTCCCGTGTAGATGTAATAGAGGACGCTGCCGCCAGCCAGGACGGCCGCCAGCACCGCCGAAGCGATGCATAGGAGAACGGCCCTTCTCTTGGGCATCATGCGGAGACCGATCCCCCCTTCAGGGGCAGCGAGGATCTCTTACGTTGTATTCAACCTAGCATATTCGCATTACGGCGGCGTTGGCAAGATCCAGGGCTAGGGCAGCCATTTCAGCGGATCCTCGGTGGCGCCGTTCACCCTTACCTCGAAGTGGAGGTGAGGGCCGGTCGACAGGCCGGTGCTTCCGACCAGGGCGACGGTCTGCCCCTTCACCACATCCTGCCCCTTCTTGACCAGGATCTTGCTGGCGTGGGCGTACAAGGTGGACACCCCGCCGCCGTGGTCGAGGATGACGCAGTTCCCGTAGCCGCCGTTCGGGCCGGCGAGTATGACCGTGCCGTCCTCCGTGGCCTTGATGGGCTGACCGGAGTCAGCCGCGTAGTCGATGCCGGAGTGCCAGCGGTAGTAGCCGAGTATCGGGTGCAGGCGGTTGCCGTAGGAGGAGCTTATCCAGCCCCCGGAGACGGGCCACGCCATCTTGAGCGGGTGGGCCTGCCGTTTCTGACCCTGGGCCTGCAGCTCTGCGATGATCTTGTTCAGGGCCTCGGACTCTCTCTCCATCTGGTCCAAGGCCTGCTCGAGCTTCTTCCGGTCTGCCTGGACTTGTGAGAGATACCGTTCCCTCTCCTGGCTCCTGGAGGTAACGCTGGCCCGCTTCTGTTCCTCCGACGCCAGGAGGTCGGTCAGCGTCAGTATGTCGCTGTCCAGTTCCTGCTTCTTGGCCACAAGCTGGACGCGATTGGAGGCATAATCGTTGATCAGCGCGTTGTCCTGGACCGCGATCTGTCGCAGGTAGTGCAGCCTCGACATGAACTCGGAGAGGCTTCCAGATGTCAGCAGGATGTCGATGTACGACACGCGGCCCGCCTTGTACATGCTGGTGAGTCGAGCGTCGAACGCGTCTTTCTGTGCAGCGAGCCTCCGCTCAACGAAAGCGATCTCGTCCTGCGTCTCCCGGATCTCATCGTGTGTCAGAGATATCTGCACGTTAATGTACTCAAGTTCCTTGGTGGCCAGGTAGAGCTGGTCCTCCAGCCTACGCAGCTCGGCCATGACCGAGGCCTCGGCCCGCTTCGTGGAGTCTATCTTCTTCTTCAGTTCATTGATCTCTTCGAGGAGCGCGTCCCGCTCCCGCGTCCTTTGATCCAGGTCATTAGGAGCGCCCCGGACAGGGCTTCCTGCGTAAGGGAGGAGCAACGCTGAAAGGAGTATACAGGCCACTAGTGATGTGACGAACGTCCTTCTCCGTCCCACCAAGATCCCTCCGGTAGATCCGGTAATCGTCTCACGCATGCTTCGCCTCAGGGCTGGCCTCTGGGCCTACACGTTGAGGTGTCGCCTCAGGGATACGACCGAGCCGATGACCCCCACCGCAACCCCGGTTACCAGCATAATGCCGAGCATGTCCACAGCGGTCCTCGAGGTGAGCTTCGCTATCGGGATGAACGGCAGGACCGTCTCCAGACCCCCTACCATCCACGTGTAGAGGCCCACCACCATCCCCTCGCCGAGAAGCCCGCCCAGTAACCCCAGGGCCATGCCTTCCAGGAGGAAGGGCCCGATGATGAACTCGTCGGTGGCTCCGACGAGCTTCATGATCCCTATCTCGTGCCGTCGGGCATCGATAGTCAGCCGTATGGAGTTGCCGATCACCATGACCGCCACCAGGCCGACCACGAGCATCCCGCCGAGCGACACCAGCTGGGAGGCCCTGCCCAGCGACGCCAAGCGCCGCGAGGCTTCCTCCTGGTAGATCACATCGTCGACGGTGAGCAGCTTCTTCATCTCGGCGACGACCTTAGGGACATCCGCCGGGCTCGCGGTCCTGGCCCTCACGCTCGCCGGGAGGGGGTTCTCGTTGCCCAGGCCTTCCAGCACCGCGGTCTTGTCGCGAAACATGACTTTGAGCTCCTCCAGGGCATCGGCCTTGCTGACGTATCTGGCTTCGGACACGCCCGGCATCTTCCTGACAGCCTCCACCGTTGCGGCGGCCTGGACTTCCGTTACGTCCCTCTTGAGATAGGCCTGGATCTCCATCTGGTTCTGGACCACGGTGAACATGAAGTTCAGGTTGAGGTTGATCAGGAAAGCTATACCGAGCAGGAACAGCGAGAGCGCGGTCGTGGCGCACGACAAGAAGGAGGACATCTTGCTCCTCCAGATGCTCTTGCCTGTCTCACCAAGGAGATATCCGCCGGTCGAATACCTCAATAGTCGTACGCCCCTCTTCGAACGTCTCTCACCACCGCGCCCTTGCGGAGCTCGACCACGCGCTTTCGCATGGCGTCGACTATGTGTCGGGCGTGCGTGGCGACCACCACCGTGGTACCGTACATGTTTGCCCGCTCGACGAGCCTGAAGATCTCCATGGAGGTCCCCGGATCGAGGTTGCCGGAAGGCTCGTCAGCCAGGAGAAGGTCGGGGTTCCGCACCAGCGCCCGGGCCAGGGCCACTCGCTGTTGTTCGCCGCCGGAGAGCTCCCCCGGATACGCGTCCTGCCTCTCCTTGAGCCCGACCAAGGAGAGCACCTGGGTGACGCTCTTCGTCATATCCCGTCCGGTGAAGCCGGTGACCATCAGGGCGAAGGCCACGTTCTCGCCCACAGTCCTGTCTTGAAGGAGCCTAAAGTCCTGGAAGACCACACCGATCTTCCTCCGCAGGAACGGGACCTCGCGACGCCGCATCTTGCCAAGGTCTTTGCCGCCCACGATGACCTGGCCTTCGGTGGGCGTCTCTTCCCTGTACAGAAGCTTGATGAGGGTAGACTTCCCGGCCCCGCTCGGGCCCACGATGAAGACGAACTCGCCCTTGCGGATGTCAAGCGTGACATCATCCAGGGCGAGCAGGCTCGCCCCGTACTGCTTGGTTACGCTCCTTAGGGAGATCAAGAAAGTCACCTGCCGGGTCAAGGTCAGTGCTAACGCCCATATATTCGACAGGTTTTGACCCGATCCTGTTTCCAGGGGCTTCTGGCTTGAGGAAATGTGCACCATAGCAGGGAATCAGCGTATCATGTCGCCGTTTCCGCTTACCTGTCTGTCCTCTTCAGGACCTCCCGGGCAGCCGCGGCCACGTCCTTGGCAGTGAGGCCGTACGCTTCCAGGAGGGCTTCAGCCGGTCCCGATTCGCCGAAACGGTCCCTGACGCCGACTCTGTATACGGGCACCGGGTGTTCGCCTGCGACCACCTCGCAGACGGCGCCTCCCAGCCCTCCCACGATGCTGTGCTCCTCCGCAGTCACCATGGCCTTGCTCGACCGCGCCATGGCGAGCAGGAGCTCCTCGTCCAGGGGTTTGACCGAGGCGAAATCAGCCACCACGCACTTCATCCCCTGGGCTTCGAGGACCACGGCGGCGTCGAGGCAGGCCTTCACCATGACCCCGCAGGCAATGAAGGAGACGTCGAAACGAGGGGGATCCGCTTTCGGCGCAGCCACCACGGCTTCGCGCGTTACGGCGGGCCAGAGCACCCTGCTCTTGCCGATCTCAAAGCCATCGCCGTCCCGGAGGACGTCGGGCACTGCCTCCCGGCCCAGCCGTATGTAGACGGGACCCTGGTATCTGACCGCTGCCCTGATAGCGGCCCTGGTCTCCTGGACGTCGGCGGGCACGACGACCACCATGCCTGGTAGGACCCTCATCAGGGCCACGTCTTCCAGCGCCTGGTGAGATGCCCCGTCCGGCCCCACCGTGAGGCCCGCGTGAGTGGCCACGATCTTCACGTTGAGGCCGGTGTAAGCTATCGACTGCCGGATCTGGTCGTAAGCCCTGCCTGTGGCGAACACCGCGAAAGTCGAGGCGAACGGCACTTTCCCGGACCTCGCGAGCCCGGCGGCCACCGTCATGATGTTGGCCTCGGCGATCCCCATGTTGAAGAACCTCTCGGGGAACGCCTTGGCGAACTTGTCGGTCTTGGTCGAGACCGAGAGGTCGCCGTCGAGGACCACTATATCGGGGTTCTCCTTTCCCAGTTCAACGAGCATCTCGCCGTACGCTTCCCTGGGAGCTACCATCCCGGACCCTCCCCGCTCTTCATCTTCAGGGTCAGCTCCCTAAGAGCCCGGTCCAGCTCCTCGCCCTTAGGGGCCTTGCCGTGCCAGGCCGCCAGGCCTTCCATGAACTGGACTCCTTTGCCCTTGACTGTCTCAGCGATAACGGCGCGAGGCCTGCCAGGCTGGCCGGGGGCCTTGAAAACCCGGTGGAGGTCCGGCACGCTGTGCCCGTCCACCGCCATTACGTCCCAGCCGAAGGCGCGGAACTTGTCCGCCAGGGGCTCCGGGGACATGACCCTGTCCAGCGGTCCGTCGTTCTGCACCCGGTTGTGGTCCACGATGGCGGTGAGGTTGTCCAACTTGTAGTGGCTGGCCGCCATCGCCGCCTCCCAGACCTGCCCTTCCTCGCATTCGCCATCGCCCAGTAGCGCCCACACCCGGTAGTCCTTCTTGTCCAGCTTGCCGGCAAGAGCCATACCCACAGCAAACGACAGCCCCTGGCCCAGGGAGCCGGTGGACGCCTCGACTCCCGGAGTCTTCTTGGCGTCAGGGTGTCCTTGCAGGATCGATCCCAGCTGCCGGAGCGTAAGCAGCGTCCGTTCGGGGAAGAAACCGCGCTCGGCGAGTGCGGCATAGAGCACGGGGGCGGCATGCCCCTTGGACAGGACGAACCTGTCCCTGTCAGGCCAGGCCGGGTTTGACGGGTCCACGCGCAGGACATCTCCGAAATAGAGGACGGCAATGATGTCCGCGCTGGACAGCGAGCCCCCCGGGTGGCCTGAGCCCGCCCTTCCGACCATCTCGATCACGTGGTACCGGAGAACGCGGGCCTTCTCCTTGACCCTCGCTACCAGGTCACTTGCGTCGATCGGGGAATCCGGTATCATCTTCCTGTTCTCCCTCTTGTTCCTTTCGCTTCGAAAACAGGGCGCCAGCTTCTACCCGGGCAGCGAACTCCAATAGCCTGAGGTCAGCCCCGATGCGGGCCGGCTCCTCGAGCAGCCTGTATAGCCACTCCAGGCCCGCTTTCCGGACTCCCTCCGGAGCTTGGCGCCTGTCACCCGCGAGTATGTCCAGCACGCCTCCCACGCCCATGCCCATCTTGGCTCCAAGCGATGTCCTGTTCCGCCACAGGAACCTCTCCTGCCTGGGAGACCCCATTGCGGCGAGCACAACGTCAGGCGTGCTGGACTTCACCCTCTCTACTACGGCGGCTTCCTCCGCGGCTCCGAAGTAGCCGTGATGGGTCCCACAGACCCTTACCCAGGGCATCTCCCGCGTGAGGCGGTCCTGTACCCTGCCGGCCACGCCTGGCTTGCCGCCGAGGAGGAATACCCTCGGAGCGGGCGTCTTGGTCAAAACGTAGCGGGTGAGGTCCACCCCGGTGACCCGTTCGGGAAGCGGTCTTCCGGCCTTTCGGGCAGCCCACAGGATCCCCACCCCGTCGGGGACCAGGAGGTCAGCTCGCTTGAGGACATCGGCGAACTCCGGGTCCCTCCTGGCAGTAACCACCATGATCGGGTTACCCGTAACTGCCAGGCGCATCCTCCCGTCGTCCCTGGACAACATCCAGTCGACCGCCCGGCAGGCCCCGCTAAGCGTGATGGGGTAGAATTCAACGCCCAGGATGTCGACGACGCGAGCCACTGCTTCACCATTCCCCGGAAATAGATGCCTAGGAAGGTCACACTGTGTCACATTTCTACAGGTTCCCTCGGCCCTCCTCCACTAGGGCGCGACGCATTTTTACACCTCTCTGGCTTTTTGCTATGATCCGGGAGAAGGCCCGTTCGAGGCTACGGCATTCCGGATCCGCAGGTCTATTATCCCTCGGAAGGAGAGGTGCGGGGTGTGGGGAAAGTGCTCCTCTCGGGGTACTACGGCTTCGGTAACGTCGGCGACGAAGCTATCCTCGCCTCCACGATAGAGAGCCTGAGGCAGAAGGAACCGGACATTGAGATATCGGTCCTGTCCGCCAACCCCCGCGAAACGTCCAGGACCCACGCGGTCGAGTCCTACGCCAGGATGTCCCTCAAGGAAGTTGTTTCAGCCATACTCTCCTCCGATCTGATTGTTTTCGGCGGAGGGAGCCTCCTGCAAGACGACACCTCGTTCAGGTCGCTCGCGTACTACCTTTCTATCATCTTCGCGTCCAGAGCCCTCGGAAAGCCGGTCGTGATCTATGCCAATGGGATAGGTCCGATACGCTCGCTCGCGGGCAGGCTCCTGACCAGGCTGGCTTTGTCCCTCACCAAGAGAGTCACCGTGCGCGACCCGGAGTCCGAAAAGCTCCTGAAGAGGATGGGCGTGAGGAAGCCGGTCAGGGTCACCGCGGACCCGGCGTTTCTTCTATCTCCTTCGTCGCCTGAAAGGTGTGACGAGATACTCAGGGATGCCGGGGTCAGTGGCGAGTCGCGGATTGCATGGTTGGCCTTGAGGCCCGGGAAGGCACCGGACAGGTTCTACAGCTCCTTCACGCCGGCGATATCCCTCCTGCGGTCCAGGGGATACGAGCCCTGCCTGCTGGTGATGCAGGAGAGGGACAAGGAGCTCGTCTTGGTGATAAACGGGGCCCTGTCCAGAAACGGCCAGAGGCCCGCGCCTTCGGTCGCGGGGGTGAGCCCCCGGGACGCCCTGGGGCTGCTGCAGAGGGGTAGTTTCTGCCTGGGGATGCGGCTTCACACGCTCATTCTCGCCGCGCGCGGGGCCGTCCCGTTCATGGGCGTTGAGATAGACCCGAAGATCGGGGCCTTCTGCAGGGCCGCGGGTTGCCCCGTCCTTCCCGACCCTACTCAGGGCGGGAGCATCAACCTCACCCTGGAACTCGAGCGGCTGATGGAGAACCGGGACCAGCTGGAGCTGAAGCTGAAGGAGAAGCTCCCGCTGTTCAGGAACCTGGCGGAAGACAACGTGGACATGGTCCTGTCGGTCCTGCAGGGGCTAACCAGGTAGACAGGCTCCTTAGCCGAATCCTCAGGGCTGCAGCTTGTAGTTTCCGCGGACCATTACGAACAAGGGCGTGACCGCCTGGATGCCGCGACCGTCGTCCCTCGGCACGATAAGCAGGTGGTTGACGGGCGCCTGCTCGCCCCGCCTCAAGTCCTTGCCCGCTGTCACGTCAGAAAGCCCGCCGAGCTCCGAGTCGATTGCTGTGGCAGAGCCAGACCTGACGATGATCTCGGTGCCCCCGAAACCGATGAGCTGCTTCCCGGCGGGGACCTCTACGACCGCCATCTTCAGTTTCGCGTCCACGTAAGACCGGGAGACCAGCGGGTCCTGCTCGCTGCCGGGGAGCACGGGCTCGCCCGCCGCCAACCCCTTCCCGAACCATCCTGCAAGGACTCCTGCCAGCACCAGCACCCCGGCAATCCAGAGATTCGTCCTCTTCATCTCGGCTCTCCTCTTGGCTGCGTGAGGAGACTCGGGTCGCGCGGAGGCACGCCCCGATCCCTACACCTCTTCATCCGCTGCCTTTTTCTCTCTTTTGATTTCCACGCCCGCCGCCAGGAGCGCGTCTTGCTGCAGCTTGGCGTAGATGAAATCGTCGATGGCGCCGTCCATCACCCGGTCCACGCTGCCGACTTCGGTACCGGTCCTGTGGTCCTTCACCAGGGTATACGGCTGGAACACGTAGGAGCGGATCTGGCTTCCCCAGGCTATTTCCTTCTGTGGGCCGCGAAGGACCTCGATCTCCTTGCGGTGCTCCTCTTCCTTGAGCGCCAGTAGCTTGGCCGACAGCAGCCTTTCCGCGAGGACCCTGTTGGAGTGCTGAGACCTCTCGTTCTGGCACGTCACCACGATGCCCGTGGGGAGATGGGTGATGCGTACGCCGGTCTCGACTTTGTTCACGTTCTGTCCGCCCGCCCCGGACGACCGGAACGTGTCCACCTTCAACTCCTCGGGGTTCACCTTGACCGCAGACTCGCCTTCGATGTCGGGCAGAACGTCCAGGGAGGCAAACGACGTGTGGCGCCTGGCGTTGGCGTCGAACGGCGAGATCCTGACTAGCCTGTGCACACCTCTCTCGGTCCGGAGGAATCCGTAGGCGTAGTCGCCCTTCACTGCGAAGCTCACGTTCTTCAGGCCGGCTTCTTCGCCCGGGAGCATGTCGAGGGTCTCGGTCTTGAAGCCGTGCCGCTCGGCCCACCGGGTGTACATGCGGTAGAGCATCTCCACCCAGTCCATGGCCTCGGTTCCGCCGGCGCCCGAGTGAAGGGTCAGAATGGCGTCATGGGAGTCGTAAGGTCCCTGAAGCAGCGTCCCCAATTCCAGTTCCCTGGTCTTGGCGCCCAGGCCCTTGACGGACGCGGTGAGGTCCGGGACCAGCGAGAGGTCGCCTTCGGATTCGGCGAGCTGCGCCATGTCCAGGTCGTCGTCGCAGACCTTCTTGAGATGGTTCCAGCCGTCCAGTTTGGCCTGGACACGGCTGATCTTCTTACAGAGCTCCTGAGCGTGCTTGGGATCCTGCCAGACGTCGGGGTCTTCCATCTGAGTCCTGGCGTCCCTGAGCTCCCTCTCCAGCCGTTCTAGGTCAAAGAGACCTCCCGATGCTGCCAAGCCTTTCGGCTATGGACTGTAGTTCGCGGATAATGTTTTCGTACATGAAATCGCCCTCTTGGGCTTCCCTCCACTCCGTTCCTTAGGCAAGCTTGCCGCAGCAATCTTTATACTTCTTCTTACTCCCACAGGGACACGGGTCGTTGCGACCCACCTTCCTGCCGACCTTGATCGGGATCCGGGTCTTCTGCTCGGCGCGCCTAGGCGCGTCCGGCGAAGGAACGGGCCCGCCGCTGGCGCGAAGAGCCTTGCTGGGCGGCTGACGGGCTCCCCGGGGCGCAGCGCCCTCCGCTACTGGCCTGAGCTGAAGCCTGCACAGCTGCCCGAGAGCGGCCTCCTCGATGCTCTGCATGTGCCCCTGGAACATCTCATGGCCGATCCTGGTGTACTCTACCAGAGGGTCGCGCTGGCCGTATGCCTGCAGCCCGACGCCTTCCCGGAGCCCCTCCATCTCGTGGAGCTGGCTGACCCATTCCCGGTCTATCGCCCAGAGCAGGATCATCCTGAGGATCCCCGTCATCTCGGGGCCTGCCATCGCCGCCTTCTCGCTATACATCGCGTCGAACTTGGCCTGGACCCATGCGGCTACGTCCGCCCCGTCGCTAGCGGAAGACAGGAAGTCCCTGACCGGTTCGCCCGGGAAGAGCTCCTTCATCCAATCTCCCAGTCCCTCCAGCTCGGCCTCTTCCTTCCTGGCGTTCCTCGGCCACCAAAGGTCCAGCTTCCTCCCGATGACGTGGGATACCATGTGGCGGACGACAGGCTCCAGGTCGTCACTCGTCAGCACTCCTCGCCTGTCCCTGTAAATGGTCTCCCTCTGCTTGTTCAGGATGTTGTCGTACTCGACCACGTTCTTCCTGATGCTGAAGTTGTGGGCCTCCACCCGCTTCTGGGCCGTTTCCACCGACTTGGTAACCAGGGGGTGCTCGATGGGCTCGTCCTCGGAGAACCCGATGCGGTCCATCATGGATGAGAGCATCTCGCCTCCGAAAAGGCGCATGAGCTCGTCCTCCGTCGAGAGGTAGAACCGCGACGAACCCGGGTCTCCCTGTCTGCCCGCGCGACCCCTGAGCTGGTTGTCGATGCGACGAGCCTCGTGGCGCTCCGTACCGACAACGTGGAGCCCGCCCAGATAGACCACCTCGTCGTGTTCCCTGTCCGTCACCTGCTTGAGCTGCCGGTAAAGCTCGTCGTACCTCTGCCTGGCTTTCACGATCGTGGCGAGGGTCTCGTCCAGGTCACCGGCCTCGATCCGCCTGGCCATAGCCTCCGGGAGCACCTTCTCCGAAGCGGTGTTGACCACGTCCGGCTCGAAGCCTTCCTGCCGAAGAGCCCTGCGCGCCATGAACGCCGGGTTTCCGCCCAGGAGGATGTCGGTGCCCCGGCCCGCCATGTTGGTCGCGATGGTGACGGCGCCTCTCCGCCCGGCCTGGGCCACGATCTCGGCCTCGCGGGCGTGCTGTTTGGCGTTCAGGACTTCGTGGGGGATCCCCCTCCCGGCAAGCATGCCGGAGAGCATCTCAGACTTCTCGACCGACCTCGTGCCGACCAGCACCGGACGTCCCTGCTCGTGGCTAGAGACGATGTCCCCCACGACCGCCTCGTGCTTGACCTTCCCCGTCTTCCATATGGAGTCGGGATAGGCGGTTCGGATGAGCGGCTCGTTAGTCGGGATCGAGACCACGTCGAGACCGTATATCTCCTGGAACTCGGGCTCCTCGGTCATAGCGGTGCCCGTCATGCCGGCGAGCTTCCTGTACATCCTGAAGAAGTTCTGGACGGTTATGGTAGCCAGGGTATCGCTGAGCTTCCTGACCTCGACGCCTTCCTTGGCCTCGATGGCCTCGTGCAGTCCGTCCGAGAAGCGTCTCCCTATAAGGATGCGGCCCGTGAACTCGTCGACGATCAACACCTGGCCGTTCTGAACGACGTAGTCCACGTCATTCTGCATGAGCTCCTTGGCCCTAAGCGCCTGGGTTACGTGTGAGCGCCTCACGCCGGCGTCCCTGTATGGGTCTCCTATGGTCTCTATCGAGCCTTCCTCTTCGGGCCCGACGCCGAGCAGCTCTTCCACCCGCCGGTCGCCCTCTTCAGTAAGGGCGACGGAGCGGGCTTTTTCGTCCACGGTATAGTGGACGTCTTTCCTGAGCGAGCTCCCCAAGTCCCGGTACCTGCCGAAGACGCCGGTGTCGCCCTCGCCCGCCCCAGAGATGATGAGGGGCGTCCTGGCCTCATCAATGAGGATAGAGTCGACTTCGTCTATGATGCCGTAGTCCAGGGGGCTCTGCACCATGTCTTCCTTGTGCCAAGCCATGTGGTCGCGGAGGTAGTCGAAGCCGAACTCGGTGTTGGTCCCGTAGATAACCGGGCAAGCGTACGCCGCTCTCTTCGCCGAGGCGTCCATCTCGGGCACTATCAGACCGACATCCATTCCCAGGAAGCGATAGACCTGTCCCATCCATTCCCGGTCGCGGCGTGCCAGGTAGTCGTTGACGGTCACGACGTGAACCGTCCTGCCGGCGAGCGCATGGAGGTAGCCGGGCATCGTTGAAACGACGGTCTTGCCCTCGCCGGTCTGCATCTCGGCGATCCGTCCTTGGTGCAGGACGATAGCGCCGAGAACCTGGACTGGGAAGTGTTCCATGTCCACTATGCGGCAAGCCGTCTCCCTGACCACGGCAAACGCGTCGGGCAGGACCTTGTCCACGGGTTCCCCGTTGGCCAGCCTCTGCCTGAACTCGACGGTTTTGGCCGCAAGATCTCGATCGCTGAGCTTTTGAACCTCAGGCTTCCTCGCGAGAACGGCTTCCTGCAGGGACCGGAGCTTAGCGAGCTCTCTCTCGTTGGAGTTGAACAGGTTCTTCAGGATCGCCACCAGCATCCCTCTTCGGTACTGCGGTTTTGTTGGTGTCGCCGACCTCAGCCCATTCTACCATCAATGCCGGATGCGGGAAAACCACGCAGGCTGACTCGCAGGATGAGCCAGGAGACCCCGAGGCTTATGAGGACGTCCCCGGCGCTGAACATGAGAGGTTTCCTTTGCAGGAAAGACCACTTGAAGAGGTCGGACAGAAAGGGGAGCCTCGCCCCAGGCGCGAGCAGCTGGTGGTTCAGGCTGACCGCCAGCCTGGCGAGCTCTCGCGCTTGCTCGACGGGAGAAAGACGCGCAACAAAGACCGGCATCCGTCCCTGGTTCAGGACGATGACCAGGAGATTCAGCAGCGACCCCAACCCGACCAGCCACATCCCAGGGAACCGGAGGTTCGGTGCGAGCCCGTAGAAAAGCATGGCGTAGCAGGCAAAGGCAAGTGCCAGCGATGGCAGGAGGGAAGGCGTACCCGACTTGAACAGCTCTTCTGACACGTCCCGGAGGAGGAAGGAACCCAGGATCCAGGGCAGCCGTCGGAAGTCGACTTGTCCCAACCGCCGGGGATCCCCCCGGAGCAACACTCCCACGAGGAGAGCGGATGCCGTGAACGTCAGGAGCATGCCATCACTTCTTGCCTGACGCCAGCTTGTCTACGACCTTGAGCATGGCGTCGACGACCTTGGGGTCGAATTGCGTCCCGCTACATCGCGTGAGCTCCCGCTTGGCCGCCTCCAAATCCATCTTCGACTTGTACGGCCTGTCCGTGGTCATGGCGTCGAAGGAGTCCACGCAAGCGAGGATCCGGGCTTCAAGCGGTATCTCTTCGCCTGAGATGCCGGCGGGGAAGCCCTTACCGTCCCACCGCTCGTGGTGGTGCCGCACCCAGGTCTGGCCCCTCCCGAGAAACTTAAGCCCTGTAATCATGTCGGCGCCAATCTTCGCGTGATTCTTCATCTCCTGATATTCGTCGTAAGTGAACGCACCAGGCTTCTTCATCACTGCGTCCCGGATCCCAACCTTGCCGACGTCGTGGAGCAAACCGACGTACCTGATGACGTCTATCTGGTCGTCGGGGAACTTCAGCTGCTTGGCTAGCATAGCAGCATACTCCGCCACTCTTTCCGAATGTCCTTTGGTATACGCGTCCCTTGCGTCTATGGCGTTGCTAAGGGCGCTCGCCATCTCCCGGTAGGCCGAGCGCAGCTCCAGGTACTTGTCCATGGAGTACTTGCTGACCATGAGGGGGATGTAGAACAGGATTAGGAGCCACGGACCGCCCTGCTGGGCCGCGAGCACCATAAGCATGGCCACCGGTGCCAGAGCGAGAAGATTCGGTAGGCTCCATTTAACATTAGTGCGCCATACGCTTGCGAGGCTCGTGCCAGTGTTAACGGACCAGTAAACCGATGCCAGGAGAGCGTTAGTCAAAGTGTACAGGCAAGCGCCAACTACGAAAGGCATGAGGCCAGTGGGAAGATTGAGCGAGCCGAAGGTGCCGCCGAGCTTCGTATAGACAACGCTGAAAGTATAGACTGAGATCGATATCATCGCGCGGTTGAACAGCACGAGATGAAGTGGCACCTTCCCCAGCAAGTCCCTTTTCCGGAGGGTCCCCAAGGCGGCGACCCACATCGCCTGAGGTCCGTACAGAACGGTGACCGTATACGCGATGGGGGAAGACATCGATACTGTGCCAATCCCGAGGGGCAGGGGTATCTGAGAAGACTCACTGATGATGACGAGGACTGTCATGAACAAAAGCTGAATAATGAGGCGGAAGTCGCGGAAGGTAGGGATATGGGAGGCCAGGAGGATCATTCCTGCAAGAGCTACTGTCCAGGTATAGGCTCGTTCCGTGAGCCGGTACGCCCTCTCCTCCAAGACAAGGCACCCCTTTTACCTGGGCCGGCAGTATGGGTCATCTCAAGTTACCCAACCTGCCAGTGAGCCGCTCCAGCCAAAAGCAACGTGCAGATCGCAAGGAGCACTTTGAGAAGCCTGTTCACTCGGGAACCCCCAACTCTAAGTCTGGGCGCTCAACCGAACCGCTACTTCGGAGACGCTGGCTCCGCTTGACTCCTCACTGCCGGCCATCCCGGATCTTCGTCGCCCGACTGCCGTAACCCTTCATCGATTGGAGAGACTTACCATGGATCAGTCCGTCCCCAAGAGCTGGGCAAACTTCCTGTTCAGGGCATCCAACGTAGCTTTGACCACCGCTTCGCGTTCGTCATGTCCGATGGGGCAGGACCCCGTAAGAAGCTGCTGCCGGCCCGACGCGAACAACATGATCGACACCAGCGCGACGTTGCTCGGTCTCGACGAGTTCACGCCGACGTCCTCCACGTGGAACGAAATGTCCGGCGAAAGGAACTGGGCAATGGCAGAAACCGTCGCTCCCGCTGCCAGGTACAGCCAGCCCTTGGAGGTGGGAACCCCCCGGGCGCTCCCGGTTGCCTGGGTCGCCCCCATCTTCAGGTACACGTTGACCTGGGCGCCGTCGGCCTCCGAGATGATCTCGACCTTCTCAAGCTGGACCCGCTTCTCCTGCCTGGCGCTGTCCCCGCTTCCGAGCTGGGCGATGGAGATCTTCCTGCGGTCGAGGGGCACGCCGAACGCGGCGATGATCGAGGACTCGATGTCTCGGGCTATGTACTTGACGGATCTCCCAGGCCCTGCGAGGACGTGGATTTCCTCGATCTCCCCCAAGTCATCAAGCACCATCCTGGCGGTGATAACGTCCTTGATCCTCTTGAGGGTCTCTTCGTACTCCCTGGCAGGGATCATCCGCTTCTCTCCCGGCATATCTCCTCACCTTCCCGCGCGCCTGTCCCCTAGGACGGCCGGTACTCCCGAGACATGATGAACGTGTTGTGCCTGTAGCCTGACTCTTCCCGCTCCTTGACGATCATCTCCGCCAGAAGCCAGAGCCCTGCGGCGACCAGACTGTGCCCTCCCAGGACGATAGGTATGTCGGCCTCCTGAGCGCACCTTGTGAACTCCCTGGTCCACTCGTCTTCCACCAGGTCGTGCCTTCCAAGGTCCGACTGGAACCTGTCCCAGTCGGAAAGCTGCTTTCGGAGGTGCCCGAAGATGACCCTGGTGTCAATAAACGCAACATCAGACGTTGCCGCGAGATGCTCGAAAAACCTCTTCGGTCCAAGCTCCTGAACCATGAAACCGAGGAGCGAGACGACCTCGCCCCTGTCCTCGCGGCCCAACGCCTTCATACCTCTTTCTTCGGAAAAAACGCGCATCCTGTGTACCATGTTGGAGTTCACGTACTGGATGACCGCCGGGCCCACCCTTCCGATCACGGCCACCTCCCGGGACGCCTGCTTCAGGACTTCGAACGCCAAGTCGATTTTTCCCCTGGACCATTGGAGGTCTCTGATGGCCTGCTTGGCGCGCAGTCCGCACGACGGGTGCATCCCCAGGATAAGGATGTCCGTGGGCGTATCGAGATCGAAGTTGACGCGCCCGGAGTTGGGGATGAGGACTCTCCTCATCCCTATCTCGCGAAGGAGGTTGCCGAGCGGATTGTCCTTGTCAGGCAGCTCAATCTCGTCGATGGCTCTCGCGGGCGAGAAGGCAACCAGGTCAGCGGACTGCACGTTGTTCATGATGACCAGGTTGCGCTCCCGCTTGAGGCTTGCGGCGACGTCCCCGAACTCCCTGGCGGTAAGGAGCGGCGCCGCCGCTCCACCCATGTAGAGGACATTCTCGATGCCGTGCTGCACGATCACTTCGCGGAGCCGGCGTCCGAAATGGAAAGGCGCATCGCCGGTCTCGAGGTCCACGGTAAGCCCCAGCTTGCCGGCGCCAGCGGCGAGATCGGGGAAGTTGGTGACCAGGATGACCTCGTCGATCTCTTTGACCCCTGCCATCTTCTCGGCTGAATCCATGACAACCTGCTTGCGGACCAGCAAGATCACCTTGTCCAGGTCCGTCTTAGCTTGTCCACCCTCGAAGATGACCGCAGTGACTTTGGGTTGTAGCATGTGAGATTACCCTCATTCCGGCTCAATCAGCCCGTAGTTCCCATCCTTCCTTCTGTAGACCACGTTCACCGCGTTGGTCTCGGCATTGGCGAAAACGAAGAAGTCGTGGGCCAGGAGATCCATCTGCATCGCAGCTTCTTCAGGGGTCATGGGCTTCATGGCAAAGCGCTTCACCCTCACTATGCTGGGAGCTTCCTGGTCCAGCTTGATCTCCGGTACAGCGTCACCCTTGTCCCTGCGGAGAAGCCTGGTCCGGTACTTCTCCATCTGTTTCTCAAGCTTCTCCAGCACGTTGTCAACCGAAGAAAACGCGTCGCGCGCCGACTCCTCGGCGCGTAGCAGAAACCCGTTCAACGGAATGGTCACTTCAACGACGTGGTTCTCCCGTTCTGTGGAGAAGGTAACCTGGCAGGAGAGCGGTGGCTGGCGCAGGTGCCTGTCGATCTTGGCGAATCGCTTCTCTGCATACTGCTTGAGGGCCGGGTTCACGTCGATGTTCTTGCCCCTGACGATGATCTCCATGGAGATACCTCCGTAGGACCCTTGTTGAGCTATATTATTCCCTCCCGAAATCCTGAATCCTTCCAAGGCTTCCCTAGGTTGTACTGCGGATCATCGGAGAACTCGACGCAGTTCGAGCCAAATCCCCTGCGGCTTTCGACATGTCCTGACAATCCACAGCGATATCCCCAACCTGAAAGAATCTCTAACTGCTTATCAACAAGGTTATGCACACTATCCACACCGCAGGCAACCCTGTCTGTTGACTCCCCTACCTGGGCATGCTATAGTGCGAGCACGAGCAGAAAGCTCCAGCAGGCGACGTGGCCGGGACCCGTCGTCGTTTATTAGGAGGAATGTCCCGAAATGCAAGGTAAGGTCAAATGGTTCAACGCGGAAAAGGGTTATGGGTTCATCGAGCGTGAGGACGGTCCCGACGTGTTTGTCCACTACACCGCCATCCAGTCAGAGGGTTTTCGCAGCTTGAACCAGGGAGACGTTGTTGAATTCGACATCGTGGAGGGTCCAAAGGGTCTTCAGGCGTCTAATGTGGTGAAGACAGTCTTAACTACCTAGAGAATTGACGAGCCCCGGTAAGCCGCCGGGGCTTTGATTTTTCACTTGGACCTATCGAACCTTCCCGATTTGGTCAGGGATTTGTCGTAGGCGCAGAGCGCCCTCGCCTTGTTGGCCGTATCGCGTATGGCGCGGCTGTCCTGCTCCATCTCGCGCCCCAGCACCTTCTTGATCTCGGCGTCTATTTTGCGCGCAGCTTCCAGGACGCCGGTCACTTCCTTCCTCGTCGCCGGGTTCATGGGCTTCATGTCGAACGCCTTGAACCCCTTGATTAGGCGATCCCTTTCGCCAAACGCTCCCGCCAGCCCGACGAAATCACGCGACGCCGCGAAATCCCACGCTCTCTGGCTGACCGCAAGGAGTTCCCTGACCCATGACGAAATGTCGCCCGACCACGCGAGCTCAGCCATGCCTGCCCAACGCCTCTTCCCAGCCGGTCCGGAGCTCTATCATCACCTTGACCGCGTCCTCCAGAGGCGCGGACGCCTTCTTGAGGTTGGCCTCCACCAACCGCGAATAGATGTACTCGTAGACGGAATACAGCTTGCGAGCCAGGTCTCCTCCGGCTGAAAGGTTCAGCGAGCCCCGGAGCTCGTCGATGATGTCCTCGGTCTTGAGGAGGCACTCGCCGCTGCCAGCTATGTCCTTGCGCCCGATCAATGCGACGGCGTTTTTCATGTCCTTAATTGCCTCGTTGTAGAGCATGAGGACCAGCTCGCCCGGTGAAGCAGTCTCCACCCTGGTCTGCCGATAGACGTGAAGCGCGCGCTCCTGGCCGAAGGCCAGTCCGTGTACCGATGCCGCCAAGTAAATCCCCCGTCCTCGATTCAATTCATCGAAAGCGACTGGATCTGCTGGGTGAGCCAGAGGCTCTGGGAATTCAGCTTCTGGAGCATGATCTCCATGTCCGTGAACCGCTTCTTCAGGGTCTCCATCCGCCGGTCAAGCCTCGCCTGCATATCCTCTATCTGCTTCGCGAGGCGCCTGTCTTGGTCAGCCAGTTGGGTCTGGCGGTTAGGGACGAAGCCGGCGGCGGAAGCGTACCTGTTGACGATATCCGCCATCCTGGCGAGGGCTCCGTCATTCCGCTCGTAGGCCGCCAGCTCGACCACCCTGGCGTATTGGTTGTCATTGGACGCGGTCGCGTAGAGCCTCACCTTCTGGGTCGTGACAGCCGTGAAACTGATGGATCGCAAGCCAAGCGTGTTGCCCGTCACCGGCGCGCCAAGATCTGCCCAGCCGGAGCCGTTCCAGTACTTCAGGGCGAAGTCTCTCAGGCCATACGTCGAGGCCGGATAAACCGTCGAATCCACGGTGTAGACGTTGACCTTGTCTATCGTCCTAGCCGCGCCGAAGTCGACTTCCAGCCAGTCGTCGGTGAAGTTCCCCGCTGTCGAATCGCTCCATCCGCCTCCCGCACCCCATAGGACTGACGTGACGTCGCCGTTGACCGCCGTGGACGGCAGGTACTGGTCGCCTAGCGTGGAGGACGCGGAGGCAGTGGATCCCATCGAGGAGAGGGCCACGTTGGCGGTCCTGGCTCCGAACAGCACCGCGACCGCGCTCCTGTCGGCCTTCAGCGCGTCCGTGAGCTTCGTTTCGTCGAGCGTCAGCTTGCCTTCCCTGGAGAACGTCGAGGCTGTACCCGTGCTGAGCCCCACAGTCCTCATGGAGTTGTAGGTCGCGGTGGCTCCGCTGACTTCCCGGAACACGGCCATCTTGACCTCGGACAAGAGCCTGGTAACCAGGGAGTCGCCGAACAGCAGGCCTGCCTGCCGCTTATCGGCGTCCCAGGTAGTGTACTTGCCGATGGTAGTGATGAGGTTGTTGTACTCGGTGACGAACGACTTCAGGGCGTCAACCACGCTCTGGTCGTCGTAGGCGATCGTCAGGGTGGTCTTGCCGCCCAGTCCTGAAACGGGGTCCTTGGCTTGCAGGAGGTTCAGCGTGAGGCCGGGGATGGCGTCGGTGACCGAGTTGGTCGCCCTCGTGAACTGCACTCCGTCAATCGTGAATTCCGCGTCGCTTGCGGCCACAACCTCGTTGGGAGCATCGTCGGGCTTGATGATGCCGAGGGTCTTCCAGGCGTTCAGGTCTCCCCCGAAGGCCATAGCGCCGCCGAGCCCGGACTCGGTCGACGTAATGATCAGCTTGTACTCGGTCGCCCCGGTCTGGAGGATGCTGGCCCTGGCGTTCACATTGGCCGTCGTGTTGATCTTGGCGGCGATGGTCTTCAGGCTATCGGTCGCGGTCACGTTGATGGTCTGGCCATTCAGGGTCAGCGTCGCCGTGATGCCGCGCGGATCATCAGCGCTGGTGAACCCGGAGGATTGCACCACCTGGGCTCTGGCCAGCGACGTCGCCTGTATGTCGTAAGTGCCCTCCACGGCAGATGAACCCGCAGTCGCCGTGAGCACTGAGGTGTCGCTCGGGGTCGCAGTCATCTTGCTGAAGGTGGTTGACGCGGTCAGCGTGGCCAGTTTGGACGAAAGAGTGTCCAGCTGGGTCTTTACCGCTCCCCACGCTGCCTTGCGGCTGGTCAGTAAAGTCTGCTGGGTCTGGAGCTTCAGGAGGGGGCGCCTCTCGATGCTCATGAGCTGCTGGATAATGGATTCGGTATCGATCCCGGTTACGTTCGCGGAAATGCGGTTGTCCATCTCTTCACCTCTCGCCCGCCCCTGGCTTCTCCGCTTGGGATGACGATCATCGCGGGCTCCAAAGGACCCGGCGGGCAATGGCTCTCTCGTCAACGGGCATCACTTTAGCTATCGGCACGGACAGGACAAAGCTTAGGAATAGTGGGCGTTCTCAGTCTTTCGGCCTATCCTTGACCTGTTCTTTGAGGCGGAAGAGGTCGAACGTGGGGTCCTTGGCGAGGGCCATCTCGTCGGCGACCTCCCTCTCGACTTCCTCGCGAAGGACTTTGATCCCGGACGGGGCGTCAATCCCGATCTTGACCAGGGCCTTGGACCCACGGCCCTTTACCTCGGTGACGCGGATCACGATGTCGTCACCGATCTTGATCGCTTGTCCCTTTTTTCGGGTGAGAACAAGCACCGGCTAACCCGTCCTCTTCACTAATCCCTCGAGCGCGGAAAACACGTAGTGCTTTGTATTATACTCCGGTGATGCCGCGATTACCTGCCTTCCCACCCTTTTCTTGGGGTTTATGAGCAGGGGAGCCTGAAGGTTAGCGGTCATCTTGCGGATGTCCTTTGGGACTGTCACGATGGAGAGGACCACGAGGTCGTCCGGGGTATCTACGGCCACAGGAGTCAGGTCTTTGCGGCAGAACTCGGGGTCATATCCTGGGAAGGCGGCTTTCGGGTCCATGGTCACGAAGCCGAGCTCGGGCTCCGTAGCGGACTGGAGCCACCTTACGCACTCGTCTTTCACTTCGAAGTCCATCACCACAAACTCGTGGTATTCCGGGAAACCGATCAGGCCTTCCGGAAAGGTCAGGACCTGCGCTGGATCGACCTCGATTGTCCCGAACCTCTTGGTCACGACCCGCATTGATACTCCTCCCCTGCCGTTTACTTCAGGTAGTCCAGGAGGCTGGGCTGAATGAGCCTCGCCCCGGCACCCAGAGCCGCCTGGTAGGCCGCCTCCGCGCCTCGCAGGCGAACGATCACCTGGGTGATGTCCACGTCTTCCACGTTGGATAGCTGGCGCTGGAACTCGATGTCGAGCGCTGTCATCTTTGTCTCCAGAGTCTCCACCCGGTTCACCCTGGCCCCGTTCGTAGCTCTCTGGGCGAGCACGACGTCTGCCGTGAGAGATAGGTTCTGGAGCGCCGTCACCGGATTGGCCGCCGCCGGGTTCCTTAGACCGGTTTCCAGGTCCGCCAGATATATCCTCACGTCGTTCAGCATGGTGGTGAGGTCGTCGGAAGTGATGTCGAGGCCCGGACTGATCCGCCATGTGGGCATGGTGCCCGTCACAATGAGCCTGCCCTCTACAGTCCTGTTGGCTACGGTCCCGACCTCCTCCCACAGCTGGTGGACTTCACACGCGATAGCGTTCCTGGCGTCCACGGGCGTGGTGCCGTTGGCCCCGAAGAGGCCGATCTCCTGGGCCCGGCTGATGACTGCGCTGATCTCTGAAAGGGCCTGCTCTGTATAGTCCATCCAGGCTTTGGCCCTATCGAGGTTCCTGAGATAAAGCCTATTCTTCGAAAGATGATTGCGAAGGCCCACGGACCTCTCGACGCCCACAGGATCGTCTTGGGGCCGCTGGAACACCTTGCCCGACGAGGCCATGTCCTGCAGCCTCTGGAGCCGATCCTCGTTGCCAGCTATGTTGTAGAGGAAGTTCCTCTCCATCGTGAGGTTAGTCATCCGCATGCGCTCTCATCTCCTCCCTGGTGGGACGGCTCAACGTCCGGTCAGTCCCATCCGGTTGATGATCGTGTCCATCATCTCGTCCGCCGTGGTTATAAGCCTGCTGGCCGCATTGAAAGCGTGCTGCTCCCGCACCAAGTTGGCCATCTCTTCGTCGATGGAGACTCCGCTGACGGAATCTCTCCGGTTCTGGAGCTCCTTGACCAGAAGCTCCTCGGTCTCGAACCCGCTCTGGATCTTCTGGCCCACGGCGCCGAGGCTCCCGATCATCGCGGTCCACTGGTCCACGCAATCGCTCTCCAACGCGTCAGCGATGGCCAGCGCGTTCCCGCCGTCCAGGGGGTCAGTGGCGCTCGATGACGCTGCGATGGTGGAGGGATCGGCCACGATACCCGCCGCCACCTCAGTCGACCCCAGGTAGTCGCCCGGATTGCCGACGGCGAAGAAGTCGCCGGTCTGGGTACCGTCCGGCGCGTAACCGAGTGCGTGCTGGGTGTTGACTGCGTCCACAATATCGCTGAAGAGGTCCTCGAGGTCTTGCTTGAATGACCCGACGAGCTCGTCCCGGGCGGTCTTGAGGCCGCCGAGCCTGCCTCTCATGGTGTCAATAGCCTGTGGGTTCCCCGCGGAGTCGACCCACCTGAACTCGGTGACTCCCGACGGGTAGGCCACTTCAAGCTTGTAGGAGTTGAGGCCATCAACCACGGGGAAACCGCCTATGCCGACCCTGACGTACATGGTCCGGTCATCGAGGCGGGACACGGTGGCGCCGGTTATCTCAGAGATCTCGTCAAGGATGAGGTCGCGCCTGTCCAAGAGGTCGCCTACCGGCTCCTGTCTGGCGATAGCCCTGGCAATCTCACCGTTCAAGGACACCGCCCTATCAGCGAGGGTGTTCACTCTGCTGACGATGGCCGCGATGTTGGCTTCGATATCGACGGCCAGGGACTCGAGTTGCCCGTCCATGTGCCCGAACATGTCCACGACCGAACGGCCGCGCTCCGTAACGGAAGCCCTGGCGCTGACCGAAGTAGGGTCAATGGAAAGCCCCTGCCACGATGCCCAGAACGCTTCCACTGTGAAGCGGATGCTGTTGTCGGAAGGTTCAGCGACGATCACCTGAATGTTGTCCATCACGTCCTTCTCCACCGAGAAGGCGGATTTCTTGCCCGTTTCGCTCCGAAGCACCGCGTCGAGGAAGGCGTCCCGAGCCCTTACGATCTGGGCCGCACGCACGCCAACTCCCGAGATTTGCGCCTCCCTCTGGATGAGGGGCTCGAGGATGACGCTCTGCCTGGAGTAGCCCGGCGTAGCGGCGTTCGCAACGTTGTGGCTGGTCACGTCCATGGTTCTCCTTGCGGCCAGGAGAGCGGACTTACCGATCTCGAAGACTGTGAAGCTGGACATTCAAGGCACCCCCCTACTGCCTCCGACAGGAGTCCACTGACGAGCGGCTAGACTCGATGATCGAACACCAGCGGCCCTTTGGCTGCGGGATTCCCGTAACCGCCCTGGGGCAGAAGGAGCCTGAGCTCGTACTGGACGATCTCCAGCCCCTGCTTCAGAAGCCGCCTGTTCCGCTCGTTCGTGCCGGCGATCTTCTTCGCTTTTTCTCTTAACGAATCGCGAAGGCGGGCGACTTCTCCGGCCTCCGCATCCAAAAGCTCCACCATGGAGCACCGTTCTTTCTCGAGGAGCTCCAGGCGGGCCATAAGGTCCTCTTCCGCGGGAATGAGCTTCTCAAGCGCGGCGACATCGCCGGAAATGAGGACCTCCTGCTTTCTTGAGGAAATGTCGAGAAGGCCGTCTACTACAACGTCTATTTCGGATAAAACTGAAGCTAGGCTCCGGGCATCTATCATGAGGTGCACCGCCTATGGGGCTGGGGAACAGGCTACTTCAGCCGGTCGGCCAGAAGCCTCCCCATCATCTTGTCCGCCACCTGCCGCGCGTCGACTCCATAGGTCCCTGCCTCGATTTCGCGGGCGATGGACTCTACCTTGTCGAGCCGGATGTCGGGCAGCTTGTCGACCAGTTCTCTGACTTTCTTGAGGTCGTCCTGGCTGAACGACAGACTGATGTCATCTCTGACGCGAGTGCCGTAGGGGACTTCCTCCGCCTTCCCGAGCGGCTGAAGCATCCCCTGCGTCTTGTAGACCTTTAGGATCTGCCCAATCTGCGCCCTCGAGATCATCAACTTGGCATCACCCTCTGAGTAAGTTAGCCGGCATCCACCGTATTCATCGGTAAAGCCCTCTCCATGGTTTAGCTTGCCTGGAAAGCCTTCAACGTTTCTTCCTACCGATGAGCTCCATCACGTACATCCGCTCCGTAGTGGAGCCCTTAGGGAGCTCCTTGGCCGTCCCCTCCGGTTCGGGCTCGCGAAGCTTGGCCGCTGTGGCGCCAAGCAGCGCCTCGCACCTCGGGCACAGCTTGCCCCTGGTGATTGGCTTCTTGCACATCATGCAAGTAAGCTGCCCGGCGGGTCCGGCCTGCGTGACCAGAAGACCCTGTCTCAGGAATTCTACCACGACCTCAACTGGGACTCCGGTCTCTTCGCTGGTCTCGCTCACGCCGGCCCTGGGATGATCATCCAAGAACCGTTTGACCTTCCTGTACTGCTCCTCTTCCTTCTCCAGGCATTCAGGGCAGACAGGGATGCCCGCGTATACGAAGACCTTCCCGCATCTCTTGCAGTTCCTCACCTCTCTCGTCACCTCGGTCCCTCCTCTCGCAGACCGTCAGCGCTTCATGGTTCTCGCTGCGGTGACGCAATAGACCTCCTCGGCACCCATGCCCTTGAGGACCCGCGCCGCTTCATCCAGCGTAGCTCCTGTCGTGGTCACGTCATCTACCAGGAGGACCCTCTCGCCCCTCAAGTTGACATCCCTTTGGGGCCTCATTGATTCCTTGAGGTTCCCCCACCTCATATTTCGTCCAAGCTCGGCTTGGTGTGCATACCTCTTTTCCCGCTTCAGGATGTCCATCACGGGCACCCCGAGGAGAGCCGAAAGCTCCTTGGCGAGGTCCTGGGCCTGGTTGTACCCTCTGCGCATACTGCTTCCCGGCTCCAGTGGGACCGGGACCAGCAGGTCTGCAGGGAGGAACTCGCGCGAGGCCCCGGCGAGGAGGTACGCCAGCGGCCTCGAAAGCCACCTTTCGCCCTGGAACTTCATCCGGGCGATAGTGTTCTTGAGGTCGCCCTGGTAGATCCCGGCCGATCTCTGCCCGTCGAACACGTACATGTTCTTCCGGCAGTCGGGGCAGAGCCTCAGGGGATGGCGGATGGGCGCGCCGCAGACTTGACAGACCCAGGACATCTCGCGGGACAGCTTGTCCAGGCAGCGAGCGCAGATGCCGCTTTGCGAGAGGTCAAGGTCCAGGGCTCCGCCGGTCCTCGCGGGTCCGGGCCCGTCGTCGACTCTCCTCTGGCTGGTCCTGGGCAGCGGTGAACCGCACAGGGCGCAGACTCTCGGCTTGCCGAAGATGACTGAAGAGACGACCTCGAGCATGCGGGAGACTGCCTGGCGGATGTTCATACCGGCGCGGGCGCCCCCCGTCCACCCTCAGTCTTGGAGGCATACATGTCGCTGTCGGCCCGTTTGACCAGCGTGTCGACATCCAACCCGTCCTCGGGGAACGTCGACACGCCGATGCTGGCGCCGATCACGGACGCCAGGGGTTCGGGGAGGCCAACTTCCAGACGGGAGTTCACGAGGTTCTCCTTCACACGCGCGGCGACCATCCTGGCGCTTTCCTTTGAGACGCCTGGAAGTATGACGGTGAACTCGTCTCCGCCAGGCCTGCAGACCAGATCCTTGTCGCGGCAGGAGTTCTGGATGACCTGGCTGATGCTCTTCAGGGCTTCGTCGCCAACTTGGTGTCCGTACGTGTTGTTGACATCGCGAAAATAGTCCAGATCCACATAGATGAGAGACACCGGGACGCCGGTCTTCTCAGCCCTCAGGATTGCCTCCCGGAACAGGTTCTGGAACTGGCGATAGTTGTACAGCCCCGTCAGGGGATCAGTAAAAGCCAGCATCGTGGCCCGCTCGAATTTGAGAGCGTTGTCTACCGCTAGAGACAGGTGGGACGACAGGACCGCGAACAGCTGCGCCTTCTCGGGTGAGACCTCAACCGGCGCCGCGAGGCTGGCGACGCCAAACTCTCCAAGGAACTGCTTGCCAAGGTTGAGCTGGACGGCGACTACCCAGCCGAAGTAGCCCTGATCGGGCCTCTCCGGATCGCGGATCCACGAGAACTGCCCCTTGGAGAACCGGTCGCGCTGCTCGGCGGACATTGACATCACGTGGGCGGTCGCCCTCTCCAGGTCCACCCTGTCTTTGGCCCAAGTGTACGCGACCGCCAGCTGATCGGACGAATCCCCCGTGGGTAGAGAGAGCCAGGCGAACTCCGCGTCGAGAAGGGAGCCGGCGAACGCATGGGCCCTCTCGAAGACTTCCTTCAAGGTGAGGGCCTCGTTGATGGACGAGGCCGCCTGGTAAAGGCCGAAAAGCCCTTCCTTGTTGATAGCCACCCTGCTCCCCAGGCTGATGAGGAACGCCATCAGGGACACCGTGACGCACATGAAGTAAAGGTTGGTCGGACCCAGAGTCCTGTACGCGAGAGCGAGGGACGTGCCAAGCGAAGCCGATATGACTATGTGGAGCAGGTGCAGGCCGAAATTGTAGATCTGGTCAGCGGCCTTGCCTCGGCTGTGGCTCAGGACAGAGTAGATGCCCACGAGCAGCGAGTTGGCCACGCAGTAGAAGCCGACGAAGATTATGAGGCCGGTCATGTTCAGCCCAGGCGATGGGACCCGCATGGGGTAGCCCAGGTAAGACGCAGCGAGCAACCCCGATGCGGTCGAGAGGATGTATGTTCCGGCGTTGAACACCGGCGTACGGGCGGTCCTTCGCTGGATGACCAACATCAAGAGTCCGCCGAGGTTGAGGACAAGCGCAGGCAGTTCGCCACCCAGAAGGAGCGCTGCAACGACCGCGACGAAGCTGAACCCCACCGCCACCCCGGCCCGGACAGGCATTCGGTTAATCTCGAGGATCGCGAACATGGCGAGCAGGGCCAGGTACTCACCCCGGAGGAGCTCAGGGACGGCATCCCTCTCAATCAGGAGCTTCACAATGAGGAAGATGAGGCCGAGGATGCCGACGGCCCACGTGTACCACCTTGCGGTGCGTCTCCCCACCTCGCGTCACCCCGGTAAGAGAAGCATGCCGTGTCGCCTAGATCCGGAAGACCAGCGAGGGCTCCCCTGAAAACTCTTGCACCAGGAGTCCGTCACGAGCGAGGAGCCTTGCGACCTCGGAACACTCCCGGGACGCATCCTCGCACGAAACGGCGATCTCTGCCTGGAGCCCGTTTCTCATGGAGAGCTCCCAGTGAAGATATCGGACTAAACCCTCTACCTCGTGAGATGACCCACCCGCGACCAGTAACACTCTCAAGGAGCCGGGAGGCCGGGACGAAACGCGCCTCGACCGGAGAAGGTCGACCATGCAGGTGACGATAATCGTTAACAGCAGAGACCTCGATGCAGCCATTCCGGCTTCCTCCCGGGCCATTGTATGTGCCGGGAGGAAGCGCGGGTTTACTTCGACTAGACCCGCCTCAGGAGCTCCTCCTTGAGGTCCAGCGCCTCCCAGGGGAGGTCCAAGTCCGGCCTCCCGAAGTGACCGTAGACCGCCAGCGCGAGGTAGATCGGACGGCACAGGTCAAACCTCTCGATGATCGCGCCAGGCCGGAAGTCGAACGTCTTCTGGACCGCCTCGAGAAGAGCCTCGTCGCTCAGCTTGCCCGTGCCTTTGGTGTCCATGTGCAGCGATACCGGTCGGGCGACGCCGATCACGTAGGCGACCTGGACCTCGCATTCCTTGGCCAGGCCGGCCGCCACGACATTCTTAGCCACGTAGCGCGCGGCGTAGGACGCCGAACGATCCACCTTGGTGGGGTCTTTGCCCGAGAACGAGCCTCCGCCGTGGCGGGCAAACCCCCCGTAGGTATCGACGATGAGTTTCCTGCCTGAGAGGCCGCTGTCTCCCTGGGGGCCCCCCACCACGAAGCGCCCGGTCGCGTTGACCAGGATCCGCGTCTTGTCGTGCATCATGCCGGATGGGACCACGGGCTTGATCACCTTGTCCATGATGTCCTGGCGGATCGTGTCCAGGCTGATCTCGCTGGCATGCTGGGCGGCGATCACGATGGTATGTACGCTTGCCGGCACTCCGTCCACGTATTCCATCGTCACCTGGGTCTTCCCGTCGGGACGGAGGTAAGGAAGCACCTTCTGGTGCCTGACCTTGGCGAGCTGCCACGCCAGCTGGTTGGCCAGCTCGATGGGCATCGGCATGTAGACCGGGGTCTCGTCGATGGCGTAACCGAACATCATGCCCTGGTCGCCCGAGCCAAGCGTGTCAGGCATTTCGCCTTCTTTCGACTCGAGGGAACGGTCGACGCCGAGGGCGATGTCGGGAGATTGCTCTTCGATGGCAGTCAATACTGCGCAGGTCTCAGAGTCGAACCCGAACTTGGCCCGAGTGTACCCTATCTTGCGGAGCGTCTCTCTCACGGTGAAGGGCATGTCTACGTAACAGTCGGTTGAGATCTCGCCCGCGACCAGCACGAACCCGGTCTTCACAAGGCACTCGCATGCAACTCGGGCCCCTTTGTCCTGGGCAAGGATGGCGTCCAGGATTGCGTCGACGATTTGGTCCGCGACCTTGTCCGGATGGCCTTCCGTGACGGATTCCGAAGTGAACAGTTTTCTTCCCTTTCCCATGGTAGGGATCGAAGACACCCCCTTCCCAGAAAACGGAACGTTAGCTGAGAGCCATGTTAGCACCCTGGTACAGCACTGTCAATTTGACAACGCGAAGAGGAGCGTCGCGGAAGCTGCCTCTTCTTTGCCGACATAGGCTTTCCCTACCGCCCGGCCGACCCGCCTCTTCATGGAGATGATCTGGACTTCCGCACGAATGGTGTCGCCTGGCCGAACCGGTCTGCGGAACCGGGCCTGATCGATCCCGGCGAGGTACGCTACCTTGCCGCGCATTCCGTCTTGCGAGAGGAAGGCCAGGCCTCCCGTCTGTGCCAGCATCTCCATGACGATGACTCCAGGAAGGATCGGTTCCTGGGGGAAGTGTCCTCGGAATAGGGGGAGGTCAGGAGGCACGTCGTACTCGGTGGTCGCGCTCCTGCCCGCGTCAAGCGAAACGATCCTGCTCACAAAAAGAAAAGGAGGCCTGTGAGGGAGGATTTCCTCTACCGCCTGCACTTCGTCGCGGTTCATGGGCGCCTCATCTCCCGGGAAGCTAGGTCGAGAGGTGCTTCGACATGCCTTCGTAGATCACCTTTGCGAGACCTATGCCGCCGTTCCTGGCCCAGCTCTGGCCTATGGCCTGCTCAGCGAAGGCCTCCCAACCCCCGAGGTCGGTGCGAGCGGACTTTCGCATCTCGCGCCACAGCATGGTCAGGAAGACGGCTTCGAAGTCCTGGCAAGCCTTGTCGAGCCGGATGTCCTTCGGTTTCTGGACCGCGCCTGTCCTGGCTGCTGCCGCCACTGTCGCGCCTTTGACGTACATCTTCGCACCTCTCCCGCGATCCGTCCTGGCCTGACCTTACCTCTTGACGTTGTTTGCTATGCCCCACATCTGGTCGGCGGTCTCGACCGCCTTGGAGTTGAGCTCAAACGCTCGCTGGGCGATTATCAGGTTGACCATCTCGGTCACTATCTCGACGTTGGACGTCTCCAGGTAGCCTCCCCTGATGATGCCCGCCCCGCCTTGACCAGGTACCGCCGTGACGGCCTCGCCCGAGAGCTGGGTGGCCTTGTACAGGTTACCCCCGGACGCTTCCAGCCCGGCCGGGTTGGAAAACATTGTGAGGTCCAGGGTGCCCAGAGTTTGGCGGGCGTTATTGACGACTGCCGTTATGACTCCGTTCTCACCGACCTCTATCTCGGTCGCGTCCTGGGGAATCTGCAAGGTTCCTCCCTGGACCGACACGGTATAGCCGGAGGCGGTGCAGAGCCGCCCCTCCCCGTCGAGCCGGAAGGAACCGTCCCTTGTATAGGCCGTGCACGTGCCCGTCTCGACCGCGAAGAACCCCTGGCCTTCGATGGCCGCGTTCAGGGGATCGTCGGTCCTCTCGATGTTGCCCTGGCGGAAGCTCCTGTCCGTGGCAACCGTCCGGGAACCGCTTCCCAGAGTAGCGGTGGAGCCGCGGCCGACCGCGATGGTCTCGTAGTAGAGGTCCTGGAACGCTACTCTCTGCTTCTTGAAGCCCGTTGTGTTGACGTTGGCCAGGTTGTTGGAGATCGTGTCTATCAGAAGCTGCTGGGAGCTCATGCCGGTGGCGGCTGTCCAAAGCGCTCTAAGCATGCTGATCGCCTCCTTATGCCACGCTGCCCACCCTGGACACAGCCTGCTCCAGGGTCTCGTCGTGGGACCTTATGGCTCTCTGCGCGGCCTCGTAAGCGCGCATCGTGTAGATGAGACTCACCATCTCGCTCACCGGGTCGACGGACGACTTCTCGAGCGCGCCCTGCATGAGCGACACCGTCGTGACCAACACAGGTCCGCCGGACGCCGGGTTGAAGAGGGAGTTGCCCTCCTTGACGAGGAGCGACTCGTCCTGGAACGTCACCATGCTGAGCGAGTCGACCACGTTGTCGCCGTTCATGACTGTGCCGTCTTCGCGGATGGACTTGGAGGCGCACCCTTCGAACTTGATGGGGCCGGCGCTGCCGAGAACGCGGTAGCCACCCACCGTCAGGTAGCCGTCCCCCGAGACTCTGAGGTCTCCGCGCCGGGTGTACCTCGTGCCCGAAGTGGTCTCGACAAGCAGGTACTCCCCAGCTCGCAGCGCGACGTCCAGGGGATTGCCCGTATTCTCGATGGGACCGACCGAGCGGATGGTCTCGACGTCCTGGACGACGGTGCCCGAGCTCATGGCCCCGATGGCCTGCGGAAATGCGGAAGGTTGGAGAGCGTACATGAGGATGTCGTTGAATGTGGAGAACACCACTTTGTCTCTGTTGTAGGCCGCTGTGTCCGCGTTAGCGAGGTTGTTCGCGATGACTTCCTGGTTTCGAAGCTGTGCTCTCATCGCCGAGATGCCGGAGATGATGCCGCGTATCATATGTATCTCCCCCCTTTGCTCTTATCGGAAAGGGGCGAGCGGAGTTTAGGATATGTTTCTTCGTTTCCGGCATCATGCCGAGATCGCCTTCATGTGCCGCTCGAAGGCGTCCAGGTTCTCGAGGGCAACCTTGGTCCCCCTGGCGACGCACGAGATCGGATCGTCGGCGACGTGGACAGCCACGCCGATCTCGTTGCGGACATACTCGTCGATGCCGTCCAGGAGGGCGCCGCCGCCTGTAAGCATGATGCCTCGCTCGATGATGTCTCCCAGGAGCTCCGGCGGGGTCTTGTCCAGGACCCCCCGGACAGCCTGGCCAATGGTCTGCAGAGGTTCGTTCATGGCTTCACGCAGAGCGAACGAGTCGAGCACGAGGCTCTTGGGGAGGCCGGAGACCAGGTCCCGCCCCCTGACCAGGAACTCCTTGCGCTCCTTGGGCACAGCGGACCCCGCCGACATCTTGGCCGTCTCCGCCGTGGTCTCGCCAATGATGAGGTTGTACTCGCGGCGGACGAAACGGACTATGGATTCGTCCAAGGCATCGCCCCCGACGCGCGTGGACGTATCCTTCACCATTTCGTTCATGGACAAGACCGCGATGTCGGTGGTGCCGCCCCCTATGTCCACGATCATGTGGCCCGAAGGCCCCGATATGTCGAAACCGGCCCCCAGGGCTGCCAGGATCGGCTCCTCCATGAGGTAGACCTTGCCGCCGCCGGCGGCCTTTCCGGCCTGGAAGACGGCCCTTCGTTCCACGTGGGTGATGGAGGCGGGGATGGCGATGAGCAGCCTGGGCCTTATGGGAGGGAACCAGGGTATGCTCTTGCGCATGAAGTACCTGAGCATGGCCAGGGTCACGTCGTAGTCGGTAATGACGCCCTGCCTAAGGGGCCGGACTGTCACGATGCCTCCGGGCGTCCTGCCGAGCATCCTCTTGGCTTCTTTCCCCACGGCGATGATGCGGTTAGTCGATACCATCTTAGCGACGACGGAGGGTTCCCTCGTTACGATGCCCCGGCCTGAAACGAACACAAGCACGGAACAGGTGCCAAGGTCGATCCCGACGTCCCTGCCTAACATCTCATGCACTCCATGTCCGGGAGTCCCTATTGCACCGCGATTCGACGGGTGTCGGACAATTCCTGCCGGAAAAATGGTGAACCCAGGATGACAGCCTCTCCTGGGTCATAATCGGCGCCCCGTCGGGACCCGGTAGGGACTCTCTAGTTGTCCTGGTACTTGCGCCTTGTGGCTTCGCCTCCCCTCAGGTGGCGCTCGGCCTTGTTGAGGTCCAAGACCTCGCGGACGAGTCTCGCAAGCTGCGGTCTTATCTTAGGTAACCTGTCGGTGACGTCCTTGTGGACTGTGCTCTTGGATACGCCAAACGCGCGCGCTGTCTCCCGGACCGTGGCATGGGTGTCTTCGATGTACTCACCCACGTCGATGGCGCGCTTCCAGATTACGTCGTTCATGGTCCGGCCCCCTCCCGGCGTCGTTCGCTAAGATGTATATGCTGAAGTGCAAAGATCATTCGGACGCCCCAAGGGCGTTTCTCATTTGCCTTTCGCCAGGTAGTCCTGCGGATTGAGGGGTTCCCCGTCGCATGCGATCTTGAAATAGACGGCGTCCGGACCGCTCACGCCTATGACCTCGCCCTGGGCCACGTTGTCTCCTGGCGCCTTGGTCGTAGCGGCGACGCGCCCGTAGGTTGTCTCCAGCCCGCCTTCATGCCTCATGACCAGGACGATGCCCAGGACGGGTTCAGTGATGACGCTCTTCACGGCTCCGCGGATAGCTGCCTTGATTGGGCTTCCAGGTTCAATCGCGATATCGACGCCCGGGAAGTAGAACCATTCTTTCAGGCGTTCGGAGTATATCCAGCCCGGCTCGCGGGTGATCCTGCCCTCGACCGGCCACTTCAGCGCGGCGAGGAGTTCCTCGGAAGTAGGAGGAGGGACAACAGGCTCGTCCGCGGCCGGAGCAGCTCCACGGGCAGATTGCGTTGTCTCCGCGGCGGGGGGCGTCACCTTGGAGGTGACAACGACCTGCCCCGAAGGCATAGGCATGGAGGCTGTCCTGAATAGCCCCTCACGGCGCAGTCCGAGTACGAACCCCGACATGAACAGGGCAGCGCAGCACACCAGGATAGCCGCGGCACGCGAGACAGCCTCATGGCGCTTCCGCCCCGCTTTCTTCCGCGTCCTGCGACCAGGCATCTCCCCGCTGTCTCTCATGAAAGCACCTCCGGACCAGTAGGATTACCATAATTTGCCGGAGGTATGCGCTGGAGACGGGGTTTCCGGTGCGCTATTCGTCGAAGATCCCGGCCATTCGAGTCCCGGGATAGTAGTAGGATAGTATTTCCTGGAAAGTGCGGCCCTGTCTGGCCATTCCGTCGGCGCCGTACTGGCACATCCCGGCGCCGTGGCCATAGCCCCTGACCTGGAACGTCAGGTTGTTCCCCCTCACCGACCACGACATGAGAGTGGACCTCATGTTGAGGGCCATCCTGAATTCGAGCCCGCGTATGCGCTGGCCGTCCACTATGACCTCCTTGACCCTGCCGGTCGGGGAGACCTGGGACACGCCTATAGTGCTACCGGTGATCCTGGAGACGGCGACTGAAACGCCCAGTTGGGCGAGGGACGCGGACACCTGGGTAAGCGGAATGGTCACGGTCTGGGGCTTGTAGTACGGCGAGTGCTGGCAGAACGAACACGCCACGCTCTGGAGGTAAGGAACGTCGCGCCCCCACACGTCCCTGGCGGCCTCGGTACGGCCCCCGCAGGTCGAGTGGAAGACCGCTTCACAGGGAGTGCTTCCGTAGATAAGGAACATCCCCCGGGTTTCCTCGCAGGCTTTCTCTATCCGATTCCAGTTTAGCCAGAAGCTAACCGCGCCCCACCTGTCGCGGAGGGCCTCCGTGGGGTTCCAGGCCTGGTCGACTTTGTAATCGGAGCTAACGTCTGCGTCGACCCGTGAAGGTGTGCCGCCCAGGATACGCATCTTCCTCACTGCGTTGGTTCTGGCGACCACTGCCTGGGCTTTCAGAGCTTCCACGCCGGCTCCCGCGGGCATCTCGGATGCCACCACGCCCTTGACGTATTCCTCCAGGTCCATGGACAGCACTTTTCCCTGGGGGACGTAGTAGACGCGGATCACCAGGATAGGGTCGCCGGGACGCGGGTTGGCCGCTCTTGCCGGCACCTGGTACGGAGGGACAGCGCTCCCAATGAGCCCCACGTAGATACCGAGGACGAAGAGGGCTATGTAGAAAAGCCTGGTCAGGACCCTTCTCACACGGAAGACCCCCATGACCAACGGTTGCGTGCAAGCGCTTGTAGGCTCCGGTCTTTGATCTCTATGGGGGGAGACAAGCTTTTATGCCAGCGGGAGCATGCGGTCAAGCCGTCGGGTTAATACGTCATCACGCTGTGGCGCTATACCGCTAGACGCTTGTCCCGTAGTCGTAGGAGCCGTACTTCCTGGACAGCCCGGGGTCCTTCTGGACGGCGTCCGCGCCAAGAGCGCGGAGCTTGTCGACGAAGTCGGAGTATCCGCGGTCGATGTGTTCGGTGCCGTGCACCTCGCTCATCCCGTCGGCGGCGAGCGCCGCGAGGCAGAGAGCCGCGCCCGCGCGGAGGTCCGCGGCCTGCAGGGAAGCGCCCGTCAGCCTCGAGATTCCCTCGACGATGGCGCTCTGTCCTTCTATCTGGATCCTGGCGCCCATCCTGCCTAGCTCTTCGGCGTGGGAGAACCGGCTTTCGAAAACCGTTTCCGAAATTACGCTGGTGCCTGTCGCCAGCGAGCAGAGGGACATGAGTGGAGCCTGGACGTCCGTAGGGAATCCGGGGTAGTACATCGTCTTCACCGTCACCGGCTCCGGTTGCCCGGTCATCTCGATCTCGACGGACCTCACGCCTTCCAGGAGGAACGCTCCGCACTCCTTGAGCTTGGCGAGCACGGCGCGGAGGTGGTGCGGGATGATGTTCTCGACCGTCACCTTACCGCGGGTGATGGCGCCAGCCAGGAGGTACGTCGAGGCCTCGATCCTGTCCGGGATGATGGAGTGGGAAGCCCCGTGGAGCTCCTTCACGCCTTCGACCCGGACCCGAGACGTGCCGGCGCCGCTCACGTCAGCGCCCATCGCGTTGAGGAAGTTTGCCAGGTCAACGATTTCAGGTTCTTGAGCAGCGTTTTCGACAACAGTGACGCCGTCAGCGAGAGTCGCGGCCATCATGATGTTCTCGGTCGCGCCGACAGACGGGATGTCCAGGTAGATGTCTGCGCCGCGGAGCCTCCTGGACGACGCGCAGATATAGCCGCCTTCAATTGAGATGCCGGCTCCCATGGCCTGGAAGCCCTTGAGGTGCAGGTCGATCGGCCTTTGCCCGATGGCGCACCCGCCGGGGGCCGGGACCCTGGCGGTCCCGCATCTCGCGAGAAGAGGCCCCATGATGAGGAAAGAAGCCCTCATGAGCCTGACCAGATCATAAGGGGCTTCTCTCTTGAGCGTCCTGCCCGGATCGATCTTTAGTGTGCCCCCTGCCTGCTTCGCCGCGACGCCGAGCGAATGGAGCATCGCGGTCATCGTCTCGACGTCGCGCAAGAACGGCACGCCTTTCACTTCCGAAACGTCTTCGGAAAGAATGGCTCCTGCCATGACCGGCAGGGCGGCGTTCTTGGCTCCGTCGCACCTCACATGGCCTTTCAGGGGCTTTCCGCCGCGAATAACGATGCTCATGGGATCTGCTCCTCACGCCCGTCACGTTTCGCGCGCCATTGAACCAGCGTCTCTTTTTATTGTCTATCCTGGAGGAGGCAGTATCCCCGGAAATCGAGGGACCTTCTTCAGTGCGCCCTCACGATGTCCTTGACCTTCATAAGTCTGGACGCGCTAGCGCGGTCCATCTCTTCTAGCCGCATGTGGACGTCCTTCATCGCCCGCTCCAGCTCAGGAATCAGGATGTACTCCAGGGCATTCACCCTGCGCCTGGTCTTTTCTATTTCGTCAGCCAATAGCTGAATTTTGCGTTCGATTTCTGACAGTTTGACCAGCAGCGGGAGTATCCCCCTGAACTGGCTCAGGGCGTCGTCAAGGTCCGACGACGTTGCCGCAAGACCGTAGGGAGGAACAGTCTCCTCCTCGCCCGGACCCTCGCTCCGCTCTTCCGCCTCCGGAAGCTTCATCTCAGGGACGACTACGTTCATTATTCTTCGATACGAAACGTCAACCTCTCGTGGTCCGGTGGAGGCCAGGAGCGCCTCTTCCAGGACGGGAGACGACAGGAGCGCTCGCGCGTAGGAAAGACTCCTGTAGGCCAGCAAAAGCCGTCTCTCCAGTTCTTCCCGTAGCCTCTGGTTCTCGTGGACGACCGTCATGAACTCCTTCATGAGCTGGTCTCTCTTGTCTTTCAGGAGCTTGTGCCCACGTTTCGCCAGCCGGACCCTGTGCTTGAGCCTGGTGAGCTCCTGGCGGGTTGCGTTAACTTTGAGCCGCACGGTTCACGCCACCCCTCTACGAGGACGCCACACTGGCATCCTGGCCCTTAGCCGGCTTCAGGTACTTGGCGGCGTTCCGGTCGGAGACACGCTTGAGCTCCTGTCTGGGAAGCATCCCCATGAGATCCCAGCCGATGTCCAGCGTTTCCTGCACGGTCCGGTTCTCCATGGCTCCCTGCTTCACGAACCTCGCCTCAAAGGCATCGGCAAATCCGAGGTAGAGCTTATCTGTGTCCGTAAGCGCGGCTTCGCCGAGGACTACTGAAAGCTCGCGGGCCTCCTTGCCCCGGTCGTACCCGTCGGAGAGCTGGTTCAGGACGTCCGCATGATCCTCGCGAGTCTTGCCGGCGCCGATGCCTTTGTCCTTCAGGCGCGACAGGGAGATGGAGACGTTGATCGGCGGGTAGATTCCCTTCTTGTGAAGCTCCCTGGACAGGATGATCTGTCCCTCGGTGATGTAGCCGGTGAGGTCGGGAATCGGGTGGGTCTTGTCGTCTTCCGGCATGCTCAGGATAGGGATCTGCGTGATCGAGCCCTTCTTGCCCCTGATCCTCCCTGCCCTCTCGTACATGGACGACAGGTCGGTGTACATGTAGCCAGGATAACCGCGCCTGCCGGGCACCTCTTTGCGGGCCGCAGATACCTCGCGGAGCGCCTCCGCGTAGTTGGTCATGTCGGTCAGGATGACCAGGACGTGCATGTCTTTCTCGAAAGATAGGTACTCCGCGACCGTGAGGGCCATGCGCGGGGTCGCGATCCGCTCGATGACCGGGTCGTTGGCGAGGTTGACGAAGAGCACCGCCCTGTCCATGGCGCCGGTCCGCCTGAAGTCCGAGATGAAGTAGTCGGCTTCCTCGAATGTGATGCCCATGGCGCCGAAAACCACCGCGAACTGCTCGTTGGAGCCAAGGACCATGGCCTGCCTCGCTATCTGGGCAGCCATCTCTGCGTGGGGCAGCCCGGCGCCGGAGAAGATCGGCAGTTTCTGCCCGCGGACCAGCGGGTTCATGCAGTCGATGGCTGAGATGCCCGTCTGGATGAACTCGGACGGGTACGCCCTCGCGTACGGGTTGATGGGGTTGCCGTTGATGTCAAGGCGCTTCTCCGGGATGATCCTGGGGCCTCCGTCGATGGGAATCCCGGCGCCGTCAAAGATCCTTCCCAGGATGTCCGGTGATACCGGGATCTCCAGCACCTTGCCGAGGAACCGCACCTTCGAGCCCGCGACGTCCAGGCCGGCGGTACCCTCGAACAGCTGCAACAGCGCCTTCCCTTCCGACGCCTCCAGGACTCTCCCGCGCCGGACTTCCCCGCCGCGGGTCTCGACTTCGACGAGCTCGTCGTAGTGGATGTCCCTGACCTGCTCCACCACTACGAGAGGGCCTGAGATCTGAGTTATGGTCGTGTACTCCAGCGGCATCCCAATTCCCCCAGTGCCTATCGTTGAACCGCCTCTAAGTCGCTGCTTCGTGTTTGACCTCCCGGTCTATCGCGGCGATTATGGCCTCGAACTCCTTGGGCCACTCCGCCTCCGGCGTCACCCTCGCCCGGGCGATCCTGCCCCTCACCGGGAGGTTCAGGATGTCCTCCACCCGGGCGCCCTTCTCGAGCGATGCCAGAGCCTTATTGTGGAGGACCAGGATCGCGCGGAGGATGCCGTCCTGCTTCTTCTGGGAGCAATACATGTCGACTTCATGGAAAGCGCTCTGGTACAGGAAGTCCTCTCTCAGGGACTTGGCCGTCTCCAGTATCATCCGCTGCCTCGGAGAGAGAGCGTCGATGCCGACCAGGCGCACGATCTCCGTGAGCTCAGCCTCCTGCTGCAATACAGCCATCGCCTGGTTGCGCATCTCGGGGAAGTCCGGGCTGACCTCTCTGCGGAAGTACTCGTCAAGCCTCTCGGCGTACAGGGAGTAGCTGGTGAGCCAGTCGATGGCCGGAAAGTGCTTCCTAGCCGCCAGCCTGTCCTCCAGGCCCCAAAAGACCCTTACGATGCGCAGAGTCGCCTGGGTGACCGGCTCCGAGAGGTCGCCGCCCTGAGGAGACACGGCTCCGATGGCCGAGAGGGCGCCGTACCTGGTCTCTGAGCCCAGGAGCTCAGCCCTGCCCGCCCTCTCGTAGAACTCGGCGAGGCGGGATCCCAGGTAAGCCGGGTATCCTTCCTCGCCCGGCATTTCCTCGAGGCGGCCCGAGATCTCGCGGAGCGCCTCGGCCCATCGCGACGTGGAGTCCGCCATGAGGGCCACGTCGTACCCCATGTCCCTGTAGTACTCGGCCATCGTGATGCCGGTATAGATGGAGGCTTCGCGGGCCGCGACGGGCATGTTCGACGTGTTGGCAACCAGGATGGTGCGCTCCATGAGCGGCCGACCGCTACGCGGGTCTTTCAGTTCCGGGAACTCCAGGAGGACGTCCGTCATCTCGTTCCCGCGCTCGCCGCAGCCTATGAACACGATGATGTCGGCGTTGGCCCACTTGGACAGCTGGTGCTGGATTACCGTCTTGCCGCTTCCGAAGGGGCCCGGCACGCACGCGGTGCCGCCCTTGGCGATGGGGAAGAACGCGTCGATGACCCTCTGCCCGGTGACCAGCTGCTCGACAGGCGGAAGCTTCCGCTTGACTGGCCTCTGGACGCGGACGGGCCACTTCTGCATCATGGTCACCGAGATTCCCTCGCCGCCCGCGTTGAGGAGGGCGGCTGCCTCGGTGACCGTGAAGTCGCCTTCGGAGATCTTCGCGACCGTGGCCCCCAAGATGCTCGGGGGCACCAGCACCCGGTGCTCGACCAGCGGGGTTTCGCGAACCACGCCCAGCACGTCGCCGGCGACCACCGCGTCGCCCTCCTTCACCAACGGCACGAAGTGCCACTTCTTCTCCCTGTCCAGTCCGGGGACGTCAAGGCCCCGGGCGATGTAGTCCCCTGCCATCGCGCGGATGACGTCCAGCGGCCTCTGTATGCCGTCGAATATAGAACCTATAAGACCAGGGCCCAGCTCGACAGACAGAGGCATCCCGGTCGAGTAGACGTTCTCCCCGGGGCCGACCCCGGACGTCTCCTCATAGACCTGGACGGACGCGGTGTCACCTTTGAGTTCGACTATCTCTCCTATGACCTGCCGGTCGCCGACTCGGACGACGTCGTACATGCGGCAGCCAGCCATGCCTGTGGCAACCACAAGAGGCCCGGATACCTTGATGATCCGCCCCACAATCTGGCCTTCAGCCATGCCGCATCATTCCTCTCCCTTGAACAGGATATTGGCGCCTACCGCGCGCTCGACCCGTTTTCTCAGGAGCTCCATGCCCAGTCCATGGCGCTTCCTGGCGTCGGGCAAGATCGTCACCACCGGTTTCGGCCGGTCCTGCAGAGGGGTAAGCTCCGCAGAAAGAACGTCAGCCGCGCTCTCCGTGACGAGCAAGATCGCGTAGTCCCCTCTCAAGACCTTACCGAGAGACAGCCGAGCCTCGTCGGGCGTGTCCGCCACGAACACCACGGCCCCGCTGAACCTGAAGCCCAGGACAGCGTCTCTCTCTCCCAGGACCGCAACCTTAGACATAGGTCTCACGCAGCCTCTCCAGGATCTCGGTCGAAGGCGCCTGGCACTCTATGCCCGCCAGTACCACGCGGAGGTTCCGGACCTCCGCCTCCTTGTCCATGAGGTATCCGACCGCCGCCTCCGGACCCATCGCGACGTAACGACCTTTTCGATAGACCCGCATGAGCGCGTCGTCGCACGCTTTCTCCCAGGACGTGAAGGGTTCTTGTCGCCGGAGAAGCCCGGCACCGGAGCTGGCCAGGCCGGCCCACGGAGTCTTTGAGTATAGTTCCTCCACCCGAGTCAGTCCAGGGCCATAAGCGTCACGAAGCTGGCCCTCGTCCGCATCGCCGCCGGATAGAACGGTCTGCTTGAACAGGGAGGCGGGGATGCGGTGCCTGGCAGCGCGCACAGCCATCCGCAGGTTTGTCAGGTCGGCTTCCGCTGCGAGAAACCTCCTGAGCTCGGGGTACCCGAGTCGTGTCAGGATCGACGCCGCCCAACCATAGTAGGAGGCGTCGACGGAACCGTCGGCGAGGAGGGCAAGCGCGGCGCGGCCGCTGCCCGCTTTCTCCTTCTGAAGCAGGTCTCTGGCCGCCAGGTACGCCGACACCACGGCCTTTCCCAGAGTGGCGACGTCCTCGCGTCCAGCAAAGTCGATGTCTGAAGGCCGACCGGCCTCAGGTTCCGGCAACGCGCCGCCTCTCAGGAGCGAAGATATCGCCGGGGCGCCCAGGCTCCCCACTATTGATAAGGCCTCTTCTTCCCAGGGCATCCCGAGACAGAGGTTTTTCACCGCCACTTTGACGTTGTGGAAGTCGTGTCGGGCTCTGAAGACCGTCACTGCCAGCGGCTCGCCTGCGTAGCTGAGGACGCTTTCGTAAGCATCCCTGAGAGCCTTCTGGAGTGGCAGGTCAAAAGGCGTTCCGGATGCGCGCGTCTCAGTGAGGTACCTCCCATAGCACGTGTCGCGGAGCGACGCGATGGCGGCCTCCAAGGTCTTTGCGTCAGCCATTTGTCGAAGCGTGCTCCCAGGAAGGAGCTCCTTCTCGGCTATCTTGATCCGGCCCGACGCATATGCCCAGCTGAACTCGTCCAATGCCCTCACCTCCCGCCGGCTTCCTCGCGCGTCACTTCTCCTGGAAAAGCAGGACTGCCACGTCTATCTCGAGCTCGTCCCGGATCTTCTTCAGAGCGGCCGGGAACGTGATGTTCGTGACGATCCCGCCTTTTCTCAAGAGGAGGCCTCCGCCAAGCGAGCCGGACGAGAAGATGACACGGGCGATCGCGGGTTTCCCCGCTTCTCTAAGCTCCTGGTTCGCGAGTGAGGCGAAGATAGCTCCGAGCTTCTCTTCTTCCTCCCGGCCAAGCACGACTTCCTCTCCTCCGCTGGCGTTTTGGACTATTGCCTTGAGGAGGACGTCCGTGTATTCGGCCGGCGGGGTCGCCTGGAGTGACGCCAGCGCCTTGTCGAAGACCGCGGATACCAGGTCCTGTTTCTCCTTGAGAACCATCTGCCTCGCCTGGGACAGAGCCCTGGACCTCGCGACCAGTTCCTGGGCGGCGGCCTTCGCTTGGGCTTCGGCCACGATGCCTCTTGCCAGGTCTCGGCCTTCTTCTCCTGCGGCCCGGACCCTCTTTGCGGCCTCCTCCTCAGCAGCATCCGCGATGTCTTGGGAGGAGGCGCGCGCCTTCTCTTTGATGCCCTTCAAGATATCCTCTAGAGGCATGTCAGGAGCTCCCCTATACCTTCACCGCGAACATGATCATCAGGACGGACGCCAGAAGGCCGAGGACCGCGTAGGTCTCCACCATGGCGGGGAGGACAAGCGCGCGCCCCGACTCCTCGGGGTGCTTGGCGACGATATCCATGCCCGCTACCGACACTTTGGCCTGCCAGAAACCTGAGATGCAACAGGAAATAGCTACGGGGAGGCAGGCGAAGATGAACTGCCACCCTTGCTGAACGGTGAGGTTGAGACCACCCCGGAAGGCATCCATGCGGTAGATCGCAAGGAAGCCGGCGAGGAACCCGTATACGCCTTGCGTGCCAGGGATGGCCTGGAGCAGCAGGAGGCGTCCGAACTTCTCAGGATCCTCAGTCACGATGCCGGCGGCCTTCTCGCCAGCGATTCCGACACCGACCGAGGACCCGATGCCGGCGAGGAAAACCGCGAGGCTGACCCCCATCAGGGCAAGGGCGTTACCGCCCATCATAGTCCCCGCAAACGCAGCAACCAGAAGCGTTGCGACCAGAATCGCGATACCGACAAAAGACCACGTAGCGGCTGAGCTGCTCGACAATGAAGACCCCTCCCCTGGTTCTCTCGACATCCCGAGATTCAGTCGTACCTCAATGACACGTTCTCGTTCACCCTCTTGAGAGGCTTGAACGGCCTCCCACCTCCCTCGAAGAACTTGGTGAAGAACTCAACGAACTGCAAACGTCCTGAATGGATGAAGCTCCCGAGCAGGTTGATCATTAGGTTGAAGGCGTGGCCTCCCAGGAGGACGACAGGCACGAGCGCCCAGCCCACGACGGGGATCATCACCGACACCAGTTGCGCTATCTTGTTGATGACCAAGGCGATAATCGTGCTGGAAAGCCCGAGAGCGAGAAGTCGCGAGTAGGACAGGGTGTCAGCCAGGTAGGAGATCGTGCCGTACAGCCCGTACGCCCCGGAGAACGGCTTGAGGAGGACGTTCTTCTGCCCTCGAGAGGTCGAGTACATGACCGCCAGCGCCCCCGCGATCATGGCGTAGAAAGGTATGTTGCTCTGGAAGAGCCCCGCCTTGGAGAGAGCCCAGGCGACCAGACCCGGCAGGAACAGGAGCCACGACCCCTGAGCGATGATCGCTTCGCCTACCTGCCCGGACCGTATGAGGCCAATGCCTTTGATCCCAATGCCGACCCATATCTGGAAGATGCCCATGGCCAGCGAAATGACCATCAGGGTGAGCGGGTCATTGACGGGATCCAGCAGCATGAGGCTCTTCACGAAGCGCTCCACGCCAGTGCCAGGCGCAAAGACGCTGGCGACATCCCCGAACCAGCTACCTGTCAGGACGCCCACGACGATCATGGAGAACGAGGAGTACAGGAGTAGTGTGACAAGCTTCCTCCCGCCATCGGAAAGCTGCCTCTTGGTCTTGAGCAGCCAGCAGCAGGCCGCGGCCAGGATAAGGCCGTAAAAGACGTCGCCTAAGGTGATCCCGAAGTAGACCCAGAAGAAGGGCGCCAGCCACGGCGTCGGGTCCAGTTCCTTGTACCGCGGGAACCCGAAGATGTTGGTCACGGTCTCGAAAGGCCTGATGAGCGGCGAGTTCTCAAGGTAGACAGGCACCTCGTCGCCCTCGGCCGGCTCCTCGTCGACCAGTTCGACTTCCTTGAGGTCTGCCAGCGCGGACCTCAGCTTCGGCAGGTCTTTCTTCCTGGCGAACCCGTCGATAACGAGGGTGTAGGCTGTTTTCTCCGCTCGGCCCCGAGCTTCGTCAAGGTTCTTCCTGTCGAGGAAGTAGTCCATGAGGGCGAGCGCTTTCAAGAGCTCCTTGGACATCTCCGCGTCGGCCTCAAGGATACACTCGCGCTCCCGAAGGAGATCCTCGCGACGTTTCTCCAGGGCCGACAGCTCCTCCTCCGGCTCAAAACCGGACGCCCCCGCCGCCTGGGCAAGGTCGATGACGGAACCGCCAGCAGCGGATACTACGGAGGACGCGGTACCGCACTCGCCCAGGAGCGACACCAGCCACAGGCCCAGCTTGTCCTGCTTCTGCCAGAGTCTCTGCCAGTGCACGGCCTTGCCCGCGAGCTTCTGCTCCTCCGCCGCCCATCTGGAGGCCGAGACTACCCCGACGACGCTGTCGCAGGACGCGGTCCGCCCGAGGCGAGCGACCGGGATGTCCAGACCGCGCCAAGCCACGAGCAACTGCTTTCTCGCCTCGACCTCGTCAAGCCCCTGTCCTATCTCCTTCAGCCGCTGTCCGTGGGATGCCACCTTGCCGTAGACCGAGTCGAGGTCCTCTTCCTCGACTGCTTTCCGGAACCCGTCGAACGTCACTTCGGGTTTCGTCCCTATGAACATGTCGATGAAACCCCTGCGTACGGGGTTGTACCGTTCAAAGTAGGATTTCACTGCGGAGAGCTTTTGGAGCTTCTCCTGATAGAGAGAGTGGGTCTCGCCGGGGTGGGTACCGGCAGTTACCTTCACCTGCAAGAGCTCGAGGTCCCGGATACGCTCAAAGACCAAGTCGCCCAGTCCCTGGGAAGCGAAGATGCGGACCTTTCTCATCCTGGCAACGCCCATGAGTGCGCCGCGCCGGATCGCTCAGCCCTGAAGAGGTCCGGGCGGCTCCCCTCCTTGGAGACGACTTCACAAAGATTTCTTTACTTGGAGCACTACCTTCTCGACGGCCTGCCCGGCGCGCGTCCTGGCCAGACCGGTGACCCGGGCTATCTCCGATTCGGCTTTAGCTCTGGCTTCCTTCTCGCCGGCGCTGGCGTTCTCTCTGGCACGCTTGTGGATGAGCTCCGCTTCTTTGCGGGCATCCTCCTGGGCTGCCTTTACCGTTAGAGACGCTTCCTCTGCCGCGCGAGCGAGGATTTCCCGCGCGCGGGCCCGGGCTCTCTCGATCATCTCTGCGGCTTCCTGTTCCGCCGCGAGGATCGCGTCAAGCTCCTGTTTGGCCAAGTCGTTGCCGCGCGATGCGCGCAAGCGCGGCGTCCCTCCCCCTAAAGGATTAACAGCTGGTCAAGCGGGGATGGCCTAATTGGATCAACCAAATGGGCCTACCTAGTTGTGCTTCTACACTGAGCCCCGGAAATCCTCCGGCCTGACAGGACAGAGCCCGAACCAGTAGAGCAGGGCCTGCACTATGCGCTCGGAGGCGTGCCCGTCGCCGAACGGATTGGCGACCCTGGACATCGCATCGTACCTCTTCTTATTGTCTAACAAGTCGAAAACGGTGTCTACAATGAGTTTTCTGTCCGTGCCGACGAGCGCTACCGTGCCCGAAGCCAGGGCCTCGGGACGTTCGGTCTTCTCTCTGCACAGCACGACCGGCGCTCCGAGGGACGGAGCTTCCTCCTGGACGCCCCCGGAATCGGTGACGACCAGGTAGCAGCGGTCCATGAGGTTGACGTAGTCGGGGTAGTCCACCGGGTCGAAAAGAACCGTCCGCGGCAGGGCGCCCAAGTGGCGGCGTATGGGCTCGCCGGCCCTGGGGTTCCTGTGCACTGAGACCAGGAGCTGCACGTCCTCGCGGGTCCTCGCGATCTCGGCGAGAGCCTGGCCGACGTCCTCCATCCCCTGGCCGAAGTTCTCCCGCCTATGTACCTCCACCAGGATATTCCTTCTCATGGGGCCGAAGTCGACGCGGCGTAGGCGCTCGTCCTTGAACACGTAGCCATCCTTGACGGTCAGGAGGAGGGCGTCCACCGCGGTGTTTCCGGTGACGAATATCGAATCTTCGCTTAGCCCTTCTCTGAGCAGGTTCTTCTTAGAGATGGAAGTCGGCGCGAAGTGGATGTCGCTTATGACATCCGCGATTCTCCGCATAACCTCCTCCGGGAACGGGGCGTGCTTGTCGCCGGTCCGGAGCCCGGCCTCCACGTGGCCACAGGGGATCTTCAGGTAGTAAGCAGCGAGGGCGGCCGACGCGGTCGTGGCCGTGTCCCCGTGGACCAGCACCAGGTCGGGGCGCTCGGCTTCCAGAATGGGGGTCATGCCGGAAAGCACTCTCTCGGTGGTCTCCGCGAGGGTCTGGTTCTCGCGCATCACGTCCAGATCGTAGTCGCTCGCGATCCCGAAGTCGCGCAGGACCTGATCCAGCATCTCCCTGTGCTGGGCGGTAACCAGTACCTTTGACCGGATGGCGGGGGACTCTTTCTCAAGGGCTCTTACGAGGGGGGCCATCTTGGTGGCTTCAGGTCTCGTGCCGAAAACCGACATAACCTTGACGCTTTTCACGTGGACCCCTGCACCTCTTTCGCTATCCCTGGTCTCCGGCGTTCTGGCCCGATTGCCTCTTGCCGCCTCTCCTGGCGCTCAGGCCCAGAAGCCCCGCCCTGTAGGCGACCACGAACAGCCCCAGGATCGCCAGGCCCGCGATGGGGCCGCCGCTGGAGACCGGGACGAACCCTGAGATCAGGCCGAGACCGCCAAACGCTATACTCACCAGGTATATGGACAGCACCACGTTCCTCTGCCCGATGCCGAGCTCGAGGAGCCTGTGGTGCAGGTGGTCGTGGTCAGCTTGTAAAACCGGCAGGCCGCCGAGCTTTCTCCTCACGACGGCGAACGCCATGTCGGAGATCGGGACCATCATCGTGAGTATTGGCGCCAGGACTGACATGAACACAGCCGATTTCACGAGACCCTGGACCGAAAGCACCGCGACGGCCAGACCCAGGTACATGGCGCCCGCATCCCCCATGAACACCGAGGCCGGGTGAAAGTTGTAAGGCAGGAACCCCAGCACGCTGCCTGCGATGGCTGCCGCGGCCGGGGGTACCCCGAACGCTCCGGCCTTGGCCGAGGCAAAGATTATCACCGTTGCAGTGATGCCGGTGATGCCTGCAGCCAGGCCGTCGAGCCCGTCGGAGAAGTTCACCAGGTTCTCAAAGGATATCACCCATAGAAGCGTGAGCGGGACGGCAAGGAACCCGAGGACCGTCAGACTCCCGGAGAACGGGTTGGTCAGGAACGATATGTCCACGCCGATAGCCATCACGACTCCGGCGGAGACGGCTTGTCCGAGGAATTTCTGCCAGGGTCTCAGCGTCAGGAAGTCGTCCAGCATCCCGACCGCCAGGATCACGAGCCCTCCGAGAATGAGGGCGGTCTCAGCGGTCTTGTCGAGCGGGCGCGAGATCAGTATCGCCGTGACCGATGAGACATAGATGGCGACGCCTCCCAGGTGAGGGACCGGGACCTTATGCACACTGCGGTCATTGGGGTAGACGAGGGCCCCCACTTTGCGCGCTAGCTGCCGCACGAGTGGAGTGAGGAACAAGGACAGCGCGAACGCGGCTAGAAAAGCGTAACTGGTCTGCACGAACGCCCCTCCCAATGCCTACTCGCGCCGAGTTGCCTGCGTCATTCTACCTAAGGCTGTCCTGGCGAGTCAACCGTAATTGGCCGGGCCAATGCCCCACCAGTCATTGCCGTTCGAACTGCTCTACCTGCACTTTGGCCCCTGCCAACAGCTCCCGAGACAGCCCGTCCGGGAAGGGCTCCATGTACACGATCCGCCTGATGCCCGCATTGATCAGCATCTTGGCACACGTGCCGCAGGGCTCCGTGGTGCTGTAGATGGTCGAGCCCTCCAGAGAGATTCCATGTCGCGCTGCCTGCAAGAGAGCGTTCTGCTCCGCATGAAGGCCGCGGCAGATCTCGTACCGCTCCCCCGAAGGCACCCCCAGCCTCTCCCTAAGGCATCCGACCTCCGCGCAGTGCGGCAGACCGGTCGGCGCGCCGTTATACCCTGTCGACAGGATCCTCTTGTCCTTGACCACCACAGCTCCGATGTTCCGCCTGAGGCAGGTAGAGCGCCTCGCGACGACTTCGGCCACTTCCATAAAGTACTGGTCCCAGCCCGGCCTCTTCTGTCGTTCCATTTCTTTGACTGGTCCTGCCTCCTTGTGGTTTCCCTTCCCGTCGCGCCTCGCCGCGCTTCTACCTCTGGACTCCCTTGCCGACTTTCTCCTCGATCTCGTCCCACGCGTACACGGCCCTCTTGCCGCCGAACAGCTTGGGCCTGGTGCGTGCCAGAGTCAGGTGCGCCTCGCCCACTGAGCGGATGGCCAGCCGGACCGGCACGGCCACTGGCCGGAGGTGCATGCCGATAAAGGTATCTCCGATGTCTATCCCCGCGTGGGCCTGTACGGACTCGACTACGACCGGGTCGCTGAACCGCGTCAGGGCTATGGCGGCGGTCGCCCCTCCCGCGTGCGGGACCGGCAGCACCGTCACCTCGGTCAGGTTGTACTTCTCCTGCGTGTCGCGCTCGACTACGAGGCACCTGTTCAGGTGCTCGCAGCACTGGACGGCAAGCCTGATCCCGGTGCCTCTCAGCGCCTCGTCAACGCCGTCGAGGACCGCCGCTGCCACATCCGTGTTTCCCCCAGAACCTATCCTCTTACCCTGGACTTCCGAGGTCGAACACCCAAGCACCAGGATCTGGCCCGGTCTCAGCCGCGCCAGCTCGAGAAGCCCGGCCACTGCCTGGACCACCTCGGCCTTCACTTGCCTAAGGTCCGACGCGGTCTTCCCGAGCGTGACGTCCCCCGGCGTGTTCTCAGGCATTCCCTTTCCCTCCCGGTACATGCTGTCCTAACAGGTGTTCTTTCTCGATCTGCGCGATCTTGTCCACTCTTCTCTGGTGGCGCCCGCCCAGGAAGGAGGCGGATAGCCAGGTAGCGACTATGTCCCGCGCCACGCCGGACCCGATCACGCGTTCACCGAGGCAGAGGACGTTCGCGTCGTTATGCTCCCTCGAGCAGTGGGCTGTGAAGGTATCCGTGCAGGTCACAGCCCGGATCCCTGGTACCTTGTTGGCGGCGATGGCCATGCCCAGGCCTGTCCCGCAGATGAGTATGCCGAGATCGGCCTGACCGCCGGTCACGGCGACGCAGACCTCGCGGGCGAAGTCCGGGTAGTCCACTGGTTCCGTGCCCGCGATCCCCATGTCGGCGATTTGGTGGCCCAGCTGCTTGAGAACCTCCAGGACGTCCTGCTTCAGCCGGAGCCCGGCGTGGTCGTTTCCAACCGCTATCCTCAACTCCCGCCACCCCCTCGACCTTACTCGCTCGACCCCCTGAGCAGGCCCAACATCCTCCGGGCCAGTACCGAAAGCCCGAGTTCCAGCATCGTGGCAGTCTTCTCGTAAGCTTCCTGGCCCAGCCCTATCGGGTCATCGACGTCTCCATGCACCGCTCCTTCAGCGACTTCCGCCAGGGTGCGCACCCTCGACGCGAAGGCCGGGGACTTGTGCAGGAGCGCCTTCTTGTGGGAGCCCGCCATGGCGACTACCAGGTCCGCGTCCTCCAGGTCCTTCTCGGAAACCGGCGTTGAAACGTGGTCGTGGATGTCGATGCCCCTCTCCGCCATGGCTGTCACGGCTTCAGGCGAGGCAGGGACGCCCGGCACGGCTGCCGTGCCCCCGGATGACACCTTGAGTCTGACTTTGAAGCCCAGCCGCGAGGTGACGCGGTCCCACTCGCGACGCAAGATGCCTTCGGCCATAGGGCTCCGGCAAGTGTTGCCCGAACAGACCAGGAGCACGTTCAGGCTGACCTCGCAGGCAGGAGACAGCTTTCTCCCGCCGCTGGCCCGCCCTAGACGATTCTGGATAGCCAGTCCCAATCCTGCTTCCGGGAAGGATTCGGCCAGGATGATCCCCGCGCCGAGGCTATCGGCGTAGCGCAGGCTGGAGAAAAGCCTGGCGGCAACCGGCGCCAGGTCGGATCTCGAGCCCAGCTCAAGGACGAAGAAGGAACCGGGATAGCTGTGCGATAGGTGGGAATAGGCGGGCGCGTTATCCAACGAGGCCAGGACGGCCGCCCTCTTCCCCGAGACCAGGGCTTTCAAGGCGTGAAGGATGATGGTCTCCCTCTGCTCGGCCGGATCCCCTTCGGCAAGGTAAACATCGGCTTTCGGCGCGTAGTGCCTGTACTTCATCCCCGGGGACGGAGCGGGTCCCGAAGGGACGTCCGCCGCGATCCGGATATCGCCCAGCACCTGCCGGAGGTCCTCGACCGAGAGCCCGCCAGGCCGGAGCACAACGGGCACTTGGCCGGATATGTCCAGGACTGTGGACTCGACGCCGATGCCGGCGGGCCCGCCGTCCACCACAAAATCCACCTTCCCGTAGAGGTCCGACAGGGTCGCCTCGAAGGTCGTGGGACTGGGGCTGCCGGAGATGTTTGCGGACGGAGCGGCGACCGGGACGCCGGACAGATCGATCAGCCGCTGGGCAACCGGATGGTCCGGCATCCTCACCGCCACGGTCGCCAGGCCGGCGGTGACCAGGGGCGGGACCAGGTCGGACCTGGGGAACAGCAGCGTGAGCGGCCCGGGCCAAAACATCTCCATGAGCTTCGACGCTACGGGGGATATCTCTCGCACTAACGGAGGGACTGACTCGATCCTCGAAACGTGTACGATGAGCGGGTTGTCTTGAGGCCTGCCCTTGGCCTCGAACACCCTGGCGACGGCGGAGGGCATGAGGGCATTGGCTCCCAGGCCGTAGACTGTCTCGGTCGGGAACGCCACCAGCCCCCCTGACCGGAGAGCCTCAGCGCAGGGCTTCAAGAGGTCGTCCCTGGGATCGAACGGGTCCACCTTAACCACCCTGGTCCGCAAGCCTGTCCCCCCTGCTTCCCGCGGAACGAGTTCGAGCCGTGAAGACCCTTTGCCTTCCTGAGTAGTCTGCCAGGAGCCCGAAATCCCGCCAGGTCCCTGCCCGAAGGAAGATGCCCCGGCAGGCGTTTCCCTGACCGTCGCCTATCTCCACATAGAGGGTTCCCCCCGGCCTGAGCATCGCGGGCGCTTCCGCCGCGATCCTTTCAATCACGGCGAGCCCTCCCGGCCCGCCGTCAAGGGCGAGGCCAGGCTCGAAACACCTCACGTCCTGCGGGAGCTCGTCCATCTCTTCCGCCGGTATGTAGGGCGGGTTCGAGACAAGGACGTCGAACTGACTGGAGAGGCCCGCATCAAGAAGCGGCCTTAAGAGGTCCCCATGGAAGAACCGCACCCTGTCCATAACCCCGAGCGAAGCCGCGTTACCCCTGGCTACCTCCAGCGCGTCCAAGGAGGAGTCGGTCAACGCTACCCACGCCTTCGACAGGAGGCGCGCCAGCGACAGCCCGATGGCGCCTGATCCGCAGCCGGCGTCGGCTATCCGCACCTCTCCGTCTTGCCTGCCAAGGACTGCCAGCGCCGCCCCGACAAGTATCTCCGTCTCCGGCCTGGGTATGAGCACGCGGCGGTCCACCAGGAACCTCATGCCCATGAACTCCTGGTACCCGCGCAGGTAGGCCACAGGTTCCCCAGCCCTTCTCCTCTCAACGAGGCGGAGGTACTCCTGCTCCTGGCCATCCGAAAGGGCCGTTTCGGGGTGCAGATAAGGGTACTCCGAGGGTTTGTCCAGCACGTGGGCAAGCAAAAGGACAGCGTCCCTGGCCGGGTGCTCGCTGTCCTTTTGGAGAGACGCCCTCCCTTTGGCGAGGGCCTCGCCCACGGTTGTCATCTCACTCTTCCTGCAACCTTCTCTTCTCTTCCTCCTGGAGGAGGGCGTCCACCATCTCGTCAATCCTTCCGTCCAGGAACTCCTCGAGCCTGTGTCTGGTGAAGCCGATCCGGTGGTCGGTGACCCTGCTCTGGGGGAAGTTGTACGTGCGTATCTTCTCGGAACGCTCCCCGGTTCCCACTTGGGAGCGCCTGGCCTCGGTGATCTCCTGGTTCTTTTGCTCCTCGGCGATGGCCTGGAGGCGGGAGCGCAGGATCCTCATGGCTCTCTGACGGTTCTGTATCTGTGACCTCTCGTCCTGGCAGCTCACGGCCAGACCCGTAGGCAAGTGGGTTATCCTCACCGCCGAATAGGTCGTGTTGACGCCCTGCCCGCCCTTGCCCGACGCGCAGAACGTATCCACGCGCAGGTCATCGGGGTTGATCTCCAACGCGTCGACTTCCTCGACTTCCGGCAGCACGGCGACTGTCGCGGTGGACGTATGGATGCGGCCGCTGGACTCCGTGGCGGGGATCCGCTGGACGCGGTGGACGCCGCCCTCGTGCTTCAGCCTCCTGTAGACCCGGTCGCCTTCGATGGCGAAGACGACCTCTTTGAACCCCCCCAAGTTGGTCGGGTTGGAAGTCAGGATCTCGATCTTCCAGCCCCTGTTCTCGGCGTAGCGGCCGTACATGCGGAAGAGCTCGCCCGCGAACAGGGCGGCTTCGTCGCCCCCTGTGCCAGCCCGGACCTCCATGATGACATCCTTCTCGTCGTTGGGGTCTCTGGGGACGAGCGCCTGCTTAAGGACCTGCTCCAGGCTCTCCTTCTCGGCCTCCAAGGACTTCAGGTCGTCCTCGGCCAGCGCCTTGAGGTCGGTATCGGTCTCGGACTGGAGGATCTCCTTGCTCTCCGAGATGTCCTTCAACACCTTGGCATAGCGCCTGTACTTCAGGACGACGTCCCCCAGCTTGGCCCTCTCCTTGGCCAGTTCCTTGTACTTCCTGGGGTCGGAGAAGACGCCGGGGTCTTCCAAGGACCGGGTTATCTCATCGAAGCGGCTCGCTATGGTTTCAAGCTTGCCCAAGAACTCGCTCTCACCGGCGACGTTCGCCGTCATCTGAAGGCACCTCTTTCCGCTTCCACCAAGTGCACCAAGCTGTCAGCCGCGACTTCCAGCTCCCCCTGGTCCGGCTCCCTGGTCGTGAGCGACTGGAGGGCCATGCCGGGCGCGCGGATCAGCCGCCAGATCAGGCTATCCCTGTCGGCGGATACCTTCAGCACCTCGTACGACATCCCCGCCGCAACCGGAAGGAGGAGCAGCCTGATGCCGACCCTCGCCAGCATGCCGGGAGGGGTCACGAACAGGAAAACCACCCAGGTGCAGAGCACGACGATGAACAGAAAGCTGGTGCCGCACCTGGGATGCAGGCGCGACTCCCGTTTCGCTTCGACGGCCAGGTATTCGGCGACGTTGCCGGCGTCCCATCTCTCGCGCCTGACCTTTTCCATGATGTCCCGGTAGTTCCTCTCCCAGGCCCAGATGACCTTGTGCTCGGCCCCGTGGTACTCCAGCACCCTCTGTATCTCCCGCATCCTGAACACCAGCCCGATGTAGGAGAAGAGGATGATAAGGCGCAGCGACGTCTCCATCAGGCTGGCCAGGAACCGCCCCTGGACGCGCAGGACGGTCATGAGGTAGGGCGCCGCCGCCGCGGGCAACAGGATGAAGAGGCCTACAGCCACCACAATGCCGAGCGCGACGCCCAGATTGACGGCCGTCCTGGACGGGATTGCCTCGTCGGGAGCCGCGATTTCCGCGGACTTGACCAGCATCTCCACGCCCAGCGTCAGGGAGTCCCAGAAAGCGAAGGCCCCCCGCGCCACAGGGAGTCTCATGAAGGCGCTCCTCTGTGACGGCGCGAGGGAACGCCTGGTCATGGAGGCCACGTCGCCCTGCGGCTTCCGCACAGAGAGGGAGACGTACTTAGGACCGCGCATGACCACGCCTTCCATCACGGCCTGGCCGCCGTAGGACGGCGCTTCCTGGACCAAGGCGAGACCCCCCTGCATGATTCTACTATAACCCTGCGGCATGCCGCCCGGAACCGTCCCGTAGCGGCTGGCGTGGAAACGTAAAATGAAAAGGCAGAAACCCTTCGATGAGGTCTCTGCCCCACATTCGGAAGCTAGCGGCTCTCGGCTTTGCCCTGCTGGGCCTTGGATTCGCCCTCAATGTAGCCGTACCTCTGGCGGAACCTTTCGACGCGACCGGCGGTGTCGATGATCTTCTGCACGCCAGTGAAGAACGGGTGGCACTTCGCACAGATGTCCACCTTGATATTCTTCCTTGTCGAGCCGATGTGGTAGACCGCGCCGCAAGCGCAGCTAATAGTCGTTTTCTCGTACTGCGGATGGATCTTGGGCTTCAAGCGAAATCACCCCGATGACTCTCATGTACGGACGACGGTTGGACAACAGGAAAAAGTATAGCATGAACAGGCGCGATCGACAACGACACGCGATCACTCACCAGAGGTTCCGCAAAGCCAGCGGTTCTCGCGTCGGGCTTGGACCCGGTACTGCGACCCATCGTGCTGGTCACCCTAACTGAAGACGACTTGGCTCTTGAAGGCACGCTGGCGAAGCTCCCCCCGCAGCTCCCAGGAGCCCGTGTTGACCCCAGCAAGCTGTACTCCGCACGCTGCTTGTCCTCTGCGGAGAGCACGTCGCCAACTGCAGGAGATTCCGTGTCCGCGCGATTCAGAACAGCACCGGTGCAAGATGCACCAGTGGGAGAGGGATCTGGCTGGTCTCCCGGCTTCACTGATGCGAGACGCATCGGTAGATGGGCGATAGGGCCGTGTTCGGGGTTTCAGTGCTGCGGAATGCACCGGTAGATGGGCGATGAGGGCCGTGTTCGGGGTTTCAGTGCGGTGAAACGCACCAGTGGAAGGGGGATCTGGGTCGGATTGAGGTTCTACTGCTGCAGAATGCATCACTAGGTCGACGGATCGGGAGGTTTTCAGATCCTACTGATGCAAGATGCAGCGATGGACGGGCTTCCGGCGCAGTTACAGCATTCTACTGAAGCAAAAAGCAGCAGTGCACGCACGGTCAGGAGGGCATCGGGGTATGATCGGTGGAGCCATAGCGTTGTGCCTGCTCCTGACCAGTCTTCCTGCCGAGACCTCAGCTCTTTCAGCCTGACGCTTTGAAAAGGAAAACACCCTCCTGAGCCCTCGGAGCGCTCATCCACCTCCAACTGAGAAAATCTCTTCACACTGCACACGTTTTGCGGAACCTCATGATCATTCACCAAAAAGCTTACCGAAGGAGGAGTGGCTAGCTCACATAGGAATCTTACCGAAGGGATGGGTGTGAGGATGTCGCTGAGAACTCGCCGGGAGTACCTCACAGGTGTTCGCGAGCGGTACGCGAAGGCCTGTGGCATGGCGGAGAAGTCACAGATTGTTGATGAGGTGGTCAGAGTCCTGAACTACCACCGGAAGTACGCCGTTCAGGCTCTGAACGACTCTCGGCCGCCAAGAGCGCCTGCCAAGCGCGCGAGACCCGTTGAGCACTCCGAATCCCTTCCCGCCATCAAGTTGGTGTGGGAAGCCCTCGACTACCCTTGCGCGGAGCGCCTGCATCCGGTCCTCCTTTCCACTGCGGAGCTTCTTTCCTATCACGGTGAACTGGCGCTCACACCGGAGATCCGGCTTCAACTCGCAGGGGTCAGCCAGCCGACCACGTAGGCTGTGACGGCTTCACCGCCTACCGCGTTGGCATTGACAAGATCGCTTCCCGTTCAGCGGGCACGCTCGGCTGCAGAAGGGGACAGGGAAGGTCGACGCCGAATGTGCTCGCCATGGGACAGCCGGCGGACTTGGGACGTCAGGCTGGCGTCTCCCGGAGGAGGTAGACCCATTGGACGATGTGAATGCGCTGAGGTCGATCGTCGAGAGCGCCCCGACGTGTACCCTCATCACGCAGGGCCGAAACGGCAACTTCCGGGCGAGGACCATGACCAGACTGAATGCGCTTGAGCAAGGATGCCTCGACTTCGCCACTGACCTAGCCAGCAACAAGGTGGGGGAGATCTGCGTGGACCGGCGCGTCACTCTGTTCTTCGTGGATCCCCGCACCCGAGACACCGCGTCTCTTTACGGCACTGGCGAGATCATCGAGGACCTTCAGGAGAGGAAGTGCTCCTGGAAGGAGTTTCTCAGGCACCACTGGCCGCAGGGACATACGGACCCGGCATTTGTGGTGCTGCGCGTCACGTTGACTCACGGAGAGTACCTGCTTGCAGCTCCCGAGGTGTACGGAAAGGTTCAATTCGGTACGTAGGCAGCCGTGCTCCTTCGCGCAGCGGAAGCACCGCCCGGGACAGAGAACGCCGGGGTCGCGGCAGTCGCAGTTGATGGCCAGAGCCCGGGCGGCTTATCTCAACAGGGCCAGCCGCCTTTTCAACATCGGGATGGCTTCCTTGTTGGTCCCGGTCTGGGCAAGCAGCTGGATGAGCGACTCCAGCACCTTGTCGGGCTCCAGGTCATTGGTCATCTTCCTGAACAGCCACATGGCCTCGAGCTCCTCCTTGGGTTGAAGCAGCTCCTCTTTCCGGGTGCCCGACCGCTTGATGTCGATCGCAGGGAAGATCCTGCGCTCCGAGAGCTTCCTGTCCAAGTGGACCTCCATGTTGCCGGTGCCTTTAAACTCCTCGTAGATCATGTCGTCCATCCTGCTGCCGGTGTCTATGAGGCAGGTGCCCAGGATGGTGAGGCTGCCGCCCTCCTCGATGTTCCTGGCGGCGCCAAAGAAGCGCTTGGGCTTGTGGAACGCCGCGGGGTCCATGCCGCCTGACAGAGTCCTGCCCGAGCTGGGCTCGATGATATTGTAGGCCCTGGTCATCCTGGTAATGCTGTCCAGGAGCACGACCACGTCGCGACCGTTTTCCACCAGCCTCTTGGCCCGCTCCAGTGTCATCTCGGTCACCCTGGCGTGGTTCTCGGGCGGCTCATCGAACGTGGACGCAATGACCTCGCCCTTCACCGACCGCTGCATGTCCGTCACTTCCTCGGGGCGCTCGTCAATGAGGAGCACCATGAGGTAGGTGTCAGGGTGGTTCTCGGTGATGGCGTTGGCGGTCTTCTTGAGGAGGATCGTCTTACCCGCTTTGGGCGGTGAAACAATGAGGCCGCGCTGGCCTTTCCCGACCGGCGCCACCAGGTCGAGCAGCCGACCGGACGTTTCGGTCTTTGTCGTCTCGAGCTGGAACCTCTCGTCGGGAAATATCGGGGTCAAGCCCTCGAAGTTGGGCCTGTCGCGCGCCGTCTCCGGGTCCTCGCCGTTGATGGCCTCGATGCGGAGCAGGCCGTAGTACCGCTCCGTATCGTGGGGCGGCCTAACCTGGCCGGAAACAAGGTCGCCAGTGCGCAGGTCGAACTTCCTGATCTGGGATGGCGAGATGTAGATATCGTCCTTGCTGGGGAAATAGAAGGCGGGGCGGAGGAATCCGTAGCCCTCGTTCAGGATCTCCAGGAGCCCTTCGGCGAAGATCAGGCCGCCTGCCTGCGTCCTGGCCTTCAGGATCTCGAATACCAGCTCCTTCTTGCGGAGGGTCGAGTATCCCGCGATCCCGAGCTCCCTGGCCACTCTCTGGAGCTCGACCAGGGTCATATTGGCGAGCTCCTTCATGGAGGGACCGGCCTCGGGCCTGGGCCTCCCGGCGCGGGCAGGGCGAATATAGAGCACATCGGACGGGGGCTCGGAGGGGATCCTCTCCTGAGCCGCCCGCTGCTCGGCCTGAGACCTCTGCTCAGTCGCAGATCGGTCGTTCAAGTACCGCTGGCCGTTGGATGGGCGCGCTTCCTGCTCATGTGCCTGACGCCTGTACATGTCAGGCGTCGCCCGGGTGAACTGCTGAGGGCGCTCGTCCGTGGGGCGCTCCTGGTAGGGCCTCTCGCCGGCCGGACGTTCCGGGACCAGGCGCTCGACCACCCCGCGTTCGTAGGGCTGCCTCTCCAGCGTCCGCTCGGGAGTCACACCTTCCTGGCGCGGTCGCTCAGGCGCAGGCTGCTCCGTTGGCGGGACAGCTTGCGGGGGATTCACAGTCTCGACGCTCGCGGGGGGATGGTCCTCTCTGGTAGACATGGCAGGGGTGGTCTCGGAGACCGCCTTGGCCGGCGTCCGCCGGGGTCTTCTCCTCGCTGTCTCCGCGGTCCCGGCTGGGGCCTCTCCGGGTGCCGGTCCTTCTGCAGGCGGAGCCACTGGCTGCGTTGGGGGTCCCTCGGTGGCCCTGGTAGGCCTGCGACCTCTCCGCGCAGGCGCCCGCGGGACGTCAGCGCCTGCCGCGTCCACTTCCTCCACGCGGGTCCTTGGGCGCCTCGTTCTGGGTTTCACGGGGGAAGATGCTGTGGGGTCTCCGGCTCCGGTCTGCCCGGGAAGCGTGGAGTCTTTCGTGCCATCTTTCTCCATCGTATCACATCTCCTCAACATGACTGCGCGTGCCCGTCCCGCACCGGGTCAGGCCTTTCATCGCACAGGATATGGAACGCGGCGTATCGCCGCAGGCAAATTCGAATGGCGGACGCATCAAATCTGGGGCATCACATTTAAGGAAGGCTAGGTTATCGCTCCTAATCGAAACTATCATATGCAGGAGCGCAAGTCAACATTCGCGCCGGACCTGCACGCTAGGGCTTTCTCCCCTCGAGCTCCGCCTGCACCTTGGCCCAATCGTCCTTGAACCTCTTGATCCCGCTGTCGGTAAGCGGGTGATGGAGCATCTGTTCCAGGATCTTGAATGGAACCGTCGCGATGTGAGCCGACACGCGCGCGGCTTCGACCACGTGCATCGGGTGGCGGATCGACGCCGCGATCACCTGGGTAGACAGGCCATAGTTGCCGATCATGACGACCAGGTCCTCCACGACGTCCATCCCGTCGGTGCCGACATCGTCCATCCGGCCGACGAACGGGCTGACGTACGTCGCGCCCGACAGGCAGGCCAGAAGCCCCTGCGGGGCAGAGAAGACCAGCGTCACGTTGGTCTTCACGCCCTCATTGGACAGGACCTTGACCGCCTTCAACCCTTCCCTGGTCATCGGGATCTTGACCACGATATTCGGCGCGATCCTGGAGAGCTCGCGGGCTTCGGGGATCATGTCGGACGCCTCGTCGGACAGCGCTTCGGCAGAGATGGGCCCGGGCACGACGGCCGCGATCTCCTTGACCAGCGCCCGGAAGTTCCTTCTCTCCCTGGCAACCAGGCTGGGATTGGTCGTGACGCCGGAGATGACTCCCCAGCTTGCGGCCTCTTTGATCTCGTCCAGGTTCGCGGTGTCGAGGAAGAGCTGCATCTTGAAGTGCTCCTTTCCATGTAGACGAGTAGACGACCGGCTCACACGGCTGCGAGACGCAGGACCTTCCTGGCTTCGGCCGGCTTGGCCACGGGCCGGCCCAGTTCCGCCGCGAGTCTCGCCATCCGCGCCACGAGCTCGGCGTTCGATTTCGCCAGCACGCCTCTCACGTAGAAGACGTTGTCTTCGAAACCGACCCTCACGTTGCCGCCCAGGATGATCGCCATGGCTCCGAGCGGCAGCTGGTTCCTGCCGATCCCTGCAACCGTCCAGGTGGACCCATCCTGTGGCAGTAGAGAGACGAGGTGCATCAGGTTCCTTGGATCTCCCGAGATCCCCCCGGGCACACCCATAACGAAATCGAAATGCCCTGGCAGATCGATTAGCTTCTTGAGAGAGAGCCTCCTCGCGTTCTCGATCATCCCCGCGTCGAAGATCTCGAACTCGGGCTTGACCTCGTTATCCCGGATGGCCCTGGCGAACGTCTCCATGTCGCCCAGGGAGTTAGTGAAGATACCGTCGCCGAAGTTGACCGTCCCGCAAGTAAGTGTGGCCATCTCGGGTTTGAGAGATACCGGGCGAACGCGCTCCTCAACGGTCATCCCTACCGCGCCACCAGTTGAGACCTGGACGACCATGTCGGTCTTGGCCCGGATCAGATCGATGATCTCGCGGTAGACCTCCGGGTCCTGCGTGGGGTTGCCGTCCTTGTCCCGGGCGTGGATGTGGGCGATGGACGCGCCCTCGTTCCAGGACCGGTAGCAGTCCTCGGCTATCTCCTGGGGCGTGAGCGGCACGTACGGGGTCTGGGCGCGCGTGACCTCGGCCCCGACCGGGGCCACAGTGATCACGAGGGGATCCATCCGTTATCTCCTTTCGGGGGAACGTACCCTCGCAGTGACTGGGACTTCGACTGCGGGACGGGGAAGTCCTCTGTCAGCTCTTCTTGGGCGCCACCACGGTCCCGGTCGCCCGCGCTACCAGGACCGGTTCCGGAAGGACTGCGGCGGCGCTCGTCCCGTGCTGCCAGTCTCCCTCGATGACCTTGTAAGCCTCCATCTCTACCTTCCTGGACCGCCTGCCTACATCCGTTATCCGCCCGCGGACTTCCAGGAAGTCGCCGGCGTGGACCGGTCGCTTGAACTCGACCAGGTCGTAGGCCGCCATGAGACCCTCATCACCGTCGTAGCGGATGCAGAGCTCCGTGGCAACGTCCCCGAAGTACTCCATCATCTTGGCGCCTGCCACGATCCCGCCGCCGTAGTGGACGTCCTGCTGGCTGACGCGCAGGCGGATGAAGGCTGTCGGAAGGCCGTCCCGTCCGGCCCCGACGTTGCTGTCCGCAGTCATCTGTGCTCACCTTCCTGGCAGAGCGACTCTTCCTGCTTCGTGTGTTCCTCTTCTCCGGCTGTGGGCTCGATCCTGCATCAAAGGGACGGCGGGCCGAAACGCATGAAGGGTTACAGAATGGGTTGGGCGAATCTGTGTATGAGGTGCATGTGCTGGCGTTAGTAGGTGGTCCTCACCTGCTGGAACGATGCCGGAATGGTGCCGGAACATGGATCCAAGCTGTGCAGACTTGGGGGGACGTGCGGTCTTGACCTCATACTCAGACGAGATCGATCTCCGGGCTTACATTGACGTCTTGTGGAGGTGGCGTTGGTTCCTGGTCGTCGTCGTGCTGGTTGCGGGGCTCACTGCGGGCATCCTCAGCTTCTTCGTGTTGACGCCGGTGTACGAGGCGTCGGTCCAGATCATGGTCCCCAAGGACCCCCTGCCCGCAGAGATCATCCTGAGCCCGAGTTTCTTGCAGCGGATAATCGAAGAGCTTGACCTCCCGGAGGACAAATACACCCCATTCACGCTGAACGAGAGCATTACGGTCGAGCCAAGTAAGGCCTCCAGCAGTCTGACTACTCTGAAGGTGCAGAACAGCGATCCGAATCTGGCAACGTCGATCGCCGACACCATCGCAAAGGACTTCCTGGCTTTCGTGAGAGACAAGAACATCGAGGCGATCTCCTCTTCCGTTTCCTATCTGCAGGCCCAGAAAGCGACGGCAAGCTCTCAGCTCGCGAAACAGCGATCGGAGCGGGACGCCATCAGGCAGAGCGGGAGGGTCGAGGCCCTTCAGCGGGAGGGGGACCGGCTGTGGAGCAGGGTCAGCGACTACCGCAGCCAGCTGTCCTCGGGGCAGGTACGGGAGAACGAGCTTCTCAAGGGGATGGCTGAGCTCGAAGGTCTCATCGCAGTCACGCCCGAGAAGGTCGACGGGCCACCTGATTGGTCTGGTCACGTTACAAAGATCCCAAACGAGACATACCAGAGATACGAGCAGAGCCTGGGGTTCAAGAAGGTGGAACTCTCGGAGCTTAAGGTGCGGCTGGAGGAGATAAAGGCCCTCCTGCCTACCTTTGAAAGCGAGTACGCCGATGCTTACTCGCGCCTCGTATCCCTGCAACGCACGTTGCAGGACCTTGACACCAATATCGGCGAGCTCACCGCGCAGATAAGTACGCTGGAGAGCAGGATGAACCAGCTCTCGATGAGTCTGCCGCAGACCAGTTTGGTTGGGCAGGCGATCACGCCGGAGAACCCCATCAGACCCAGGAAGCTTCTCAACACTGCAGTCGCCTCAGTCTTGGGGGGGTTCGTGTCCGTGTTCGCGGTGTTCTTCATAGAGTACTGGCGGTCGCCGAGGAAGGATGCAAAGGCATACTGACGGGGTTTCCTGGAAACCCCGCTCCGGCTGGGGGGTTTGGTTTGGCTTATCTGCGGTCTGCCGACCGTCCCTGCTCTGGCAGGGAATCCTCCGTGGCAGTATTTGGCCTCCTAACAGCGCTTTCATGACAGAGGATACGACCGCGGTTCGCCGAATTACAGTTGACCAGGGGTGATAGGTTGGCAGCCAAATCATCGAACGTATCAAGAATTATGACGTATAGTCTCATTCTCGGACTGGCTGCCATAGTTGTTGTTCCGAGCCCAATGAGAGGGATGTTCTTCCGTGAGGACTATCTACGCTACGTGTCTGCAGTGGGCGTTTTTGCCATTCTTTTTGCTGCCGTAGCGCTGTTCCGGGAGAGGCCAATATGGAGTCTGGATTTCGACATCGCGCTTGCCGGCGTCACTCTCCTGTACGCGCTTTCCATCTTCTGGTCCAAGTCCCGAGCGTCAGCAACTGATGGGGCGCTGAAGTACGGGGCGTACTTCCTCATCTACCTGATGGCTCGTTATCTCGCGACGGAGGACCATGGTGAGGTCGCTATCAGAGCTTCCGTGATCGCAAGCGCAGTAGTAGCCAGCGGGATCGGTTTGCTCACAGCTGGCGGGCACATGAAGTACCTAGATGCGGTAATCGGCGGCAGGCTGTCGGGTAGCCTCCAGTACCCGAACTCGCTCGCAGCATTTGCCATGTTCGCATCGTTCCTGTCGCTCTACTTCCTGTACCAGGCGTCAAGTCCTGCAGCGTCAGCCTCTATGTCGGCGCTTCTATCTCTACTGCTCCTGGTTGTCACGTTGTCCCTTTCTCGCGCCACCTTGATGATCCATCTGGTGATGTTGGCATACTACTTCGTCCTGGCTCCTGGCAGGCACCGCGCTCGACTCGCTGTGCAGTTCGCTCTGGCGGCAACTCCTGCACTAGCCGTGACCGGCCGCTTGTCGGCCGCAATACAGAGTGGCAACGGGCCTCTCGTGAACAAATTCCTCTCGATGAGCATCCTCATGGCCGCGGCGCTAGGTTGCTCAGGCGCGCTGGTACGAAGGCATCTTGAGGGAAGGACTCTGTCGCAGCCGGGAAAGGCCGAGATCAAGATGCGTTCCCCACGGACCGCTTGGCTAGCCCTTGCCGTGACAGTGCTCCTGGTCGTCTCCATGGTGCTCTTGCTCCTGCCGTTCGAGAGCGGGATAGCGTCCAGGATAGTGCCTTCGTTTCTCCGTCAACGGTTCGCGCTCGGGTTCAAGGACCCGAGTCTTCTCGGGCGCTTATTCGCCACGCAGGATGCTGTAGCAATTGCCGTCGACAACCCGTTGGGCACTGGTGCTGGAGGGTGGAACCTGCTCTATCACCAGTACCAGAAGACACTCTACTTCTTTACTGAGGTACACAACCACTTCGCTCAGGTACTCGTCGAGATAGGTGTCCTGGGCCTGGCTCTCTATGCGGCATTTTGGGCTGGCGTGGTCTACAGCATCTTCCTTGCATGGAGACGGTCTCGGCTGAGGCCAGGGGATGAGGGAGAGACCGAGTTCCTGAGGGTCCTATCGACCGGCACTGCCGTGCTTGCCCTCGGGGTCCACAGCGCAGTCGACTTTGACCTCTCGATCCCGGCGATAGCGGCGGCCATGTTCGCCCTCTCCGGCAGTCTCCTGGCTGAGGTTTCACGCAGTAGGGATCCAGGGCGTCCCTCCATGCGGGGCGCTGCGTTTAGAGGGTTCGGTCCCCTGCTCGTCCAGGCAGCGGTTATCATCGCTGTGGCAGCCATGATGATTTCCCCCGCCAGAAGGTATTTCCGCGGGATGGCGCTCGGAAGCAGGGGCGTACAGCTCCTGGTAGTAGGCAGTGCTCAGCAGGGCAGGGACTTCCTGATAGCCGCCTCCCAGGCAGACCCTCACACCGCCAGCTATATCCTTGATGTTGCCCGGACCTTCGCGAGGGAGTACGTCGCCTCTTCCAACGGGGGGAGCAAGTCGATGGCTAAGATGTACTTGAACCTGGCTCTCGAAAGAGAGCCGAACGACTCAGACGTCCTCGCCCAGGTCTGCAGTATGCTGCACGAGTTGGAGAGCTACGACGAGGCGGCCGAGCTGGTATCGCACTATGTCACTAAAATGCCTATGGACCCGCAGTCATATCAGTTTCAGGCTGAACTGGTGAGGGTCGCCCTTCTCAAACACGCTGAGATGGCCTTCGAGACAGCGGACGCCGACACCAGGAGCCGAGAAATCGGACTGGTCAAGGAATACGCATCTACCGCAGAGGCCATACCACAAGCGATGCAGGCAGCTGCCAGTCGCGTTGTCGGCATCTATGCACAGGTCTTCAGTCCCGCCGAGTTGAAGGTTACCCCCCCAATCGATCTCCTCCTGGGAGAGGTGAGTTTTCTGAGGGGAGATTCCCGCGCCGCGTCGGAGCATCTGACGGCGGCATCCAAGAACTCTACATATGCCAAAGAGGCTAACGTTTGGCTGTCTTCCTTGGCCATTGTCAGAGGCGCGCCCGGTACGATGGTTGACCCACAGTCGCTCAGAATCGCACAAGCCTTTGGCTTAATCAGGTAGCTTTCAGCCACGCGGCAGGTTCACTGCCAATAGCCGGTGTGGATCTTCCTCTCTAAGAGCACCTTCCCTTGCTCGAGGACGATGTCCTTCTGATGACCCGCTGTTTCAGTCACAGCCAGGTTCAACGCTTCTGCGATTTCCTTTGTCACGGTGCCGCTGCCGACGATTCCTCGTGATTCACACAGCTTCGCCAGCGCCTCTGCGCTTCTTTGCCCAAAGACTCCGTCCCGCTCGCCCGGGTCAACTCCCAGGAATGCCAAATCCTCCTGAATTGCGAGGACGTCAAGTCCAACCATCCCTATCGTGATGGGCCGGTTCCACTTGACTCCAGCCGGTACGTGGAAGTCCTTGGGAGCAGCGTGCACTGCAGGGTCAAGGCCTGTCCGTGCAAGAGACTCGCCCGAAGGAGTAAAGTACTCGGCTATCGTGAGTCGCATCCCACCCACGTCGTCCCCGAGAGAGACAACGCTCTGCACACTGGCCTTTCCAAAGGTCCGTTCGCCGATAAGGATCCCAACGCCCCTGTCTCTGAGCGCGCCCGCCAGGATCTCCGCCGCGCTAGCGGTGCCCCCATTCACGAGGACTGCTACGGGGACCGGGCTCGTGTCGTTTGGGTTCTCTATGACCTGCCGGATCGCTCGTCCCCTGAGTTCGACGATCGGGCCTTTGGGGACCATCTCCCTCGCAACGCTAATGCAGCTATCCAGCAGCCCGCCAGGGTTATTGCGAAGATCCAGCATGATGCCTCGGACCCCCCGTGACCGGAGGTAGCTCATTATCACAGGGAACTGCCTGGCAGCGTCCGAGGTGAATTGAGTTATCTGGATGTAGAACATGCCATCCCCGAGGTCTTTTAGGTCCAAAGTAGCTGGCCTCACAGTGTCCCTGGTGATACTGAACCGCAGAATCTCGCCAGTCGAGGGCCTCTCAACCGTGATCGTCACGACAGTCCCAGGCTGCCCTCTAATCAGTTTGCTCGCATCCGCAGGAGTCTTGCCCTTAAGATCCTGACCCTCGGCCTCGACCAGGACATCCCCAGGCTTGATCCCTGCCTTCTCGGCGGGCGAGTTGGGAAAAGTGGTGACGACGACTATGTTGCCTCCCATCAGATCGATCGAAATACCTATGCCACCGTATTCACCCTCTAAGGAGCTGCCAAAAGCGTTGAACTGGTCAGGAGTCATATACTGCGAATACGGGTCTCCCAGCGCCTCAAGTACGCCGCTCAAAGCGCCCTGGACCAGTACCTCAGAGGGCACATCCTTCGGATGGTACGTTCGGATGATCTGTGTTACCTCCGAGATCAGCTGGAAGATCCGCAGATCCTCACGGGCAATCTTTATAGTGACCGTGCCATCCCCGGCAGGGTCACCCGAAGCGTCAAGCAAGCGGGGTGGGGCCAGCATGAGGAACGAAAGCACAACAATGAGAGCTAACCACCGGAGCCTCTTTCCATGTATCGGTCTGCGTTCTTGGCTCAACGCTCTCCACCTCTGGGGTAGGACATGTGGATTAGGGATTCGGCCACGCTTTCGGGATGATGACCTCGTTGCTCAAGTCCTCGGTCCTGACAGAGACAGGGTCTTTGCGATCTACAGGTCCCGTCATCCTTCCGCCAAGTAGCTGATAGCTTGTGTTTCCGATAGTCACGAACGCGTCCAGGGGAGACTCCCCGCCAGAGCTCCAGGCGCGGATAGTCCTTACCTGGGACCCTGGGGCAGCACTACCTAGAATCTGAACGATGGGGACGCTGCGAGGGGCAAGAGCGGGCCTCTCAAACACCCCAAAGATCCCGGTCCCCGTGACCGGCCTGACGACTATGTATCTTGGAGAGGCACTGTCCGTCCTAGACCTAAGAAAGCATCGCTGCTCGACCGTTCCCCCGTTGGGTGTCGCCTCCCTCGGCTTCAAATCCTCGGCCGGGATCGGAGTGAGACTCCCAATCACCGCGGTGTCTATCTCTGCGTAGACGGTCGGACGAGTACCGTAGCCCTCAAGGTAGGCCACATATCGGCCAGACTCAGGGTGCAAGTAATACAGGGATGCCACAGGAGATGAGCCCGTACTGGCTGCCGCAACCTCGACCCACCGGCTTTCGTCTTGCGAGAAGCGGTAGACATAAACCTTGACCACAGTCCCGGCCACAGCCCCAACTTGCAGCGAGATCGCCTCCGTACCATCGGTGATGAGCGGATACCTTATGGTCGTTGCAGAGTCCCTCTGGAGTCCCAGAGAATGTCTGTAGCGCCACTCGTGCTCAGCGTCAGCTGCAGTAAAGGAAAGCGTAAGCATCTGGGCATCTGGAGCCTTTATCGCGCACTGAACCCACCCCTCAGTGATCCCGAGATCCACTAAGAAGGGCTGAGTGAATGAGACCTCGAGGTAGCGCGGGACTGCCGCCCTCGTGGAGACATGTGGATCCCCAAATAGAGCGACCTGCCAGAGTCCCCGGGTCGGAAAGCCCAGGTCAATGACCGTATCACCCGACAGGCGGCCCATCTCGACGACGACTCCCTCTGGGCTGTACAGACCGTAGATCGCCCCGCTCCCGCCCACCAAGTGGACAGATAACGACTGCACAACTTGGGGTACCTCAAAGAACTGCCTCGTAACAGCACTGTCCGTTGACCTGCCCAGATCGATCCGGGTCATAGTAGACCCGACGGTTTCTACCTGACTAGGTCTGCACGGAATAGTCACGCTCACGCTGAACCGAGCATCAACGCCGGCAGTGCCCGGGTCGTCAATGGCGATCTCGGCAGAGTGAAACCCAGGAGGGAGATCCTCCGAGCCATACACCCACACGAGCGTCTCCGAGACCGTGGGCATCGCAAGTTCCTCTACCTGGGGCCGGAGCCATGTCGCCGTTGTGGACAGCGTCACTTGCCTGGCAAGCGGTCCCAGGTTGTCAAGCCACAGCGGCACTGCTCCGATTTGCGTTCCTTGGGACCAGACTCCGTCCGCCGCGACTACGGTCGACCACTTCCGGGTGATCGCGATCTGGCCGCCGGGGATCCCCTCTTTGAGCCGGGACCAGGCCGTAACGACACTCATTCGCCCGAGCCCTTGCTCAACCGGCAGGAGTCCCTCGGTGGGCTGGGCCCCTTCCAGAAGAGATCTGAGTGCTCGGCAGTCGATGGCCTGTCCCTGGTGGATGCCGCCCACTTCCCGCAGGAGGCTGAGCGCGCCTGCGGCATACGCGGCCGCGACCGAAGTCCCCTCGAGCACAACGAACTTGGTCCGGTCATGGAAGCCGCACTCGGGCGCAACCGTGACGGCGGGAGCCAGCAGGTCTATACCCCGATTTCCTCTTGGATCCGGACCGGCGGAGGAAAGGGGGTACCAACCCAGGACCCCGGGGAGATCCAACATCCTGGCATCCTCGACAACCTTCGGGATGTAACCACCTGACACCACGGTACTCTCCGCAAGATGGGTAAACGTGACAGTCCCAACTCCTGGTCCCCTATTCCCGCACGGCAGGACCAGATCACATCCTTGAGCGTGGACGGCGCTCTGAAGTCGAGACCAGCTGGTCACATCGGGAATGGTCTCGGGGACTGCTCCAATCAGGACAACATCTGCGCCTTTCTCTAGCGCGTACTTTATGCCTGCCTCGATGTGCGACCAGTCACCTCGGCCTCCCGACTTGATGACCTTGATAGCGAGTATCTGGCTCTTTGGCGATACACCCCTGAAGAAACCCGGGCCAGACCCAGCAGCGATAGCCGCGAGCGCGGTACCGTGCCCGTTAAGATCCGCGCCGAAAACCACCGACTGACCATTCCCCGTGACCTTGGCGACTACAACCGAAACACTCTTATCTGCGGAAATGGGGATGGTAGCAGCCGTCCTGCTTTCATCGTACCTTCGCAAGAGAACCTCGTCACCGAGTACCATATCCCGGTCGGAATCGATCACCACTGAGTCAAAAACGCCCTTGACGTACGGATCAACGACAGCGAAGTAGATCGGGGAAGAACCGCCGACAGCCGTCTCTACTGCTTTGGGCAGGGTTCCGACAACGTACACACCGCTTAAGCTCTTGACTCCCCTGACGTTCAGTGTCACGGGACCGATCGTGATCTCGCCGTCAGTTGCGGACAGCGTGGCGACTGCGCTCGCAAGGCCCTCACCCGTTAGATCCTGCCAGCATGAGATCCTGTTGATGCCAGCAGGGTCCAGGAACCCCGGAATGAGGGGGTCGATCCCCGTGTCTAACACTGCGATAACCTGTCCGCTTCCAGAACACCCTGTCGCGGATTCCAGCGCCAGGACTCCCAGCTCGTCCAGGATACCGGTGGAGACTTTCAAGGCTGTCTCGAGAGCGGCGGGAACCACCTGACCTCCAGCGATGGACGTGACTACGTCGCCAGCTTCGACGGTCTCTCGCGTCTGCGAGACGCCCCAGGGGAGTGCCAAGGCGAGCGCGAGAGAGCAACCTATCATCGTCCGTAGTGCGGAGCGTCCGAAGTGCACCTTAGGATCCTCCCGACCTCACTCAATTACTAAGAGACTACACAATCCCGAGGGCGCAAGCACGACCCGGCATGGTGCCCCCAGCGCGACCTCGGATAATCCCGAGGGCGAGCCTCGCAACAACACGACGCAGTCCGCGTCCACGGCGAGGCGTAGTATCCGCGAATTAGCCTCGATCTCGATCGCTCGCTCTCTGGAGTCCACCGAAACGAGCGTGCCGATGATGTCGTAGGCCAACCCAAATTCCTGGAGTGCGGCCCACAGAAGGTTCCCGGCTTGAGCCCTAGTTACAGGAAAGTCTAGGTCAACCGGCGCAGCCTGACCAATCGCGAGCCATCGCAGCACAGGTTCGGCCGCGCCGACCTCATCAGCGGCCCAATCCGGTCTGACCCGAACTACAGCGATCCGTGATGGGTGTCCTCCAAGAATCGCATAGACCCGTGACAGCAGGACCGCATACTCAGCCATCGATATAGGCTGATCCGGTCTGAACATCCCATCGCTATACCCCCGAACGAGACCTATTCCGGCGGCCTGGGACATCCACTTCGCGACCCAATGGTCACTGCCCACATCGGAGAACTTCTCGCTGGGCTTGGTCGCCCCGGCAGGATGTCGCCTCAGTCCAGCCAACAGGACCTTCACAGCCTCTGCTCTGGTCAGCTGCTCATCCCATCGCATCATCCCGTCAGGATCCCCTGTCATGATGCCTCGCTCGGAGAGGATCTCTGCGGCGACGACAGGCACGTCGGACGAAGGGCCAGCAATAACGGGGATCTGATGCAACACCATCGCTGTTACCGTGAAGAGCAGAGCCGCTCTTGCTTTCCGCCTGCCACTCACCCGAACATCCCTCACTCCGCCTCAATTTGACGCCGCTCCGGACCGACCTGTTCCACCGGAATGCGGACCCGTCAGACGCCTGAAAAGAAAGGGGCCGGTCTGGACCGGCCCCGCTCTGCTTAGCAGCCTGGTTCTAGTTGATCTTCACCAGGACCGATACCGGAGCAGAAGTGTTCCCGGTATAGTCCTTGAAGGTCAGGACCATGGTGCACTTGCTATCGCCGCTCGGGAACGTGATGGTGTCTCCCGCACAACTGACGGAGTAATCAGCCGCGGTGCTTCCCGGCACTTCGATCCAGTCCGAAGTGAAGAGGAGCGTGCCGCTGGCGCTGTAGACCTTGTATCGCAGCAGCGAGTCCTCGGTCGCGTTGAAGAACACGGTCTTCGCGACAGTGGGCTTTGCGTACGGTCCGTTGACTGCCGTCGCATCCGAATCTTCGTTGTCCCAGAAGGACGGAGCGGAGGTGTCAGCGCTATCGTACACGAACGCCGCTACCCAAGGATCCTCCTTGGTCAAACCACGGCTGGCAGACCCGCCGGCCCTGTTCGTCACGCTCGCGAGCGACAGCTTGTCGCCCACCGCGATCTTGGTCTTGTCAAACGCAGCGTCCGACCTCTGGACGATGGCATCGTCACCGATCTCAAGATATCTGTCTCTCTCGTAAACCACCGTGCTCAATGTGCTCTTGTGCATCAGGTAGATGGTCTTTGTGCCATCGCTGAGGATGCTCTTGACTATCACCGAGGTCAGTTTCGCGTCGATGCTGTCGTACTTCTTGTAGATGAAGTTGGCGTACTGCCTGTTCTTGCTCAGCACCCAGCTCGAGATCTTCATCTGGTACCTGGAGCTGTTGCCCGGGTAGGGGTTGTCGGAGCCTAAAATCGGTGTCACCACCTGCTGGACGCCGTTCACGAAGACCGAGGACGGCGAGTCAGGGTTGGTCCTCGCCAGCTCGTTCGCACCGACCTTGATCCTGGCAAGAAGGTGATAGGGGTCCGTCGTGTTGGGTGCGCCGGACGACTCGCATATATAGAACTCGTCCGCGAGCCAGCCGGTAGGCCTATACGGGTAGCCCGACACCGTCCCGAACGCCTTCACGATCTTGAAGGTGCCGTCACTCTCCGGGATCCCGAGCAGTATGCTATCTCCGCTCTTGAGGAACTCGAACGGGTCTGCGGCGTCGCCCGTCAGATAGATCCCGTAGTCGGCCTTTGTCAACCCGTTCCGGGTGACCGTGTACCCTACTTGGGTGATCTTGATCACTGAGCCGTCTGACAGGGTGAGCTTGCGGACAAGCTTGCCATCGGAGTCGTAGGTCTTGGTCTTGCTCTGGAGCGTCATCACGGCCGTGGCGGCGGTTTCGCTCTGGAGCTCGATCTTAGTGACCTTCCCGTCCCTGTTGAGAGTCAGGACTATGGCAGCACTGGGAGTCGCCCTGGTGTTGCCGGTGGTGGTATCTTTCGTCGCGTCCGCATACGCGTCAATACCGTCGTCATCGACGATCACCGCGTAGACAACATCGTTCACCTTGAAGGTGATGTGGTTGTTCGTGGTGACGGCTTCCTGAAGCGTGCCGGACACTTTCCGGGCATAAGCGTCGATGTAGTTGATGAACCCGTCGGTGTCGTTGACCGCGTACTTGACGTCGTCGCCAACCAGCACGTCAGCCCAACGGGCGGTCGCGCCGTTGCGCACGTAGACGGCCTCTGAATCGACATTCCTCGTGTCCTTGGTCCCGTCAGACCAGAGGATGACCAGCTGGTTAGTACCGACCGAGTAAGCAGACGTTTTAGACTGCACTGTGCCGGCGAACTCCAGCTTGGTCGCGCTGATGAAGGTGACGAGACCGTTCTTGTCAAGCGTGAGGGTGACGGTCGCATCCTTCAGATCGGTGATCTTAAGGATCGCGTCCCCTACGATCTGCGCGCCGTTGTAGTAGGCCACGGCGCCGTCAGGCACGGTGTAAGCCTTCCCACCGACCGTGATCGTCTTCTTCACCTTGTCTATGGCAGTGCAGGTGCCGGTCACCGACCCGGTGGAGGTGGTGCCGATGTAGATGGCATCCCCGTCGTCGTTCAGGATGACATCAACTGTCTGCCCCTTCATATCCTCAAGCTTGGAGCCGCCGACAAACTGGCAGACAACAGCCAGATCCTCGACCGGATCCTGGGTTTCGCCGGTCACCATAGCGAGGGTCATCGTGTTATCGGCAGTGTCAATGTCCTTCACTAACCTGGATTTGAGGATGGAAGCGGAGTTCCTGGTTAGGAACGACTCGGTACCGGCCATCCACTGACCGGTGTCTTTGTCCTTGTAGCCAAAGGGCTTGTCAAGGACATTAGCCACTAGCTGAGCAACGATGCCCCTGACCGCAGCCACGTCAACGCCGGGCAGACTGCTGGGGAGCATCCCGAGCTGAGAAGCCACCATGATGTGACCGGTGGGCCAGATTCCGGTAGCCTGCTCATCACGTCCAAGAGCCCTGACGAGCATGGTTACCGCCTCAGCCACGGTCACATTGGCGTTGGGCGCAAAGGTCCCATCGGGATAACCCTTGATTATCCCCTGAGCAGAAGCAACGTTGATATAACCCCAAGCCCACTGTGTACCGGCGACATCCTTAAAAGCAGGAGCGCCAGTGAGCAGCTTCGCGCTGTTCTCGTAGCCCAGAGCTCTAACGACGACAGCAGCAAACTCAGCGCGAGTGATGTTGCCAGCCGGCTTGAATGTCCCGTCCTCATAGCCCTTGAGCAGTCCGAGAGAAGCCAGCTCAACGATGGCCTTCTCGTTGGTGTTGCCGGCAGTATCGCTAAACCCGGCGAACGCCACGCTCGCGAGCCCGAATATCATTGCAGCCGCGAGAGCAGTTGCAAGGATTCTCTTTAGCATCCTATCTGGTATCCTCCTTCTGTCGGTTTTGTGTACCCAGTAGAGTACTTAACCGAACGTCCACTGACTTTCAATGTCCCTGTAACCTAGACTCCAAGGCCTAGCTTGCCCGGGATCCCCCCTTCCAGGAATTCCTCTACAGCCTTCCACCTCACCCGGATTACCCTCCGCCCTGGAGGGTGACTCCCCTGTCTGTTGTATTGAAGAAGGAGTCCGCATGAATGTAGGGAGCTTGCCATCCGGGTAGGGTCTCTGACGATTACCTGTCCCTGGTTCCGGTACTTGCCCGCTCTCGGGGCGTTAGGACAACTTCCCAGGCTATGGCCGATTATATCATCGGGACCATAACAGGTCAATCTGCCTTGTCAAGGAAACCAGAGGCAGGTCGCCGTTTTCCCTGCCTGTGAAGCAAATACAAATAATACCAGTACCTAGTGTCATGTGTATTTCGTCGCCTGCTTCAAAATTCCTTCTTGCTCACCCACAATTTGTAAGTGAGGAGGCACAAGTTGTCAATGCCTGCCGGACAGCATCTCTGACCAGGTCTACCGCCATCGACGGTCCGCCCGCGGGCTTTCCGGCAATCATCTCAGGCGTCGCCGGGATGTGGATGAATCCTACTTGCGTCTTCGTCCCGCTCCGGCTGACAGGGACAGCCTGGTCGGGATGCCCTTCTTGTTGATGTCATCCACGACCTGTTCCGCTGGGATGGTCGCGAAGTAGGCGTCGGCTGCTCCGGAGACTATGGGCCTTTCGGCGGGGACGACTCCGGCATTATCCTTGCCCTTGGACGTGTAGTTCACGGCCACTTTCTCGATGGAGACCTCTGAGCGCCCGGTTGCGAGCCCCAGGGAGAGGACGACCGCCGGCTGGATCTCGTCAATGAGGGCCTCGGACGGATTCTTCTCTTCGCCTCCGAAAGGCTCAAACCCGGTTAGGAGCAGCTTCCCTTTCAACGCGAGGTCCACCTCTTTTGGCAGTTAGACGAGGAGGTAGTGGACGTGTTCCGTTACGAGGGATCGTTTCTTCCAAAAGGGCGGATATCCTGCATCGGAACAGCCTGGCTGCTGCGGGAAGTGATGGGAACTCGGTCTTCTAAGGAACCTGCATCTTGCCTCTCATGGCCGTCACGGCGCTGCCGCCCACCCGGACTCCGCTCACTCGACCGCCCCTCGATTCGACTTCGACGTGGATGGTCGACGGCCTCTTGAGGATATGCCCCTGCTCACAGACTATTTTTGTAACGGGCTCGCGGACTTCGACCAGCCGGTTGAACACCAAGTAGCTCCCGGTGGCCCCCGATGCGGTGCCGGTCGCCGATTCTTCGGGCACTCCGACGGCGGGAGAGAAGTCCCTGCAATGGACCGTGGCCGCAGGGTCGAGAGTCTCAAGGGAGAAGGCATGGACGCTCATGATCTTCCTGGCGTTGCAGAAGTCGATCAGAGCTGCCATGTTAGGACGCATCGACAGGAGGGCCTCGCGCGAGACCACCGGGACGATGAGGTCGGGTAGACCGGTCGAAACGACCTGGGGAACCGCACCCTTCAGGGCCCTGAACCCCGTGACGCACCCCTTTGGAGCACCAAGGATGCCCTCCAGTTCCACGACTTCCTCGTGGGTGGGCCGGGCGACGATGGTCGGCACGATCTGGGTCATCATGACCCGCGCGGGTTTTCCCTCGCAACCGCCCAGGATGTCGACCGGAAGCGTGCCCGCCTTGGTCTTCTGGAACACCCTGGTCTCGCCCTCGCCCAAGCGAATGACGCCGAGCTCCGCCAGCAGCCAGAAGCTCCCGATGGTGGCATGACCGCAGAGGTCGACCTCGTTCCACGGGGTGAAGAAGCGGACCTCAAAGTCGGCACGGTCAGCGACAGGGACTCTGCCCCGGGTATCGATGATGAACGCGGTCTCGGAAAGGGCCATCTCCCTGGCGATTTTCTGCATGATGTCCTCGGATAACCCGGTGGCGTCCGGCATGACTCCAGCTGGGTTGCCGCCGAAAAGGACGTCGGTGAATGCGTCAACCTGGTAAATGTCCATTTCCCGCATTATGTCCGCTCCCCCATGGATTTCCTGACGCTAGACTGGCATGTAGCCGGTTGGTGTCTCCTTCTTTGACTGCTCCAAGAGCTGGTAGTCCACGCCCGTCCGCCTGGCCAGCTGCTCCTCCAGGAACTTCTTGGCCTGCGGCGGGAACAAGGCATAGGACAGCACGTCCTCTTCCTTGGTGTATAGGGCGCCGAGCTCTTCCTTGGCTTTCTTCAAACCAAACTCGATATGGTCGGCGGGCCGGTCCTTGATGGGCTGCTCGTCGCCGATGGCCTTCTTCTGTACCTCTAGATCGACGTCAGCCGGCGGCTTGCCGTACAGACCGCGGAAGTAGTCCTTGACCTCGTTGGTGACCATCTTGTAACGGTCGCCGGTGAGCACGTTCAGGACCGCCTGGGTGCCGACCAACTGGCTGGTGGGCGTCACGAGCGGGGGATGGCCCATGTCCTCTTTGACCCTCGGGACCTCGGCCAGCACCTGGGGCAGCTTGTCGAGCTGCTTCTGCTCGCGCAGCTGGGAGATGAAGTTGGAGATCATGCCGCCGGGGATCTGGTACCTGAGCACGTTCACGTCCGGCACCGGCGAGGCCTTGTCGAACTCGGCGTACTTCTTCCTGACCTCTCGGAAGTAGTCCGCTATCTCGGAGAGGAGGTTGAGGTCCAGCCCCGTGTCGTTCGCTGTCCCCTCCAGCGCGGCCACCAGGGACTCGTCCGACGGCTGGGACGTAGACATCGACATGGTGGAGATGGCGCAGTCGACCACGTCGGCTCCCGCTTCGATCGACTTCAGGTACGTCATGGACGCCATGCCGGAGGTGTAGTGGGAGTGCACTTGGACCGGCAGGCCGATCTCGTCCTTCCATGCTTTGACGATCCTGTAGGCCTCTTTGGGCGACAGGATGCCCGCCATGTCCTTGAGGCACAGGGAGTCAGCGCCCATCTTCTTGAGCTCCCCGGCTACGGAGACGTAGTGCTTGAGGTCATGGACCGGGCTTATGGTGTAGCAGACGGTGGCCTGGACGTGGGCGCTCTCACCTTTGGAGACCTCGATGGCCTTCCACATGTTCCGCACGTCGTTGACGGCGTCGAAGATGCGCATGATGGAGATACCGTTCCTGACGGCAGCCTTGACGAAAGTCTCCACGACGTCGTCAGGGTAGTGCCTGTAGCCCACGAGGTTCTGTCCGCGGAGGAGCATCTGCAGCGGGGTCTTCTGGAATGCCTTCCTGAGCAGCACGAGCCGCTCCCAGGGATCTTCGTTGAGAAACCTCATGGCGGTATCGAAAGTGGCCCCGCCCCAGACCTCGACGGAGTGGAAGCCCACCTTGTCCATTTTCGGGGCGATGGGCAGCATGTCCGATGTCTTCATCCGGGTGGCAAGCAGCGACTGGTGACCGTCACGGAGCGTGGTGTCGGTAATGCCGACTTTCCGCTTTGCGGCGTCGTGAGTCATCGAGTTCATCCCTTCACTCCATACCCTTATCTTTCTACTCACTACTTAGACAGAACTTTACGCCGGGAGGCTGCGGTCTCCTCCCGGACGCAAGTATCGCTTATTGTGGACTCCGTTGTCTACCAGGGATACCCCAGCACATCCGATAGACCCTTGATGGCTGTCGAGGTACTGCATCGCAACGAGTAACTGGGATTCTCATGGCCGTGACGAGACCTGCCAGGATGGCATACTCCGCCGAAAGAACATGCCATTTCGGCAGGATACTTCCGAGATTATGGGCGCCGATGACAGTCTTCACTCCGGCTAGGTTCGAGGCAAGAATGGGATATGGCCATCTGAGTCAGGGACCACACCAGCAGGCGGCCAACTGGCGAAGCCAGGCTTGTTGACTCGCGACCAATCCTGATGCGATACTAATCATGTGTTTTGATACATTCCGCAATCCATAGCAACATATGATAGGAGGTAATCGAAGTGGCTGTGGAGGCGCTGAGCGTGAGTGAGAAACCCTCTTTTACCGTGGATCAAATGGTAGACGCAACAGACATACAGAGGCACTGGAAAGCCAGCGTCGAGGGGAAGCTGGTTAACGAGCCGTACCTCGTTCTCCTATCTGGGAAAAACCCCAAGGTAGTAATCATGGATTACGACAAGTTTGCAGCTTTGTGGGAGAAAGTGAACAATCTCTCAGAGAGTCTTCTCGAGATGGAAGCCCTCAATAGGGTACTTTCGGCCCGACTCTCGGGAGAGCGGTTGATACCATTCAAGGAAGTGATGGCCGAGGCCGGAATCACGAAGCAAGACTTGGACAAGATGCCGGATGTCAAGCTCGATCCCGAGTGACCTTCCAGACAACCTATTTTTCTTGGAGGCCGCCCGCAAGGACTTCCTCTCGCTAGAGGGACACCAGCGCAGGTCGGTCTCCTATCGTGATGGTCGTGCTCACCTTCCGCGAGCGCGCTCCAGAGCGGCGGCCACAAAGCCCTTGAAGAGCGGGTGAGGCCTGTTGGGCCTGGACAGGAACTCCGGGTGGAACTGGCAGCCTACGAACCACGGGTGATCTTTGTACTCCATGACCTCCACAAGCCCTCTGGCAGGCCAGATGCCGACGGGGATCATCCCGGCGGCAGTCAGGTCCGGGACGTACCTGGGATTGACCTCGAACCGGTGACGGTGTCTTTCGAGGACGCTGTCTGCATCGTACGCTCTTCTGGACAGAGAGCCTTCCTTGAGCCTGCACTGGTACAATCCCAGGCGCATGGTCCCGCCCATATCTTCAACATCCTTCTGCTCCGGCATGAGGTCGATGACCGGGTGCGGGGTGTCGGGGTTGAACTCCGTGGAGTCCGCCTCCGTGAGGCCCAGCACGTCGCGGGCCGCCTCGACCACAGCGCACTGCAAGCCGAGGCACAGGCCAAAGTACGGCACTTTGTTCTCCCTGGCGTAACGGGCCGTTTTGATCTTGCCCGGGATGCCCCTCATGCCGAACCCGCCAGGGACCAGGATGCCGTCGGCGTCCCTCAGGACCGTGGCGATCTCCTCGTCGCTGGAGTTGTCCAGCTTTGTGGAGTCTACCCACGCGATCTCGACTTTGGCGTCGTTAGCGATGCCGCCGTGGTGGAGCGCTTCCACGACGCTCTTGTAGGCATCGTGCAGGGCAACGTACTTGCCGACGATGGCGATCTTGCACTTCAGCGGAGGGTTAGCGATCTTCCGGGATATCTCGTGCCAGTCCCTGAGGTCGGGGGTCCGCCGTTCCAGGCGGAGCTTGTCCTCGATTATCTGGCCGAGACCCTCCCGCTCCAGCATGACGGGCACTTCGTAGATGCTCCTGCTGTCGAGGTTCTGAACAACCGCGCCCTTCTCTACGCTGCAGAACAGGGCGATCTTTTCACGCATCTCGACCGACAGGGGCATGCTGGACCGGCAGATTATGACGTCGGGGCTGATGCCGATGGATCGGAGCTCCGCCACGCTGTGCTGCGTGGGTTTGGTTTTCTGCTCTCCGCTGACCGGGAGATACGGGATGAGGGTCACGTGCACGTAAAGCGTGTTGTCGCGCCCGACGTCCACTCTGAACTGGCGGATGGCCTCGAGGAACGGCAGCCCTTCTATGTCGCCCACCGTGCCGCCGATCTCGGCGACGACGACGTCGGCGTTGGACTCAGTAGCGACCTTCATGATGCGCTCTTTGATCTCGTTGGTGACGTGAGGAATAACCTGGACGGTGCTCCCCAGGAAGTCGCCCTTCCTCTCCTTGGCGATGACCGCGCCGTAGATCTGGCCGGTGGTGATGTAGTTGGCAGCCGAGAGCGGCCTGTCGATGAATCTCTCGTAGTGACCGAGGTCAAGGTCGGTTTCGGCGCCGTCGTTCGTCACGAAGACTTCGCCGTGCTGGAAAGGGCTCATCGTCCCCGCGTCGACGTTCACGTAGGGATCGGCCTTTATGATGGTGACCGAGTAGCCCCTCGCTTTGAGGAGGGTTCCGATTGAGGCGGCGGTTATCCCTTTGCCGAGGCCCGAAACTACTCCCCCGGTGACGAATACGAATCTTGGCATGTATAAACCTCCCAGAAAGGGAGGGGAGCCCTATCCCTCCTCGGGTTCCTCGGGCTCCCCAACCGGTTCCTCTTCTGCGTTTTCTTCCTGGTAGTCTTCGTCTATCGTCACTAGCTCCCTGCGAAGTCTCTCGCCGGGCTTCGGCCTTTCGCCCGTAGGGACCTCGACCACCCTGTACGAGGGAGGCTTGACGGTCCATTCGCGGAGGCCGCACATCCCGCTGCCCCGGTTGAGGAAGCGGTTGTCCAAGCTGATCTCAGTGTGCGCTCTCGCCATAAGCTTGGGAAGAGACTGGCCAGGTTTCGACCCTTTCAGAGACAGGACCTCTTCTACCAGGTCCTTGTACTTCATCGGCTCCCGCCGATCCTTCAGGATCTGATAGGCGACGTCGACCACTGAAAGATCGCCCCGGGAACTTTCTGTGTGCACAGTGTCACTCAATGTGCCACCCCCAACCCGCAAGACTCGACTGACGCGTAAGTAATCCTACACCCGAAACGTTTCGCCCTCAGTAATTCTACTCAGCCCACGCGCAGTGTTCAATATCAATGAGCAGGCCGAAAGGTAGTGTCGTTGACAGCGCGTTTTTAGTACAGGGACTTCCTCTTGATCACTTCCTGGCACAGGTAGGACGCCACGTCGCTTGGCCTGGTCCCAGGCCCGAAGCCCGCGTCGTATCCCAGCTCTATGGCGAGGGCGTGGGTGATACGCGGACCGCCCGCGACCAAGACCACCTTGTCCCTCCTCCCTTCCGCCTCCATGAGCTCGACGAGGTTGGTCAGGTTAGACAGGTGAGCACTCCCCTGCGTCACGACCTGAGAGACCAGGATGGCGTCGGCTTTCTCGGTCCACGCCCTCCCGACCAATCTCTCGTTGGGCACCTGAGAACCCATGTTAACCACCCGGAAAGACGAATATGCTTCCAGGCCGTGGTCTCCGGCGAAACCTTTGTAGCTCAGGATGGCGTCCAGCCCCACGGTGTGGGCGTCGGACCCTGTAGCAGCGCCCACGACCACGATGGGCCTCCCCATCTTCCGGGCGACGAGGTCTTCGACTGCTGCTGCGCCGAGTTTCTCCCACAGCGGCCTCGCCACTTTGAGCTTGCCGAGCTCGACTGGCCGCGTCAGCTTCCCGTAGCCAACGAAGAACGTGTAGCTCTCCCCCAGTGGAGTCGACTCCGCTACCTGGGGATCCTTCAAGGCCATAAGCCGCATTACCTGGCGGGCCGCCTCGTCGCCGAGAGGGCTGTCCGGGACCTGGAGCGTGAAGCTCACCTGCACTAGGCCGTCATTATGGTGGTCGCCGTAGGGGAGGATGACGGCCTCCCTGACGGCCTCCCTGGCAGCGCCTTCCTTCTGCACAGCGCCTTCCTTCTGCGCGGCGTCCGCCGTGTCCCTCAAGTCTCTTCCTTCCTTCACGCCCCGGTCACCTCCCCTCTCCCGCGATACTGAGCTCCCGCTTCAGCATGTCTTCGACGGGGTTCACGTATGACTGGCTCTTGAGGAAGACGCCTTCGCGCCCCTTGCCGCCGTCCCTCTTCCTCTTTATGCCGGCGAACACGCCTTCCTCGACAGCCTTGAACAGGCCCCTCTCCATCACCTGGGCCAGCAGGGCCTGTGCCTTCGCGAGGACCTCGTCCGCCCGCGTCTGCACTAAGCTGCCCCGGACCAGGTCAAAGCTCCCGGCGAGATGACTCCCCGCGTTCCTCATATAGCGCGCGGCCCTGATGGACGCGTACCTATCCTGTAGGAGCGGGGTATGTACCGCCTCAGTCAGCACACCTACCAGGTGGATCGACTGGCCGGTAAGGACCGACACCAAGTTGAAGCTTGAGTCCAGGACGTGGGCGAAGAAGATGTCGCCGGTCTTGTGGACGGTGGGCGGCATGAACTTCACGGGGCAGGCGGGGAACAGCTCGCGGACCAAGAGCGCGCTCGCGATCTCATAGAGCAGGCTGTCCTCTAGGTTGGGGTCTACCTGGAACGCGTGGCCCAGGCCGATGGCTTCGTCCTGAAGGCCCGAGAGCTTGGCGAAATGGTAGTTGATGAACTGGGATGCTATGACCGAAGGCGCCGCGTTCAGAGCGTCCACCGTCGTAAGGTAGTTGTCCTCGCCGGTGTTGATGATGATGCCGGCATAAGCGTTGATCATCCTGGAGAACCGCTGGTCGGACAGGGTCCTCTCGGCGTTGATGTCCCTGAACAGGATGCCGTAGATGGCGTCGTTGAGCATGAGGTCGAGCCGCTCCAAGGCGCCCATCGCGGCGATCTCGGGCATGCAGAGCCCCGAGCAGTAGTTCACCAGCCTGACGTACCGCCTGAGCTTCTTGGACTCCTCGTCCAGAGCCGCCCGCATCAGCCGGAAGTTCTCCTGCGTGGCGTAGGTCCCGCCGTACCCCTCGGTCGTGGCGCCGAAGGGGACGTAGTCGAGCAGGCTTTGCCCGGCGGACCGGATCACCGCGATGACGTCGGCGCCCTGCGACGCGGCCATCCTGGCCTGCACGACGTCCTCGCGGACGTCGCCTGTCGCGACGATGACGTACAGCCACGGTTTGCCCCTCACGGGCAGCGCTTCGATCATCCCCGCGCGTTCCTGGCGTCTGGCGGATATCCTGGCCAGCCCCTCAGCGGCCAGCTCCCGCGCCTTGGCTTCGGCTTCCTGCCTGCCGGACCAGGGGACTCTGGAGAGATCCAACCTGCCTGAACCGACCTTCTCAGCGACGTCTTGGGGACTGAGATCGAGGGCGAGACAGGCGTTGGCCAGGTGAAGAGCGACCCCGTCCTCGAGCTTCCCGAGCGCGTTCACATGGTCTACCACGACGTTGGGAAGGGGCACGCCTTTGGAGTCCACGCCGTCCACGCCGAAAAGCCTGGCCACGGTGCGCTCGATGGTCACGGTGCTGTACTTGGAAAGGTCGCGGTTCACGCCCCACGCGATGGCAAGGGCCATGTCGTGGCACCTTCGGATCCTCTCTTGGTCAAGATCCAGTCTCAGCATCCACCCTCACCTTGCCTCCCCTGACCAGGAGCTCGGCCCTGGTGATGATATCGCCGTCCAGCCCGAGTAGCCTCGCTACCAGGAGCGCGTCCTGCGGGGTCGGGGCGCGAGGGCCGACCTTCTGGAGCCTGTAGTCCATATGCTGGTAGAGCCAGTTGATATCACTTGCGCCGTCGGCCAGCGCCGAGCTATCGGACTCGAGCCCGACGCCGGAAGGCTGCAGCCCCGCCACCTGCCAGTGAGGCGCCCCGACCAGGGCGGCCAGCCCGTGGTAGTGGGTGGTGGCGATGACCGTCGACGAGGGATCGTGAGTCTCCCGCAGGTGACACAGGACTGCCGCGTAGAGCGCGAGCCCCTGAGACGGGTTGGTCCCGCGGCCCACCTCGTCGAGGAGGATGAGCCCGCGCTCGTCCCCCCTAGACAGGGGGTCCTTGAGCGACACGATCTCGGCCGCAAAACTGGACAGGCCGGGCTTCCCCGGGGTCTGCGGCTGAAAGTAGACGAAGTCGTAGAGGGAGAAAACCATCCGGGTGCAGGGCACCAGGAACCCGTACTGGGCCAGAGTCGCGCAAAGCCCTGCGGTCGAGAGCGATACAGTCTTGCCGCCCATGTTGGGCCCCGTGATAACCGAGACTGAGGACGCGAGGTCCATGGTGACGGGCTGGAAGCGGCCTCCGCGGGCTTCGACCTCGTCTTTGACGAGCGGGTGGAAACCGTTTTCGATGTACAATCTCGGCGACGCCTCGGTCAGCACTTCGGGCTTGACCGCGCCCCACTCCCTAGCCAGCTCGGCTTTGCACAAGAGGTAGTCGAGCTCGCCGAGCGCCCAGGCCGCGGCCTCGAGCTGATCGGCTTTCGGCAGAAGTTCCCTGGACAGGGCCTCCAGCACGTCTTCCTCCAGGGCGGCCTCCCTCTGTCGCAGGCGGTTTATCTCGCGCTCGAACCGCACCGCCTCGCGCGTGGCTTTCAGCCTGAAGTGCACGTGGGTCAGCGTCTCGCGGGTTTCGCCCAGCTCGGGCATCAGTCTAGCCTTCTCGATTACGTCGGGGCTGGACTTCCTCACAGGGATCTCCTCGCGGAGGCCGACGTGCCTTCCGAGCAGCCTCTCCACGGCGTCAGCCTCACTTGCCATCTCTGCGCGCCAGGCCCTTTCCCGGTTCTTCCGGTCCGCGCGAACGCGGGCTAGCTCCGGAGAGTAGGCGTCCACCACGTAGAACACCGGTTGTCCGGTCGAGCCGGGGAGCAGCCGCTTCTCAATGGCCGCAAGCGGGGGCGGCGTGGCCCTCTCCGGCCACGTAAAGCCCCTCGCCTCCGCCATCCCCGCCAGGGCCCTGGTCGTGGAAAAGGCCAGGTGCGCCACCAGGAAGAGCTCCGAGGGAGTCAGCGCCTTGTCCTCTTGCAGGAGGGAGATGGCGTGAAAGGGGTCCTTGAGCGACGCGAGTATCGCTTCTAGCTTGGCAAAGACCTCGGGGTATTCATCCCACGCCTTCGCCATGGACGACACCGTCTCATGCTCGTTGGTCAAATCCTGTTCCTGACCAGGTAACCCCGGTCTCGCTCTTCCTTTTACTCTCCGGCCAAGAGAGGATCGCGGGGAAACGTTCTCGAAGATGCTGGTGAAACCCGTGCTTTCGGCGCTTGATTCCCCCGCGAAGAAGCCGGTGCCTACCCCATCGCCACCCCGGCCACCCCCTTTCCGCTTGTCTCGCCCGACACCACGTCGAACACCGGCAGGCTCCTCCTCGCGACCTGCGCGACCTCCCTCGCCACGGCCGACACCATCTGGCCCGGGTCATAGGAGATCCCCCTGTACGCTACCGGGTTCACCGTGATCGCCAGGAGCCGTATTTCCTCATCGACGTAGATCGGCACTCCCAGATCCTCTGTCGTGAAAACGCTCACCGCCGAAGAGGCTATCACGGAAAAATCGTCCCTTTCCGGCCACGATCCCGCTTCCATCAGGAATTTGGCGCTCACAGCGCCAGGAACCGCCACGAACGCCGCGTCACCGGCTCGCGAGAGGATCTCCTCCTCGAAGCCCAAGCAGGTCGTGTACGAAGTCGGGCGCACTGTGTAGGAGACTCCCTGGTCCAAGAAAGCGACGAAGCCCCTGCTCAAGACCTCCCGGGCCAGGGCCCGCACGCGGGGATCCCGGGGAGTGGGCCTGGACCACATCCAGACCACTGACGCGATCTTGTGAGCGATGACCTTGAGGTTCTGATCGGAGGACGCGCCCGTGGAGAGGATGCAGGCATCCGTGACGGTGGGGCTAGCGGCGGCCACCCGGTCGAGAGCTCCGTCTACCAGCACGATATCCGCGCCGAGGGAACGCAGCTTCGCTACTACCGCCGAAAGCTCGCGGGCGCTCTGAGGCCCGACCAGCTCCAGCGGGGATGATTCCACGACCCGCCCCAGCACCAGACGGCCCAAGAGGCCGAGCCGTTCCGAAACGTCAGCGATCTGCAGGAGGCCGCCGGACTCCCCTAGCACGCCTTCCGCAGTGGCAACCCACGAACCTTCCGGCGGCACGACTGAGGGCTTGGGTTCCCCGGTGAACGAGTCGGTGGTCTCCCCGTCCCGCCCGCTGGACACCAACCCGACCGACTTTCCTCTGGCCGACAGCTCGTGGGCCAGGTAGTTCATGGTGACGGTCTTGCCCACGTTCTTGGCGGTGCCCACGAGGGCGACCGACCTCACGCCGCTAGCGGTCACAACCCCGGCGAGGTCCAATGGAATCACCTCCTCACGAGCAGCGCTCGCTCCCTGGCTATTCCTCCCGCTCCCGTCGCCTCTGAAGCCTCTCGGTCCCTTCGGGCGCCAAGCTCACCTTCCTGCCTGCCAGAAGCCCTGCGACTCCGATGGTTCCCTTGTGATCGCCCCCGCAGATCCTGCACGTGCCGTCATCCGCGAGATTCTCGCCCGGGTCATACCTGGGCTCGTGGTAGGCGCATATGACGCCTTCGTAGTTGCGCACCACCACGGTTCCCTCGCCCATCGTCAGGATGTAGCTGGGCGAGAGAGGGATTTTCCCGCCTCCGCCGGGGGCGTCGACCACGTAGGTCGGCACCGCCAACCCGCTGGTGTGCCCCCGGAGGGCCTCCATGATCTCGAGTCCCTCGGAGATGGTCGTCCTGAAGTGGTCGAGGCCCCACGTCAGGTCGCACTGGTAGATGTAGTAGGGCTTCACCCGGATCCTCAAGAGAGCCCGCACCAGGCCTTTCATGACTACGGGGCAGTTGTTGACGCCGCGCAGCAGGACCGTCTGGTTCCCGAGGGGTATGCCGTGGTCGGCCAGTATCGCGCAGGCCCCGGTAGACTCGGGCGTAATCTCCTTCGGATGGTTGAAGTGGACGTTGACGTACACCGGATGGTACTTTGCGAGCATGGATGCGAGGTCCCCGGTGACCCTCTGGGGCATCACCACGGGGACCCGGGTGCCAATGCGGATGACCTCCACGCTGGGGATCTCCCTGAGCGACCTCACAATGTGCTCCAGAGAGTCGTCGGAGAGAGTGAGCGGGTCGCCTCCGGACACGAGGACGTCCCTGACCTCCTTGTGCCCGCGGATATACTCGAAGGCCTCCTGCAGCCTTTCCTCCGAGGCCACCCTGTCCGTAACGCCTACGACCCGGCGCCTCGTGCAATGGCGGCAGTACATGGAGCACTGCTCCGTGACGAGGAAAAGCACCCTATCGGGATAACGGTGCACCAGACCCTCGACCGGCGAGTCGGCCTCCTCGTCCAGGGGGTCCACCGACTCCCAGGGTTTGGCGTCCGCCTCGAAGCTCCTGGGCACGGCCTGTAGCCGGATAGGGCAGTTCTCGTCCTCCAGGTCTATGAGGCTCGCGTAGTAGGGAGTTATCGCCATCCGCACCCTGGTGAGGGCCCTCTTTATTCCCGCCACGGCGTCTTCCTTGAGAGGGAGCACATTTGAGAGTGCCGCCGCGTCCTCGATGCGGTGGCTCCACTGCCAGCGCCAGTCGTTCCACTGGGCGCCGGTCACGTCTCTGAAGAGCGGGATGTCTTTCCAGCCCATGGCCTGTTCCTGTTACCTCCTCGAAGATATGGGATCGGCGGGGAACATGCTCTCGAGCATAGCCCGGAGCTTGGGATTGGTCCTCACGAGATCCACGGCTATTCTCGCGTGATCGGTCGCGTACCCGTTCCCGATGATGAGCTCCACGTCGGCGCCCACTCCCTCCGCGCCCAGCGCTGCGGCCGTGAAACTCGTCGCCATGGAGAAGAAGTAGACCTTGCCTCCGTCCCTGGTAGAGAGTATAGAGCCCATCTCGGTCCCCGGGATGTTCACGCAGTTGATGGTCACGTCCGCTTTCCTGCCGCCGGTGGCCTTCGTCACGGCTTCCATCGTGGCGACGGCGTCTCTGGCGTCCGCAGAGATCACGACGTCGGCCGCCCCCAGCTCTCTGGCCCGCTCGAAAGAGGCGTTCCCATGAGCCAGGGCAACGACCGTCCCTCCCCGGCCAGCCTTCTCCTTTGCTACGGCCGTGCATATCAGGCCGGATTTGCCCCCCGCCCCCAGCACCAGCACCGTGTCCCCCGGCTTCACCAGGCGCGCGGCATGGGCGGGGGCTCCGGCGACGTCCATAAGGGCGAGGGCTAACCTTTCGCCCAGGTCAGGCGGAATGACGGCGTAGGGGCCGGACGCGAATACCACGGCCGTGCCGTCGACGTCGATCTGGTCCTTATCCAGGTATACTCTCTTTATGCCACTTAGGTTGAGGGGGGTCAGCGAAAGCGATACCAGAGTTGCGATGAGGTCGCCTTCCCTGGCGCCTCTTTGAGGCGCCCTCGGCCCGACCTCCCTTATGGTGCCGAGCAGCATGCCGCCCGACCCGGTCACCGGGTTGTGCATCTTGCCGCGCTTCTCCACGATGTCCAGGACGGTCGACGCCACGTACTCCTCTTGCTGGGCCTCCGACAGTCCGGCCCGACACGTGGAGAGTATCTGTTTGAAGCTTGCGGCGTCGATGTTGAGCGTTCGGACGTCGACCAGCGTCTCATCGTCGTAGATCTCGGGGGAATTCTCTATCTTCCAGGCAGCCTGGGGCAAGACCCCGCGCGGCTCGATCACGCGATGGGTCCCGTACGGAGAACCCGGCCTCATCGTCTTCCCTGACACGGCTACACACCCCCGGCACGATACATGCAAGCAAGACCCGTGCCACACCCTACGGCCTGACGATTCCTAGCACCTTCATCCTGTACTGCAGGGTCTGCCTGGGGATCCCCAGGATCCTCGAGGCTTCCGAGATGGACCCACCGTCACGCAGGGCTTCGTCGATTGCGTCGCGCTCCTGCTCACGCAGGGAGTCTCTGAGCCGGCGCCCGGCCCTCGGAAGATAGCGCGGAGCATCAGCCCTTTCCCGCCTGAACAAAGAAGCGGTCGCCAGGATGCCCTTCACGGCCTGCGACAGGTCGTCGACTTCCACGACCGGCCCTCTGGCAAACGTGAGGCTGCCCTCGATGGCGTGCTCGAGCTCGCGGACGTTCCCCGGCCACCCGTACGCCAGGAACGCAGCCATGACCTGGGACGAAACCGCCCTGACCTCGCCGTTCCCGGAACGCCTCGCCAGAAAGTGTTCACAGAGGAGCGGGATGTCCTCGCGCCTCTCCCTGAGAGGAGGCAACCCGATCTCGACGACCGAGAGCCTGTAGTACAGATCCGGCCTGAGCGATCCGCGCTTCACGGCTTCCGATGGACGCACGCTGGTGGAAGCCACGAACCGCACGTCCACGGCCCGCTCGTGGGGGTCGCCCAAGCGCCGGACCCTCTTGTCCTGGATGACGCGCAGAAGCTTCGCCTGCAGGCCAAGGGGCATGGAGTCGATCTCGTCCAGATATAGTGTCCCGCCCGAGGCGATTTCGAGGAGTCCGGGGCGGTCCAGGGAACCCGTAAAGCCCCCGCGCGCGGTGCCAAACACCAGGCCCTCGAGCAGGCTTTCCGGCAGCGCGGCGCTGTTCTGCGGCACGAACGGTCCGCGGGAGCGGCTCGACGCCGAATGGATGGCCTGCACCAGGAGCTCCTTGCCGGTGCCGGTCTCTCCCCATGCGAGGACGCTGGCGTCTCTCGCAGCCACTCGAAGCGCTCTGCTCCTAACCTCTTTCATGACGAGCGACTCGCCGACGATATCGTCAAGCGTGAAGAGCCTCCGCGGACCGGCGTCGGACCGGCGTCCAGGCACGGAGATAGGAACCCTGCTCGCTTTATCTTTCAGCTCGCGCTGGAGGTCCACAATCCTTTCGGCCATTTCCTTCATGCGGGTGATATCTGTGGAGATCTCACACGCCCCGACCACTCTGCCATCTACGGCTATGGGATGGGTGAGGTTGACCGTGGTGATTCTCTTGCCTTTGTAGTTGCTGAAGGTCTGCTGTTTCTCCGGCTCAAGGAGCCCCGTCTTCAGCACTTTGAGGAGCGTGCTCGAGTCTTCGTCGAGGGAAGGGAACACCTCCAGCAGGCGGCGCCCGACGACCTCGGCCCCAAAGAGACCGTCCAGCAAAGACGCCGCGCGGTTATAGACCACGGTCACGCCGTCTTCGTCTACGACGTGAATGCCCTGGTTCAGGATGTCCACGACCGCCAATAGGGAACGGAGGAGATCCAGAGGGCAGCACCACCCTTGGTACCGGTAGCCCAATTTCCGGCATCAAGGGATGCCTATTCGGCAGGAGCTTGGCCTTATCCTGCCAGTGTCCGGCGGGAACGGAGCGGCGGCTACATGGACTCGGGTGCCGAGATCCCGGCGATCCTGAGGGCGTTCGCCAAGACGATCTGAGTGAGACGAGCCAGGTAGAGTCTCGCATCCGACAGGTCGCGGTCGTCGCCGATCACTCGGCACCTGGTGTAGAAGGAGTGGAACGCCGCCGCGACGTCCGTCATGTAGGTGATGAGCCGGTTGGGCTCGCGCGCCTTGCCTGTCTCGTAGATCTCCTCGGGGAACGCGGCCAGGACTTTCATGAGCGCCAGCTCGGACGGGTCGCGCAGCAGTCCGATCTTCACTTCGTTGGGCCCGACCGAGTTCGCGTACCCTTCCTGCCGCGCCTGGCGGAATATGCTCGCTATCCTGGCATGGGCGTACTGGACGTAGTATACGGGGTTCTCGTTGGACTCCATCCGGGCCAGGTCAAGGTCGAAGTCAAGGTGGCTTTCCGGCGACCTCATGAGGAAGAAGAACCTCGCGGCGTCCTTCCCAACTTCCTCCAGGAGCTCGCGCATGCTGACGAACTCTCCGCCACGCTTGGACATCTTCACGGCCTCTCCGCCCCTCACGAGGCGGACCATCTGGACTATCATGACCTCCAGACACTCTCTTGGGTAACCCAGGCCCATGAGTCCGGCCCTGAGCCTTCCCTGGTACCCGTGGTGGTCTGGGCCCAGGATGTCGATGAGCAGGTTGAACCCGCGCTCCATCTTGTTCTTGTGGTAAGAGAGGTCCGGGACGATGTACGTCACCGAGGCGGCGGCGTCGGACTTCACGACGACCCGGTCCTTGTCGTCACCGAACTCGGTGGACTTGAACCAGACGGCGCCGTCCTTCTCGTAGGTCAGGCCTTTCACTCGCAGGAGCTCGACCATGCTCCGGTACGCGCCGGAGTCCCGCAGCGACTTCTCCGAGAACCAGGTGTCGAACTTGAGGCCGTAGTCCAGCAGGGTCTCACGCTGGTCCACTATCATGGTCTCGAGCGCGCGTTTCTTCAGGAGCTCGTGCCTCTCGCCGTCCGCCATCCGGAAGAGAGAGTCGCCCTGCTCCTTGTGGATCTCCTTTGCCAGGTCGAGGAGGTATTCTCCCCTGTAGCCGTTCTCCGGGACCTCGGCATCCTCCCCCAGGACCTGCCGGTACCTGGCCTCCAGGGAATCGGCCAGGAGGTCGACCTGGTTGCCGCCGTCGTTGATGTAGAACTCCCGCTCCACGTAGTGCCCCGACATTCCGAGAAGGGCCGCCAGGCAGTCTCCGACAGCCGCCGCGCGGGCGTTGACCACGTTGAGCGGACCGGTCGGGTTGGCGCTGACGAACTCTATCAGGACCTTCCTGCCCTGGCCGTACCCGGTACTGCCGTAGGCCGGTCCTTGCGCCCATACGCGCGCCATCGCGGATTCCAGCCAGCGGGAGTCGAGGAAGAAGTTCAGGAAGCCGGGGCCGGCGATGTCCACACGCTTGATGGGGGAATCGTCGATGTACAGGTGCTCCATTATAACGCCCGCGACCGACCTGCCGTCGGACTTGGTCTCGCGCGCGATCGCCATGGCTACTGACGTCGCGAAGTCGCCCTGGTCGGCCCTGGGCGGGATATCGACCCTTATTTCGGGATCAAGGGAAGCCGGGAGATCGCCCTTCTCTTTGGCTCCGGCGATGGCTTTCCCGATCCGCTCGGCGATGTCTTGTTTCACGCTGCCCAGAACGCTGAAATGCTCACCCACCTAGGAGCTCATCTCCCCTCTTGGGTCACGTCCCGCTTTATGCCGGGACTCAGGACAAACGCCCGCTCGTGGACTTCGGGAGAGTAGTAGCGGAGGTCCCACGCGCCTTCAGGCTTTCTCTGCGGGACCTCTGGATCGGGGCCCAGCGACGCGCAAGTGAAGCTCCACCATCCGCCGGGGTACGTGGGCACGGGCGCCGTGTAGAGCTTAGCCACCGGGAAGGCGCCGGCGATCCGCCGGTAGATGCCCCTCACGATCTCGGGCATGATAAGCGGGTTCTCGGTCTGGGCCGCGAGAAGGCCGCCGGGCCTAAGGACCCGCGCAATGGACGTGTAGAACTCGTCGGTGAAGAGCCCCTCGCCTGAACCTACTGGGTCGGTCGAGTCGACGATCACCACGTCGTACTGGTTTTGAGCCTCTCTCACGAAAGCCAGCCCGTCCCCGACTATCACTCTGGCCCTGTGGTCCGAGAAACCCTTGTTCCAGCCCGGGAGGTACGCCTTGGATGCCTCGATGACGTCGCCGTCTATGTCAACGAGCACGGCCTCTTTGACCTCAGGGTGCTTCACTGTCTCCCTCAGGGAGCCGCCGTCTCCCCCGCCGATGATGAGGACGTTCTCCGGTCTGGGGTGCGCGAATAGGGGCACGTGGACAAGGCTTTCGTGGTATATGTACTCGTCTTTCTCGGCGGTCTGGATTACGTTGTCCAGGGTCAGGATCCTTCCAAGCTGCTCGGTATCGTAGATCGCCAGCTCCTGGAACCTGGTCTTCTTGGAGAACACGATCGACTTCACCCGGACCGAAAGCTTGAGGCCGGGCAGCCACTCTTCCGTAAACCAGAGTTCCACGCGCTACGCATCCCTTTCGCGAGGCCGGCCTCGAAAACGTCGCCCGCATTATATCAAATATGGGTACTGGACAAAACATAGAGGACTACAGGCCTTTGTGCGGGAGGACGGGCTTTGACGGACGCGCGAAGCTCCGACAGGAGGCGTCGACCGCCTCTGCTGGTAAACCGCCTGCGGGGCATGCGCTCGCGGCACGTGATCCCCTTGCTCCTGAAGGCCGGAGTCTTCGCAGCGCTGGTCCTCACGCTGGTGTTCTTCTCGATGGTCCTGTTCTTGCCCCTGCCCACCAACAGGATCCCCCAGGCGACCCGGCTGTTCGACGCCAAGAACAGGCCCATATCCTCCGTCTTCGTGGAGAACCGCATAGTGGTCCCGTCGAAGGAGATCGCGCCCGACCTCAAGAACGCCGTGGTCGCCGTGGAGGACAAGAGGTTCTTCGTTCACCACGGCGTCGACCTCGAAGCCCTGTTCAGAGCGCTCGTCCACGACATCCGGGCCCGGGCGTTCGTGGAAGGGGGCAGCACGATCACACAGCAGCTTGCCAAGAACATGTTCCTCACGCAGGAGAAAACCCTCCCGAGGAAGTTCGTCGAGGCGGCCTACACCCTGAAGCTCGAGATGCGCTACACGAAGGACGAGATCCTCACCATGTACCTGAACCAGATCTACTGGGGGCACGGGACGTGGGGCTGCGAGGTCGCGTCCAGGGCCTACTTCGGCAAGCCCGCCAAGGACCTGACGCTGTCGGACAGCGCCCTCTTGGCGGGCATCATCAGGAGCCCTGAGAACTACTCGCCCTACAACGACAGAGACGCAGGCATTCGCCGCCGCGACTTGGTCCTGGACCTCATGACCGATCAGGGTTACCTGAACCCGTCACAGAGGGACGCCGCCAAGAACCGGTCCATCACGCTGGCCGGACTCCCGAAAAGCGTGGCGCCGTATTTCGTGAGATACGTCATCCAGCAGATACAGTCCAGGCGCCCCGAGATCGGCCAAGAGATATACCGGGGCGGGTACCAGATATACACCACGCTGGACCTGGATTTCCAGAAGGCCGCGGAAGACGCGTTTGCCGCCAACATGCCCCAAGGGACCGAGGATGCCCAGGGTATAACCCAACCCCAGGGCGCGCTGATAGCAATCGAGCCTGCTACCGGGTACGTAAAGGCGATGATAGGCGGACGGGACTGGGACGAGACGCAGCTGAACCGCGCTTACCAGGTAAAGCGGCAGCCCGGGTCGGCCTTCAAGATCTTCTTGTACGCCGCGGTCATCGACCGCCGGCACCCGGTCACCCAGACTCAGTGGTGCGCGCCTGTCACGTACCCGGGTGCGGCGCCAGGTGAGACCTACAGGCCAGTTGACTTCGGCCGGCAGCCCTACCACTACCAGGCCCTCGACGTCCGTCAGGCCGTTACCGTGTCCGACAACGTCGTGGCAACGAAGTGGGCCCAGGTAATCGGCCCCGCGACCATAGCCGACTACGCCAGGAGGATGGGCATAAAGAGCGCGCTCGACGCCAGCATCCCCCTTGCTCTCGGGGCATCCGACGTCGTCCCGCTCGACATGGCGGTGGCTGCCGCGACACTGGCGGCCGAAGGCGTCAAACCAGAACCCCTTTCGGTACTGAGAGTGCTCGACGCCAGGGGACAGGTCATAGAGGAGAACCGCATAAGGAGGGCCTCGGTTCTTGATCCAGGCACGTCGTACGTGCTCACCAGCGTCTTGCGGTCCGTCCTCAGCCCGTACGGTACCGGGGCCGGGCTGAAAGGGTGGCTGGGGTCAAGGCCTGTGGCCGGGAAGACCGGGACCACCGATAACCAGCTGGAGGCCTGGTTCGTCGGCTACTCGCGCGACCTTGCATGCACGGTGTACGTCGGCTGGGACAACCGGGAGAGGTCGTTGTCCGGCACCGGTGGGGGAATCGCGGGTCCGATATGGGCCGACTTCATGGGAACGGCGCTCCAGAACACGCCCGTGAAAGACTGGCCTGTCCCTTCCAACGTGACCTGGGCGGAGGTGTGCGACCAGTCGGGACTCCTGGCGGGGCCTAACTGTAGGTCCAGGCACTACGAGGTATTCCTGCGCGCCGCTCTTCCGGCGGTGGATACGGCGACGGCGGAGGGTCACGCCGGCACAGTTGCGAATTACCTGAAGGGCATAGGAATCCTGCCCGAGGTGGCGGAAGGCGAGAAACCGGTAACCAAGGTCCCGCCCGTGAGACCTGAGGAAACCACCATGCCGGGCGCTCCGGCTTATCCCGGCGCTCCGCCCGAGCCTGAGCCGCCCTTCTTTCCCAAAGGGTACCCCCAACTGCCCAGGTAGAAGACTTACCGGCCTGCCGGACCTAGCACCGCTTCCAGGGCGAGTTGCTGGCTCCCGCGGACGATCTTGAGCGCCACCTTGTCGCCAGGGACTTTCTCGGCGAGCAGGGCCCTCAGCGTGCTCGTCGAGTTGATCACAGTGCCATCCAGGGCCACGATGACGTCGCCCGCCCTGACCCCCGCTTTCTCTGCAGCGCCTCCTGCCGTGACTTCGGCCACGTACGCTCCCTGGTTTACCTTGATGCCGTATTGCCTGGCGGCTACCTCCGCGTCAACCAGGCTCACGCCGATCAGGGCGCGGCTCACGGTCCCCTTCTGCATGATCTCGGTTGCGACCCGCCTCACCATGTTCGACGGGATGGCGAAGCCCATGCCCTCGACGTTCTCGGTGACGAGCTTCATCGACGTGAGCCCGATGACTTCACCTCTGCCGTTGACCAGGGGGCCTCCGCTGTTGCCCGGGTTGATCACCGCATCTGTCTGGATGAGCCTGATTGCCGCTTCGTCGCTTATGTCGATGACCCGGTTCAGGCCCGATACCACGCCTGACGTCACCGTGCGGCTGAAATCCATTCCCAGAGGGTTGCCGATAGCCACCGCGAGCTCGCCCGGCCGGAGCAAGTCGGAATCGCCTAACACGCCGGCGGGAAGACCCGTCAGGTCAACCTTGATGACGGCCAGGTCCGTGCGTGGGTCGGCGCCGACGACCTTGGCGCTCACGTTTCGGCCGTCAGCCAGGTACACCATCAAGCTCTTCTGGTTCTGCACCACGTGGTTGTTGGTGACGATGTACCCGTCGGAAGTGATGATGAGTCCCGAACCTGACGTATCCCTCGAGTACTCCCTGCCGAAGAAGTCGTACAGGCCGCCCTGCCTATTCACTATCCCCACGACGGCAGGACTGACCTTCTCGGCCACTGCCACCACGCTCTGCCAGGGGTCTCCTGTGAACGTGAGAGGAGCAGTGGACGTCTGGCCACTGGGCGCTACCTGGATCGGACCGGGCGAGGAAAGGGTTCCTAACCCAGCCCTTGTCATGAGGACCTGGGGCACGATGCCTACGACCAGGAATCCACCAATGATGGCTCCGATCAGGCCCACGAGAAGGTAAGACATAAGACCGCCCTGCTTCGCGCGCCTTGCGGGGGGCGGAGGCGGTGGACTGCTCGCGACAGGGTCGGGTGGTGCAGGTTCCGGATGCGTCGCTTGTGGCTCAACGGGTGTAATCGCCTGAGCCGGTTCGGGCTTTCCGATTTCGGACTCCATGAGAACGACCTCCCAGAGAAGGATGGCGCCTATCTGAATAGTATTGTGGCGCGAGGCCGTTCGCCGCGCCTGGACTTGCTCTCCGCCTGATCCTACGACGACTCGCGGCAAAGGTCTATACGCAGGGGGTTCGTTGGGGCTCAATTAGCTGATTGTTAAAAGGGTGGTCCGCGAGGCTCAGTCTACAACCTTTACGTCGGCGCCCAGCGCGCAGAGCTTCTGTTCCACGATCTCGTAGCCGCGATTGATGATCTCCAGCCCATAGACGTCCGTAGTCCCGTGGGCGGACAAGCCGGCAAGCACGAGGGCGGCACCGGCCCTCAGGTCGTTAGCCTTCACTGGGGCTCCGACAAGGCGCTTTACGCCCTCAACGATGGCAGTCTTGCCTTCGACCTTGATCCGCGCGCCCATCTTGACCAGCTCGCTCACGAAACCGAGCCTGTTCTCGTAGACCGACTCCTGGACCACGCTCACTCCGTCCGCCAGAGATAGGACCACTACCAGCGGCTGCTGGGCATCGGTCGGGAAACCGGGGTAAGGCAGGGTCTTGACGTTCAAGGCCTTTGGCCTGCTCGGGCCGATTACGCGGATGTAGTCGCCGTTCTCTTCCACCTTGGCGCCCGCTTCCCGAAGCTTGGCGGTCACAGGCTCCAAGTGCTTCGTGATGACGTTCATGACAGAGATGTCCCCGCCGGTCGCCACGGCCGCCATCATGTAGGTGGCCGCTTCCATGTCGTCGGGGATCACGGCGTGGCACGTCCCGCTCATCTTCCGAACGCCCCTGATGCGGACGACGTCGGTCCCCGCGCCGAGCACCCTTCCACCTATAGCGTTGAGGAAGTTGGCGAGGTCCACGACGTGAGGTTCCTTGGCTGCATTCTCTATGATAGTGGTGCCGTCAGCGCGGGTGGCGGCGAGCATGATGTTGATGGTAGCTCCTACGCTGGGGATGTCCAAGTATATCGCGGCCCCGCGGAGGCCTCTCGGAGCCACGAGCTTGACGACGCCGCCCTCCATGGAGACCTCGACCCCGAGGGCGCGAAAACCTTTCAGGTGCTGGTCAACAGGCCTCGGCCCAATGTCGCAGCCGCCGGGCAGACCTACTTCCGCCCGGCCGAACTTGGCGAGCAGCACGCCCATGAGGTAGTAGGAAGCTCTGAGCTTCCTGACCAAGTCGTAAGGAGCTATGTGCGAGGAAAGCCCGTCAGGGGCAACGGTCATCGTCGCGCCGTCCATCCGCACGTCGGCGCCCAGGTCCCGGAGGATCTGAGCGAATACGCGCACGTCGTCTATGCGGGGAAGGTTCTCCAGGGTGCTCGGCCCGTCGCCGAGCAGAGCAGCGGGAACTATAGCGACCGACGAGTTCTTAGACCCGCCGACCTGCACCTCGCCCTTGAGAGGCTTTCTTCCTTTTACGACCAGTTTGGACATGATCTTTCCCCCGGCGAGCTCAGTTCCCTGCTACAAATACGTTACAGCGCCTCATACTCCTGCCGCAAGGCCTCTTACGTCGCCAGAAGATCTTGGCGTTCGACACTTAGACGCGCGTGGGGAGGGTAGACGAGGTTAGCCCCAGCGTACGGCAGGGCTATTTGTAGAAGGACAGCGGGTTCTTGGTCTCACTGTCGACGTGCACCTCAAAGTGCAGGTGCGGCCCGGTCGAGTTCCCGGTCGAACCCACGTACCCTAGGATGTCCCCCTTGGTCACCTTGTCCCCGACGTCCACGACAAGCCTGGACTGGTGTCCATACCAGGTCTCTTTTCCGCCGCCGTGATCGATCTTGACGAGATAGCCGTACCCGCCGTTCCACCCGGCGAAACTGACCATGCCGGAGTCAGCAGCGAGTATCGGCGTACCTCTGTCGGCGGCGATATCGATACCCTGGTGGAACGAACCCCAGCGCCAGCCATAGTAGGAGGTGATTTCGCCCTGGACAGGCCAAGCCATCTGGCCTGAACCCATCGGGGGGACCTGCTTGGAGCCGCGCACCACCTTGCGGGTGACCGGATATGAGAGGACCCGTTCTTTCAGGGTCACCCTAGAGGTCTCCTTGCCGTTCTCCCTCGTGACCTCCTGGGTTATCTCCTTCTCCCCGCTCCGGCCCAGCTGGGTGACGGTCTCCTTCCACGGCCACATCTCGGGGTCGTAGGTGACCTCAACCACATAGGGGATGGCAACCGTGAACGTTACTACCTCTTTCGAGGTTACCGTGACATAGGGATCCGCGACAACGAGGTTCAGGCTCTGGCCTTCCCGTATGAAGTCACCATCGTTGACCTCGGGGTTGGCTTTCAGCAGATCGTCCAGGGACATGTGGTTGGCCTGCGCTATCGACCATAGGGAGTCGCCTCGTTGTACCACGTAGCTCAGGGTTTTGTCGCTCCCGCGGCTTAGGACCCTGACGGCCTCGTCCCTCTTGCGGAAAACGTCACTCGGGACCTCTTTCTGCTTGATGCCGACGTCCTCGCGGATGAAGACGTCTTCGACAGTGGCTTGCCCGGAGGACATGATGGCCTGGACGTAGGTCGCCCGGAGGTCCGAGACGACGCCCCGGGCCTCTTCCTCGGACGCGACCGCCACGACTTCCCGGCCGTTTACTGTGATGACGTAGCCCTTGGCCAGAAACGAAACGCTGCTGCGGAGCGCGTCCGCAAGCTCGTCTTCACTGAGGAGCTTCAGCGCTCGATCATCCTTGCCAGCTGGCTCGATGGTGACATTGCTTACCAGCTTCACCTCGGCGCCCGCTCTGGCGGCCTCCGATTCGGACACGTGCGCCAGGATCTGCTCGTGGATCTCCCTATCCAAGACCACGCCGACGGGAAGGCCGTCGACCTTTACCACGTAGGTAGCCTTCGCGTTGGCGATGCTGATGGTGGTCACGACGAGGAAGCAGAAAACGGCCATAAGGAGGACGTTCCGGCGATAGTCCACCCCTGACTTCCTCTTTGGGGTGACTCTCCTAATGCCTAGCTCGATCCTCCGGTACTGGTCCCTGTCAAGTCTCTTGCGGCGGGTGTTGACCCTCAGGCCGGCCATTCGCGGCGCACCTCAGTAAGAAATCCGTTCAGTATCCAAATTGCCGCAGGGAACAGCTTGTACAACCGCCCTGCACCTCTGTTCCATAGGATTACCAGAAGAAGAAGATCCCAACCAGCTCATGCTATTCTACCCTGCACCGGTGATTTCCTGCTAAGCTGGAGCGGAGGATTTGAGCGTAGAGCGCGTACTCGAGACGCGTCTGCATCACCCGGCACGAGAGCGGGTCTGGTTGGGTCAGGTCTCTGCCCCCCAGGACGGACCGGGCGTGGCAGCCGCCGCCGCACAGGTAGCGGGCCCAGCACTGGGCGCAGGCCTCTTTGTGCGGCACCCGCGCCTGGCAAAAGCGCCTCTGAAGCTGGAGTCTCGTCAGGCCTGACGACACGGTGCCGAGCAGGTACTCCTGTTTGCCGACGAGCTGGTGGCAAGGGTATACCTCCCCGTCGGGTGCCACAGCAACGTACTCGTAACCGGCCCCGCAGCCGGTTATGCGTCTCTCCCGACATAGGCCGCCGGAGAGGCCCAGGTTAAAGTGGTAGAACTCGAAGGGGTCCTCGTTCCTGGCGGAATCGGCCCAGAAGCGGGCGAGCGCTTCATATGACTGCCCCATCCGCCGGAGGTCCTCCTCGCGGATGCCCCACTCGCCTTCACCCTCGCCAACTGCTGGTTCGAGGCTGAGGCGCCGGAAGCCGGCCTCGTACAGGTAGCGGACGTCCGCATCGAAGTCCAGGTTGCGGCTGGTGTAGGTCCCCCTGAGGTAGTAGTCGCGCCCGCCGCGAGATTCCACCGCACGCTTCGCGCGTTCGAGGACCGCCGCATGACTAGTTCGCCCGTCACGGAACCTCCGCATCGCGTCGTGGACCTCGGGCCGCCCATCGACGCTCAGGATCAGGCTGATGGCCTCGCCGTTCAGGAACACGAGCTTGTCGTCGTCCAGGAGCGTGCAGTTGGTCGTAAGGGTGAATCGGAACTCTTTCCCATGCTCGCGGCCCCGCTGCCTGGCGTACGTGACGGCTTCCTTCACCGTGTCGAACGCCAGGAGAGGCTCGCCGCCGAAGAAGTCCACGTCGAGGTACTTCCGCCCTTTGGAGGCGAAGATCAGGAAGTCGACGGCCGCTCTGGCGCCCTCCCGGGTCATGAGCCGGGGTCTTCCCCCGAAACTGCCCTGAGACGCGAAGCAGTAGGCACAAGCAAGATTGCAGTCGTGGGCCACGTCGAGGCACATGGCCTTCAGGCCCATTTCCAGAGGGTCGACGTCCTCCTCATCACGCAGTGAAGCAGTAATGGTGGAATCCTGCGCAAACAGAGTCTTCCCGGCGAGGCCGGAGAGCTCCGCCCAGGCGGCTTCTGTGTCGGCACGCAGAAAGCGCGGGGAAAGGTCACCCAGCAGGCCGGAGGGGGCCGGTTCCGGGGACTCCGGCTGAGCGAGGGCGTGCTCGAGAGTGCTCGGGTGCGCTTGCGCCCAGCGAAGGACCTCGCGTCCGACGGGGTCGAGCCTGTGCAGGGTCCCGGAAGCTCCGTCGTAGGCAAGATCGAGTCCACTGATGGAAAAGACGTGGATGTCGCAAGTCGCTATCTTTACTTCTCGGGACACGGCTGGTTGGATACCGTGCAGGACGTCTTGCAGGCTGATTGACAGGAGGCCTGGCATGACTCGCACGCAGGCTTTTCTCTCTTCCAGTCGGGGACTATCACGGGAACGATATGTCTCGGACGCCTGTTTCCAGCGTTCTCCTTGGGCACGGTGATTCTCCTCTCGCAAGAGTAGCATCTTGGTTTGAGACTGTCCGCTACGATTATATGGGAGGCGCGACGGATATCAACACCGAGGTTGCGGAATACATGCCTATCAGGTATGATCTTACTACTCGACCCAGTACAATGTAGTCGAGGAGGAAGTCCCCAGCTTTGCGTCCCAGGTTGGTGGTTACCAGGTTCAATGCCGCGAAACCGGGGAGGCAGCCGTCCCGCTGGCGAGCGTGGATCCTGTGGCTCTCTTTTGTGTTTTTCGGCATGGCCATGGGGCTCTGGCGCACGCCGTTTCCGTATGCGCGACCTCAAGGGGCGCGCGAGGCGCAGACCGCCGAGAAGCCCGGCTCCGGGGCTGTAAGCCGGGCGACCCCAGGCATTCAGGAGCCTGCCGCGCGCCAGGTAAAGCTCGCTACATACACCGTCCAACCGGGAGATACCCTGACGTCGATAGCGAGGATGTTCAACTCCAGCGCGGACTCCATCGCCTACATAAATAGCATCGCGTCGCCCGACCGTATCAGCGTAGGCAAGGAGCTCTCAGTGATGGTGAACGTCAACGGCCTTGCTGTGCGTGTTTCTTCGGGCGACACGCTCTGGGACATCTCCAGGAGGTACTCTTTCACGGTCGCGGACATCGCGGAGGCCAACAACCTGGCAAGCACCGACGAGATCAAGGTCGGTCAGTTGCTGCTCCTGCCCGGAGCCATCTCCCCCCGCCCGGTCCAGACGGCATCCAGGTCGTCGTCATTCATCTGGCCAGCCGACGGCTCGGTCACCAGCTCTTTCGGCTGGCGGATCCACCCCATTTCGGGCGAGGAGCTGTTCCACGAAGGCATGGACATCGCCGCGTACACTGGGGCTAACGTATATGCGGCCGCATCAGGTACGGTAGCTTACTGCGGCTGGTATGGAGGATACGGGCGGTTGATCATGATCAAGCACGCCGACGGCCTGGAGACCAGGTATGGTCACCTTTCAGGCTACGCGGTGTCGGAGGGGGACGAGATCGCGACCGGAGAGCTCATCGGCTACGCCGGCGAGTCCGGCAGCACGACCGGACCGAACCTGCACTTCGAGATAAGGAGAAGCGGCAAGCCCGTAAACCCCAGGGACTACCTGCCGTAGCCGGTCATGCCTTGCGGTAGCCTGCTGTAACCTGCTGTAGGATTGCCGCGCCTCTTCGAGGCTCAGATCAGGTACTTGACCGCGAGGAGAAGAGCCGCTCCGGGCACCCCGAAGAACCCCATCGTGAGCGCGGATACCAGGTTCAACCCCATGTGGAACCCGAAGAACCCGCCTATGACGTTTACGGCCCAGATGATACAGAAGGCCGCTGCCGAGCGCAGAAGCAATCTGCCCAGGTCGGCGAGGGGCCTTGAAAGGGCCTTCAACAGGTAGAAGCCCACCAGGCAGGCGACACCGATACCCAGGATGAGGTTCAAGTCCACGCGCATCCCTCCCCGCAAATTGGTATGAGGTGCGCATGGGGGATATTACCCAGCCTTATCCAATCGTCCCGCTGCCCTTTCTGGCCTGGGGAAGGGACGAAGACCAGTGACTGGCGCGGACCTTCTTGAGGAAGTAGGAGTACTTCTTGCGGGCAGCCTCCATGAGGAGGATGGCCTGGTCGATGATCTCCGGCTCGACCGCCTCGCCGAAGCACGACCGCGCCACGTCGTATTCCATTCTGGCCTGGTTCAGAGCCGAGAGGTACCTTTCCCTCTCAGCGGCTTCACCCGAGGCCCTAGGTCTCCTGAGCTGCATCCCTGGAAGCTCGCCCCCATTCAGATGTTTACTCCTCCGTGGCGTGTAACGCCACACTTAGAAGTATGGGCCGGCATTGGTAGATTTATGCAGAGAGCAGGAGGGGAATGAAGAGCCTGCCTGAGGGCGCCTCGCCCCCGGCAGGCTCATGCGCCGAGCTCCTGATCAGAGACCTCATCCTCTAACAGGACCCGCTACTGCTAACAGGACCCGCTACTGCGTGGTGTCGTCTTCAGCCCCCTTGAGAGCCGCGGCGCTTGGTCGACTACACGGAGTCCCCAGTCTCCGCAGGCCCCGCTATTAATGGTGAGACAGTCCGCGAAGATCAAGTAGCCTACAGCAGTTGGGATCCGGCAGCTAGGACAGACAGGACCCGGAAGCTCTTCATCGTCCTTGTCTCTCACTCGCAGGATTCCCCACATTCCGAGCTCAAGATCCCACCGGAGCAGTCCAGAACGGTAGATGAAGTCGCCCGGCGTGCCTGCCGGCGACAGCCCGCCGATGAGGTGATTCGAGAGACCGGAGCCGACGGTGACGCCGCTCCTCACGGCAATCACCTGCGACAAGAGGTCGCCCGGTTGCTGCAGGTGGTTGTGAGCGTGCAACATGAAGCTGTGTCCTCTAGGCTTGTCACCCGGCATTAGCAGCCGCACTGCCAGCGGCTCTCCCAGAACCGCCTCAAAGACCGGCGTGGCAGGATCTCCATGCACCAGCGAGCTGAACACCTTGTGGACCTGGGGCACAGTCTTGAGGCGATTCTCAAAGGGCTCGGTGCGATAGCTGAACGCCCTCATGCCCTGGTCTTCGGGGTCGAGTTCCTCCGGGGGTATGGGGACCACGGTGAAGGCTTGCGGTATGACCTGACCTTGTGCGTTAAGAAGGAAGACCCCGTCGTGCATGAGGAGCACGATTTCGCGAATTCTCGGCAGGAACGGGTTCAATATGTCGGCTTGGGCACGAGGTTGCGAATGTCTTCCTTTACCCCTGGTCCGGTCCTTGTACCTAGACCCCCGAGGTTCCACGATCAGGGCGCCAAAAAGCCCGTGGTGCCTGTGGTTCCGGATGTCCGCCATGTCCCAGAGATTGACGTTAAGGTTAGGCGACTCAACGAACCAGCGATAGGTCCTGGTTCCACCGGTGTCGATGGTCTGATCCGGGTTGAACCCAACCGCCGCGCCGTCTGACCCGAGCACATCGTACTTGACCAGCTGGGCGTGCATTGAGACACGGCTGGAATAGGGCCAGGGAGCGTCAACCGGGACTACCGGGTGATCGTGGCCGGGAAGCTCCGCTGGGAGTCCGTTCGTAAGGCGCACCTCCACGCAGTCACCTGCGTTTGCCCTCAGGATTAGAGGCTCAGGCTGTTCTTGTCCCGACAGCACAGCTGTCATATCGTCTTCGAGAACGTAGAACATCCCCAACGGATCGTGATCGCCGTGGTTGTTGTAGTCAATCCGCTTCTGCACGGCCACCACGTCGAAGTGCTTGACAGGAACACCAGGAGGGCACGGACTCCCAGGATCGGTCGCCTCGGGAGGCGGGTTCCCGGTCTTCACGGGCCGCGGCACGGTGCGCGGCGGCGGCGCTTCCCGATCAGACAGAGGCAGGAGACCAGGCACGAGCTGCCCGTAGGCGCGCATAATACCCCATACTCCAAGCCACAGGTCGTCAAGACCGCCCGAGTAGTACAGCATGTCGAAGTCCTTGCCAATGTCTCCCTCTACCGCAAAGTGCAGGTTGAACGCCTCGGATATGCCAATGTGCTTCTCCTGCGTGAGAGGTGAATTGACGTCGTTGGCCTCAAACAGCCACTTCTGGCGGTGGAGGTTGAAGGCGTGAGACTCCTCGTGTGCTCCCTGGAAAAGCCTGATCCGGACCGGGTCTCCCACGTACGTCTCGAGAAGAGGCGTCTTCGGGTCTCCGTGGAGGAATGAACTGAATACCCATGCAGCATCGCCGGGACGGATTTGAAAAGGAGCATTCTTGTAATTGACCGCCATCACGCCTTGGTCTTCCAGGACTCCCGGCACTCCGGGCGGATTCAGAGGGACTCCGTCCTGGGTGAACAGTGGGGTGAAATCGTGCACAGCCAGGGCAAACTCTCTGAAGTCGGGGATGAACGGGTTCTGTATCGTCGCCTTGGTCCCGGCAGTTATGGGCATGCCTGTCTCCGGGTCCTTGAACCTGGACCCCCGGGGTTCCACTATAAGGGCCGCGAAGACGCCGTGCTGCTGATGGAGTGTGGCGAAAAGGTGGTCGTGGAAGAAGACCGTCCTGAGTTCGGTGTCAGCAAACCAGCGGTAGCTGATCTGGCGGCCTTCTTCTGCTCCGCTGAAGTAGTTCCATCCAACGTTGGCTCCATCGGCGACGAGGGGGTCGAACTTCACGAAGTGGACGTGCATCCCGCAGAACGGAGTCTCGGAAAACACCTGAAAGGCGCTCGGACCCAGTGTCCTCGGGATCTTGTTGGTGAACGTCAGCTCGATGCACTCGCCCGCATTAGCCCGTATGATGAAAGGCTCGGGTTCCTTAGCGCCTGTCATCACTGCCTGTTCGTCTTCTGCCAGCACATAGAGACGTCCTTCCGGGTCATGCCACCCGGCTTCGTTGTATACGATGTCCGTCTGGATAGCCACCACATCATAGTGCCTCACAGGCGCCCCTTCGGGACACGCGTTCGTGAAGACAGCCCCTGGCACCGCGTTCTCGGCGAAGGCAGCCTCTTCAAGTGGCGTCGGTGGGAAGTCGCGGCCCGCACCTAAAGGCGGGAGAGGCGACCTCTCTTTGTAGACGCCGGGGATGAAGAATGGGAACCCGGGGCGCTCAGCAGTAGGCTCAGGCGGAGGCTCCCTGCCCGGTAGCGGGAGGAGTCTACTGATCGGCTGTCCGCTGGGATACACCCGCGTCCCGTCTTCCAGTACATCGTGAGTCCGGTAGATGCCCCACATCCCCTCGCCGAAATGCGGGTACAGGTGGCAGTGGAAGATCGCGTCGCCGTAGGTCCGGTGGAGACTTCCCGCTCCGTACAGGACATCGAAGGTGAATGATCCCTGAGGAGACATCTCCCTGGAATCGTTCTGATCCGAACCGGGGTCATCCGGGTCAAACAGCCACTGGTGCACGTGGAGGTGGAAGATGTGGGTTTCCTTTACCCCGCCGTGTACGACGTGAAACCTGGTAGGATCGCCCCTGTACGCGCGAAGCACAGGGGTCGCCGGATCCCCGAAAGCCCAGGAGTCATGGTGAACTTCCTCGCCTATGCAGCCAGGACACACCTCTCCTTCTTCGATGAGCCGCATACGGTTCCTCATTGGTTCTGCCCGGTAGTTTATGGAATGGGTGGCTTCCGGCTGGCCTGTCACGGGGTCAACCGGAGGGTTTCCATCCTTGTCAAGAACCGCAGCTTCGTCGTGGAAGATGGTCACGTATTCGCGGAGAGCAGGGAGAAACGGGTTTAGGACGTCCACTACGGTACCGCTATCAACTCCCTCCCCGGTTTCGGGGCTCCGCCAGGACGATCCTGGAGCTTCGATGACGATCGCGCCGAAGAGCCCGTGCAGGTTGCTGCCTATCTCGCTCGCCAGGGGGTTACCAAGGTCACCGAAGTGGTAACAGCCCTTCTGGTGGGCGACGAAGCTGTACACGATCTTCTCGCCCGGGTCCACGGTCGTATCAGGGTTCTCGCCCGCAAACACGCCGTCGGAGGTCCGGACGTCGTAGCTAAGCCCCTTGATGTTGATGGAAGCCGGTACGGGAAGCGCGTTCTCGAGGGTAATCTCCACTTGGTCCGCCACGTTGGCCCTGATGACCAAGGGCCTAACCAGATCGACCGGCATCAGGGGGTTTTCGTCTACCAGTCTCTCAACTTCACTCCTGTCTCCCTCAAGAACGTACATCTGGCCGTTAGGGTCGTGATCACCGAAGGTGTTGTAGACGATGCGGATGGGGATCGCGACTATCTCATACCTTCGAAGCAATCCTAGTCACCTCACCTAGACTAGCGGGAACTGAATGGCTCGGTCGAACGGCGTGAAGGACGCGATCTGCCGGAGGGGCACATACAGCGGAAGCGGGAACACGAAGTCAGGGGCGCTGGAGAACCGGATGTTGACCGTCTTCAGCGAGACGAGGTCTCTGCCAACCTTGTGTACCTCGCCGACCAAAATAGGCCGGAACACTTGGCCCAGGATGGATAGCTGGACCGGGCGGAGAACAAACAGGACGTCGTAACCCTCCAGAGCGGCAAGATCGCCTGTCGCACACTCATCAGACCGGGACATTGAGCACTCTTCGGACAACTGCCGCGCATCTCGACGAACGCGGATGGGTGCCAAGTTCTCTAACACCGGTATGCGGTTGCAGTGATCTTCAACGAAGAAGGCTGCGATGCTCCGAACTGCCACTCGCAGGTCTTTACCGACCAGCTGGATGGGCACTCCTTCCTGGATGCCGATGGTCACGAAATCGTGGTCAACGTCCTCGAGGACTCCTGTGAAGAAGAACGGAAACGACTCAAGCAGCACCAACACGCGTTTACTGATGCCATGCTGGAGGACCTCGGATAAACGCAGCGTCATGAGAGCACCTCCCAAAGTCGCATCCACATAATATATTTACATAATGCATCTTTGGTGTACGATCTCCGGCAACTGGGTGGCCTAAGTGAGTCTGGCACGTCTGTCACCTAGCCCTCTGATTGGTCCCGCCGACGATACCTCGATACCTCCTGACCGTGCGTGCACTGCCGCTCTTTGCACCAGCAGAGTACCGCGACTGCGCCGGAAGCCCGTCCATCGCTGCATTTCGCACCTGTAGGATCTGGAAACCCTGTGATCCGTCGACCTAGTGATGGATTCTGCAGTAGTGGAACCTCAGATCGGCCCAGATCCCCCTTCTACTTGTGCGTTTCGCAGCACTGAAACCCCGAAACGGCCCCCATCGCCCATCTACCGGTGCATTCCGCAGCGGTGAGGGCACGAGACCAGCCAGATCGTCCTTTCGCTGATGCATCTTGCACCAATGCTGCTCAATAGGCAGTCTGAGCGTACATCCAGAACTCGTCGTCCGGAGTGACGACGATCCGGTATGCTCCGTCGCCGGCAAGCCCGGTGTACGTCTGGCCAGCCCAGTTCCAATGGTTGCTGTCACTCGAGCCGTAGTACCCGTACCAGTCCCAGACCCTCTGTTCCCCGTGGAACACCCTGCTAGGGATTGAATTTCGAGGTGAGCTCTTCAGAGAGACTGTAGAGAGACTGAGAAAGACCGTGGGCTAGGTAATCTCTCGGCGGGTTTCCAGGGACTTGGCCAGGGTCACTTCGTCGGCGTAGTCGAGGTCGGCTCCGAACGGCAAACCGCGCGCGAGGCGGGTCACTTTGAGGCCGGTGTGCTTTAGAATCCTCGCCAGATAAAGAGCGGTGGTCTCGCCGTCGATGTCGGGGTTGGTAGCCAGGATTATCTCGTTGACCTGCCCTTTGGAGCTCGCCACTCTATCGAGGAGTTCCTTGGTCCGGATGTCTTCCGGCCCGATCCCTTTCAAGGGTTCGATGTAACCGTGAAGGACGTGATACTGGCCCCTATATCCCCCCGCCCGTTCGATGGCGAGCACGTCTTTAGGGTAAGCCACGACGCAGACGATGCTGCCGTCCCGCTTGGGATCGCTGCATATGCCGCAGGGATCCACGTCGGTAAGGTTGCCGCAGACGGAGCAATAGCCGATTTTGTCCCTGGCCTCTTCAAGAGCAAGGATGAGTTTGTTCATGGACTCCTTGCCTGAGACCACAAGATGGAAGGCCAGCCGCTGCGCGGTCTTGGGACCTACGCCCGGCAGCTTCCGGAGTTCCTCTGTGAGGCGCGATATAGCTTCAGGGATGACTGGCATTTTCTCGTCGCTAGAGCTTGAAAGGCATGTTGGGAGCCCCGGTGACCTTGGTCATCTCTTCCTTGGCCGTCTCCTGGGCCGTGGCTATAGCCGCATTCACGGCGGCGACCACCAGGTCCTGGAGCATCTCCACGTCGTCAGGGTCCACGACCTCCTTCTGGATCTCGATGGACTTGAGCTGCATCCCGCACGTGATCACAGCCTTGACCATGCCGCCTCCGGCGGTACCTTCGACGGTCTTCTCCGCCAGCTCCTGCTCGACCCGCTGCATCTCGGTCTGGAGCTTCTGGGCCTCTCTCATGATCTTCTGCATGTCGAAGCCTCCCGGACCGGGGTATCTCGGCATTGCGTCCTTCCTCCTAGGAGACCACTCTACCGTCAACCATATTTATGGCAGCTTTGACCAGGGGATGCAAACTGGTGCCGCTGCTGCCGGTGCCGTCGCTGTTGCCTCCCCCGCTGCCGTTCCCCCCACCGTTCCCCCCACCGTTCCCGTCGGATCCCAGGTCGGAGACCTCCACCTTTATCTCCAGTTGGCGCTTGACGAGCCTCTGGAGGTACTGCTCGACGACGTTCCTGTTCTCAGGGACCATTATCTGCTCCAGGTGGGTGCTGTACTTTCGAGGGTAGGCGAGTACGAGCTTCTTCCCGTCCTCCACCCTGGACGGGCTCGCGGGCATGAGGTACGCCCTGGCCATCACGCGCTTGCCTTGCGAAAGCCCCTCGAGAAGCTTCGGCCACGCCGACTTCACGGCCTCTAGCAGGTCCTCATCGGTCGGACCGGCGGTTGCCAGCGGGGCGGTGTCAGGAGCCGCTGGAGCAGAGGAAGTCGCCGGAGCTGCGGTAGCAGGAGAAACATCTGCAAGAGGGGCAGGCACAGCCGAGGGAGTCGCAAGGCGGATAGATGGATCCACGCTGGCCTGCGGCAGAGTCACGGCCGGTACGGGACTCGTCTCCGCCCCACCCAGGAAAAGTCCAAGGAGCGACATCTCCAGCACGAGTCTGGGGTCATCCTGGTTCCTGACCTCCATAGCGGCCCTCGATGCAGCGTCAAGCACGGAGATGAGCACGGACGGAGCAAACACCTTAGCCAGGGAAGTCATCTCTGAGACCTCTTCCTGGGTCCTCCCGATGTCCCCTGGCTTTCCGCCAGAACGCACCAGCAGGAGGTCTCGTGCGAACTCCGAGATCTCCCCGCACAGCTCGCCCATGTCCTTGCCGCGGTCCGACGCTTCCTGGGTCACTCCGAGGAGGGTCTTGACGTCCCGCTGGGAAATCGCCCTGAACAGGCGCATCATTGATTCGGCGGAAGTCTCGCCAAGTATTTCCCGGACATCCTTGTGGGTGACGTTACCGCCGCCATAGGTCAGGCAAAGATCCAGTATTGAGAGGGCATCACGAAGAGATCCCTTGGCAGCCCTGGCAATCATCCTGAGGGCGTTCTTCTCCCACGTAACCTCCCCAATCGCGTCGCCGCCCAGAGGCAGGGCGTCCTGAGTCCGGTCTTTGGCATTGGCCAGGGACGTCAGGATCTTCTCCATCTGCCCCTCGATGTCGGGGATGGAGAGCCGTCTGAAGTCCAGTCGCTGACAGCGCGAGGTTATGGTAAGCGGGATCTTGTGGGGAGCTGTGGTTGCCATCACGAAAATAACGTGCTCTGGCGGTTCCTCCAGGGTCTTGAGCAGGGCGTTGAAGGCCTCCTGGGTGAGCATATGTACTTCATCGATTATGTAGACTTTGAAGCGGCCCATCACCGGGACATAGCGGACGCTCTCTCTCAGGCTCCTTATCTCATCGATCCCGCGGTTTGAGGCCGCGTCGATCTCAATGACGTCTATGGAACTACCCTCGGTTATCGACACGCAGGGACGGCACTTGTTGCAGGGCTCGGAGCCGGACGGCGATTGGCAGTTGACCGCTTTGGCAAGAAGCCTCGCCACTGTGGTCTTGCCCGTGCCGCGGGGCCCGGAGAAGAGGTAAGCGTGGGAAACCTTGCCCTCCTTGAGGGCGTTCTTAAGGATGCGGACGACCGCTTTCTGGTCAACGACGTCCTCCCACCTGGCGGGCCGCCAGACGCGGTACAGCGCAACGTATGCCAAACTGGCGCTACCTCCTGTGATTCTCGGACACGACACCGAGCGGCAGTCGACTATCTCTTTCGACGTGAGCTGTATCGCAGACCTGCCGGGTAGGACGGCAGGGAGCGCAAAAGTGACGTCTGTCGCCGAGGCATCTCTCGCCGGGCGGGGGACCTATGCCGCAGCAGCGTGGGTTGGCCGACGGCAACGGCAAGCGCCGGAGCAGTGTTGACAATGGCTTGTAGCGCCCTCGCCCTTGTTCTGCCGCAAGGCCGGCGGAACATAACTTTGGCCGTGCACCTTCCTTGACCGTCCTCCCCAGGCGGTGTCAGCGTAGCTTGCTCCGGCCAGGAGAAACCTGCGGCACATGAGACGGTTCGCTTACCGCTGCTTCCTTCCGGACCTGACGGGGTTCACGAGATCCCATTGCGCAGGACCCAACCTTCAACGCTGCTCGCGCTGGCCTGACCCCAAAAAGGAGCGGCCGCAGATAGGCTTCAACCCCGCTATAGCGGATTGCGGGTTACAGGGCACCGCTACCTCCCCGTTTAGCACGGCCAAACTCTGGCGGAGGGGGTGGGATTTGAACCCACGATACAGGTTCCCCCGTATACACGCTCTCCAGGCGTGCTCCTTAAGCCGCTCGGACACCCCTCCGCTTGCTTTTCAAAGGACCAGACCCGTATTCGGTATTCGGTTGCGCGCTCGGACGTGGCGGAGGGGGTGGGATTCGAACCCACGAGGCGCGTCAACGCCTACTCGCTTTCGAGGCGAGCTCGTTCAACCGCTCTGACACCCCTCCGCATGGCCCCTGAACCGGGCCGTCTTTCCTCGCTTCCCCGAGCTCAACGGCGGAGCTCCCCAAAGAATGCGTCCAGGAGGGAAGCGCACTCTTCCTCTCTCACACCAAACGTGAGCTCTACGCGGTGGTTCAACCTCTGGTCCCGTACTATGTCCATCATGGACCCGCAGGCTCCCGTCCTGGGATCCCTCACCCCAATCACGAGCTCGGGGATCCTCGACATCACGATGGCGCCGGCACACATTGGACAGGGCTCGAGCGTGACGTACATGGTCGCTTCGAGAACCCGCCAGCTGCCTTCCTTGGAAGCTGCCTGGCGCAGGGCCATCATCTCAGCGTGCGCCGTCGGGTCGCGGAGGGTCTCCTTGAGGTTGTGCCCTCTCCCGATTACCTCTCCGCGCTTCACGATGACGCACCCCACGGGCACTTCGCCCAGGGAGTACGCCTTCCTGGCCTCTTCCAGTGCCAGCCCCATACCCCACTCGTGCTCGTCTTGCCTTGCCATCCAACCATCCTACTGGGCCCGTGCAGGCCAGACAAAAATGGTGCGCCCGGGAGGACTCGAACCTCCGGCAGACGAGGATTAGGAATCCTCCGCTCTATCCGTCTGAGCTACGGGCGCACGCGTGGTCGTGCATTTGGTGCGCCCGGCGGGACTCGAACCCACAATCCACAGATCCGTAGTCTGTTGCTCTATCCAATTGAGCCACGGGCGCACATATGACGTTGTCAAACTGGCGGAGAGGGAGGGATTCGAACCCTCGAAGGAGGTTTCCCCCCTTAACGGTTTAGCAAACCGTCGCCCTCGGCCGACTAGGCGACCTCTCCGTAAAGCCCCTGCGCAAGACCCTTGCTCACGCGCATCCCCTATGATAACACGTCTAGATGCGGGGTTAAAGTGGCGGAGGGGGTGGGATTCGAACCCACGGAGGGCTTGCACCCTCAACAGTTTTCAAGACTGCCGCATTCAACCGCTCTGCCACCCCTCCGGATGCCGGCAGGTACGTTTCGCTCTGCCCATAGCGTACACGCTTCACAGGGAAAGGAAAAGCCGGCCTGCACACTTTGTGCTTCGGTCAATGCTGCATGCGAGCTGCGACATGCGAGCTGCGAAGTGTGCTTCAATACATGCTCGGCCGTGTGCATCCGGCTCTCCAACTACGCATATTACCACACCCGAAGCAGTCAGGCAGACATGGCGGAAGTAGCTAGTGGGAGTAACTAGCGGGAGTGGCTGGTGGCAGTCTGACGAGGGGACTCCGTCTTCTCCAGGATGCTCCTCGCCGCCTGCACTCCCGACGCTGACGCCTGAGCCAGGCTCCGGGTGATGCCCGCGCCGTCTCCTACCGCGAACAAGCCTTGTATGCCGGTCTCCATGCCGGGAGTAACCTTGACGCGGGAGGAGTAGAACTTGACCTCCACGCCGTACAGGAGGGTGTTTCCCGACCAGATGCCGGGCATGAGCTTATCCAGCGCCTCCAGCATCTCCAGGACGTTCTTGACGTGACGGTACGGCAGCACCAGGGTGAGGTCGCCGGGCGTGGCAGCCTTCAAAGTGGGCTCGACAATGCTCTTGGCCAGGCGCTTCTCGGTGGAGCGCCGGCCTTCCAGGAGGTCGCCCAGCCGCTGCACCAAAACCCCGCCTCCCAACATGTTGGCCAGGCTGGCGATATACTTGCCGTACGCTATGGGCTCCTTGAAGGGCTCAGTGAAAGTCTTGGAGACCAGGAGCGCGAAGTTGGTGTTCTGAGTCCTCTTGTCGCTCCATGAGTGGCCATTCACGGTGACCACTCCACCAGAGTTCTCGGTAACGACCTCGCCCCTCGGACAGACGCAGAACGTCCTGACGAGGTCGTCGAACGACTTGGAGTAGTAATGGATCTTCGGTTCCCAAACCTTCTCGGTTATCTCGTCTGTGATGACCGCAGGCACCTCGACCCGGACGCCGATGTCCACGGGGTTGTTTTCGGTCGTGAGACCGAGCGCCTTCGCCTCCTCGGTGAACCATGCGGAGCCCTCCCGGCCAGGGGCGGCGATAAGGAACCGGCAGCGCTCTTCTGTCCCGTCGGCCAAGATCACGCCCTCTACTCGCCCGTTGCTGGCGACGATTCTCTCGACCTTGGTCAGGGTGCGGATGGTGGCGCGGGATTTTAGGAAGTCGTACATCCTGCGGAGTATTCCCGGGCAATGCTCAGTCCCCAGGTGCCGGATCCGGGCAGGGATCAGATCGAGGCCTGAACGCGCTGCGCGGGTAACAAGCTCCTGGATAGCGGCATCGTCGGTCCCGAAGAGCCTCGACGCGGCCCCGAACTCCAGCCAGATGCGGTCCACGTAGTCGATAAGCGAAGCCAGCTCCCCCTGGGACAGGTACTCGTCCAGGAAGCCGCCGAACTTGGTGGTGAGAGTGAGCTTCCCGTCGCTGAACGCTCCGGCGCCTCCCCAGCCAGAGGTAACGGAACAGGGCGAGCAGCTCAGGCATCCGCCCATGACGCCGTGGCGGGGGCACTTACGCTGTTCCAGGTCGTGGCCTTTTTCGAGTATTAGGACGGATAGACCGGGGGCCTTCCTGGTTAGCTCGATAGCCGCGAAGATGCCCGCCGGTCCGGATCCGGCGATGATCACGTCCCAGAAGGCCAACCGAAACCCCTCCTACGGCGCGTGAACTACGTCCAAGTCCTCAAACCTGCATATTTCCCTGGAGAAGAACAGCTTAAGCGAGCCGGTCGGGCCGTTCCTCTGTTTGGCCACGATCAGCTCGATGGTATTCTGCTGGTCCATTTCGGGATCGGCATAGAGGAAGACCACCACGTCGGCGTCCTGCTCGATGGCGCCGGACTCGCGGAGGTCGGACAGCTGCGGGATCTGCTTCTGCCTCTGCTCCACCGCGCGGGATAACTGGGACAGCGCAATAACGGGGACGCAGAGCTCACGCGCCAGTCCCTTGAGAGACCTGGATATTTCGGAGATCTCCTGCTGTCTGTTCTCGGCCCTGTGGGAAGGCCGCATCAACTGCATGTAGTCCACCACGGCCAGCCCTAGCCCGTGCTCGGCCTTGAGGCGCCTGCACTTGGTGCGCAGCTCCATCACCGATATCGACGGCGTGTCGTCTATGTAGATTCTAGCCTCGCCCAGGCGCCCGAGCGCGCTGGAAAGCCTGCGCCACTCATCCTCGTCCAGGAAGCCGTTCCGGAGCTTCTGGCTTGGGATAGCTGCTTCGGAGCAGAGGAGGCGCTGGGCCACCTGCTCTTTGGCCATCTCGAGGCTAAAAACCAGCACCGGGACGTCCGCTCGTAGCGATGCGTTCCGCGCGATGTTGAGCGCGAGCGATGTCTTTCCGACGGAAGGCCTCGCAGCGATGATGATGAGGTCGGAAGGCTGGAAACCCGTAGTTATCCGGTCCAGGTCGCCCAGGCCGCTGGTCAGCCCTAGCGTCTCGCCGCCGTGGGAGGCCATGCGCTCCAGGCGCTCCAGAGTCTCCACCAGCACGTCCTTGAGAGGCACGTAGCCTTGGCGGGTTCTCCTCTGGGCGACCTGGAAGATCTCCTGTTCGGCCCTATCCAGGAGCTGGTCGAGCTCTTCCGACCCCCGGTAGGCCGATGCCGCGATCTCGGTGGCGGCCCCGATGAGCCTTCTCATGACAGCCTTTTCCGCGACGATCTTCGCGTAGTACTCGACGTTGGCCGCGGTGGGCACGAAGTTCGCCAACCGGGCCAGCTCCGCCATTCCGCCGACCTTCTCGAGCTCTTGGGTGGCGCGGAGCTTGTCCGACAAAGTGACCATGTCGATGGCCTCTTGGGCTTCGGACATCTCCATCATGCGCCTGTAGACGATGCGGTGGTTTTCCTTGTAGAAGTCCTCGGGAATGAGGATCTCGGCCGCAGTCAGGACTGCGTCCGACTCTATCATCATGGAGCCCAGCACGGACTCCTCAGCTTCGATGTTCTGAGGCGGGACGCGCTCTCCGGAGTCGATCACGCAGATACCCCCGTTTACTAGGCGCAGGCGACCTTATCTCTCCACGTGGGACACACGAAGTCAAGCGCTTCTTTGATGTCGCTCACGAAGACCACTTGGATACCGCGTATCTCCTGGACACCTTTGGCGTTCTCGACGGGTATCAGGATCGCCTTCATCCCTGCCTGCTTCGCACCGTAGATCTTCTCGTACACTCCACCGATGGCCTTGACCTGGCCTTTCAATGAGACCTCACCTGTAATAGCCACATCCTGCCGGGCGGGGGTCCCAGTCACCGCAGAGAAAATGGCAAGCGTGATCGCAAGGCCGGCTGACGGCCCGTCGACGTTGGCGCCTCCCACGATGTTAACGTGGATGTCTTTCGCGAAGAGGTCTATATTGGCCTCCCTGCGGAGCGATACTGCGGCATTGAACAGGGAGTCCTTCACCATGGATCCGGCTGTCTCGTTCATTCTGATAGCGCCCTTGCCAGGCTCCCTGGCATCGAGGGACGCCGCCTCGATCTCCAGCACCGAACCGAGGAAGCTGGTCACTCCTAGGCCGAACGTCTTCCCTACCTCGGAGGCATCTTTGGCCTTGCTGGTCACGGTGGGGAGCATCCTGGCAGTCCCGATCGCATCCTTAACGTCCTCGGCAGCGAGCGGAAGGAACCCTCTCTCAGGCAGGGCTCCCGCCTTGTTGAGGGCGATGGCGTAGGCGTCGGCCAGTAGCCCGACCGCCTTGCGGCCTTCTATCGTGTAGTCGGCGATGATCTCGCAGGCGTCCTCTGGGAGCTTGCACTTCAGCCTCCTCGCGGCACTCTTCACGATCTGCGAGATGTGGGAGGGCGTCAGCGCGTCGAAGAAGACCTCCGCGCACCTGGACCGCAGTGCCGGGCTGATCTCGTTTGGGTCCCTCGTCGTCGCGCCGACCAGTATGAAGTCGGCAGGCGCTCCGTGTTCGAAGAGCCTTTTCACGTACTCGGGTACTCTGGGGTTGGCCGGGTCGTAATAGGAGGAGTCGAAGGTAACCCGCTTGTCCTCCAGCACCTTCAGGAGCTTGTTCTGGAGCAGAGGGTCCATCTCGCCTATCTCGTCGATGAACAGCAGCCCGCCGGTCGCGGCGGTAACCAGGCCGAGCTTGGGCTCGGGGATCCCCCCTTCAGCCAGGTCGCGCCTCGCGCCCTGGTATATGGGATCGTGCACCGAGCCGAGGAGCGGGTTGGTTATCTCCCTGGGGTCCCAACGCAGCGTGGCCCCGTCCGTCTCCACGAACGGGGCGTTCTCAGTGAAGGGGGAGAACGGCAGCTTGCGTGCCTCTTCCAGCACGAGCCTAGCCGCCGACGTCTTGCCCACCCCGGGCGGGCCGAAAAGGATCACGTGCTGCGGGTACGGGCTGGCCAGCTTGGCGACGAGCGCCTGGATGGCCCTGTCCTGCCCGATGATGTCCTTGATCTTCCTGGGCCGTAGGTAGCTCAGCGCCGAGCGCGAGATGGTCCTCCGCTCGAGCTTGACGAGCTCCTTGAGCCTCTTCCGGGTGTCGTCAGTCTCAGGGCCGGCGTCCTCCGTGAGGACCTCACGCTTGATATCCTGCACGTACTCCTCGTGCTTCTCCTGCATCCGCCTGGAGACCCGTTCCTCGATGTCCTGCTCGATTGACTGTCGCGCGATGCAGTCGGCGATCTCTTCCTGGCAGTCGTCCAGGATCTCAGGAATCTCCTCGATGGCAGGCGACGCCTTGATGGTGGGGTCCTCATAGACCACTTTCTGCAGGGCCAGCACCTGCTGGGCGAGGTCGGCGGATTTCATCCCCTTGAGGGCGTCCAGCTTGCCGGCCTTGAGCACCAGTTTGTCCGCGCCATATATGGAAGCCAGGTACCCGAACATGGCCCCGACTTTTCTTTTCAGTAGCTCCTCAGTCTCGTGGACTGGTGACCGCTGCCCCTTCTGATCCACCTATCTACCCGCCTCCGCTCTTATCTCGACGTTCAGCTTCACCCTGACTTTGGGATGGATCTGTATAAAGACCTCGTGGATCCCGAGCTCTTTCAGGTTCTCATCGAGCAAAACCTTTCGCTTGTCGATCTTGACCCTGTACACTTTCTGGATCTTGTCGGCGATGTCCTCCGGCGTGATCGACCCGAAGATCCGCCCCTGGCCGGCCTTTGCCTGGAAGACCAGGGTTTTGCCGTCGATCGATGCCGCGTCCTTCTGAGCTTCCGTCAGGACCCTGTCTGTCTTCTCCTTTTTGGCCTCCTGGAGTGACTCCTGTTCTTTGAGAATGCCTTTGGTAACCGGCACGGCCAGGCCCCTGGGGAATAGGAAGTTGCGCGCGTACCCGTCCTTCACGGTCAAGGCGTCGCCTTTCTTTCCGAGATTGGGCACATCCTGCTTGAGGATGACTTCCATCGCCGGGGCCTCCTCTCCCAGAAGGTGGACGTCAGATCTCCCCCACGGGTTCAAACCGGATATGGCGGAAATCGAAGAGTATGTCTATCATACCAAAGAACGTGACCAGCATGCTCAGGGCAGAGTTCCCGAAGGCCAAGGATAGCGCCATAAAGATGAGCAGACCGACCAGGGGACGAGAGAACCCGGCCCGGAGCAGGTAGAATGTCCCGACCGCCAGCGCTTCAACGAGGAAGAGTGGCGATGTAACGAACGAGACGTTGTCCAGTACCCGCGTCAGGAGCGGCGCGTTGTAGCCGAAGTGGGCTTGAAGCGTGGACGCCAGTATCGCAAGTATGCCTACGTGCGCCACAGGCTCGGGGAATACCCACCGGGAGAAGGGCGGCAGTCCATCCAGTGTGTAGCCCAACCTCGGCAGGATCCGCCTGAAGAGCTCGAAGTTCACATAGGCCAGGACGAACGCGGCGATGACCGCGCCCCCTGGCAGCAATGCCATGAGTATCTCTCTCGTCGGCATCATCTTCGCCATTTGCTCGAGCGCCGGGTTGGGTCCCAGAAGCTTCCGGTTCATCTCCAGCGCCTGGTTCAGTATGTTGACCGACTCGTCGATCTGTTTCGTCAGGGATAGGCCGAATATGAGGTAAGCGAACGCGAACTGGGCGACGACCGCCACGAGAGACCCTACCGCAGCCACAACTAGAACCGGAGTCGGCCTGTAGTTCCGGCGGACTGCGAAGCCGAAGGAGATCCCCATGGCGCCGTTGATCACCCATAGCCCCAAGGCGGTCATCCAACCCATCAACGGGGCAAGCACGAGCGTCGTCACCAGCGATGACATCACTCCCCACCTCGTGCCGTGCCTCATGACAGCCACCGCTGCGGGGAGAGGCGACACCAGGCCGACGACTACACCGATCACAGGCACGTACCAGGCAATAAGCATCATGACCGCGCCGAGAGCGGCCAGGAGCGCACTTTCGACCAGTGGCCTGGCGGAGCGGGTGTTCATGGCCGGTGCCCCCTCGGAGAGTTGGTCAAAGCGGGGCTCCTACCGAGGAACCCCGCTTCTCGTTTACGTCTCCTGCACGTCCCCTGCGTTCTTGGCCCTGCCTGGTTACTCGCAGGTCACTCAATGGTGAACGGCATGAGCGCCATCACCCTGGCCTTCTTAATCGCCTGGGTGAGGAGGCGCTGGTGCCTGGCGCAGTTCCCGGTGATCCTCCTGGGAAGGATCTTGCCTCGCTCCGTGATGTGCCTGCGGAGACGGGCGACGTCCTTGTAGTCGATCTCGGAAATGCCGTCCACGCAGAACGCGCATACACGCTTCTTGGCCTTACGGCCGCCTTCACGTCTCAAGAGATAGACCTCCTTGCTTCCTAGAGGGGTTCGTTCTGAGGCTCCTTCGGGATCTCGTCTTCGGGGGTCTCCTCCAAGCTCTGCTGAGGCTCCTCTTTCTTTGGCCTTGGCGTCAGGAACTGGATGTTGTCGGCGACGACTTCGAAGACCTTGCGCTTCTGGCCGTCCTTGGTCTCGAAGGAGCGGGCCTGTAGACGCCCCTCCACCGCGACCAGCCTACCCTTATCCATGTACTTGCAGGTTATCTCGGCAAGCTTCCCGAACATGACCACGTCTATGAAGTCAGCTTCCTTTTGCCCTGCCTGGTTAGGCCTTCTATCGACAGCCAGAGTGAACGTTGTCACGGACACGCTCGACGGCGTGATCCTCAGCTCGGGCTGCCTGGTTAACCGTCCAATCAGCACAACGCGGTTGAGCAATCTCTTCCCTCCAAAACATTACTAGCTAGTCCTGCGCGGTTTCTCCTGTCTTGGGCGCCTTGAAAACTGTCTCCGCCTCCGGGGCTGTCGCCGCGGGGGCTTCCCTCACGACCTTCACAGGCCGAGCGGATTCGCTCGACTCCACCCTGGGCTCTTCCGGCCGGGTCTCGCGAGGCTTCCGCGGGGTGATCTTGTGCCTTGGGTGGTCCATCCGGGAGATCATGTGCCTCACGACATCCTGGTCGATCCTCATAAGTCGGTCGAGCTCCGCGGACACGTCCCGCCCAGCATCGAAAGTCACGAGGATGTACAGGCCTTCCCTCAGTCCGTCCAGCTCGTAAGCCAGGCGGCGCTTGCCCCATTTCTCGGATGTCTTGACGACCCCTTTGCCGCGGGTGATGGCGTCCTGATAACGCTGTATCACCGCGGCCACTTTCTCGTCGTCGTAATCGGGGTGGGTGATGAATAGGAGTTCGTACTTGCGCAAAATGTAGAAATCCTCCTCCCTTGGACTTGTGGCCCCTCATGCATGGGGGCGGGAGTACAGGGGCGTCCGCCCCTTCGCTCAACCGGCGCCAGCCAATTATACGCCCGGAAGTACAGCCGCACAAGCAGACTGTTTCCGCCGCTACACTTGGGCGTTTCCCGCCGTGTTCAGGCGCTTCTTCATGCGGGAATTGAACTTGACCCTGTCGAGAAGCACGACCCGGCCGCACTGCCGGCACTTCAGCCTGACGTCGGCGCCAGCCATGAGGACCTCCCAGAGGTCCCCCCCGCAAGCGTGGGCTTTCCTCATCTGCACGACGTCGCCTGCCCTGAGGGGCGGATCCAACATCATTTCGACTGAACCTTCCTTCGGTCCGAGGACGCGCTACTTGATGCGGGCCATGAGCGCGGGCCAGAGGACCTGGTAGACCCCCAGCAGTCCCGCCATGATGACTGACGACTTCGCCACCTCGCCGGTGTTCCCGAAGAGCCCAGCGTTCAGGACCGGGTACAGGATGCCTGCCAGGATCGAGAGCCAAACCGCACTTACCGCCGTCTCCAGGAGGCCCCCCAGGAGGCGCACCGTGAAGGAGGTGGATGGCCCGAAGGCAAGGTTCCCGGCAAACAGGTTGCAGACCAGCCTGAAGATAGTTAGTAGGATGAAGAACGCCGCACCGGATAGGACTAGCCTCGCAAGCGCCAGTCCCATCACTGTGCCCCACGTCGGGTTGGGACCGGCCACTGATTGGACCGCGGCCGCGTTCTGGCGAAGGGCTCCCTTGAAGGCGTTAGCCCACGCGGAGCCTCCCGCCGCGATGAAAGCCTGGTCGAAAGTAGACGGATCATACGGCAGGCCCAGTCCCGGCACCGACCGGAACATGGCGCTCCACCACGAAGACATGCCGCCGAGAAGTCGATAATTGCGCTCGACCAGGTTGACGGTCGGACCCGTCAGCACGTAGGAAACGCCGAAAGCCGCCGCCGTGCTGCCCAGGTTGAAGAGCGACTTCCAGAGCCCGCTGGAGAAACCTCTGAAGAACGCCAGGGCGAGGAGGATACCCAGGACCGCGTCGACGTAGTTCGTGAGGATCACCTCCCTTTCGATGTAAGACGACCTATGGACCACGCCCTGTCGATGACCGCGAAAAGGAGGGCAGGGAGAACCGGGCCCGCGTGCCTGCCAGTGTAGAGCGAGAGCTCGCAATCGAGTCCCCAGCAGAATAGACCGACGCCGGCATAGATCAGGATCCCGGTGATGACATCTTCCAGGTAGATGGGGCTTTCCGTCCCCGACCTGAACCTCAAGCTACCGGCTACCAGGACGGACAAGAAAACCAGAAGAAACCGGGCGGCCGATCCGAGCCCGGCGAAAATCCTTTCGGCCAGCACGGCCGCGGCAAGGAGCTTCAGCATTCGACCTGGGCCTTTGTCCAGCCTCAAGAGAGTCCTCCGGGATCCTCAAGGGGTAAGTGCCTTCCCGGACACCTCCAAGGGCACGAGCTTCACAAGACGAAGGCCCTCGCCGCTCTCCAGAAGGAGACGGTCGCCCCGGAGGCTGACCGGTCGGGACCCGGTCCGCTTCGCAAACAGACGCTCGCCATCTTTCATAGAGAAACCTATCACATGGGCGGCGGAGAGGGCAACCACTGCCTCAGGCTTGTCGCTCTGAACAGGTTTTGTCTCCCAAAAGCATAGGCTCAACGGACGCTCTCTCAAAGGGCGTGTCCACAGGACAGTCCCCGTCGCCGATAGCGCTCTCATGAGGTAGGGCGAGAACAGTTTGGACAGCCCGGGAGGTCCAGTAGTCGAGAGGAACGTCGCGTCCGCGGTCACAGCAGCGGCGATGATCTGGCTAGCCCAGTCCCAAGTCCACGCTAATGAACCGTCGGGCCTGAATGCCCATGCGCCGGTGTCCAGCGCGGCGACGACCGTGCCGTCAGCCGAGAATCCGAGCCCGCGCCAGAGCCCGAGCTGCAGGCCCTTCGTCCAAGCCGCTCTGCCGGTCTTCGCGTCGAAGATGGCTAGCGCCGGAAACCCGCCAGAGGAGACGTCCACGATGCCGGCGGCGATTCTGTCGTCTGACGAGGCAAGGATGAGCGGGATCCCCGGTACGCTCTGTTCCCAGAGAGCCGCGCCGCCGTTTCCCGTTGCACGCAGAAGCCAGGACTCTCCGTACTTGAGGCCTTCAGCCGGCCTGGCGGTGAAGATCAGCCTGCCGTCCAATTGGGCCAATAGCTTCTCGCCCAAGCTTGCCGATACCGTCCAGGTCCCGGACGATCCGCCGGTGGTGGACAGGTCCCGCGAGGTGAGGCGGCCAGACTCGATGAATACTATGGCGTCCCCGCCCAGCAGCGCATCGGCCTCTGATTTCCCCGCGTCCCGGACCTTCCCGGCATTATCCCACAGGGAGACCCCGTTGTTGGCGAACACCAGATAGCGTCCTGCGTACGCCGAGACCAATCTGGAGCCGGGCGATTCCCAGAGAGTCTCGAAGCGGGCCGGAACCAGGTAGACGCCGTAGGCTGCTGCCGTGGTCGCCGCGATTAGCAGGCCCCCGAGCAGGAACCATATCGTCACCGGAAGCCCGAGTACCAGGCTCCTTCGGATGTGATGCTGGTCCGCCGCAGCGGGGCGTTTTCTTTCCCAAGGCAGGAGGACGCTCATCTCTCCGCCACTCTTTCTACGCGGCTAACGCTTAACGATCAGGATGACAGCAATGAGGGCCAGGGACAGGAAGAGGAGCAGCACCGTCCTCCCCCAGCGGCCGAGTTTGGCCATGGCGAGGTATTCCTCGTAGGCGATCATGGCTTTCTCGAAGTGGCCCATGTACTGGTACGATCTCACGAGGTTGAACCTGGGCTCCTGCAAGAACACGTTCTCCTGCACCGCCCTCGCATAGTAGTCGCAGGCGGTCTTCTGGTCTCCTTCAAGGAAGGCCAGGTTCCCCATGTTTGTGAGGGCCGACGCGTTCCGTGGGAATTCCGATACCACAGAGGAAAACAGCTCGCGGGCCATCTCGCGGTGGCCCAGGCGGATCTCGCAGATGCCCAGGAGGTTCACATGGCGAGGGTTAGTCCTCGGCCCCTGCGCGATGGTCCGCCGGAGCAGCTCCGCCGCCTCTTCGATCTCGCCCCGGTACAGAAGTCCCTTAGCTCTTGCCTCGAGTCCCCGCACCACCCACACATCACCCCAGCTTGAACGCGCCTGGATAATTCTAGCATTTCCTGCCGAAGTCCTCCCGGCGTGGCCTGAATATCTGTGGAACTGGAGAGAGACATTAGCTCGTGCATCTCAAGAAGACATGGAGGAGGCGCAAGAGTGACGAAGGTAGCTATTGAACAGGGACTTAGGCCGTTCCAGGACGCGCTCAAGAACGCGGGGTTCGTGGTCTCGGAGATCGAGCGTCCGGAAGACGTGGACAGGCTGGATCCTCACGCGATCGTGATATCGGGGTTGGACAAAGACTTCCTGGGGAAGACCGACGCCCGCGAGGCCCCGGTTATCAGCGCCGCCGGGCGAACTCCTGAAGAAGTGGTGACTGAAGTGCGGCGCTCCCTGGGGCCGCGAGAGTGATCGCGTCCTCGCGAAGCACCATCTCGGGTTTCTCTCGCGCGCGGACGGTCCGTAACATGCCGTCCGCCTTGATTATGCCGGACGCTATTGCCTGCGCCATCCTCATGACAAGCGAGAGGCGCGTGTTCTGAAGGACCATGTACTCCATGAAACCCCCTACGTTGACCACGCCGGCGATGTAGAGGTCGCCTACCGGCAGGAGCTTCTTCTTGACGCCCAGGCCGGGCCGAAGGGGACCGGGTCTGACCATGACCGTGCCTACCTCTTGCTTCGTCCCGAGGCACGCATCGACGCCCACGAGCAGGCCGTCTTTTCCGGTCAGTCTTATGGTCGCATCGCTCAAGTTCTCGGCGTGGACGGGGGCCTCCAGGTCGCCCACGACCGTGCCCGGGAAACCGCCCCACGAGAGCATCGTCCCCACCAGAGGCCCCAGAGAGTCTCCGGTCGACCTGTCGGTCCCGACGCAAACGACAGTGAGAGGGTGGGACCGCCCGATCTCAACCGCGAGGCTGAGGATAGCCAGGGCGATCTGGGATGGAGCGTCGGGCAGAGAGCTGTCGATTGGCTTTGTCGAGGCTAATTCCCCTGGTAAAGGAATATGCTCAGCGAGCGGCGAAATGATACCGCCCAGAGGCAGGCGGTTTCGCGGACAGGGCTTAGTATGGACCGGGACCTATCTCTCGCGCGCCTCGAACTCTTCAAGGGTACGGATCACATCCTGGTCGTCTACCTGCTCGAAGGAAATGTACCATTCTCCCACTGCATAGAAGATGCGCGGCCTGAGCGGGCAGATCATGTCGTCTACCAGGGGACGGATCCCCGCCAACGAGTCCTCGGGAGCGACCGGGACCGCCAGGATGAGGCACTTGGGCTTCTTCCGCCGGATGTACTGGATGGCGGCCATGGCCGTGAGTCCGGTGGCGAGACCGTCGTCAACCAGGAACACCGTGCGACCGGCCACCGGCTTCTCCTCCCGGCCGCCTCGGAAGCGCAGGAGGTTCTCCTGCAGCTCCCGCCGTTTGCTCTTTGCCTGGTCCATGACGTAGCCGCGCAGGGAGTCCCAGTCGGCACCAGGGGACGTGAGGACTTTGCCGTCCGGGTCCACTGCGGCCACAGCGAACTCCGGGTTGAACGGGGCGCCTATCTTCTTGGCCATGACCACGTCGAGTTCAGCGTGGAGTGCATCGGCCAGCTCGCGACCCACGATCACACCGCCCCTGGGAATAGCCAGAACCAACGGGTCCACGGCTTCGAGACCGTGAGCTGCTGCGGCAAGCGCACGACCAGCCTCAGTCCGGTCGTTGTACATGGGGCTTCCGCCTTCGTATGCTACACCTCGGGCTTAGTCTCCCCGATAACCAGGGGCGCAACCGGCGTGGGAGGCGCAACCAGCTTGTCCTTGGCCGCTTCGCCCATCTGAGTGGTTCCGGAGAAGATTGCACCCTCCGAGACCACCAGAGTGTTGACGATTATGTCGCCTTTGACTCTCGCGGTTGGAAGGAGTTCCAGCCTGGCGTAGCACCTCACCGTGCCCGACAGCATCCCGCCGATTGTCACATTCTGGGCCGTGACGTCGGCATTGACGATCGCTGTCTCACCGATGGTGATGTCGCCTTCGCACTCTACGTCTCCTTCAGCAGCGCCCTCGATCCTGAGGCTGCCCTTGGACCTGACCGTTCCCTTGATCTCAATGCCTTTGCCGAGCAGGCTCTCAAACGTACCCGGCTTCGCTGGTGCTTCCGTTTTAGCGAACACTGTGGCTCACCTCCAGAACCTCTTCAGACAAATACCGCGTTGGGTCGACAGGAGTGCCCCACAGGTGCACCTCGTAGTGCAGGTGAGGCCCTGTGGCAATGCCCGATTGTCCGACGTACCCTATCACTTCTCCCCGGGTTATCTCCTGGCCCCAGTCCGCCTCCAGACGGCAGCAGTGCGCGTACAGCGTCTCAAAGCCGTAGCCGTGCCGGATCATGATCGTCCAGCCGTACCCGTACTTGTAGCCGGAAAAGACCACCGTGCCGTCCGCCGGTGCGGCGATAGGCTCCCACCACTGGGCCGCGATGTCGATGCCCGAGTGGTACTCCCTGCTGTAGTAGTTGAAGGGGTTGACCCTCCAGCCGAAGTCTGACGAGATGTCACCGAACACCGGCCATGCACTGGGCGTGGCACGCATGAACGCCACTGCCTCGATGGCTTCCTCGCGGAGGTCTCTCACGTCGGCTTCCACCTTGGCGGCCTTCTCGGCCAGGCTGCTCGCGCCGGCACCGAGCCCGTAGAGCGCCCGGCCCATGTCCTCAGTCCGCATGAGTCTCGAGGCCGAGGGGCTGTCGCGGTACGTCAGCACGGGGCTTGTCCTGGACGCGGGCAGCGTCGCGCTTCCGCCTGACGTGTACGCCTGGGGAAAGATGCCCTCCCGGTTCAGCATGTCTCGGATCTGAACCTCAATCATCTCAGCCTGGCGGACCCGCTCGTTCAGGACGGAGAACTGCTCCTGGAGAGACTGGATCTGCGCCTTTTGGGACTCGGCCACGTCGCGCATGTAGCGGAGCTCGACGAGCTCCTTCCTGTTGGCGCGGTAGACCGTTACGAAGGATACAAGCGTGCAGACCGCGGTAAGACCTAGCCATCCAAGCACCTTCAGCGTCTTTAGACTGAACCCCACCGATCTGCTGCGACCCCGAGAGGAAACAAGCATCATGGTGAAGCGCTCCTCGGCGGAGCTCTTCCCCATTCTCGGCCTCATGCTGGGTTTCCACCCGATTTTCTCGAATAACCCGGACAAATTTGCCTCCCCACAGCCCCAGTCGCGAGGTTCAGCCCTGACCCCAGAATTACCCAGGTAAGTCTATGCTTCGACGCAAGCCAGGAAATTCCTTCAACGGGTGCCGTCAAGGAGCTCCGGCGCCGCGTGAAGCGTCTACCCTGAATGTCGGTGGAAAGCCCGAAAGCGATAACCGCCGGTGGCTGGGGCTCTACGAGTACACCCGAGGCACCCTCGCCGTAATCCCCGTGAGCACCTCGTGGGCGATGGTCTGGCTGTGGGCAGCGACCTCGTCGACTGTGATGGTCTCGCCGCCCTGCGTCCCGATCAGGGTCACGAGATCGCCTACTTGGACCTCCTCGCTGCCGACGTCCACCATGATCTGGTCCATGCAGACCCGTCCGGCCACCGGAAAGCGCTTGTCATGGAGTAGGACAGACCCTCTCCCCGATAAGAGCCTGGGATAGCCGTCGGCGTACCCGATCGGCACCGTGACGATGGTGGTGGCGTGGGTGGTAACATGGGTCCTCCCGTAACCGACCGAATAACCGGCGGGTACCTTCTTGACGTGGGAGACTCTCGACAGCAGGGACAAGACGGGCTTTATGAGTGCCTTGCCGGAAAGGGTTTCGTCCGGATAGGACCCATACAGGATGATGCCCGGGCGGACCAAGTCGAGGTGAGCCCGAGGGAAGTCGAGAATGGCTGCCGAGTTGGCGGCGTGCCGGAAGCGGGGCCGCACTCCCATCTGGGAAAGCCGCTCGAGGGCGGCCTGGAAAGCGTCCATCTGCATCGACGTATACGTCTTGTCAGTATCGGCCACCGCGAAGTGAGTGAACACGCCCTCCACCTCAGCGTCCGGACCCTCCTTCAGGGCGGCCAGCGCGGCATCCAGTTCGTCTCCGGGCGCCATACCGACTCTCCCCATCCCTGTCTCTATCTTCAGGTGGACCTTGGCTTTCCGGCGGACGGAGTGACCCGCGCTCTGGGCAGCGCGCAGGGCGTCGACGCTGGTCACGGCGACTGAGACGTTCCTCTCGACCATAACCACAGCAGCCTCGGCGGTCACCGGCCCGAGGATGAGCATGAATCCCTGGATCCCGTCCTCTCGCAGCTCAAGCGCCTCGTCGGCCGTAGCGACGGCGAGTCCGGCTACCTGTGGGACCGTAAGAGCGGTCCTGGCTGCAGGGATGGCCCCGATGCCGTACCCGTTCGCTTTCACCACTGCCATAATGCCTGTTCCAGGTGGGATCAGACTGGCCACGGTCTGGAGATTGGCGCGGAAGCTGTCGAGATCGACCTCGGCCCACGTTGGTCGCAGGAAGCGCTGGGTCACAGTGGAAAGGCCTCCTATGCTGCGCTTATGTGACGATGGAGCGGGGTGTTCCACGTGGAACAGCCGGCCTCGGCGGTGGTGTCAGGTCTTGCTGCCTCTCTGTATTAACTCAACCAACCGCTCCAGGTCCTCTTCCCCGAAGAAAGCGATATCAATAGTGCCCCTGGGGCCCTGGACCTTGACCTGGACCGGGCTCCCGAGAGCTGCGGAAAGCAGTTCCTCTGCATCCTTCCTCCTCACCGGCCTGCTGAGGCTGCTTTTCGTTTGGCCTTTCCTGGCCTCCGCCGACACGAGTTCTTCAGTCCTCCTCACCGACAGGCCCCTCTGCACCAGGATCCTCGCCAGCTTGATCTGTTTGTCCCTTTCCAGGGCAACCAGAGCTCTGCCGTGCCCGCCGGTAAGCTTCCCTTCCGTCAGGAGTTTCTTCACCTCGGGCTCAAGCTTGAGGAGGCGCATCGTGTTGGCGACCTCAGGACGGCTCTTCGCCACCCGTACCGCTATCTCTTCCTGGGTCAGGTGGAACTCGTCGGCCAAACGCTGGAATGCGCCCGCTTGCTCCAGGGGCCCCAGCTCTTCTCGCTGAAGGTTTTCGACCAGGGACACCTCCACTGCCTGCCGGTCATCCATGTTGCGGATGACAGCCGGGACCTTATCTATCCCTGCCTTGACTGCGGCGCGCAACCGTCTCTCGCCCGCCACCAGCCTGTAGCTGCTCCCGACCTGCCGGACGATGAGCGGCTGGATCACCCCGTGTTCCCTGAGGGAGGCAGCCAGCTCCTCTATCTTGGAGTCGTCGAAAACCTGCCGCGGCTGCAAAGGATCAGCCTGTATGGCTGAAGGGTCCAGCTCCACGATGGGGCTGCCCTCCGTCGCATCGCCTGGCGGAATGAGCGCCTCGATGCCCCTACCCAACCCTCTCTTGGCCACGTCGCACTACCTCCTCTGCCAGCTCGCGGTATACCTCGGCTCCCCTCGACTTCGGGTCGTACGTGGTGATGGGCTTGCCGTGGGAGGGCGCCTCGGATAACCGCACGCTTCTGGGTATTATGGTCTGGTACACCTTGTCCCTGAAGTACTTCTTCACGTCTTCCGCCACCTGAAGTGAGAGATTGGTCCTGCCGTCGAACATGGTGAGCAGGACCCCCTCCAGCTCGAGGCTTGAGTTCAGCCGGTTCCGAACCAGCTTGATGATGTTGAGGAGGTGAGAGAGGCCCTCGAGAGCGTAGTACTCGCACTGGATCGGGATGAGGACCGAGTCGGCGGCGGTGAGGGCGTTCACAGTCAGCAAGCCCAGGGAGGGAGGGCAGTCGATCAAGGTGTAGGCGTAGTTATCTCGTAGCTTGCCGACGACTCTCTTGAGGCGTGTCTCGCGGTCGGTCATGTTGACCAACTCGATGTCGGCGCCCGCCAGGTCCAGCGACGACGGCAGTGTCCAGAGCCCCCTCCACTCGGTTCCCCGGAGGGCTTTCACGGGTTCAACATCCCTTATCAAGCAGTCGTAGACGGAGGAGTCCAGCTTGCGGCGGTCGATCCCTAGCCCGCTGGTGGCGTTGCCCTGGGGGTCGAGGTCTATCAGGAGAACGCTACGCCCCAGGTCTCCCAGGCAGGCCCCGAGGTTCACGGCGGTCGTCGTCTTCCCGACCCCGCCTTTCTGGTTGGCTATAGCGACGACTCTAGACACTTCCGGAGTTAGGATTCCCCCGTTTTCAGCTGTACCCTGAACTCCCAGAGCTTGTCCGAGGTCTCTTCGTCGCACGTCACTCTGAGTCCTGCTTTCCTCATTTCCCGGACAACTGCGCGGAGCGAGTTCTGGTAGATCCGCGCGTCTTTCACGACTCCTTTGCCAGATCTCCCCCGCCTGCCCCCGCTCTTCGGGACTCCCGCTGCCACATCGCACATGGACTCGACCTCGGCAGCCGATGCGCGCATCCTTACGACCCTCCTGAACATCTCCGACTGCTTCCCAGCGTCACCCAGCTTAAGCAGCGCCCTTGCGTGCCTCTCGCCTATCTCGCCCCGCCTGAGACTCTCCAGGACGTCGCCCGGCAGCTTCAAGAGCCTCATCTTGTTAGCCACCGTCGACTGAACCCTATCGCACCGCATGGCGATCTCCTGCTGTGTGAGCCCGAATTCAACGTTCAGCTCCCGGACGATCTCGGCCTCTTCCACCGGGTTAAGGTCTCCCCTGCGTGACCCTTCAAGTAGGCGCATCAATAGAGCGTCCCTGCCGCTCACATCGCCGACCAGCACCTTGATCGTGCGACTGCCGCGCTTGCGTGCAGCAAGGTACTCGACGTCTCCCGCGATTATCTCGTACCCGATCCCGACCGGACGCACCAAGACCGGTTGACTGGTCCCTCTCACCAGGTCACCGAGCAGCCTCCGCGTGACGTACTCCTGGCCGCCGGGCACGCCGGCTCCCGCACGCATCGCCACCGAGTCTATGGCTACCTCAGCGGGTCTGAAAAGGTCGTTGACGGCCGTCTGGGGCAATCTCCACACCCCCGCAGGAGAGGCTTCTCTGAAGAGGGAGATATTTCCTCCGGACGGAACAGGGTTTTGGAGGTGGCTCAGAGAAGAGGTTTGGCCCGTATGATGGAAAGGCGCCTGGGATACCCCGGCATGGCCCTCGATGTCCTTCTGTAGACCGCGAGAAGCCTCTTCCCCATGCCGCCCGGGAGGACGTAAGAGTGCTTCCGCGCCAGAACAACGCCGACTTCGGGCACGGAGGACCTTGAGTCCACCACATGCTCCTGCTCCGGCCCCAGCCACAACACAAGAGCTCCACCCAGCGTGAGGAAGCCTGGCGCTAGTTCGAGGGATAGCGCGGGTGGCGCCATGGCCCTCGTGGTGACCAGACTGAACCGTCCCGATAGCGTCGGGTCCTTCAAGCCTTCTTCGGCACGCGCCTCGATTATAGTCACGCCCTCCAGGCTCGAATACTGCAAGAAGCCGCGCATGAAGTCGCAAGCGCCCAGGCGCGAGTCGAGCAGCGACACCCTTCTGTCCGGCGCAAACAGCCGCACTGCCAGCCCTGGCCATCCGTTGCCGCTTCCCAGGTCGAGCGCTTCCCCGGGCGGTGCGTCCGGCATCACGGCGGCCACCGCGAACGAGTCGGCAACAAGCTTGACCGCGACGTCCCTGGGATCGGTGAAGCCCACCACCCTTCTGCCTGGCCAACGGTAGTAGAACTCAAACCACCGGGCGATTATGCGGTACGCTTCCTCACCGATGTCCAGTCCCATATCCGCGGCTGACTTCCGCAGCGCGGCCAACCCCTGAGCTGCGACGTTGGACGATGGGCGCGCCTTGTTCACATGGGTCGTCATCGGCTCACCTTCCGTCCCTGAGGTATGCCAGGAGTATGAGGGCGTCTGAAGGCGACACGCCTGCGTCCAGAGCCCGGCCAAGGGTGGACGGCGAATACCGGAAGAGCCTCTCGCGAGCTTCGGCGGACAGCCCCGGGATGCAGGCGAAATCCAGCCTGGGTGGTATTCTTCTTGCGGTGTAGCGGGCCAGCCGCTTCGCTTCCCTCTCCTGCCGCTCGATGAACCCAGCGTACTTGGCCTCGATCTCGAGCTCCAATAACACGCCTGCCGGCAGGTCCTCAAGTCCCTCCACCTTGCTGAAGAAGCCGCCGATGAAGAACCGCGGGTTGCGGAGGGAGTCCCTGACTCTCTCGCCATCCACTGTCTCGTCGAGGAGGGCTCTCCCCCGTTCCATGAGCTCCCGTTTGGCGCAGAAGGCCTGCCACCGCTGGTCGCTTACCAGGCCCATGTCTCTGCCTTTGGGCGTCAACCTGAGGTCCGCATTGGACTGGCGCAGGAGGAGCCTGTACTCGGCCCGGGACGTCAGCATGCGGTAGGGCTCCTCAACGACCTTGCTAACCAGATCATCTATCAGTGTGCCTATGTAGGCCTCGTCCCGTCCCAGGACGAGGGGTTCCCTACCCACCAAGTAGGCGCTGGCGTTGATGCCGGCTACCAGCCCCTGCGCTGCCGCCTCTTCGTAACCTGACGTGCCGTTTATCTGCCCCGCCGAGAAGAGGCCGGAGACCTGGACGGTCTCCAGGGTCGGCTTCAGCTGCGAGGGGAGAAGGTAGTCGTACTCGATAGCATACCCTGGCTTGGTGATCCTGGCGTCATGCAGGCCGGAAAGGCTCCTGACCATATCGATCTGGACGTCAAGCGGGAGGCTGGTCGACAGGCCCAGGATGTAGACTTCCCGGCCGTCCTTGGATTCGAGCTCGAGGAATACCTGGTGCCTCTCCCTTTCGGGGAAGCGCATGACCTTGTCCTCGATGGACGGGCAGTACCTGGGCCCTACCCCTTCGATGGTGCCGTTGAAGAGGGGTGCCCTGTGGCGGTTCCGGCGGATTATCTCGTGGGTCGCCTGCGACGTGTAGGTGGAGTAGCATGCGTCGACATCCCATGTTCTCGGCACAGACATGAACGAGAACGCCAGGGGTTCGGCGGCGCCTTCCTCCTTCTTGAGCTCCTCCCACGCGACGCTGTCGCGAGCGATCCTGGGGGAGGTCCCTGTCTTGAAGCGCCCGACCTGCAGGCCCAGGCGGAGCAGCGAGGACGACAGGCCTGTCGAATTAGGCTCGCCGAGCGGACCCGACTCCCTGATCACTTCGCCCATCACGACCCGGCTCTCCAGGTACACACCGGTGCACAGGATGACAGCCCCGGCCGGGATCTCCGAGCCGTCGGACAGCCGGACTCCCGCCGCGCGGGCATCGTCCAGTACGACCTCGGTCACCATTCCCTTTACAGTCCGGATTCCAGCCTTACGCAGGGCTTCTTTCATGTGGGACGAGTAGACCTTCTTGTCGACCTGAGCCCTCAGAGACCGCACGGCGGGTCCCTTGGAGGCGTTCAACACCCTCATCTCGACGGTGGCCTCGTCGGTGCCGATGGCCATCTCCCCGCCCAACGCGTCGATCTCGCTGACCATCTGGGCCTTCCCCGGGCCGCCGACCGCAGGGTTGCAGGGCATACCGGCGATGTTGTCAGGATCCAACGTGACGGCGACGACGCTGTGGCCCGTCCTGGCCACCGCCAGCGCCGCCTCGACAGCCGCGTGCCCGCTGCCGACCACCAGGACGTCGCACCCATCACGATGGCTGACGTCTGTCATCCTGCAACCCTCACTTCGCCCGTCCGAGCACCGGCCGCCCATCGAGCCGTGGCGATCGGCCGTCACTTCCCCACGCAGAACTTCGAAAAGACCTGCTCGAGGGTGGCCTCGCTCACGTTCTTGCCTGTCAGTTCCGCGAAAGATCTCGCTGCCTCCTCAAGGGACAGGACCACCACGTCCTCGGTCCAGCCGTCCTCCGACTGACCTATTGCCTGCTCCATAGCCTTCACGGCCCGCCTCAGGCAGTCGACCTGGCGCGCGGATCCCGGGACCGCTCCCTCAAGGAGGCCGCCCCGGGAGAACCACCCTGTCACTTGCTCTTTTACCTGCTCAAGTCCTTCTCCGGTAATGCTGGACGTTCTCAGCCAGTTGCCCCCGGACAGTCTCTCGACCTCCGACGGGATCACCTGTCCTGCGCCCAGGTCCACCTTAGTGACCACTACCAGGAGCTTTCTGTCCTCCCAGCGGGATATCCAGTCCCCGTCCTCCTCCGCGAGCCCCACGGTATCGTCCACGACGTATAGAATGACCCCGGCTTCTGCCGCGGCCATCGTCGCCCGTTCGACACCGATGGCCTCGACCACCTCGGACGTCTCGCGGAGGCCGGCCGTATCCAGCAGCACAACCGGGAGCCCGGCCCACTCGGTCTTCTCCCGTAGCACGTCGCGCGTAGTTCCAGGGACGACCGTGACGATGGCCCGGTCCTGCCCCAGAAGCGCGTTGAACAGCGAGGATTTGCCGGAATTGGGCCTTCCCACCAGGCAAACCTCTATCCCGCAGGCAAGCGCGAGGCCGAGAGGCGCGCGCTTCAGGAGGTCTCGCGCCTCCTCATGCAGCACCTTCAGGTCTTTCATCGCCCCGGCCATTTGGTCCCCGATGTCCTCGGGAAAGTCCGCGCCTCCCTGAAGCGCGGCAAGTACCCCGAAGAGCCGCAGTTCCCAGGCCCGGATCTTGAAGCCCAGCTCGCCCTTGAGCCTGCGGCCGGCTTCTCTGAGGGATCTCTCCGAGGGCGCGTTGACCAAGTCGAGGACGGCCTCCGCTTCCTCCAGCGTTATCCGCCCGGAGAGGAAGGCCCGTCGAGTAAACTCCCCGGCCCCCGCGGCCCCAGCTCCGTTGGCTAACGCCAGGGCCAGGATTTTCTCGGTCACCAGCCGGCCTCCGTGGCACTGTATCTCCACAACATCTTCCCCGGTGTAGGACCGGGGACCACGCATGACCACGGCTATCGCTTCGTCGACGGGCGTCCCGTCATCAGGGTCGATGACGTCGCCCAAGGCGACCGACCAGCCGGGGAGCCCCGACAACGTCCTCCCCCTCCGCAGCCGCATGATCCTGTCGCCGATCTCGAGCGCGCACGGGCCGCTCAGGCGGACTACGGATACGCCACCGGTGCCCGGCGGGGTCGATATGGCGGCGATGGTGTCCACTTGGCGTGCCGGAAGGGGACGCCAAGTCTTGGAGCAAGATGATCCGCCAGCCCCGGAAGTGCTGACAGGATTAGCAGAAGTGTCCCTCGATCGTCGCATGTCCCTCGCCCCCTCAACGAAACGGCCCCGGGTTCGCCGGGGCCTTCTTTGTCCATCTAGACCATCCGCCCCGTCACGGGGTATCCTCTTGGACCGGACTCTCCTGTTTGTCCTTCGGGGAGACTACCACTCGCCTGAACGGCTCCTCGCCCTCGCTATGAGTGGACACGCTCGAGTCATCCTGCAGCGCCACGTGAATGACCCGGCGGTCTCTGGCGTCAAGAGGGTGGGTCGTGGCGCTCTCGCCCGTCCGCTGCACGCGCCGGGCCAGGGCCTTGGCTATCTCCTCGAGCTCCCTCTCGCGCCGTTTCCTGTAGCCCGAGACGTCCACAAGGACCCTCTTGACCTCTCCTCCGCCTCTCCCGCTTGCAAGGTTCGTCAGGAACTCGAGGGCGCGCAAGGTTTCACCATGCCGGCCGATCAGGAGCCCCATGTCGTCCCCGACGATGTCGAGCGAGAGGACCTCTCCTCTTGGACGCACCTCGATGGCCACCTCGAGGCCCATCCTCTCGAGCAGGCCGGCGACGAACTCCTTGGCCATGTCGGCCCGATCTCGCTTAGGGGTGACGCGGACCCTGGCGTCTTTGCCGCCGAGGAGCCCGAGGAAACCGCGAGAAGGCTCCAGCAGGACTTCGATTGTCACGTCGTCCTTGGTAAGCCCCATCTCCGAAAGCGCGGTGTCGACCGCTTCCTCGACCGTCCGCCCGGTTTTCTCAACGCTTCTCACTGGAACTTACTCCTTCCGGCGATGCCGGCGGGTGCGGTACCAGGTATCTCTCCAGGAGCCCCGTCAGGTTCGCCGTTATGATATAGACGGACACGGCCGCCGAGTACTTCCACGAGAAGAAAAACATGAGGCCCATCATGGCCAGCAGGGTCGCGTTCTGCGCGCTGCCTTGCTGACCTCCGCCCATCGCCGGCGAGAACCTCATGCTGAGATACGTTGTCGCCACAGCGATGACGGCCATCACGAGGCCGCCAGGGTTACCTAGGCCGATGCCGAGGAACGATGCTCCCTTCAGAGGTTCGTAGTCGAGCGCCCTGATCATGGCTATGAGCACCGGCAGCTGAATGACCATCGGCAAGCAGCTGGACCACGGGCTGACCTTGTTTCTCCTGTATAGGTCCATGATCTCCATGTTGAGCCGTTCAGGGTCGTCCTTGTACTTCTTCTGGATCTTGCCCATCTCGGGCTGGATCCGCTGCATTGCCGCGGTTGAGCGGCCCTGGATAACGGTGAGAGGCAGGATGATAAGGCGCACCAGCAGGGTGAGCCCTATGATAGACAGGCCCCACTGCCCTGTGACGCCCTGGATGAACTTCATGATCGTCTGCATCACGCCCACGATGTAGCTCATTCACTGAACCTCCTTGGCCTCTCGGAGATGCACTTCGGCAGAGGGGACCGGGTCGTACCCTCCGTAGGAGAATGGGTTGCAGCGGAGGAGCCGCCAGGAGGCCATAAGGAGTCCCTTTAGAGGGCCGTGGATGAGGATAGCCTGCCTCGCGTACTCGGAACAGGTAGGATAGTACTTACACGTCCGTCCCTTGAGGGGTGATACGTGGGTCTGATATAGCCCTATGGCGAAGACGAAGCACTTTCTGACCATTTACTGCGTTTCCATCCTCTTGACGAGCCCTTTAATGGCTTCAGCGATGTCCTGAAAAGACGCTGTGGAGGCGGCGCGCCTGACTATGAACACGAACTGCCCAGGGAGAGACCCCGGCAGGAAGGGCCGGAAGGCTTCTTTCACTTGCCGCCTTAGCTTGTTCCTCACGGTGGCTTTCCCAAGACGCGCCGGGACGCTGACTCCCATCCTGATGCCGCTGGGCTCCGGTAGATAGTATAAGACGAGAAACCTGTTAGATATCGAGCGGCCTCCCGCGTATACCTTACGATACGAGGGAGCAGGTATCCTTCCTGGCGCCACCGAAAAGCCCCATTTCCCCGATGGAAACGTGACAGACTTACGCGGACAGAACCTTCCTGCCTTTGGACCGCCTGCGAGCGATCACTTTCCTCCCGCCGGCCGTCGCCATCCTGGAGAGGAAACCGTGGGTGCTTTTCCTCTTGCGCTTCTTCGGTTGATACGTCCGCTTCATGGAGTCCGTCTCCTCCTAAAAAACCTCCTGGAGCTAGAGCCCAAGAGTCCAGCGAATTATAACCTGGCGCAGGGAGAGTGTCAATGAATGCCTCTTTTTTCAGGCATTTCGGTGATGACGAGCCGGGAGGCCTCCACCTGCGCTTTTCGACCGTACAATCGTTTTGATTGTCGCCGCCCCCGCTCCAGAGTATAGTCTTAGGGCCGGGAAGATGTGGGAAGAACCTGGAAACCTGCGTGAAACTCGGACTTTATCCACACCTGTTGATAAGTGTGTGCATAACCTGTGGGTTTTCTATACGAGGCGTCCCTGCCACAGCGTCTCGACCGAAAAAAGGGGTTCCCTGAACCGGGGCTATGCATTCCTCCTTCAGGCGCATATTCGCAAGTGAATGGCGAAGGAACAGCGGCAAACATAGCGAAACACATACGTCACTACACGAAACGGAACGGTGGGTACTGATTATGGCCAAGACCCTCGACGAAGCCTGGAGCGAGACTCTCACCCGCACGTCGGGCCGCTTCCCGAGCCCCAGTTTCACCTGGCTGAAGGACACGCGCCCGGCATCCCTAAGGGCCAACATCCTCACGGTAACGGTCCCCAGCGAGTTCGCGAAGAACTGGATCGAGTCGCACTACCGCGAGGAACTGGGGAGGGCCTGGAAGGAGGCCTGGGG
>Ga0315295_10000022_pt1 | contig 156066 bp, 141 predicted proteins | sample YL17G14_0_MG_FD_204453 | JGI IMG/M metagenome (GOLD analysis project Ga0315295, IMG submission 204453) | Sediment microbial communities from Yellowstone Lake, YNP, Wyoming, USA - YL17G14_0 | ecosystem: Environmental > Aquatic > Freshwater > Lake > Sediment | place: USA: Wyoming | collected...
GCGCAAGGGCGACGCGGGGCAGGTGGCCGCGGCGCTCCAGGGTACGGGGGAATGGCTGGCGCGCCACGACGAGGACACCTACGTGCGCACGTGCTACCTGGGTCTGGTTGAGCGCAAGGACGCGGGGCAGGTGGCTGCGGCGCTCCAGGGTACGGGGGAGTGGCTGGCGCGCCACGACGAGGACACCTACGTGCGCACGCGCCACCTCACGTCGTTGAAGCGGTGGGGTTCACAAGAGGACAAGGACCGCTGGGTTCTGTCAACTCTCAAATGGTGGCAAAGCCATGATGTCCTCAGTGTTGCTAACGTACTGCTCTTGCTGGCGCTTGACTGCTCCGATAAAGCCACTCGACGCGACATCGTGCGCTTGGGAGAGGAACGCGCCCACAGTTACGGCGTGGAGGAAGGCTATGTCCTCGGCATATGCGCCAGCCTATGTGAGTCTTTCTTATCGGCGGAGGAGGTCCGTCAGAAGTACACCCGCGCGCTGGCTAGGGTGGGGCAGGGCAAGCGTGCCACGCCCTTTCATGCGCAGACCCGCTTAGCCTTCGGGAAGTTCTTGCTCGGCCAGGAAGATTATCAAGCGGCGGAGTATGAGTTGCGCCGGGCATGCGAGATTCTTCCAACGCACACCGTGGCGCTTGACCTCTGGGCACAGGCGCTGGCCAAGCTAGGATATGATAGTGAGGCGGAGCGTACATGGCGCCGCGCTATCGCAAATGCCAAGCCGAGGGCCAAGTACTGCAACAACCTCGGCCGGTTCTACGTGGAGCACGGACGTTACCCGGAGGCGCGCAAGGCGTTTGAAGATGCGCTGGCCGCTTGGCCGCAGTTCTTTTGGGCCCTAAAGGAACTGGGCGAGGTGGAGTTCCTAGAGGGTAACGTCCAGGCCGCGAAGCGGCGGTTTGCCCAAGCCCTGACGCTCGTTCCGCCGGGCGAGAGATACGCGCAGGCGAGGGAGAGAATTGAGGGGCGGGCCCGCGAGTTGTTCGGGACGGTGCCAGCGGCGGACGAGGAGGGTCCGGCGACCTAGGCCCGCCAGCCCGTTGCCGTGTGTGGCCGCCATTCACCGCCTGCTTGCTCAGCTAGAGCCGCTGGCGGTACCTTGCCGCCAGGGCCTGCGACACATCATCCCGTCCCCAGCCTGCGCACATGCGCGCGCAGGTACTCCAGCGCCTTGCGGTCGACCTCAGGGCCGCGGCGCAGCCGCTCTTCGAGGTTCTCCACCCCGGCGTAGGCCGCGAAGGCCTGCTCCAGCGCCGCCGACCACTTGCCGTCGCGGGGCCCCGGCCAGTAGCCGAGGCACGCCAGGGCGTCCTGGATCTCGCGCGCGAGCGCGGCGTCGACGGCGAGGATGTCCGCGGGGGTGGGGGGCAGGAAGTAGAGCTCGTGCAGGTCGAGCAGGTGCCCGAGCTCGGTGACGGGGTCGCCGTGGTCGTCAACGCGCAGGTCGAGGTAGCGGTCGTCGAGGCCGCCGTAGCCGCCGCCGGCGCGCACCACCAGAAGCGCAGCGGATTGCCGGCCGCGGCGGTCGCCGCCCGCCAGGTCGCCCGCCCGCAGCGCGGCCAGGAGCCGGCGCGACAGCGGCCCCGTTGCGGCCGCGAACGCCTCGACCATCGCCGGCACCACGCCCGCCCCAGCCAGGATGTTCCCCTGGCAGGCGAAGCCCGCGCCAGCGATGCCGCCCGCCCAGGGCGTGCAGTCCCCGCCCGTGAACGTGGCGCCGCGACCACGCGCGTCCACGGCGCCCGCCTGGCGGTGGCCGGCCTGGTCGTCCGCGGCGGTGAGGATGCGCAGCGCGTCGTCGGCTGACGCCCCGGCGGCCATGAGGTCGAGGCCACGCGGGCCGTAGCTGGTGTTGGCGTGCGCCTGGGTCGCGACGGCGCCTACTCTCGCCCGCGCGTGCAGGACCACCGCCCCCACGGCCAGGAACTTCGAGGCCACCGCGCCGCCCCACTCGCCCGCGTCGAGGTCACAGGCGACGATGGAGAAGGTGCCGAACCTGCCAGCGCTCACCGCGAGAACCCCCCGGCTGGCCGCGCCTGGCAGCCCCAGGCGCAGGGCCCGTATTGGTGCCAGGGGAACCCTTTCGTTCTGACGTCCGCCTTCTCCTGCCCGGGCGCCCTGCGCCGTGTGCCAGCTCACGGCGGTCGCCCTCCCGGCTCTACTGGGGCCATTGCGGCTATTCATCCGTGGTCGCCGCATACCCATATAGCGCCACGCCGGTGGCGAAGGGGTGGTCGGCCGCCGATGCCGGGCTGGGGCGCACCGCGGATGCAAGCGCGGACTGGACGCGTCGGGTTCATCGCGCTGGCCCTGCTGCTGATACTGGCGCTGGGGGGCGTGCTGTGGCTCTTGTACCCGCCCGCGGGCGGGCTCATGCCGGCGTGGCGCCAGGTCGTCGTGGCCGTGGCTGCGTTCGGCGGCGCCCCCGCCCGGCTGCAGGTTGTGCACGGCCTGGCTTCTCCAGGGACACCCCGCCCAAGCCCGTACCGCGGCCCTGACCCCGTGGACCGCGGCCCCGCCAACCGCCCCGTGGCGGCGCTGATGTTCAACGTCGACTGGGGCGAGGAGTACCTGCCGGGGATCCTCGACGTGCTGGTGCGGGAGCGGGCGCGGGCGACCTTCTTCGTGACCGGCTGGTGGGCGGGGGAGCACCCCGACCTGGTACGGCGCATGGCCCAGGAGGGCCACGAGGTGGGCAACCACGGCGCCGAGCACGTGCACCCCGCCGCGCTCAGCCGTGACGCCCTCCTGGCGCACCTGGCCGGCGGTGAGCAGGTGCTGACGCGGATACTGGGCCGCCGCCCGGCCCCGGTCTACGCCCCGGCCTACGGCGAGTTCAGCGCCACAATTGTCGAGGTGGCGGCGGCGGCGGGCTACGTCACCGTGCGCTGGACCAGCAACACCGGCGACTACACCAAGCCCCCGCCGGCGGTCATCGTCAGCCGCGCGACCGGCGGGGCGGTGAATGGCGGCCTGGTGCTGATGCATCCCACGACGCCGACGCTTGAGGCCCTGCCTGGGGTTATCCGCGCGTTCCGCGAGCGGGGGCTCATCCTCACGACCGTCAGCGACGTGCTGGGGCTGGCGCCGCCCCGCTGACCACATGCCCGCCGCCGCTGACCATAGCGCTGCCGTCGCCCCGTTCATAAGCCCGGCCACGACCCCGCCCATGTCATCCCTCCGTCCCTGTCGGTTTCTGGCCGATCCTGTCGTAGCCTTGGGGCCACACTTCAGCACATCCCGTCTGCCATTTTATGGTATTGTAGTGGCGGCCACGGGGTGATGCCGGGCATGCGGCTGCGCCCGCGCCCGCGCCCGCGCGTCACGGGATCACCCGTGCCACAAGGGAACGTCGAGGAGGGATCGCATGTATTCCAGCGCCACACGCAAGGTCCTGTCCGTCCTGGCCGCCGCCCTGCTCCTGGTCATGGTCATCGCCCCGGCGGTGACCGCGGCGGATGAACGTCCCGAGCCGACCGGCGTCAGCCCGGTCCTCATCCACTACGATGAAAGCGTCGACCAGGAGGGCCTCACAGAGCGTCTCGGCGTCGCGATCGCCGAGGACTACGGCTCCTTCGCCCTGGCGGACGTGACCCCGGAGGTGCGGGAGTGGCTTGAGTTTACGGGCATCACCGTCACCCCGCTCGACGACATCTCGCGCATCTCCCTGAGCACCGTCGAGTTCGACACCACGGAGGGCGAGCCCGCGCTGCCGCCGGGCCTTACCAACCCCAGCACCGGGGCCGGGTGGTACCTGGTCCAGTTCAAGGGCCCGGTCAAGGCCGAGTGGCTGGCTCAACTGCAGGCGAACGGCGACGTAGTCGGCTACGTGCCGAACTTCGCCTACCTGGCCTTCCTGGGCGCCAGCGCGCGCGAGAGCGTGCCCACGTGGCCCAACGTGCGCTGGGTCGGCGCATTCCACCCAGCGTACCGGCTGGCGCCGGACCTCGTTGACGGCCAGTTCATGGTCGAGTTCTTCCCCGGCTACGGCACCCCTGATGCCCTGGCCCAGCTTCAGCAGGCGGGCCTCGCGGTCCTAGGGGCGGAGGGCGACCGGGCCGCCGTCCAGGGCACGGTGGCCCAGACCCAGGCCGCGGCGACGATGGCCGAGGTCCTGTACATTGAGCAGTCTTTGACCCCCGAGACCCAGAACAGCACCGCGCGCACGGTGATCAGGTCCGACGTCCCGCACGGCAAGGGCATCAACGGTCGGCCGTCAAGCCAGATCGTCGCCATCACTGACACTGGCATGTGGACCGCCCACGAGGCGTTCAGCGAGCCGGGCAAGATCGCGGCGTTCATCGACATCGCCGGCGATGGCGGCAGCTCGGGCGGCGACGGCCACGGCCACGGCACGCACGTGGCGTGCAGCGCCCTGGGCGACGCCCCCGCCTCCGGCGCCTACTTGACGTACAACAAGTGGGACGGCCAGTCGTTCGGGAGCCGCGCCGTTGCGGTCAAGGTGTTCAACAACGCCGGCTTCTGGGCCGGCGGCTCGAACTACTATGACATCTGGCACCGGGCCTACAATGTGGGCGCGCGCGTCAACAGCAACTCGTGGGGTTCAGCGTCCAACGGCGCCTACGGGGCATCCGACCGTGACGCCGACCGCGTGACCTGGGATCACCGCGACTATGTCCTCTCCATGGCCGCCGGCAACTACGGCGCCAGCGGCGCGCGCACGGTGATATCGCCGTCCAACGCCAAGAACGTCATCGCCGTCGGCGCGACCGAGACGCCGCTGCCGCAGAACGTCGCCAGCTTCTCGTCGCGCGGCGCGACGGTCGACAACCGCATCAAGCCCGATGTGATGGCGCCGGGCCAGACCATCCACTCCGCCCAGCGTGGCGTGGTGACCGGCTACATCGACATGGCCGGCACGTCGATGGCCACGCCGCAGGTCTCCGGCAGCGCCGCCCTGGTGCGCGAGTACTTCATGCGCGGCTTCTACCCCAGCGGCGTCGCCAACCCCACCAACGCCCTCACTCCGAAGGCGGCGCTGGTCAAGGCGATGCTCATCAACGGCGCCCAGGAGATGACGGGCACGCGGTCGGACTGGAACAGTGAGGGCAAGTGGCCCAACTGCGCCCAGGGCTGGGGCCGCATCAACCTCGACCGCAGCCTGTACTTCGCCAACGATACGCGGCACCTGGTCGCGTGGGACAACCCGGCCAGCCTCGCCACCGGCGCCAGGTGGACTGACACGTTCGCCGTCGGCGACGGCGCACAGGATGTCAAGGTCACCCTGACCTGGACCGACTACCCGGCCACCTCTGGCGCCGCCGTGACCATCATCAACAACCTCGACCTCAAGGTCACCGCCCCTGACGGCAGGGTGTTCTACGGCAACAACTTCGTGCACCTCAACCCCGGCCACTCGGTGACCGGCGGCGGCTACAACAACCGCGACACGGTCGAGGGCGTGCACCTCGTTCCCAACCACAGCTTCCCCGGCAACCTGCCCACCGGCACGTACACCATCACCGTTACGGCGGCGAACATGCCCCAGCCGACGTCGAACTTCGCCGTCGTGGTGAGCGGCGGCGTGTTCGAGCCGCCGCCCGAGCCCAATAAGCAGGTCGCCATCATGGGCGACTACAACTACATGCTGCGCGACTTCCTGGAGGGCGTCGGCTACCCCGTCAAGTGCTACTCAAGCTCGGACTACGCGACGGTCATCGCCAACCTGGACGCGCACGACGTCGTCATCCTGAACCGCGTCGCCAATGCCACTGGCTTCGACCAGTTGTACAACGCGGCCAACACGAAGCAGAAGGGCCTCATCTTCTGCGGCAGCTGGCCGGTGACCAGCCATGGCATGGGCGTGCTGCAATTGCGCAAGGCCGACCCCACCACGACCAGCAACTACTGGGAGGCGGGGCCGGTCGTCACCAGGGTGCTGGCCGCGCACCCCGTCTTCAACGGCTACAGCGTCAACCAGCTGGTCACGCTGATTAACGGCGGCGACAATGACTACCAGACGTACAATGGCTACGGTGGCAGCGACATCGGCGCCAACAACATGCCCTCTGGCAATCCGTACATGATCGGCGCCAAAGACCGCGCGCTGACGGGCGGGGCGCGGCACGTCGTGCTCGGCTCCCTCGGCGCCTGCGCCTACACCAACACGCGGCACTGGACGGTCGACGGCCAGCAGGTGTTCGTCAACGCCGTCGAGTGGGCGTCGGGGAACCCGCCGCCGCCCCCGCTGACCAGGGCGCGCGTGGCGATCATGGGCGACTACAATAACCAGCTCCGCGACTACCTCACTGGCGTGGGCTACCGTGTGACGTCATACGCGCAGGGCGATTACGCCGGCGTCATCGGCAACATGCCCAACCTCGACGCCGTCTTGCTGCACCGGGTGGACAACGCCCCCGGCTTCAACAACCTCCTGGCGCAGGCGGCGGCGACGGGCCGTGGGCTGGTGTTCCTGAGCGCGTTCCCGGTGCTGAACCATGGCATGGGCGTGCTGTCCCTGCGTCAGGCTGACCCGGCGACGGTGGCCCACCACTGGCGGTACGGGCCGGTCCGCTTCCAGGTGGCGCAGGCGCACCCCGTGCTGCTTGGCTACACCGTCGGCGCGCCGGTGACGATCATCAACGGCGGCGACTGGGACTTCCAGACCTACAACAGCTACACCGGGACGACCCTGGGCACCTCGCTCATGCCGGTCGGGCTGCCCGGGATGATCGGCGTCAAGGACCGCGTCGCCACCGGCGGCGCGCGCCACGTGGTGCTGGGTTCCTTCGGCGCCACGGTGTTCACGAACGTGGGCCACTGGACGCCTGACGCCAAGCAGATCCTGAAAAACGCCATCGAGTGGGCGAAGTTCGGGGCGCCGTGAGGCGGGCCCGTTTCAGCAGGTAGTGGGAGGCGAAGGCCGGGCTCGACCCGGCCTTCGCCGTTGCAGTCCCCAATGTCGCTGCAGATGGAGCCGCCTATCCCGGTGTGTCCGGGTCGCCCAGGCACAACTGAGACGCCTCAGCCCAACCCACCAGCCCGGCAAGGGCGACATTCAAGTCCGCGTCGCTAATGAGGTACCGGTAATTGCGCGGTGGGTGGAATCCCGGGCAGCGCTCCCTGATGTGGGGGAGGGGCAGCGGCCGGGCAAGCCGCCACGCGTCGGCAATCACAATCCCAAAGGCCATGTCGACACCTGAGAAGTACTGTTCAAACTCTCCCCACGTGATGCCGGTCTGGGCACCCGTCTGTCGCCACAAGTCCCTTGGCGGCTGCCCGATCACCTGCCCTACCTTGAAGGCTCCCGTCAGGGCCTTCACCGGTGACGAAGCATATACAAGCACCAGGTCGCCTTCGTCGACTTGCGGGCAAACGCGGCGCAGTTCCACGGTCTTGGACCCATCGAGGATCTTCTCCGCGTGTTGGGGGCGGATTGACAACAACAGTGCCCTACCCGCCACTTGCGCTACCTCCCGCTGCGGTCCTGCCCACTTCCCAGACTTCTCGCTCCTGCCATGTGTTCCTTCCCGGTTCAGCGCGTCGCCGACCCTTGATCGTCAACCGGCCCGCTACACCACCTGGCCGTCGCGCAAGCGCACGACGCGGTCGACGCGCTCGACGACGATCGGGTCGTGGGTTGCAAACAGGAACGTGGCGCCGTACTCCCGGTTGAGCTGGCGCATGACCTCGATGATCGCCACCCCCGTCGCCGAGTCCAGGCTGGCGGTTGGCTCGTCGGCGAGCACGACCGCCGGCCGCGTCACCAGCGACCGGGCCACGGCCACCCGCTGCTGCTCGCCGCCGGAGAGTTCGGACGGCCGGCGCCGGGTTTTGCCGGCCAGCCCGACCGCGGCCACAAGCCCGGTGGCCCGGCGGCGGCGCTCCGCGGCTGGCACGCCGTGCAGGAGGAGCGGCAGCTCCACGTTCTCCAGGACGGTCAGGACCGGGATGAGGTTGAGGCTCTGGAACACAAAGCCGATGGACTGCGCCCGGAAGTCGGCCCGGCGGTTCGCCGAGAGGCCGGTGGTGACCTGGCCGCCGACCTTGATCTGGCCGCCCGTGGGGCGGTCCAGGCAACCGATCAGGTTGAGCAGGGTGGTCTTGCCCGACCCCGAGGGGCCGGCCAGGGCCACAAAGCCCCCGACCTCGACGGTGAGGTCAACGCCCCGCAGGGCGGCGGTCTCCACGCCCCCCGAGCGGTACACCTTCGTCACGCCCATGACTTCGACCGCCAGCTGGCTCATGTGCTCTCCCCCCATCCCTACTGCGCGAACATGTGGACCGGCTCACCGGCGGTCGCCCGCCAGGCGCCGGCCAGGGTGGCCACCAGGGCCAGGGCGTTCAGCACGACCACCGGCCACGCGGCGTCGGCCAGCTTGAGGTACGGGTAAAGCCGCGGGCCGGCGAACATCTGAACGAGCTGCGGGCTTGACGCCGGGATGCCCACCCGCCCCAGCCACCACACGACGGCCAGGGTCAGGATCACGCCGGCCACCGTGGCCGCGACCTGCAGCAGCACGGCCTCGGCCAGCAGCAGCCCGAAAAGCCCCCGCCGCTTCAACCCGAGGGCGGCGCAGATGGCCATCTCGCGCCGGCGCTCGAGCACGGCCATGACCACCGTGGTCGTGAGCACGACGCCGGTCATGAGAAACAGGACGACGGCCATGACCGCCGTGAGGGCGGCCACCGTGCTCGTCGACATCTGCACGATCTTGAACCGGCCCTCCTTCCAGGTCGTGACCGCGACCCCGGCGGCGCCCGCGACCCCGGCGGCCCCTGCGAGCTGCCGCTGCACCTCCTGCTTGACCGCCTCCAGGTGGGCGGGGTCGTCGACGAAGACGAGGACGGACGACGCCTCGCCGGCGGCAAGCCCGCCCAGCGCGGCCGCCTCGTCCAGGGCCAGGAAGGCCGTCCGCTCCAGCCAGCCCGGGTCGGTGCGGGCGGCGAATATGGTGGCCACGTCGAGCGCCCGGCGCTCCATCGTGCCGTCGGGCCGTCCCACCGCCACGAACGCCTGGTCGCCGGCTGAAAGGCCGAGCCGCTTGGCGACGACGGCGCTGACGGCCACCTGGCCCGGGCGCAGGTCGCGCAGTGACGCCCCGCTCGCCGGGGCGAGGTTCGCCACGAGGCGTTCCTCGACCGCCGCATCGACGCCGGTGATGCTGACCAGGGTGTTGGCCGTGGCCGAGGCCACGACCCCCGTCAGGGATATGCGCGGCGCCGCGTAGACCACGCCGCGGATGGCCCGCAGTCGTGCGGGCGACGCCGTCGCCAGGGACAGGACGCCACCGCCCCCCGTCCCGCCGCCCCCTGACACATTGCCGGCGGCGCGGGCGACCTCGATGTCGCCGCAGATGGAGCCGGTCATGCTGAAGGTCATCTGGCGGTCGATGCCGTTGCGCACAGAAGACGCCGCCAGTATGGCGACGAGGCCGAGCACGGTCACAAAGCCGGTGATGACCGTCCGCCACGGGTGGCGGGCGAGGTTGCGGCCCGGGATCTTCACGTACGCCGCGTACTTACTGAAAGGCATTGCCACCGCCTCCATCTCAGGGTCACGGCCCCAGGATCACGGCACTCGGGGTCACTGCCGCAGGCACGCCGCCGGGTCAAGGCGCGAGGCGGCGAACGCCGGGTAGGCCGCGCCGATCAGGGCCACCAGCGCCAGCCGCAGCGGGACCTGGAACAGGAGCCTGGCGTCCAGCACCGGGTACAGGCGCTCGGCGCCGATCAGGGGCACCGCGTCGCCGACGGTGATGCCGGTCCGCGCCAGGACCGCGGTCGCGCCGGCAGCCACCGCCACGCCCACCAGCGCAAACCCCAGGGCCAGGATCCCCGCCTCGGTGAGGAACAGGGCCAGGATGCGCCCCGGCCGGGCTCCGATGGCCGAGAGCACCCCGATCTCCCGCCGGCGCTCGGAGACGGCCATCAGCATCGTGTTGAGCACCCCGGCGATGGCGATGACCGACAGGATGACGAAGACCAGCTCGAACATCATGTCGCTCACGGCGGCGATGCCCAGGACCACGCCGCCGAGGTCCTTGTACGTGCGCACCACCTGGCCCGCGGGCAGGGTGGCGGCGAGGGCGCGCGCGGCGGCGCCGACGTCCTGGCCATCGGCGAGCAGGAGCTTGAACTCGCTCACCCCGTCGATCCCTAAAAGCCCCTGCAGGCGGGGGAGGTCGACGTACGATATGTGGTCGACGAACAGACCGGCGGCCCCGGTGTCGACGATGCCCGTGACGCGCAGGGTCGCGGCCACCGGCAGCCCGTCCGGCCGGGCGGCGAACAGCGTCACCGCGTCACCGACTCCCACCGCCAGGTCCCCCGCCGCCTTGGCCGATATGACGATGCCCTCGCCGTCGCCGCCGGCCAGGAACCGCCCCTGGCCCACCCGCAGCCGCGGCGTGGCGGCGCGCTCGGCGTCGCTTCTAACCCCGACGACGAGCGCCTCGAACTGCCGGTCGCCCACGACCAGGGCGCCGCCGTAGCGCAGCCGGGGGGCGACGGCGGCGACGCCCGGCACCGCCTCGAGGCGGGCGATGTCCGCCGCGCCGGCGGGCAGGGTGGGCACCTGCCCCACCTCGGGCCGCAGCGGGTCGGCCGCGGCGTCGCGGTGCCGCACCTGGAGGTGCCCGGCGATGGTGAAGATGGTCGTATCGGTGAGGTTCTGGCGCACCGCCGCCCCGATGGCGTCGGTCGCCACCAGCACCAGGGCGGCCACGAGGAGCAGGCTCCCCGTCAGCAGGGTCCTCTTCGCGTGGCGGCGCAGGTTGAGCAACGCCGTCCTCAGGATCATCAGCATCGCGGCTCACTCCCATCGCGGCCCGGATGGCGCCAGCATCTCTTTCTCGGCTCCAGCCGGTCCCAGGCAGGACCGGATTGGTGGTCATTCCCGAATGTTCTCTTCCCCGGTAACCCTTTCCTTCAGGCACTCTCGGGCTCGCGCCAGCGATTCACCTTCCCTTGCCGGCCGCCAGCATGGTATAATAGCGCTGACCTGCAAGGTCGCACCCGGCGGCGAAGCCCGACGGACGTGGCGCAGGCGATTCCGTTCGACACAACCACCCTCTACACCACCAGTCGAAGCGGAGGTGCGCCATGTCCACGCTTTCACGATGCGTCATCTGCGGTGAACTGATCGAGGGCGATTGCGGTTCCGTCCGATCCGCCGCCGCCATCCCCTGCCCGGCGGACGTCAGCGCCGCGCCGGTGGGCGGGAAGGAATGGACCGGGCTGTTCCATCCATACTGCCTGGAACCGGCCCGCGCCTGGCTCAGCCATCATGCCCCTCGCCAGGGACGCATCACCATCACTGAGCCGTCGGGGAGGATCGAGTCGTTCGCTGCCTCAATACTGGGCACGCCGGGTGAACCTACCTGGGCGGCGGCGCTGCGGCGCGCGACCGTGGTCGGCTGGCGCCCCAAGTGGTGGGCGACCCGGTTCCGCACCATCCTCCTGTGCCTGATACCCGCCGCGGTGGTGCTGAACTCCTGGATCCAGCTGGGCGAAGTCGGCGGCGCCCCCGGGGCGCTCGCCGCCGGGTTCCTCTTGCTGATCATCGCCCAGCCGATGGTGGACAGGTCACGCGACAACCGCTCGGCGAAGCTCCTGAACTACACGTTCAGCGGTGACATCAAGCTCAAGCAGCAGGCCGAGGCCATCCTGGTGAAGATGCGCGGCGGCGCCGCCCCGACCCTGTTGAAGGCCCTGGCCAGTGACGACAAGTCCCGCGGTGAGAAGGCGACCTCCCTCCTCTTCCAGATCGGCACCCCGGTCATCCCGCCCATCGTGCGCCAGGTGCTGGCTTCAGACGACCTGAAGCTGGCGCGGCGCGCCGCGGCCGCCCTGACGGGGGCCGACCGCGAGCCGCTCGCCGCCGTCCTGCGCAGCGGCGAGCGCGACGCCGAGCCACACGTGCGGGCGCGGGCGTTTCGTCTCCACGCGCTGGTGGAGGCGCATCGGGCCGCGCATCCCGCCAAGAGCGCCGATGCGCGTGCCGTTAAAGGTGACGAATAGGGGTCGTCGCCGGGGCGGGGGCCCCCGGGCGCCCACGGCAGGTGAACGCCGCAACGTGCGGAATGGGAAACAGGGGAACTGGGTGGGACCGCCACAGGACGATCCCCGCACGAGAGGGGGTGCATCATGGCGAATTACGAGAAGCCGGAGGCGGGCTGCTGCAAAGCGGCCGCCAAGGTCAGGGACGTGCAGGTCTGCTGGCACTGCAACCCCGACGCGGCGTTCGAGGCGGACTTCCCGCAGACCATCAAGGGCCTGGTCCTGCATTGGGACGGGGGCGAGGATCTGCGGGTCAGCGACGCCTCCCCCAAGCCGAAGGCCAAGAAGAAGTAGACGTTCCCCCAGCCCTCCGGGTACATACGGAGGCACCGGTCCCGCCCGGTTCCCCGCGTGCGCGGCGCCGATGTCGAAGCGTGCTGACGGAGGGGAGCAGATGGCGGTTCCCGGCGGCAAGACGGCGATCTTCGGCAAACCCAAACCCATCCGCGAACTCGCCGCGTGGTACCCGCGGGTGCCGCCCCCGCCGCTGGTGCGGTTCAGGCGTGATTACGCGCCCGGCGGCGGCACCGGCCTGTACCTGCTCAACCAGGTCACGGCGCGGTTTCTTGAGCTGTCTTCGCGCCTGCGGTCTGTCGTTGAGCTTTGCGACGGCAGCAGGACGGCGGATGAGGTGGCGGAGAAGGCGGCGGGGGCGGAGGCAGCGGTCGCGGCCGCGGTGACGGAGAAGGCGGGGGCGGCGGGGGCGGCGGGGGCGACCACGGAGCCTGCGGCGCCCATCACCGCCCGCGATGCGGTCTTTGCCGACCTGGACGCGCTGCAGCGCGACGGCCACATCTTCTGGACGGACGGGCCGGGCGACGGTGGGGCGGCCGGCGAAATGGTGCGCCGGCTGGGCGAGGGAATGGACCGCTTCGGCCGCGCCGGCGACCTGCTCTGGCTTTCGGCCGGCAAGCGCACGGGCATGTCGTATCTTTACGCCCCGGTGGCGCTGACCCTCATCCTGACTTTGCGCTGCAATGCGCGCTGCTCCATCTGTTTTGTCAGGCCCACCGGCGAACGGCGTCACCCAGCGCATGCTGCCAGCGACACGGACGCCACGAGCGCCACGAGCGCCACGGATGCCACGGACGCCACGAGGGCCACAGACGCCGCGGGTGCCACGGACGTCGCGAAGGCCGCGGGCCCCGGGGTCTCCGAGATCGAAACCGCCGAGGTGTTGCGTCTTTTGCGGCAGGCCGCCGAGCTCGGCGTCGACCGCGTGCGCCTGTTCGGCGGCGAGGCGCTCCTCCGCGACGACCTGCCCGACATCCTGCGCCGCGGACGCGACCTGAACCTGGGGCTCGCCCTGTACAGCAACGGCATCGCCCTCGCCGCCGAGGAGAAGGTCGCTGAGCTGGCGGCGATCATGGACGGCTACCCGTACTTCTATGTGCAGGTGAGCATCGACGGGCTCGGGGCCGCCCACGACCGCCAGCGGCCGGGCGCGCGTGCCGCCGCCGTCAAGCGCGCGGTGGAGAACCTCGCTCGCCACGGCATCACCTTCGCCACCAACACCGTCCTCAACCGCGAGAACGTCGCCGAGATCGAGGACATCACGGCGTTCGCCCACGAGCACGGCGCCAGGAACATCATCTTCAATAGCATCAAGCTGTGCGGCGGCGGCTCGGAGCTTGAGGCGTCACGGCTCTCGCCGGCCGAGGTGCGCGACCTTTGGGGGCGCTTTGCGCGCCTCCGGGCGCGCTACCCGGACCAGGAGATATACCCCAACCTGCAGGATACCATTGAGCGTGCGAGGCAACTGGCGGCGGGCGGCGTCTACCCCAAGAAGGTCGAGCTTGAGGCGGACGGCGCGGGGGAAGGCGGCGACGGGCGGGACGGTTTGCAGAAGAGGCTGGCCCACAATTGTCTTGCCTTCACGTACTCGATGGCCATCGCCCCCGACGGCGCCGTCCTGCCGTGCGAGTTCTTCGCGCCGTTCCCCAAGTTCTGGCGCGAGCGCATCCAGGGCCGCGACCTGAAGTGGGCGTGGGATGAGTCGGAGATAGCGCACTTCATGCGCAAGCTGCCCATCGCGGGCAAGTGCCAGGTCTGCGAGTATCGCGACGCCTGCGACATGGGCTGCCCGGTCGAAAACCGCATGGTCGCGGGGTCGTTCGTGACCGAGAACCCCTTCTGCTGGTACGAGCCGGGGCGGCCGGCAAGCGCCGACGAGCTGCCGCGCGACCACGCCTTCATCCACCGGGCGCCCGTGGGGCGTCCGCCCGCCCAGCGCCCGTCTGCGCGGCGCCGCGCCGGCGAAGGGGCCAAGGAGCGCCAGCCATGACGCCGGCACGGCCGCGACCGGTGGGGCTCGACGCCGCATGGCCCCGCCTCGCCCCCGGCGTGATATTCTGGGACGAGGGCGTGAGCGGGCGCGTCCAGCGGCTGGACGGTTCGGCTTCGCATACGCTCAATAGCAGCGCCGTCGAGGTATTGCGCCATTGTCACGGGCGGTCATCGCTTGAGGACATTGCGGGGGCCGTCGCGCGGCGTTTTGGCGGCGCGCCGGCCGCGACCGTGGCGGCGGATGTGCTGGAGTTCGTGCGCTGGGCCGCCGGCGCCGGGCTCATACAATTGAGTGATGGCGGCGCCGCCCCAGCCCATGCCCCGGTCGCTACCCCGTCCCCCGCCCCGGCGCGCCCGACCACGGCCTACCTGTCCCTGACCGGGCGCTGCAACCTGCGCTGCGCCTTCTGCTACGCTCGGCCGCCGGCTGCGACCGCGGACGACCTCGCGCTGCCACAGTGGCGCGCAATCCTGGACCGGCTGGCGGATTTCATGCTGCCGGGCGCGACGCTGGTGTTCACAGGCGGCGAGCCGACCCTGCACCCGGCCTTTGCCAGCATCGCCGCGGCCGCCGCACGGCTGTCGTTTCGCCTGCAGATGTACACCAACGGCACCCTCATCGACGACGAATGCGCCAGGGTGTGCGCGCGCCTGGGCTTTGAGGTGGTGGGCGCGAGCATCCACGGCGCGTCGCCGGCGATTGCGGACGCGATAAGCGGCGTGCCCGGCAGCTTCGACCGCGCCACGCGGGCGGTGGCGGCGCTGGCGGCGGCGGGCGTGCCGGTGGCGTGGCAGGCGACCATTACCCGCCAGAACCGCGGCGAGGTCCGCGCCATGGCCCGGCTGGCGCGGGACCTCGGCGCAGCCCACTTCCGCGCGGGCACGGTGGATTTCGCTGAGGTGGTTGGCGGCGCATCCGGCGGCGCGCGCTGCGGCGAATCGCTGTCAGCGGCGGAGGAGGCCGGCTTGTGGGACGTGATGTCTGAACTCGCCCGCGAACTGGCGGGGCAGATGCGCGTGGGCCTGGCCACTGATCCTTGCCCTGATGTGCCGGACCGGCCGGCGCTGCCCCGGGCCACCTTGTTGCCCACCAGCACCTGCGGCATCGGCCGCACCGTCTGCCACGTGCGTCCTGACGGGCACCTCACCCCGTGCCCCGTCCTCGCCAGGGCTGCCTGGGACCTCGGCGACGTGCTTGCGAGCGACATCGCCCGGCTCTGGGAAGGCACCGCTGGAACTGGGCCACCGCGGCCGCTGCGCCCACTGCGGGTGGGTGGCCTGGAGGACCTGGGGCGGTGCGGTGCCTGTGGTCTGCGTGCATACTGCCGCGGCGGCTGCCGCGCCGGGGCCTTCTTCACTACCGGCGACATCGCCGGCTGTGACGTGAAGAGGGCGCGGGCAATCCGGGCGCTGCTGGCCGGGGAAGGGGGCGACGCCGGTGTCTGACGCGGACGCGGAGGCGGGCGCGGAGGCGGGCGCGGGCGCGGAGGCGGGCGCGGGCGTGGACGGAGGGGGCATGGGCATCGCCCCCGGCGACGTGCCCCGCCGCGTCTACACCGTGTGGCGCCGCACGTCGTCCGGGGCCGAGGTGCTCGGGCCATCGGGCCCCGTCCCCCTGAACCACGCGGCGACCCGCATCTGGGAACTCATCGACGACGCACGCCCGGTGGCGGCGATCGTGGGCGCAATGGCGCGCGAGCACCCGGATATCGACCCGGCCGTGCTGCGCGCCGACGTGCTCGAGTTCCTGCGCTTCCTTGCCGCCTCCGACCTGGCCGTGACGCGCTGGCCGCCCGCTGCCTGGCTTCCCGCGGCGCGGGGTCCGGGAGGCGGTGCGCGGCGCGGGCCGCCGGAAGGGGGCGTGAGACCTGACTGACGTCCTGCTGCTCCTGCCCCCGGCCGGCCGCCCCTACCCGCGCGACTTTGCGGCCTTCGCCCCGCCGCTGGGCTCGGCGTACCTCGCGGCCGCGCTGCGCGCGGCCGGCTACTCGGCCCTGATCCACGATTACTACGCGACCCCCTTTCGCGCCGCCGACCTCGACCAGGTGCTGACGGCCGAGCGTCCGCGCGTGGTCGGCTTGTCGACCTACACCGAGAACATGCCCGCCGCCCTGCTCATCGCCGCGCAGGTGAAGCAGCACGATTCAGGCATCAAGGTCGTCCTGGGCGGCTCCCACGTCTCGTACACCGACCCCCGCCGGCTGCCCGCCGATGCCGTCGACGCCGTCGTGCGCGGCGAGGCGGAGGTCAGCCTCGTCCACCTCGTGCGGCGGTGGCTGGAGGGCGTGGGCCCCGGCGCGGGCAGCGGGGGCGGCGGCAGCGGGGGCGGCGGCAGCGGCAGCGGGGGCAGCGGCACTGGCGTCAGCGGCACCCGGCCCATTCCGGGCGTCACCTACCGCGGCGACGATGGGCGCTTGCTGGTGGGCGCGCGCGTCGCTGACCCGGTCGACCCGGCATCGCTGCCCGTGCCGGCGCGCGACCTTCTGCCCATGGCCGCGTACCGCGCCGGCGGATGCCTGCTGACGGCGCGGGGCTGCGGCCGGTCGTGCATCTTCTGCGTCTCGTGGCGCGGCGGCGGCTCACCGCTGCGCGCCCGCCCGCTCGACCACGTCATGGCTGAGCTGCGCCTGCTCGTGACCGGCGCCGGGTTCGCGCGCCTGCACTTTTGGGATGAATCCTTCACCGCCGACCGCGCGCGCACGCTCTGCCTCTGCCGGCGGCTGCGCGACGAGGGGCCCGCTTGTTCGTGGTCGGCGGGCACCCGCGTCGACCTCGTCGACGCCGGGCTTCTGGCCGAGATGGCCGCTGCCGGCTGCGTCGCCCTGAACTTCGGCGTCGAGTCAGGCGACCCCGGGGTCCTGCGGCGCATCGGCAAGCACATCGCCCTCGACCAGGTCGGGCGCAGCGTGGCCATGGCCGCCCAGTGCGGCATCTACACGACTTACAACTTCATGATGCCGTTCCCCGACGATACCCCCGCCACCATCCGCCGCACGCTGGATTTCGCCCTGCGCCTCTTGGACATGGGCGCCGGCGGGGTCTCGTTCAACATCAGCACGCCGTTCCCGGGCACGGCCCTTTACGAGCGGGCCGCCCGCTTCGGGCTCACCCTCCACGACGCCGGCTGGGAGGACTACCACTACTGGAACCCGGTCTTCAGCACCCGCCACCTGGGCCGCGACGCCATCCGCGAGCTGTTCTTCGAGGCCACCCTGGCGGTCGCTGGGCGCCGCGCCAGCAACGCCCCGGGCCCCCGCTGCGGCAGTCACGCGGGACAGGGCAGCGGGGATCATGCGGCAGGATGCCCCAGCCTCGGGGTAGAATAACCAAATGGAATTGGAGCCGCATGCCCAGCGGGGCCCCGGCCGTGGCGGGCCCACCGTCACGGTCCGGCGGTCTGAGAGCGGTGCAAGAGAGGATGATCGGACCACATGACCGACAACGTGATCCGCACCAGCGGCCTCACGCGGGATTTCAAGGCTGGCCGCGGCGAGGCCGTCCGCGCCGTCGACGACCTCTCGCTCGAAGTCCCGGCGGGCGTTGTGTTCGGCTTCCTCGGGCCGAACGCCGCCGGCAAGACGACCACGATCCACCTCCTGCTCGGCCTGCTTGAGCCCACGGCCGGGGGCGCGGAGGTCCTGGGCTTCGACGTGCGAACGCGCGCCGACGCGGTGCGCGAACGCAGCGGGGCGCTGCTCGAGCACTCCGGCCTTTACGAGCGCCTGAGCGCCGAGGACAACCTCGAGTTCTACGGGCGCGTCTGGCGCTTGGTGCCCGGCGAGCGGCGGGCGCGGGTGCAGGAGCTGCTCAGCCACTTCGGCCTCTGGGACCGGCGCAAGGAGTCCGTCGCCACGTGGAGCCGGGGGATGAAGCAGAAGCTCGCCGTGGCGCGGGCGCTCCTGCACCGGCCGTCCCTCATCTTCCTCGATGAACCGACGGCGGGCCTTGACCCGGTGGCGGCCGCCGCCCTGCGCGACGACCTGGCCACGCTCGTTGCCCGCGAGGGCGTCACGGTGTTCCTGACGACGCACAACCTGGTCGAGGCCGAGAAGCTGTGCGGCCTGGTGGGCGTGATCCGCAAAGGGCGGCTCCAGGCGCTTGGCCATCCCGACCAGTTGCGGGCCGGCACCGGCGGGACGCAGGTGGAGGTCGTGGGCCGCAATTTCAACGGCGACCTGGTGGCGCTCTTGCGGGCGCGCCCCGAAGTGGCCAGCGCCGAGATACGAAACGGCCGGCTGGTCATGGAACTGCGCGAGGGGGCCGGGGTGGCGGAACTGACGAGCCTGCTCGTCCGCGCGGGCGCGGAGGTCGAGGAGGTGCGCAAGGGCAAGGCGAGCCTGGAGGAAGTCTTCCTGGCCATGATGGAGGAGGAAAAGAAGTGATGCCCGGCGCCTTGGCTGATGTATCGACCGTGGCCTGGAAGGAGTTCAAGGAGTTCTTCGCCCACGGGAGCGGCATGCGCGGCGGCACCCTGGGCGTCTTGCTGCTCATGGCCGTGATTTCCATCTTCTTGCCGCTCCAGGCGGGGAAGGCGTGGGTGCAATCCCCGATGCTGCTGGTGTACTGGGCGTGGGTGCCGCTGCTCCTGGTGACGAGCGTGAGCGCCGATTCGTTCGCCGGCGAGCGCGAGCGTCACACGCTGGGGACGCTCCTGGCCAGCCGCACGTCCGACAAAGCCATCCTGTTCGGCAAGATCGGCGCCGGCGTGGGCTACGGCTGGGGCTTCTCGCTGGTGAGCCTGCTGCTGGCCCTGGTGACGGTGAACATCACGCACGGTCACGGCCAGCTCCTTCTGTACTCGCCGCCCGTCGCCGTCGGGATCGTCGGCCTGAGCCTCCTGGGCGCTACGCTGGCGGCCTCGGCGGGCGTGCTCGTGTCGCTTCGCGCCGCGACGGTGAAGCAGGCGCAGCAGATCTTGAGCATGGCCATGATGCTGGTGGCCATCGTGCCCCTCCTGGGGCTGCAGGCGCTGTCCAAGCAGTGGCAGGATCGCCTGGCCCGGTGGATCGCCAGCGCCGGGCTGATGCGCGTCGTGCTCACGGCCATGGCCGTCCTGGCGGTCCTCGACGCCCTCCTCCTGGCGGCGGCGATGGCCCGCTTCAAGCGGGCGCGGCTGATACTGGATTGAATCGACGACAGGGAGCAAGGGGCGCCCTGGGGAGGCATGCAACAGTGCTCACCGACCTGTGGACCGTGGTGTGGAAGGAGTGGAAGGAGTTCTTCATCATGCGGGGCGGCATGCGCGGCGGCACGCTCGGCCTGCTGGTCTTCATCGCCGTATTCAGTATCTACCTGCCGCTGCAGACTGGGCCGACGTGGGTCCAGTCGCCGATGCTCCTGGTGTACTGGGCGTGGGTGCCCCTGTTCCTGGTCACGAGCGTCATCGCCGACTCCTTCGCCGGGGAGCGCGAGCGCCGTACCCTTGCGACGCTCCTGGCCAGCCGCATCTCGGATCGCGCCATACTGTTCGGCAAGGTCGCCGCCGGCGTGGCCTACGGGTGGGGGTTCACGCTCATCAACCTGTTCCTGGGCCTAGTGATGGTCAACCTGGTTTACGGGCACGGCAGGCTGCTGCTGTACGCGCCGGCGGTCGCGCTGGGGGTCCTGGGCCTGAGCCTCCTGGGGGCGACCCTGGCGGCCAGCGCCGGCGTCCTGGTCTCGCTGCGGGCGGCGACAGTCAAGCACGCCCAGCAGACACTGAGCTTCGCCATCATACTCGTCCTGTTCGTCCCCATCCTCGGGCTGCAGGCGTTGCCTGATGCCTGGCAGGGGCGTGTGATACTGGCGGTCACCAACGCCGGGGCGATGCGCCTCGTGCTGTACGTGATGGGCGTCCTGGCGCTCGTGGACGCCGCCCTGCTGGCGGCGGCGCGGGCCCGCTTCAAGCGCGCGCGGCTGATATTGGACTAAGCAGAAGCGCTCGGGAGACGGGGCGCATCATGCGTAGGCCCGTTTGAGGGCAGGGGGACGCGGCCCGTCTCGTAGCGGGCGGCGACGCACTGGAAGAACACCGTGCCGCCGAAGGGTCGAGCGGCAAATGGTCGACCTCATTGATGGCCAGGGCCCGGGGTGCGAGACAGATGCGCGAGCGCCGCTCCACGCGGGGCTCCTCTCAGCATCCCGCTGATCCTCGACAACGGCGTAGGCGGTGGTGCGGAGTAGGCGCCGAAGCCACAGGCTACCGCCGGCACGCCTCGCTGACGTTGTTCAACGCCTCCGCCAGCTCCATCGGCGACAGCCGCTGCCGTGCCACCTTCTCCTTCGCGTCCACTCCCTCACCCCCAGGCCATTCTACCGTCGAGCCTCCCTGAAGTCCAACACAAGAAGCTACCTATCCCCCAGATGAATGCCTAGGCTTCTCGCCTTGCGGTCCTGCTCGTATCGGGTTCCAGCTTTGCCAGATACTCCTTGATGGTGTCGATGGGCCGCCTGCCCATGTTGCGGTACCCGCGGTGCGGCCGTTCGTTGTTGTAGTGCTGAAGCCACGCGTCGAGGTCGGCCTGCAGGTCGGCGACGCGGTCGTAGAACTTCTGGCGGAAAGCGGTGCGGAAGAACTCGTCCAGCGCGGTGCGGTTGAAGCGTTCCACGAAGCCGTTGGTCTGCGGCCGGCGCACCTTCGTCTTGCGGTGCGCGATGTCGCTCAGGGCCAGGTAGAGCTCGTAGGGGTGGGTCTCGGTGCCGCAGTACTCGCGGCCGTTGTCCGTCAGCACCGCGTTCACCGCGATGCCCTTCTTGCGGTAGAAGGGCAGGGCGTCGTTGTGCAGCACGGCCACGGAGCACGCCGGCAGCTTGCTCGTGTGCAGGAAGCCGAAGGCCAAGCTGCCGTAGGTATCCACGACCGCCTGCAGGTACACCTTGCCCACGCCCTTCAACTGGCCGACGTAGAACGTGTCCTGGGACAGAAGCTCCCCCGGCCGGCTCGACTCGACGTGCCGCTCGCGGTAGCACGGGTTGGCCTTCTCGATCAGCCTGACCTGGTCGGCGGTGAGCGTTATCGGTTCCTTCTCCGCCTTCTCCTCCAGCTTCAACAGGCGGTCGTACTTGCTGCCCATGCCATGCTTGATCAGGATGTTCTGCACCGTTGGCGAGCTGACGCTCACCCCGTCGAGCTTGAGCATGTCCGAAAGCCGGTCGCAGCCCCACGCCGGCTGCTCCAGGCTCAGCGCCATGATGCGGTCGACCACCGCCTGCGGCGTGGTCATCGGGTGCGTCTTGTGCACCGGCGGCAGGTCCTTCAGACCCTCAAGCCCGTGCGTCTGGAACCGCCGCTTGTATTCGTAAAACGACGTCCGGTCCATCCCCCGCTGCCGGCACGCCTCGCTGACGTTGTTCAACGCCTCCGCCAGCTCCATCGGCGACAGCCGCTGCCGTGCCACCTTCTCCTTCGCGTCCACTCCCTCACCCCCAGGCCATTCTACCGTCGAGCCTCCCTGAAGTCCAACACAAGAAGCTACCTATCCCCCAGACATGGTTGCCACGCCATCGCGTGAGCCTGGGGAAAGCCGGCGCTTGACGGAGAAATCCCTGCGTGATAAGGTAGCTAGTGGGGAGCATGTCTCAATGTGGGAAGTACAGCCACCATGCACGCACGTCATAAAGCAGCACTGCTCTTGAGCGGATCACTAGTCGGATAAGCTTGACTGCCGCGCCTCAACGTGCGGGGCAGGCCGAGATCTGGAGGGCATGGCTTGACACAACCAGTCTATCATCTGGAACGCCTGGCTAAAGTCTTCCGGGGTCGCATTCGTGCGAACGACGGGATAAGCCTTGAAGTCCATCGGGGAGAGATTTTCGGCGTGTTCGGCCCCAATGGGGCAGGGAAAACCACAATGATAAAGCAAATGGCAGGTCTGGTTCGCCCCACGTCTGGGCGGATTGAGCTGTTGGGACACGATGTAGCTGCGAAGCCTTCTCTTGTACCTCTGTTCGCTGCGTACTCCGGGCAAAGACTCCTTGCCTTGACGGCGCACACGGCATTTGAGGTGCTGTGGCTTGCAGGGGTGTTTAGGGGATTGAGCCTTCTGGCATCACGGCGGTGCGCCAAGAAGCTTCTTGAGAGATTCGAATTGGGCCATATTGCAGAGAAGGTCATGCTGCACTTAAGCGAGGGGCAGAGGCGTCTCGTAGCGTTGCTGGCCACTTTCATGGGCCAGCGAGGAGTCCTGATACTGGACGAGCCCACAAACGATCTGGACCCGGCCAAGCGGAGGGCGTTTTGGGACTATCTTTGGGAACTCAACCATGACCGCGGTTCGACGGTTGTTCTAGTCACCCACAACGTGAACGAAGCCGAACAGCTTGTCGGGCGTGTAGCCATCATTGACCGCGGCAAGCTGAAGGCCATAGGCACGCCAGGGCAACTGAAGAGACAGGTAGCTGACACAGTCAGGATTGAGCTTATCCCTAAACGGCAGTCTGACGGGGAAATCGCTAGGATCAAGGGTGCGCGGAGAACGAAGGATGGTCGATGGGTCATTGTGGTACACAGGGATGAAGTGCATGCGGTTCTGCAGTCAACCCTGCCGCTGATTGAGAACAACCATTTGGATGACTTCCGTATTCTGACGCTCACCCTCGAAGATGTATATGTGGCGATTACGGGCAAGGAATGGGAGGACAAACGTGAAGCAAGCGAGAGCGCGGTGGCGAGGGGCCCCGTCAGTGGGTGAGACAACCCAGCAGAGACTTGAACAGAGGCGGATCGGTCAGTTCTTCTGGCTCTTGGTAAGCGAGATGCTAGTACTGAGAGTACATTGGCTCTGGTACCTGGTTCAGATGTCCATCAATCCACTAGTATTCATGGTTTTCCTCGGTTTCTTCTGGGCAACCGATACTCGCTCCATTGTATACGTAGCCACAGGAACGGCGGCACTTGCGCTGATGACATCCTCGATGTTATCCCTGGGACAAGAGATCGGGTACCTCAAGGAAACCCAAGCCTATGAGCACTATGCTGTGCTGCCCATCTCCAAGCTGGCCTTCATTCTGGCTCTGGCCACTAAAGGCATGTTACTGGCCCTACCTTCAGCGTTTATCACCCTTCTGGTTGCCTCTCAAGTGTTCTCTCTCCATCTCTCTTTTTCGCCCGCCACCCTGCTAGTCATGGTCTTGGCTGGCTACTCCCTGGCCGGATTAGGCGCAGTCATCGGATTCTACAGCCCGAACGCCCGGGTGGCCAGCCTTGTGACCCAACTGATTCTGCCGCCGATGGTCTACTTCGCTCCTGTTTTCGTTCCCGCAGAGAAGCTCCCGCGCATAGTGGCCTCCATATCCGTCGTGATGCCGACGACCTACGTGGCTAGTGCGCTCCGGGCGGTACTCCGCAGGAGCCTGGACCCACACGCTCTCTTCGACATCGTGGTTTTGCTCACGATTACGGTTGTATCCCTGCTGGTCGCATCGGCTAAGGTCGACTGGCGAGCGAATGACGCGGGGCGGGTCAAGTAGGAGGTGCCTACGGTCGTTAGAGAGCCAAAGCCGGTGAAGGCGTGCCATCTCGACCTCATCCTTAACGACCAGGGAGGCTACCTATACGACCCTGGAAACCTGAGCGTGAAGATGCTAAACGCAACGGCTGCCTCGCTCGTTTGCCTCGCCGACGGCACAAGGACCGTTCATCAGCTGGCCAAAGCCCTCGCTGCTAAGTTCTCCGACGTGCCGTTCGACATAATAGAAAAGGACGTCAAGAACTTCACCGCTTACTTGCTGGAGCAGGGCTGCTTACGCAATGCCCCTGAACCTGCCCTGGAGTACCTGATCCTATATGTAACAACCGCCTGCAACATGCGGTGCCAACACTGTTGGGTGTCCGGGGGACACTCATCTACAGGCGAAGTCACAGGGGAGGAGCTTCTTCAGGTTCTCAATGAGGCTAGGATGGCAGGACTTGATCGAATCAACATTACCGGTGGCGAACCCCTGCTTAGAGGCGATCTGGTTCTGGAGGTTCTAGACAAGGCGCAGGAGTTGTGTCTCCGTACTACGTTGGAGACCAATGGGACACTCCTGAATGAAGACTACGTGCATGAGCTTGGTCACAGGCGCGTAGGGACCGTCTCGGTCAGCCTCGACTTCCCGGATCACCAGCGGTTTGACCGCTTCAGGGGAATGAATGGGGGGTTTGCCCGCGTAGTCCATGCCTTTGGGCTCTTGGTCAGTCACGGCATACCGGCTGTTGGTCTGATGACCGTTACGAAGGAAAACCTCCCGGTAATCGAGGATGTTGCCGAACTAGTCCTTGGCAGGCTAGGGGTAAACAAGCTGAAGATTCAACCGTGTAACGCAATTGGTCGAGCGAGAGAAATGCACAACGAGTTGCTTGGGCCGGACCAGATACTGGAGCTGATCGGGGTCATGAGGAAACTTGCGGCGACGTACTCCGGCCGGATCGAGTCCTTGATCGGACGCGCATTCTCTGGAACTGGCAAAGATGGAATAGAAGCAGGAGCATGTCGCTTCCGCAACATGCTCAGTATCTGCCCCAACGGCGATATCTCGATCTGCGGTCTGGCCTTGACCAGACCCGAGGTGGTGTTAGGCAACATACGTACTCACAACCTGTTGGAGGTCTGGCAGTCAGCTGAGCTCTTGAAGTGCTTGCGCACGCTGAGCCCGGACACCGTCATGGGTGTGTGCTCCATCTGCAGGTTTAGGGCGTCCTGCGCCAACGTTTGTCCGGCCAATGCTTTCGAAGCCTACGAGACCTTTCTTGGACCGTCCCCCTTGTGTCAGCAGCTCTACGAGGCTTGTTTCCTCACAAGCATTTGACCCCGGGGCCGATTCGCCCATGCAAAGGAGGTGAAGCAGATGGTATACGAATCCCCCGCCATGGTGCTGGCTCCGAGAGTGATCCCGCGCTGCGCTAACGGCAGCTAACTAACGTCGGCGCAACAGGTGAAAGCCCCGGCAGACCTGCCAGGGCCTTCACGCATATGGTCTGTAAAGCCAGGCTGGGCTGATGCCCGGTGCCTGCCACAACTAGACAGCCCGGCTATTACGCCCGCGGCTGGGTGAACATCGCTCGGACCGCGGTCCCCAGACAGCAGTTGAGCTTCTCGCGCCAGGCGGCGGGTAGCGCCCGCAAGAGCAGCCCGGACCCCCACACGCCGAACAGGAGCACGACCGCCCACAGGTAGCGCCACACGGTGAGGAAGACGGCGTAGGCACCGTGGGTGTGCTGCCCAGGCAGCAGGCTCATTGACAGGCTCGCAATCGAGTCGACTAGGCCGCCGCCCAGGGCGGCCGTGACTATGGCCACCGTGGCCACGACCTGGAATACGCGCCCGAGGCCGGCGATGTCGGCACCCTCCCTGGTCCGGAGGTAGGCCAGAAGCCAGATGGCCAGAAACGGCAGCAGGTAGGTGTAGGCGCCCCCGCCGGAGAACACGCCGAACGCCGCGAGGCCCGTCAGGTAGACGGCCAGGGCGAGCCGCTCGACGCGCCGCCCCTCCTTCAGCACCCACCACAGCATGCCGCCCACCACGGCCAGCGCGAGCCCCAGGCGGCTCGCGTACTCGGCGAGGTACGGCACGGCGCCGGACAGGATAGCGCCCGCCAGGCCCGTCTTGTCGAACCCGCCCGTCATCCGCGTCAGCATGTTGAGCGGCGCCATGATCGTCGGGGTGTATACCCAGACCACGAATCCCGCGCCGGCCAAGACGCCGACCATCAGGGCCGGGACGGCGACCATCGCCCGCTCCAGCCAGTGCATGATGATGTGGGCGGTCAGGGCGATGAGCACCGCCACCAACAGCAGGATCGCCTGCGCGCCCATGGCGCGGGTGTTCCGCAGCCAGAACGGGAAGAGGATGATGAAGGATACGACATACATGAGGCCAAAGAATATCGCGCCGTTCTTGAGGCAGAAGGCGACCCGGTCCTTTGAGCTGGGATGCACGCGAACACCTCCAGGCTCTAGTTTCCGCGACCAACTCCGGGGGACAGATTCGCCCCGGTCGTAGCAGATTCCTCCAGGTCCAGCGCCGCCCTGGGCGGACGGCGGGCGGCGGGCACGGTGCCCGGTGCAGGAACGACGAGGCCCCGCGGCGAAGCACCGAATCACGAAGCGGCTTGAGGTCGCCTGAGGCTGCTTGCGGAAGGGGGGTGCAACATGAAGGGGCAGAAGAAGGAGAAGAAGGAGAAGAAGAAAAAGAAGCAAAAGAAGTAGTGGCATTGGCTCCTGATCGCGATCGGGGGTGTGGCCGGCCTCGCCGCCGTCGTTCTCCTGGTCGCCGTCGGCCTGTTCCTGGCCAGTGCGGCGCGGGGCGGCGTGCCGGCGGGACGCGTGTCCTTCGTTGTACTTCTCGAACGACGGCCCCCAGCAGGTCCTCACCTGGTACGATACGGCCATGGCCGGAGACGCGCCACTGCGTCTTCGTCACGCGGGTTGGGGGGAAGACGGCGATCATCCTCGCCCGGAGCGACTAGCGTGAGAGGATGGGGGGTGCCGGCCGATGGCGCCGTTTACACTCTTCATCACATCACTGGTCGTCGGCTTCTCCGGGGCCCTGATGCCCGGCCCGCTTCTCACGGCGGTCATCGCTGAGAGCTGTCGCAGCGGGGCGCGCGGCGGCGTATACGCCGTGCTCGGCCACGGCGCCCTTGAGGCGGCGCTGGTCTTCGCCTTGGTGCTGGGGCTCGGCCGCTACCTGGTGCTTGACCCGGTCCTGGGTGCGCTGGGGCTTTTGGGCGGCGCGGCGCTGGTGTGGCTCGGGTACACGATGGCGCGCGGCGCGGCGCGGGTCGCCGCCGAGCTGGCGGCGCCGGCCGGCAGCGGTGGCCGCGGCGTGGGCGCCGGCAGCAGCGGCGCCAGCAGTAGCGCGGGCGGGAGCGTGCCGGCCCGGCGCCACGGCCCGGGGCCGCTGCTGACCGGCGTCGTGACCAGCCTGTCCAACCCGTACTGGAGCCTGTGGTGGGCGACGGTGGGCGCCGGCTACCTGGCTTATGCCATGTCGTCCGGCGCCCTCGGCGTGGGCAGCTTCTTCTTCGGCCACTTCAGCTCAGACTTCATCTGGTACAGCGCCATTTCACTGGCCGTCGCCGGCGGGCGCCGCTTCCTGCGCCCCGGCTTCTACCACGGCCTGCTCTTCGCCTGCGGCATTGCCCTGGTCGGGCTCGGCGGGTACTTCCTCTGGAGTGGCGTGGCGCGGCTGGTGTAGGCGCGCTGAGGCTGGCCCTGGGCGCGTTGAACTCGAGCCGGGGTGCGAAACGGGCCGCTACCGTGCCTGGGGGCGCCGCGCGCCCCCCACATGCTCGAACAGCGCCGCCGCGGCCGTTTCCGGCCCCTTCGTGGCGAAGCCCGGCAGGGCCAGCCGCGTGCGCAGCTGCCCGACCGTGACGCCGCTTGAGAACATGGCCTCGAAGTAGCGGCGCGCCAGCTTCTCGTGCACGTCACGGTACTGCGGCGGCCCGAACGGGTTGGCGAAGTACGTGCGCACCAGCCCGCGCTCGTCGGTCGTGCCGCGGGCCAGCCGGGCCCCGTCGCGGAACACCTCCAGCGCGTGCCCCACGTCGCTGAAGACCTCCAGGAACGGGCGCGCCTCGTCCACCGGCTCGTAGTTGTTGGCGTACAAGAACATGTCGACGGGGTAGCCGGCCACGACGTGGCGGTACTGCGTCACGGGGATGACGACGCGGGCGTTGGCGCGGTGCGGGTTCATGAATATGGCGCGGTCCATCTGGCCGAACGCGTAGCCCGGCTGCAGGTCGTCCAGGCGCACGAACGCCCCCGTCTCGGTGCCGTACGCGACGACGTGCCCGCTGCCGTCCAGGGCCAGCGCGCCCATGTCGTCGAAGACCGTGACCAGCTCGCGGATGTGCTCGTCGGCCAGGACCCGGAAGGCCTCCAGGGACTCGGACTTGCCGGCGCCGCTGTCGCCGACGATGACGACGTTGGCGCCGTTGCCATTCTTGAGGGCGATGCGGGTCATGGCGCCATGGACGGGCAGGCGGCCGCGCCGCATCATGACCACATTGTGCAGGGTGAGGGCCATCTTCTTGAAGTAGCCGAAGTAGTCGACGTCCGCGCAGTGGGCGACGGCGCCCACGACCAGCCCACATGCCGTGTCTTCAAAGAACGCCGCCGGGGCGGCGTCAGAGATGCCCGCGCTGGCCCGCCCACCGGGGACGTCGCCGGCGGCGCCGGCCGGCACGCCGAAGACGAGGATGCCGTCGGGGCGCTGCGCGATCTCGGCGTCGCCGGCGACCTGGAACAGGTTGATCAGGCTCGACCCCAGCGATATGTAGTCGCAATGGAAGAACACCAGTATCGTCAGCGGCCCGATGCGCGCCGGGTAGCACAGCCACTCGGCGGGGTTCAGGCGCAGTCCGGCGATGGGGTTCTCGTCCAGGGCGAAGAAGCCGCCCTCGCGCACGTTGCGGCGCGGGTAGAGGATGGCCGGAGGCTCGAGCACGCCCAGGCGGATGAACGGCACCTCGCGCAGGCCGTCGTACGCCGGCCCCGGGCAGGCCCAGGGCACGCGCTGCACGTAGAGGCCGGCGTTGACGCCGGCGGGCACCTGGCGGTAGACGGCCGGCCGCTCCCCGGTGAGGTTGGCGCAGATGGCGCGGTAGGTCTCGAGCACCAGGGCCTTGAGCGCCTCGGTGTTCCGGAGCAGGGTGCGGTGCTCGTCCGCGGCGGGGCGCGCGTGGGGGGGCCCAAAGCACAGCAGGTAGCGCTCGCGGCTGCGCCAGTAGTCGTAGAAGGCCTCGACGAAGTCGTGGAACAGGTGCGGGCAGCGCAGCACCGGCGCCAGGCGGGGCTCAGCGTCAATGACTTTGGCGCACGGGGATTCAGCCAGCGCCCGCAGGGCTAGGACGACAAGCTCGGCGCGGCGCCGGTCAGCGTCGTCGCCGCCACCGTTTGGCGCCCGCCCGGCCCACGTCTCGGCAGCGGCGAACGGGTCCAGGAGCGGCGAACCGACGCGCCTGAGGCGCCTGACGAAGCGGACCGCCAGAAGCTCGACCAGGGGATGTCGCAGAAGCTCGTGCGCTGCGGTGCAGGTGGCGTCCTCAGTGATGATCACCTGCTGGCCGCGGAGCGCGACATCGATCACAGACATGGCCCGCCCCCCCCTGGTGGTGCTGCGCGTGCCGGCGTTGGGCGCGCCCGCGGCGACGGCGCGGCGGTGCGCGAGGTCAAAGCGGTGCGCGAAGTGAAAGCGATTTTCACCGGCTTCTACCGCCCAAATGTATCAGGCACCGGCCCCCCTGTCAAGATATATTTTCGTAGGGCAGCGCGCGCGCCGAAGGCTGTAGGACTTTCCCCGGACGCGTAGAAGAAGTAGGGAAAGCAAGGGGCGATGTGGGATGGGCGGTGCGGGCAGGGGCGCCGGCGCGGGCGCGGGCCAGGCGGCCATGCCGCTGCTCGAGGCGGCCCTGGAGTACGCCGCTTCGCGGCCGGTCCGCCTCCACGTGCCGGGCCACAAGGGCGGGCCGGGCCTGCCGCCGGCGATGCGCCGCGCCCTGGGCGCGCGCGCGGCGGCGCTCGACGCAACCGAGGTCGCGGGTCTGGACGACCTGCACCTGCCGTCGGGCCCCATCGCCAGGGCGCAGGAGCTGGCGGCGGCGGCGTTCGGCGCTGACCGCACCTTCTTCCTGGTCAACGGCAGCACGTGCGGCGTTCTGGCCATGATCGGCGCCACCTGCGGCCCCGGGGACGATATCGTGATGCCGCGCCACGCCCACCCGTCGGCGGTCGCCGGCTGCATCCTGGCCGGCGCGCGGCCGGTGTGGGTGCCGGTCGCCGCCGACGGCGCCACGGGCGTCCCGCTGGGACCGGCGCCGGAGGCCGTCAGGGCGGCCCTGGCTGGCTGCCGGCGGCCCGCGGCGGTGCTGGTCGTGCACCCGAACTACTACGGCGTGGCGGCCGACGTGGCGGCCGTCGTCGCCGCGGCGCGGGGGTTCGGCGCCGCGGTGCTGGCGGACGAGGCACACGGGGCGCACTTCGCCTTCCACCCGGCCCTGCCGCCGGCCGCGCTGGCCGCGGGGGCGGACGCGTCAGTGCAGGGCCTGCACAAGACGGGCGGCGCGCTGACGGGGGCGGCGATGCTGCACCTGCGGGGGGAGCGGGTCGATGCCCGGCGCCTGGCGGCGTTCTTGAAGCTGGTGGAGACGGCGAGCCCCTCGTACCTCCTTCTGTGCTCGCTGGATGCGGCCCGGGCGCACCTTCACGCCGCCGGGCCCGCCGCCATCGAGCGGTGCCTGGTGCTGGCGGGGCGGGCGCGCCGCGACATCGAAGGGACGGGAAGGTTCTCTTGCCCGGGCCGGGAGCTCGCGGCCATGCCGGGCGCCGCCGGCCATGACCCCACGCGGCTGGTGGTGCACGCGCGGGGGGTGCCGGGCGCCGCGCCCGGCTTGGCGGCACGCCTGCGCTCGCGCCTGGGCGTGGAGGTAGAGATGGCCGCCGGGTCGAACATCGTCGCTGTGCTAACGTGGGGCGACCGCCCCGCCGGCCTCAGGCGGCTGGTGCGGGGCCTCCGCGTGGCGGGGGCGGGCGGCTGGGTGACATCCAACGAATCGCACGCCGCCGCGGAGCGGGCGGCGCTGGACCTGATGTCCAGCGTCCCCGAACAGGTGCTGCCGCCACGCGACGCCGTTTACGCGCCGTGGCGCGAGGTGGCGCTGGAGAAGGCGGTGGGGGCGACGAGCGCCGAGCTGGCGGCGGTGCACCCGCCGGGGTTTCTAGTGCTGATCCCCGGTGAGCGCATCGGCGAGCGGCTGGTGGCCGCCCTGGCGGCCATGCGCCGCGGCGGGGCGCGCTTCCAGGGCGCCGCCGACCCGCTCCTGGCAACGGTCCGGGTCGTGGCCTCGTAAGTGGGTCGCGGCGGGAGGTAATGCATCATGGGTTCGGGATCCTCCTTTGTGACGATTGAGGGCATCGACGGGTCAGGCAAGTCCATGCAGCAACGCCTGCTCGTCGAGTACCTCCGCACCTGCGGCCACCGCACCGTCTCTACCTATGAGCCGGGCGGGACCCCGCTGGGCGTCAAGCTCCGCCAGGTGCTGCTGGACCCGCACGGGACGGCGCTGTCGCCGGCCGCCGAGGCGCTGCTCTTTGCGGCGGCGCGGGCGCAGCACGTGCACGAGCTCATCGCGCGCGCCGTCGCCGACGGCCAGGTGGTGGTGTGCGAGCGCTTCGTCGATTCGAGCCTGGCCTACCAGGGATACGGCGAGGGCCTCGACCTTGACTGGCTCCGCCGCGTCAACGCGGGCGCCACCGGCGGGCTCAAGCCGGGCCTGACCATCCTGCTCGACGTCGACCCCCTGGAGTCGTTCCGGCCCGAGATATGCGGCGCGACGGCGGGGGAGCCGCTGGCGGCCCGCGAGGCGGCCGTCGCCGCCCCGTCTGGCGGCGCCGGCGCCGACCGCATCGAATCGCGGGGGCTTGAGTTCTTCCGGCGCGTCCGCCGTGGCTACCTGGAGCTGGCGCGCCGAGAGCCCGACCGGTTCCGCATCATTGCCGCCCGCGGCGACCCGCTGGACATCCACGAGCGGGTACGCCGCGCCGTGGTTGAATGCCTGCCCGCGATGCCGGTGGAGGCGGCGGCGCCGGGGGCGGGGGGAAGGGTGAGACGGTGAGGCTGATAATTGCTGTGGTGCAAGACAAGGACGCCGGGCGGCTCCTGCAGAGCGTGGTCGGCCTGGGCCTGAAGGCGACCAAGCTGGCCAGCACCGGTGGCTTCCTGCGCGAAGGGAACACGACCCTGCTCGTCGGCGTGGATGACGACCGGGTTGACGCCGTCCTGGGCGTGATCGCCGACACGTGCAAGGCGCGCAAGCAGCTGGTTTCGCCGATGGCCCCCATCGGCGGGCCGGTTGACTCCTACGTGCCGTACCCGGTCGAGGTCCTCGTCGGCGGGGCGACCGTGTTCGTGCTCGACGTGGCGAGGTACGATAAGCTGTGAGCGCGGCGGGGGAGGGCGCGGCGGGCAAGCCGGGGGCGCATCCCGGCGCGGCCGCGCGGCTGCGGCGCGCCGCCGCCGGCGGCCGCCTGTCCCACGCCTACCTGCTGGTCGGCCCGGCGGGCGCGGCGCAGGCGCTGGCGCTCGACCTGGCGATGGCGGCGCTGTGCGACCGGGGGGGCGGTGACCCCGGCTGTGACTGCCCCAGCTGCCAGGCCGTCCGCGGCGGGTGGCATCCCGACCTGCGGCTGGTCGACCTTTCGGGGACCGTGATCCGCATCGCGCAGGTGCGCGAGGCGACCCGCGCCGCCAGCCTGTCGCCGGTGCGCGGGCGCCGGCGCGCCTTCATCATCTTCCCGGCGGATCGCCTCACCGCCCCGGCGGCCAACGCCATGCTGAAGATGCTCGAGGACCCGCCGCCCCCGGCGCTGTTCGTGCTGGTCACGGAGAAGCGCTTCTCGCTGCCGCCGACGGTGATGTCGCGCTGCCAGATGGTGCGGGTCGACGACGCGGCGGCGGGCGAGGATGCTTTGGCCGCTGAGTGGGACGAGGTGGCGCGGCGGGCGCTGGAGCAGGCGGCGGCGGCGGGCGGAGGCTTCCTGGAGGCCGCGGCCGCGGTCATGGCCCGCGCCGCGGACGGCGACGTGGTCCCGTTCCTGGATGCCCTGCAACGCGAGCTGCACCGCCGGCTGGCCAGCCAGGCGTCCCTGGGCGCCGGCGACGCCGCCGGCGTCGCCACGGGCAGGCTGGCCGCGGCTGTCGCGGCCGTCGAGGGCGTCCGCTCCGCGCTGACATATCACGCCAATGCCCGGCTGGGCGTCGAGGCCCTCCTCATCGTCGCGGCGCGGGCCCTCTCCGCCGCGCCGGCGGCCGGCCGCGGCCGGGGGGCACAAGGGGCATAATAGAGGCCGGCGATCCAGTCCGGGCCGGGGGGTGCGGCCGTTGCGCAACGTGGTCGGCGTCCGGTTCCGCAAGGCGGGCAAGGTGTACTACTTCGACCCTGGCGAATGGGCGCTGGGCGCGGGCGACGCGGTCATCGTCGAGACTGCGCGCGGCCTGGAGCTCGGGCACGTGTCCACGGCGCCGCGCGAGGTCGAGGACGCCCAGATCGTGCAGCCGCTCAAGCAGGTGGTCCGCAAGGCCACCTCGCGCGACGAGGCGCAGGTCCTGGAGAACAAGCGCAAGGAGCGCGAATCGCTGGCCGTCTGCGAGAAGAAGATCGCCGAGCACGGCCTTGACATGCAGGTCGTCGACGTCGAGCACACGTTCGACGGCAGCAAGATCGTCTTCTACTTCACCGCCGAGGGGCGCGTGGACTTCCGCGAGCTGGTGCGCGACCTGGCGTCGACCCTGCGCACGCGCATTGAGCTGCGCCAGATCGGCGTCCGCGACGAGGCCAAGCTCCTGGGCGGGCTCGGCCCGTGCGGCCGCATCCTGTGCTGCTGCACCTTCCTGAACGAGTTCGAACCGGTGTCCATCCGCATGGCCAAGCAGCAGAACCTGTCATTGAACCCGTCCAAGATATCCGGGCTGTGCGGGCGCCTCATGTGCTGCCTGCGCTTTGAGTGCGATTCATACGGCGGCGTGCCCAAGCCGGCCCTGCCCGCGGTCGGGACGCATGTTTCAACCCCCGACGGCCCGGGTGAGGTCGTGGAGCACGCCGGCAAGGCGCTCCGGGTCTCGGTCGGCGGCCAGGTGCGGGAGTTTGCGGCCGACGAGGTCGAGGTGACCGACGACGCGGGGTCGGGACGCGCCCCGGCGGCGGGCCCCGCCGGGGGGGATGGGGCCGATGGTGAAGGAGGCGCGGGAGCCGCGGGAGCCACGGGGGCCGCGGGGGCCGCGGGAACCGGGAACCCTGTACCTGGTCGGGACCCCGGTCGGTAACCTCGAAGACATTACGCTGCGCGCGCTGCGCGTCCTCAAAGAGGTGGACCTCATCGCCGCCGAGGACACGCGCCGCACGAGGAAGCTGGCCGCGCACTACGGCATCACCGCGCGCGCCGCAAGCCTGCACCGCCACAACGAGGCGCGGCGGGCGGAGGGGGTCATCGCCGCCCTGGAGGCGGGCCAGAGCGTCGCCCTCGTGTCCGACGCCGGCATGCCCGGCGTTTCCGACCCCGGCGCAGCCCTGGTGCGCCTCGCCGCCGCCCGCGGCATCCCGATCACCGTCGTGCCCGGGCCGTCCGCCGTCGTGGCGGCGCTGTCGCTCTCAGGGTTCGCGGCGCCGGCCTACGTCTTCGCCGGCTTCCTGCCCCGCCGCTCAACGCATCGCCGGCGCTTCCTGGAGTCATTGGCCACCGAATGGCGCCCCGTGGTGTTCTTCGAGGCGCCGCACCGCATCGCCGCGGTTCTTCTCGACATCGAGAGCACCCTGCCCGACCGCCCGCTGGTCGTCGGCCGCGAGCTCACCAAGAGGTTCGAGCAGGTCCTGCGCGGCACCGCCGCCGGGGTGCGCGCCCAGCTCGGCCCCGAAAACACCCGCGGGGAATTCACCGTCGTCATCGGGCCGCCCGCCCGCAAAGAAAACGCGCCCACCCCATGGGGCCCAGGCCCTTAAGTGAGCGCGAGGTCTGCAAACCGACGGCCGCTCCCGAGAGGCGCGAACCCCCACCCGAGCCTCCCGGCAGCGGCCGCTCAACCTGCCGAACGCCTGCCCGCGATCCCCCCTGGAACGGGGACGCTCGCTAGACCGCCTTGCTGGCCATCGCGGCCATGCAGCCCTTGCAGACGTTCTTCCCCTTGAAGTTCTCGACCTCGTACGCGTTGCCGCAGAACACGCACGCAGGCTCGTACTTCCTGAGAATGATCTTGTCCCCGTCGACGTAGATCTCGAGGGAGTCCTTCTCCTCGATGTCCAACGTCCGCCTCAGCTCGATGGGGATTACGACCCTGCCCAGTTCGTCGACCTTGCGTACGATTCCCGTGGACTTCATCATGATGCGCCCGCCCCCTTTCTACATGGTTCGACATTCCTCAATAAACAATACCAGATATGACAGAAAAAGTCAACAGCCCTCTAGGGTGATTCTGGCACGATGATGGGCGGTCCTGGAAACATAGCTCTCGCCGGCACGGGGAGACGACTGTTTTCTTAAAGTTTCTCTTTTTTTCGTCAGGTCGAGCAGTTTTCCCTCTGGTAAGTTGTGGCAAAATACCAGCCCATAATCGCCAGCCGATTTACTGGTTAAGCGGCCCATAAGGCGCAAGAATGGCTAGGGTATTTGTGGCATAACAGGGATTGAATAGCACCGCCGCTAGACTAATTCCATGGTATCACCATGAGACAGAACGTCGAATCGTGTCGAATGATTCTCGACCGCGCCCACGATCCCCTCTTGGAGGCAGGGCGGGGCGAGATGGTAGCGGGCGGTGGGGGGCTGCTGATTGCCGGATCATAGCTCTTGGGGCCGGATGCCCCGCCCCGCTACTATAGTGCCGCTAATGTGGGTATTCAGCTGTGGATAAGCAGCATTGACGGCGCGCCATAATTAGTCGTTATTGACACTTCTTGTCTCGAATGCCACCGTTTCAATTAGAGAGGCTGAGAATGCCAAGACAGCCCGATTCACCGGAAAGGAGGTGAAACAAAGTGTCGATGTTCTCAAGACTGCGCGTAGTCATCCGCGACAAGGTCCATGCGTGCAAGCCCTATTCCTCGTCGAAGCACAGCTTCTGGGTCCTGGTGTTCAACCCCGACTTCACGTTCTTCAAAGCCTTCCTGTGCGCCCCGCCGGCCGGGCCGGGTGGCGGCCTGATCTACGGCGAAACTGAAGTGCCACAGGGCACGTACCTGGTGACGGCCATCGCCACGTGCCACAACGTATGGACAAACTGGGCCTGGGTTCAGGTCTGCTGCGACTCGGTGGCTTGCGTCAACCTGCTTCCCCGGCCCAAGGGTCTTTGCATTCACGACGCCGTCGTTGGACTGAAGCAGTGGCTCGCCGAGGAGGCGAACATGAACCCCGAGGCGCGCAAGGCGGCCGACGCAGCGGTCAAAGCGCTGGCGGGCGTCCAGAAGTACCTCCCCGACCCGAAGCCGTTCGACCTCAAGGATGCCATACCCGCGCTCACCGAGGCCAAGCTGCCGCCCGAACTGCTCAAGATCCTCCGAGAGGACGCGTAGGCTGGGCCGTGGGGGCCCACAAGTCGTTTCCGTGGATGGCGGGGGGCACGGTGGTGCCCCTCGCCGTGGATCAGGCGCCCGACCTGCAGAAGCTCCTGGAAGGCGGCGCGTAGGGCGTCGCCCTTGACAATGGCGCGCGGGCAGGGTATATTTGTGAGCAAGGGCCGCCGCTCGTGTGTGGACCGGGCGGCGGCGCAAAAACCGCAAGGCGACGGGTGCGATGACGGGGAAGAGTAGCCCGATCGGCCGCCCCGGCGGGGGCAGCGAGCTGGGTCAGGTGCAAGCCAGCGCGGTCCGGCGGGTGAACATGGCCCCCGAGCGTCTGGTTGAAGGCGCGGCGGCACGAGCCGTGTGCCGCGCGCTGTGTAGGCCGGATGGCTGGCCCCCACTAGCGGGCCGGGGTATCGGGCGGCGCCGCGCTTCTGCGGGCGCGGCCCCGTACCGCTGAGGCCGGCGCCGCGAGGCGGCGGCGAAGTGGGGTGGTAACGCGAGGAACGCCCTCGCCCCCGAACGGGGCGGGGGCGTTTGTCTTGACGCGCAGCGCCGAACGGCCAGGACGCGGCCGGGGGGCGGGCGCACCGCGGCGGTCCGACGGCCGGGGCTACGCGCACGGGCGCAGGGGAGGGCGAGCGATGACCGACCGAGACAAGACGTTCTTCATCACGACACCGATCTACTACCCCAGTGCTGACCTGCACATCGGCCACGCCTACACCACGGTGGCCGCCGACGCCATTGCGCGCTTCCAGCGGCTGCAAGGGCGCCGCGTGTTCTTCCTCACCGGCACCGACGAGCACGGCCAGAAGATCGAGCGCACGGCCAGGAAGGCGGGCAAGGACCCGCAGGCGTTCGTGGACGAGGTCGTGGCGGGGATAAGGCGGCTGTGGGAGCGCCTGGACATCTCCAACGACGACTTCATCCGCACCACCGAGCCGCGGCACGAGCGCGCGGTGCAGGCGCTCTTCCAGAGGCTCTACGACAGCGGCGACATATACAAGGCGGACTACGAAGGCTGGTACTGCACGCCGTGCGAGAGCTTCTGGCTGGAGCGCCAGCTCGTCACGGGCAACTGCCCCGACTGCGGCCGCCCGGTGGAGCGCGTGCGCGAGGAAAGCTACTTCTTCCGCCTGTCGCGCTACGCCGACCGCCTGCTCGAGCACATCGACGCCCATCCCGACTTCATCCAGCCGCCGTCGCGGCGCAACGAGATGGTCAGCTTCATCAAGAGCGGGCTCGACGACCTGTCCGTCTCGCGGACGACGTTCGCCTGGGGCGTGCCGGTGCCCTTCGACAAGCGCCACATCGTGTACGTGTGGTTTGACGCCCTGATCAACTACATCACCGCCGCCGGCTACCCCGACGGCGCCGGCTTGTCCGCGCTGTGGCCGGCCGACGTGCACCTGGTGGGCAAGGAGATCGTGCGCTTCCACAGCGTGATCTGGCCGATCATGCTGTTCGCCGCCGGGCTGGAGATACCCCGCCAGGTGTTCGGCCACGGCTGGCTGGTGCTCGGCGGGGCCAAGATATCAAAGTCGCGCGGCAACATCATCGACCCGCACGTGCTCATGGACCGCTACGGCGTCGATGCCGTGCGCTACTTCCTCCTGCGCGAGATACCGTTCGGGGCCGACGGCCACTACACCGAGGATGCCCTGGTGGCGCGGCTCAACGCTGACCTGGCCAATGACCTCGGCAACCTCGTGTACCGCACCCTGAACATGGTCGAGAGGTTCTGCGGCGGGCGCGTCCCGGCCCCCGGCGACGCGGCTGGCTGCGACGGCGGCCTGCCCGACCTGGCGGCGCGCGCCGTGCGCGAGGCGGGGGCGGCGATGGGGCGCCTAGAGCTGTCGGCGGCCATTGAGTCATTATGGCGCCTTGTCGCGCGCAGCAACAAGTTCATCGACGAGATGGCGCCGTGGGCGCTGGCCAAGGCCGGCGACCGCGCGCGGCTGGGTAGCGTGCTCTACAACCTGTGCGAGTGTCTGCGCGCGCTGGCCATCGCGCTGAGCCCGATCATGCCGCGGACGGCCCAGAAGATGTGGGAGCAGGTGGGGCTTGACGGGCGCGTCGAGGAGCGGCGCTGGGACGACGCGGCGCAGTGGGGGCTCCTGCCGGTCGGCGCGGCGACGAGGCGCGGCGCGCCGCTGTTCCCGCGCGTGGACCTGGAGGCGGAGGCTGAAGCGGCGGCGGAAGCGAGGGTGGCGGCCCCGGCGGGCGCGGCGGCCCCGGCGGCGCCCGACAAGACTACAGCAGTGGGGGGGGCGGATGCGGTGGACACGGTGAGCATCGAGGAGTTCGGCCGGCTGGAACTGCGGGTGGCCGAAGTCAAGGCGGCGGAGCGCGTGGCGGGCGCGGACCGCCTGCTGCGCCTGCAGCTGGACCTGGGGGGCGAGACGCGCCAGGTGGTGGCCGGGATCGCCGCCCACTATGACCCGGCGGCGCTCGTCGGGCGGCGCGTGGTGGTCGTCGCCAACCTGAAGCCGGCGGTCATCAGGGGGCAGGAATCGCGCGGCATGGTCCTGGCCGCCGTGGACGGCGACCGGGTCAGCCTCCTTGGCCCCGACCAGCCTGTCGCGCTGGGGTCCAAGGTGCGCTAGGCGCACGCCGGCCGGCCGGGCCCGGGCGGGGGCCGGCCGGGGGTGCGTTGGGGGGAGTGACGATGGCTTTGCCAAGTGACGGCGCGGAGAGCCTGAAACCAGCGACTGGACCGGGGGGCGAGCCGGCGTGGGAGGTCGTCGACAGCCACGCGCACCTCGACTCTGGCCGGTTTCAGCCCGACCTCGACCAGGTCCTGGAGCGGGCGCGGGCGGCCCGCGTGACGCGGATCATTACCATCGGCGCCGACATCGGCTCGTCGCGGCGCGCGGTCGCCCTGGCGGCGCCGGACCGGGGCATATTCGCCGCCGTGGGCATCCACCCCCACGATGCCCGGTCCTGCGATGAGCGTGCGCTCGACGAGCTGCGACGGCTCGCCCGGCGGCCGGGCGTGGTGGCCGTCGGCGAGATCGGGCTCGACTACTATCGCGACCTGTCGCCGCGCCCTGAGCAGCGCCAGGCGCTGCGCGAGCAGCTGCGGCTGGCCGTTGAGCTCAAGCTGCCGGTGGTGATCCACGACCGCCAGGCGCACCAGGACGTCATGGACATCCTGGACGGGGAGCTCGGCGCGCCGCCGCCGGTCACGGTCGTGATGCACTGCTTCTCGGGCGGGCCCGAGCTCGCCCGCACCTGCCTGGAGCGCGGCTACTACATCTCGCTCGCCGGGCCGGTGACCTACGCCGGCGCCGCGGCCCCGCGCGAGGTGGCGCGCATCGTGCCTGCCGGGCGCCTCCTGGTGGAGACTGACTGCCCGTACCTGACTCCCGAGCCGAACCGCAAGGGGCGCAACGAGCCGGCGCTGGTGGTCGAGGTGGCGCGGTGCATCGCCGGGGCGCGGGGCGTCGACCTGGCGGCGGTGGCCGCGTCGACTACGGCGGCGGCGCGCGCCGCGTTCAACCTGCCCTAACCGTTGAATCGCCCGTGCGCCGGGCGACGCACACTAGCCGGGCGGGGCCGACCTCGCCGTGGGGTGGCTTCATTAGAGGAGGCGGCGCGCCAGATGATGTCGGCCAAGATGACAGATGCAGGGCACGCGGCCGGGGCGGCTGAGGGCGCCCCCCCGACCGCGGCTCGCGCCCCGCTCGGGGCGCGGCGGGTGCGCGACCTCCTGAACGACCTGGGGGTGCACCCCAGCAAGCGGCTGGGGCAGCACTTCCTCTGCGACCCCCGCGCCGCCGCCGCCGTGCTCGAAGCGGCCCGCCTCGGCCCGCACGACGCGGTGCTCGAGGTCGGGCCCGGCCTCGGCGCGCTGACCTACGGCCTGGCCGCGGTCGCCGGCGCCGTGGTGGCCGTGGAGGTCGACGCGCGCCTCGCCGCCGCGCTCGACGCCGCCACCCGCGACCTGCCCAACGTGCGCGTCGTGCACGGGGACGCCCTGCGCGCTGACCTGGGCGGGCTGCTCGATGGGGCCCGGCCCCTGGCCGCCGGCCCGCGGAGGCTCGTGTCAAGCCTGCCCTACTGCATCGTCGGCCCGCTCATGGCGCGGCTCCTCGACCCGGACCTGGCCCTGGAGCGCCTGGTCGTGGTCGTGCAACGCGAGGTCGCCGACCGCATCGTGGCGCACCCAGGAACGAAGACCTACGGCCAGCTCAGCGTCCTGGCCCAGTACCATGCGCAGCCGCGAATCGTGGCGCGCCTGCCGGCGGCGGCGTTCTGGCCCCCACCCGAGGTGGCGTCGAGCATCGTCTGCCTCGACCGCCGCGCTGCGCCGCCGGTCGACGTCCCGGCCGGCCGGTTCATGACCGTCGTAGCGGCGGCCTTGAATCAGCGCCGCAAGATGCTGCTGAACGCGCTGGCGGCGTCATCGCGCCTCCGCGAGGCGTGCGGCTGCGACCGCGCGGGCGTCGCCGCCGCCCTCGCCGCCGCCGGCATCGACCCGCGCCGCAGGGGTGAGACCCTGTCCCTGGAGGAGTTCGGGCGCGTCGCGGCGGCGCTCTTCCAGCAGGGCGGCAGGTCTTGCGGCCCACAGAAACTGGCGCCCCCGTGCCGCCGGTAGTATAATGGACTTGGCATCCCCCGGTCGCGTTCGTGGAGGTGCTGGCCGTTGGTGTTCACAAGCCCGACGCGAGGCGCAATGACGTTCGACCACATGTTCGCTGACATCGTCGGCTTCATCACCGACGAGCCCAGCGAGCGCTACCGCCTCATTGTCGGCAGCGACTCGCACAGCCGCGAGGAGGTGTCTTTCGTCACGGCGGTCATCGTGCACCGCACGGGCAAGGGCGCCCGCTACTATTACCAGAAAAAGAGGCATCGCCAGATCAGCAGCCTGCGCCAGCGCATCTTCTACGAGACCTCGCTGAGCCTCGCCGTCGCCAGCCGCCTGGCCGAGAAGCTGGCGCAGAACGGCAACGCGCACCTTGACGTCGAGATCCACCTCGATGTCGGCCTGGAGGGCGAGACCAGGGACCTTATCCGCGAGGTCGTGGGCATGGTCACCGGCAGCGGCTTCGACGCCCGGATAAAGCCTGACTCCTACGGGGCGTCTAAGGTCGCCGACAAGCACACCAAGTAGCGGGGGAGACGTGGCCTTCGATCCGGGGGGTCGCCCCGGTTTTTTGTTGCGTTTGACCTATTTACTAAAAACTGGTACAATGGGGATAGGGGGAATGCGGCAGGACGAAGCGCCCTGGCCACAGGAGGTGGCAGCACGGTGGCACCGGTGGGTCTTGGCAAAGAGGCCCTCAAGCGCATCAAGGCCGACCTGGACGCGTGCGTCGGCAAGCGCGTGCACTTCCGCGTGCACCAGGGGCGGCGGCGCTTCATCGAGGGCGAGGGCGTCCTTGAGGGAACCCACCGGCACCTGTTCGTCATCCGCCTCGGCCACGCCGGCGCATTCACCTCGCGCGTATCTTACAGCTACGCCGACATTCTGACGCGGACGGTGGAGGTCGCCGTCGAGTCCAAGGAGTACCCCGCTCACGCGCCACCGATAGGCAACGCGCATATCCGCCGTCGCCGGCCGTGAACACTATGGCCGGCGATGTTCTGCGGTGCGGGGGGTGAGCGGGTGGGCGAGAAGGTGCGCGGGCGGCTGGTGATCATCGGCGGCCGCGAGGACATGGACGGCCCGTGCACCATCCTGCGCGAGGTCGCCCGCGCCGCCGGCGGTCGCGACGCCCGCATCCTTGTGGTCGGGGCGGCGGCGGCCGACCCCGTCACCCAGACCAGGTCATACTGCGACGCGTTCGCCCGCCTCGGCGCCGGGTCGGCTGAGCCCCTGGTCGTCACCGGCCGCGAGGATGCGGCCACGGCCGGGGCGCGCGATGCCGTGGAGCGGGCGACGGCGGTGTTCTTCACCGGCGGCGACCAGCTGCGCCTCACCAGCGTGCTGGGCGGCACCCCATTCTACCGCGCGCTGCAGCGCCGCTACAGCGAGGGCCTGCTGGTGGCGGGCACCAGCGCCGGCGCCGCCGTCATGAGCGACACGATGATCGTCGCCGGCCCCGACGACGACTCGCCCAAGAAGTGCACGACCAAGATGGCGCCCGGCCTGGGCCTGCTGGAGGAGGTGGTCATCGACCAGCACTTCGCCGAGCGCGGCCGGCTGGGGCGCCTCCTGAGCGCCATCGCCCAGAACCCCTACGTGCTGGGCGTGGGCATCGACGAGGACACCGCCGTCGTCGTCAGCCCGGACGCGCGCTTTTTCGTCATCGGGTCGCAGACAGTCACCGTCCTGGATGGCCGCGACATCACGCTCACCAACGCCTCCGAGCAGGCCCCCGACGACCCCCTGGCGCTGGCGGATGTGCGGCTGCACGTCCTGCCCACCGGCTACGGCTTCGACCTGCGCCAGCGGCGTCCGGTGCCACCCGCTCGCGCATAGGCGCCCAAAGCGGCGGGGAACCTACTGGTGCCCCGCCGGGGTCCCGAGTCCCCCGCCGCCCCACGGGGAGAGGAGGATAGGGGATGCGGGTCGTGGACATCCGGGCCTTTGACGGCCGCAATGTCTTCAGTCACCGCCCCGCAGTGGCCATTACGCTCGACCTCGGCCCCCTCGCCCGCTCCACCACCGCCCACCTCGACGGCTTCGCGCCCGCGCTTCTCGGCGCCCTGCCCTCCCTGGCCGCGCACCGCTGCGCCCTCGGTCGCCCGGGGGGCTTCGTCACGCGCCTCAACGAGGGTACCCTGCTCGGCCACGTCGTCGAGCACGTGGCGCTTGAGCTGCAGACTCTGGCCGGGTCGCCCGTCAGCTTCGGCAAGACAAGGCAGGCGGACGCCCCCGGCGCGTACCTGGTGGTCATCGAGTGCCCGTCGAGCGAGGTCGGGCTTTACGCCGGCCGCGCCGCGGTGGACCTGGTCGAGGCGCTGGCGGCGGGGCAGACCCGCTGGGACGTGGACGGCACGGTGAAGGAGCTCAGGCGGCTGGCGGCGGCGGCGGCGCTGGGGCCCAGCACGGCGGCCATCCGCGACGCCGCCCTGGCGCGCGGCATCCCCGTCACGCGGCTGTCGGGGGGCAGCCTGCTGATGCTCGGCATGGGCGTCCACCAGCGCCGCGTCCAGGCGACGCTCACCGACCGCACCTCCTGCGTCGCCGCCGACATCGCCGGCGACAAGGCCCTGGCCAAGCAGCTCCTGGCCGCGGCGGGCATCCCTGTTCCCGAGGGCTTCGTGGTCACCAGCGCCGAGGAGGCGGTGGCCGTGGCGCTGGCGCTGGGGGCGGCGGTGGCGATAAAGCCGTTCGACGGCAACCAGGGCAAGGGCGTGACCCTCAGCCTCAGCGAGCCGGGCGAGGTCCGGGCGGCCTTCGACCTCGCCCGCGCCTACAGCGTGAAGGTCATCGTCGAGCGCTTCGTGCCCGGCCGGCACTTCCGCGTGCTGGTGGTCGGCGACGAGGCGGTCGCCGCCGCCGAGCGCATCCCGGCGCGGGTTGTCGGCGACGGCCGGCGCAGCGTGCGCGAGCTCATCGAGGCGGCGAACGCCGACCCACGGCGCGGCCGCGGCCACGAGAAGCAGCTGACCCGCATCCACGTTGACGCCGTGGTCCACGTGGTGCTGGCCCGCCAGAACATGACCCTTGACTACGTCCCGCCGCCGGGCGTGGTCGTTTTCTTGCGCCAGAACGCCAATCTCAGCACGGGCGGCACCTCGGTCGACGCCACCGACGAGCTGCACCCGGCCAACGCCGCCCTCGCCGTGCGCGCGGCGCGGGTCGTGGGGCTTGACGTGGCGGGCATCGACATCGTGACGCCGTCCATCGCCGTCCCCGTCCGCCAGGCGGGCGGGGCGGTGGTCGAGGTCAACGCCGCGCCGGGGATCCGCATGCACCACTACCCGGAGAGCGGGCGCCCGAGCGACGCGGCGGGGGCGATCGTGCGCCACCTGTTCCCGGCCGGCGCGCCGGCGCGGGTGCCGGTGGTGGCGATCACCGGCACCAATGGCAAGACGACGACGGCGCGGCTGGTCGCCCACGTCCTCGCCCGCCACGGCCTGTGCGTCGGGCTGGCCACCACCGACGGGGTGTCCATCGGCGGCGAGGCGATCCTTGACGGCGACTACGCCGGCGCCCAGGGGGCGCGGGCGGTGCTGCAGGACCGCGCCGTAGAGGCCGCCGTCCTGGAAACGGCGCGCGGCGGCATCATCCGGCACGGGCTGGGCTTTGACTGGTGCGACGTCGGGGCGGTGCTCAATGTGGCCGGCGACCACGTGGGGCAGGACAATGTGCGCTCGCTGGAGGACCTGGCGCACGTCAAGTCGCTGGTTGTGGAGACGGTGAAGGGCGGCGGCTTTGCGGTCCTGAACGCCGACGACCCACTGGTGGCGGCGATGGCCGGGCGCGGCCGCGGCACGCCCGTGTACTTCTCGCTGAACGGGGGCGGCGCCCAGCCCGGCTCCCTGGTCGGGCGCCACACGGCGCGGGGCGGCATGGCGCTCCTGGCCGTGAATGGGGACCTGGTGGTGCGCGACGCGGGGGATGAGTTCGCGCTGGTGGCGGCGGCGAACGTCCCGCTCACCTACGGCGGGCACTGCCGGGCGAACGTGGCCAATGTGCTGGCGGCGGCGGCCATCTGCCTCGCCCTGAGCATCCCGCGCCACGAGGTCGCCGACGCGCTTTGTGCCTTTGACCCCGACGCCGGCAACCCGGGGCGCTTCAACGTGTACCGGGTGGGCGCGGTGACCGTCCTCGTCGATTACGGGCACAACGTGGCGGCGTGGGCCGAGGCCGCTGACTTCGCGCGGCTTCTCGCTGGGGGCGGGCGAGTCGTGGCGGTGGTGGGCGTGCCCGGCGACCGCAGCGATGATGCCATTGTAGCGGCGGGGCGCATGGCCGCGGGCCGCTTTGACCGCCTGTTCCTCAAGGAGGACGTCGACCGCCGCGGCCGGCCGCCGGGCGCCGTGGCAGCCCTGCTGCGGCGGGGGGCGGAGGAAGCGGGGCTGCCGGCTGGTATGCCGGCGAGCCGGTCGCCGGGTGTTGAAGAAGTCAAACCAGCCAAGGGGGTTGAAGAGGCGTCCCACGACGCCGAGGCGCTCGAGCGGGCGCTGAAGGAAGCCCAGCCCGGTGATACCATTGTTGTGTTCTACGACAAGCACCAGGCGGTAGGAGAGTCACTGCAGCGGCTTGGAGCTGTGCCCGTGGGCGCCGCTTGCGCGGCGGCGCTAGCCAATGGCACACCGCCGGCGCGACTGATTGAGGTGCTCACGCAGCCAGTTGTGACGGGTGAGACCCGGGCCGGAGCGCCCGCCGCCGCCCCGCCCTGAGGGGTGCCGCGTTCCCCCAGGCATCAGCCACAGTCGCTGTCCGGAGGCAGGGTTTCCGCGGTATGCTGGTAGCAGGTCGAGAGGCGGGAGGGTCGGGAGGGCAGGCGAGAAGCTGGTTGCGCGAGCACGCCCAAGGGTCAGACATGCCTCCTGCGAGTCAGTCCCGCCACATTACTTGCCAAACCCAGAGTACATGGCATATAATGGTGGTGGCCGACAGAGGAGGGATCCTATTGAGCGGATCACGGGGGGCGGTTCGCAGAGTTGCCTGGATGTTCATGCTGACATTGTCGTCGGTTCTGGTCATTACTGCGGGCAGGCCCGCTCAAGCCACCACCTCACAGTACAGGTGGTACGCAGGCACTGAGGCAACGGCAACGAAGTACGGTGTCAAGGCCACAGTAACCGTGCCGGCCACAAGGCCCTACGTACCACTAGGGGAGTCTTCTCAGGAGTGGGTGACGGTCGACAATCACGCTGAAGCTTGGGTGCAGACGGGGTGGTTCGTAGGCCCCGCTAACGGCATATACTACAACTCGCCCACAGCATACATCGAGTCGGGCACCTACCCGGACAGCGAGATAAGAGCCTACGGACCTGTTGCCCTCAACTCCTCTCACACATTCCAGATAGACTGGTCTTCATCATTCCTTGCCTGGCGCGTACTTATCGACAGCGCAAACAAGGGCTACTTCAACGGGGGAGCAATGAACGCCCCTCAGTGGATATCCGCGAAGGGTGAAACGACCAATAGCAGTTGCACGATGGGGCGCTCGAGGTTCAATCCCGTTAAGTACGCCAACTCAAGCCTGGTATGGTACAGTTTCAGCTCTGCTTACCCATTGGAGGCAGACTCGCCCTACCACGTTTCCGGGTACCCGTACAACTTCGAGAACTGGGGTCCCTAGCGGAAGGGGTGAGGATGCGTTGACGAGAGGTCGTGATTCCGTGGCACGTTGGCGGTCGCGATTGGGTTTGATCCTAGCGTGTTTGGTGCTGTGTCTTGGTTTGGCGGGGCTCACGCTCTCCAGAGGTCCAATTGCTGCCGAACCGCCGGTGGCGGGTGAGCCCGCGTTGATGGGCGATACGGAGCTGGGGGTATACCTCCACGCCTATCTTGCCAGTCGGGGCATTCCCGTAGTTGCCGTCACCGTTAGCGGTGAGGGATCAAGTGCCAGGGAGGCATCAATCGCCCTGGAGACGGAAAGCATTGAGGCAATCAACTCTGACCTGGACCGGGTGATGGGCAATACCGCCCATGCTGTCTATGTAGTAGTTGACGAACGGGGGACCAACCTGGATTTTTACTCAGTCGTGCTTACGGACAAGGCGGGCACGGAACTCCTGACCCTTAGAGTCGACATCAACAACAAGATCAGCCGTAGCCACCAGGATCCTCGGCTGTCCCCGTTATGGCTTTCCCCGCCCCCAAACGTCTTGAAGTGGTGGTCGGAGACATACGGCAACTGACCCGACGGCACGCTTGATTGCCTGGACGGGCCCTGGCGTTCCTGGACTGCCGGTGCCCGTTTCTCTTGTGCACGCAGTTCTGACAGGGCACCCCTCACCTCGCTCTGAAAACCGCTCAGGGCCTCTTTGAGGTCCTGAAGGTCAGTCCGCGCCAGCCCATCTACGTACGCCCGCCCAACGCCCTCACCTCCCTCCGCTGCTGCCCTCGGGCTCGGCGGCGGCGCACGCAGGCGGGGAAACGGTGCAGGAAAACCCCCGCCCCGGCAGAAACTAACGGGGGAGGGGGTGGCGGGTTGCTGCACCAATGGGCGGAGCTGGCGCCGGCCAAGGTCAACCTCTTCCTGCAGGTCCTGGGGCCGCGTCCCGACGGCTACCACGACCTCGTCTCGGTGATGACCACCGTCGGCCTGTGCGACGCAGTGGCGGTGGAGCCCGTCGAGTCCACGCCCGATGTCCCTGATGCCGGAGTCACGGTGTTCTGCGCGTTTCCTGATGTGCCCGGGGGCGCCGAGAACATCTGCCACGCCGCCGCGCACGCCCTGTGGCGCGACGCGGCCCAGAGGCACGGCGATGACGGCCGGGCGGTGCCATCGGTCTACATCAGGGTGAAGAAGCGCATCCCGGTGGGGGCGGGGCTGGGCGGGGGCAGCGCCGACGCGGCGGCGGCCCTGCGCGCCCTGAACCGCATGTGGCGGCTGGGTTACGATGCCGGGGCGCTGCGCCGCGTCGCGGTCGCCCTCGGCTCCGACGTGCCGTTCTGCGTCCGGGGCGGGGCGGCGGTGGTCGTGGGCCGCGGCGAAGAACTGCGCGAGTTCGGGCCGTGCGCCCCGTTCTGGGTGGCGATCATCGACCCCGGCTTCGCTGTGGCCACCGCCGACGCGTACCGCTGGCTCGACGAGTGGCGGCGTGGCGGCCGGCAGGCGGGTGCCGCTGGTGCCGCCGCAGCCGACATGGACCGCGCCGCCGCCGAGGCCGCGGCGTGGCGCGTCGCCACCGCGCTGGCGCGCGGCGACCTCGCCGTCCTGGCCCAGAGCGCCAGGAACTCCTTCCAGCCCGCCCTCGAGGCGCGCTTCCCCGCCCTGCGCCGCATCCGCGAGGCCGCCACCACGCGTGCCGCCACGGCCATGCTCACCGGCAGCGGGGCCGCCGTCGTCGCCGTGGCCCGCGACCGCCGCACGGCCCTCGCCGCCGCCCGCGCGGCGACGGCGACGGGCCTGGTGCGGCGCTTCTGGGTCGCCCCGTATCGCCCCCCCGCCAAGCGTTGATATGCGCGGGAGGAATTGGGTCACAGTGGGGCGAACTCTTTCGCAACCAGCGGAGGGGGGAAGCATGTGAACACAGTCAAGGTGGGCGCGGTGCTTCTGGCCGGCGCCCCGAACGAGGGGCGCCTTAAGGATGTGAGCCCGGCGCCATATGAGGCGCTGGTCGAGGTCGGCGGGCGGCCGATGATCGAGTATGTCGTGGATGCCCTTCTTGACGCCAAGAGCATTGGCGAAATCGTGGTCCTCGGGCCGGAGGCCGAGCTCAAGGCCGTCCTGGGCGCACGGCCGGTCAAGGTGGTGCCGGCCGAGGGGACGATCATCGGCAACGTGCTGCGCGGGCTCGACGCCCTCCCCGACGGCGACGGGCGCGTGCTCGTGGCCTCCTCTGACACGCCGCTCGTCACCGGCGCGGTCATCGACGGCCTCGTGGACCTGTGCAGCCAGCGCGACGGCGACCTCTACTACCCCGTCTGCGACCGGAAGGTGTGCGAAGAGCGTTTCCCGGGCATGAAGCGCACGTACATCCCCCTGCGCGAGGGGACGTACACCGGCGGGAACATCCTCATGTTCAACGGCGCCGTCCTCAGGCGCTGCGCCGCCGCCGCGGCGAAGTTCGTCGCCCAGCGCAAGAGCCCCGTCGGGCTGGCGTCCCTGCTGGGCCTGGGGTTCATCATCAACCTGCTGCTGAAGCGCCTGACCATCGCCGGGCTGGAGAGGAAGATATCGCGCATGTTCGACCTGGTGGGCGTGGCCGTCGTCTGCCCCTTCCCCGAGATCGGCGTTGACGTCGACAAGCCGTCGGACCTCGACCTGGTGCAGGGCATCCTGGGCGGCGGGACGGCGGCGGGCAGGGGCTAGCGTGAGCGGCGGCGCCGCGCGGGGGGTTGAGCTGACTTGGGGAGCCTGGGACGGGCGGGCCGCGTCGCCCTGATCGCGAAGGCGCTCTTGGACCGGCCGGGCCGGCTGTTTCCGCTTGGCGAGTTCGCCGCCGAGTTCGACGCGGCGCGCTCCACCATCTGCGAGGATGTCGCGTCGATCCGCGAGGCGTTCGCCGGGGCGGGCCTGGGCCGCATTGAAGCCACGACGGGCGCGGCGGGGGGCGTGCGCTACCTGCCGCGCCTGGCGCGCGAGAGGGTGCTGGCGCTGGTCGACGACCTGATCCGCGCCCTCGCGACGCCCGACCGCATCGTCCCCGGCGGGTTCCTGTACAGCTCCGACGTCATCTTCTCGCCGCGCTGGGCGGGGCCCATCGGCGAGGCGTTCGCGACCATGTTCGCCGCATCCGGCGCCGACTACGTGGTGACGGTGGAGGCGAAGGGCATCCCCATCGCGCTCATGACGGCGCGCGCGCTGGGCGTGCCGCTCGTCATACTGCGCCGCAACGCTGTGGCCAGCGAGGGCTCGGCGGTGAGCATCAACTACGCCTCCGGCTCCAGGCAGCGCATCCAGACGATGTCACTGCCCAGGCGCGCCCTGCCCCTGGGCGCGAAGGCCGTGCTGGTGGACGACTTCATGCGCGGCGGCGGGACGGCCCACGGGGCGCGCGACCTTCTGGCCGAGTTCAATGCCACAATTGTCGCGACGGGTGTAGTGATCGAGACCGCCCAGCCTGCGAGCAAGCTCGTCTCAGACTACGTGGCGCTCCTGCTCCTGGAGGACCTCGACCCTGAGGGCGGCCGCATCACGCTCAGGCCCAGCCCACGCCTGGCGACGTGCCCCGGGCTGGGCGAGGGGTGACCTGCGTGGCGCCAGCAGCGGGCGGGGGTCTGCCGTGCTTCGTCTCCTGGAGCGGCGGCAAGGACTGCTGCCTGGCGCTGTGGCGGGCCAGGCGCGCCGGGCTTGACGTCAAGTACCTCCTTACCACGTACTCCCGCTCCACCGGCCACACGATGGGCCACGGCTTCCCCCTCGGCTTGGTGCGCCTGCAGGCGGAAAGCCTGGGCGCGGAGCTGGTCGCGGTCAAGACGGAGTGGCGGGAGTACGAGGCCGATTTCAAAGCAGCGCTGGGCGCCCTGGACGAGCGCGGCGTGATGGCGGGCGTGTACGGCGACGTTGACCTCGCCGCGCACCGCGAGTGGGTCGAGCGCGTCACGCGCGACGCCGGGCTCACCGCGCACCTGCCCCTGTGGGGCGAGGACCAGCGCGCCCTGCTGCGCGAGTTCGTGGCCGCGGGCTTTGAGGCGATCATCGTCGCCGCCCGCGCCGACCTCGGCCTGAGCTGGCTGGGCCGGGCCCTGGACGAGCGCTGCGCGGGCGAGCTGGAGCGCGCCCTGGGCGAGCGCGACCTGTCCCCGTCGGGCGAGGGCGGCGAGTACCACACGCTGGTCATCGGCGGGCCGGGCTTCAGCCGGCGCCTGGAAGTCCAGGAGGCCGTCCCCGTCCTGCGCCGCCACGACTGGGTCCTGGGCATCAGGCGGTTTGGGCTGGAGGGTTGAGCACCGGCTTCTGAAGCAGAGGGAGGACCATCATGTCGAGATAATTATCCGCGAGTTCGAGGTGCTGTTCTCGCTGCCGAGGAAGGCCTGAGCGTGCCGCGGGGGAACGCCCCAAGTATTCAGCTGGTCACGACTGCTTTCCAGCAGGAAACCGGGCCAGCGGTGTAAAATAATCCCTCCTTGCCAGGTTCAGCCCGCGCCCCCGCCCCGCGCCGAGCGGGGCGAACACCACGAGGAGGCACCGCAGCGTCCATGAACATCACCGACGTCCGCATCCGCCGCGTCCCCGGCCCCAGCCGCACCAAGGCCACCGCTTCAGTGACGCTCGAGGGCGAGTTCGTCGTGCACGAGGTACGCGTGGTCGAGGGCAGGGACGGCCTGTTCGTGTCCATGCCCAGCCGGCGCATGCAGGACGGGGAGTTCCGCGACATCGCACATCCAATCACGGCCACGGCGCGCGAGCAGATCCAGGCCGCCGTGCTCGGGGCGTACGAGAAGCGGGACGAGAGGGAGAGAGCGGACCGGGTAGCGGAGGTATAGGCGGCGTATTGCCGGCGCACAGGCGGCAGTAACGGGCGGCCGGGGACCCAAATCCCCGGCCGCTTCACTTTGGCGAGCCCCAGGGGCCCCTGGCTAGTTTCTGGGGCCCCCGGCCAACCCTTCGCCACAGCTTGACATCCGCAGCCATATCCATGTATTATTTTGGCGAGACCGCTCGCTCAGGGCGTGCAGTGCCGCTTTAGCGCGAGGCGGTCCAGGCGCATACGTGACGCGCGTTCCTGCGGTGGGGGACGCTTGTTCGATGTCCGGGGTGGCGGGCCGGGCGTCACTCGCTTGTCTCGCCGGCCAAGTCGGTGGGAGGAGGTGACGATTGAATGGGAAAGGTCACATACGACGCTGACGAGCAGCGCATCCTGCGGGCGGCGTTCCAGCAGAGCTTCGAGGCTGCGGGCGGCAAGCGGAGCACGATCTTCAAGGGCATTGGTGACTGCTCGTGCTCAGGGTGTTCCTGCCCCCCTGACAAGGGGAACATCTGTGACGCCGCCACCATGGTGGGTTACTCCGGCGGCTACTACGGCGCCCTGAGCGTACATGTAGGCGCGCAATGACCAGGCGGACGACCGGGGCGGCCCCCACCGCCCCCAAACCCCGCGCGGGCGCCGTGGCAGGCCGGGCGGCTGCCGCGCCCGCCCTTGCCGCGCGCACGATGCCCGTGTACCGCGTCGTGCGGCGTGGCGAGCGGGCCTTCCTGTACTCCGCGGCGACGGACCAGGTCTACCCGCTCGCCGCGGAGGCCCTGGCGGCCATCGAGCGCGCAGGGCTCGACGGCGAGAGGCTGCGCGAGATGGAGCTGGCCGCGGGCGCCGCGCCCTTCGGGCTGCCCCCGCCGCCCGGCCGGGACGCCGTCCGCGCCGAGGTCGAGGACGGCCTCGGGCACAAGGTACAGCAGATCGTCCTCGCGGTGACCGAGAGCTGCAACCTTTCGTGCCAGTACTGCGTGTACTCGGGCAACTTCAGCGGCCCGCGCAAGCGCTCGCCGGCGCGCATGGCGTGGCCCGTGGCCCGGAAGGCCATCGACCACCTGTTGCGCAGCTGCAGCGAGTCGCCCATGGCGCCGGCGCTGGCCTTTTACGGCGGCGAGCCGCTTCTGGAGCTGGAACTCCTGCGGCGCTGCGCCGGCTACGCCCGCGAGCGCTCGGGCGGCGCGGCGCGCTTCGTCATCACCACCAACGGCACGCTGCTCGATGGCCGGGCCCGCGCCTTCCTGAGGGAATACGACTTCACGGTGCTGGTGTCGCTCGACGGCCCGGCCGAGGTCCACGACCGCCGCCGCCGCGACGCGCACGGCCGGCCGACCTTCGCCCGCATCATGGCGAACCTCGCGGCGCTCAAGGACGAGGCGCCGGCGTACTTCCCTGACCGCGTGCGCTTCTCCGTGGTGCTCGCGCCGCCCGTCGACTACACCCTCCTGGACCGCTTCTTCAACGACACCGGCGCGCCGTGCGTGGTCAGCCCCCTTGACAGCTACGGCCTGCGCACGCACTGGCACCTGCGCTGGCCGCCGCCCGATTTCGAGGTCCTGGCGGCGGCGCTGGAGCGCGACTGCCGTTCGAACGCCGGCGCCGAGCTGTGGCGGCGCTTCTCCGTCGGCCTGCTCGGCCCGTCGCTGCGCCGGCTCCAGAGCCGGTGCCAGCGCCCGCCCACCGCCTTCAGCCGCCTCGGGCAGTGCATCCCGGGCGTACGCAAGGTGCTCATCGACCCGCGCGGCGACATGTACCCGTGTGAGAAGGCCGAGGGCGGCCCGGACGTGCTCATCGGCCACGTCGACCGCGGCGTCAGCGCCGACGCCGTCGAACGCCTGCTCCAGCGCTTCGCGCGCACCGTCGCCCACCGTTGCGGCGACTGCTGGATGCGCCTCATGTGCAGCGCTTGCCTTTCCGACCTGATCCACGGCGGGCGGTTCGTGCCGCGCAAGATGCGCCTGAGGTGCGCGGCGCGCCGCCGGGCGCAGGCCGACGTCCTCGGGCTCTACGCCGCCATGCTGGCGCAAGACCCGCACGCCCTGGACTTCCTGCCCGCGGCCTTCCCGTGGGGGTAGCACCACAGCCGCCACCGTCTAGGACGGATAAGCCAGCGGCATAGCACCCTAATACACGGGTCAAGAAAATCCATGCCATTCTTGAGCAGGAAGATCGCACTCCGGCAGAGAATGGCATCCACATCAGAGTGTGGCAGTAGGGCTGCTCTTGACTTGGACGCGTGAACGTGGACGGTAATGCCGCTCATGGACCCTCCGTCAGCGCTGACCCGGGTTCCCGGTCCCGCTCGCTGGGGGCACTGCTTCTGTTCCTAGCAGCGTTCAGTGGCATGGTGCTCGCTGGCTGTTCGACCAGAAGGTCGGCGCCAATGGTGCCTGGGGAAATCTGGGTTGACTTAACGTAGACGCGGTAGACCCCGAGAGTCGGACGCTATTCATAAGCCAACTCTTCAACGAGCCGGACGACATCCCCGTGAGCACCCGAATCTCGGTGCGCAAGGACGCGGTCATCGTATTCTACGAGGCTTTCCTGACGTCGGAAGGCGAGGAACTGAGGCAAACGGAACGCAGAGGGCAACTTAGCCAATTGGCGCCTGGACAGCATGGCGGCCTCATTCTAGACAGACAGAAAGAGGTCAGGTTCATCGGTATTCACGAGGGTTTTGTAGTTGTCCCGGACGCCAAGCCCTGAGACCTGTCGCAAGTGGCCCAGCGAGCATGTCCTGGGCATCTGTGGCCGAAGGGAGAGAGTTGCGTGGGGATCAATTGTCCGCCTGGGCGAAGAGAGACTCCGCCAAGCAGGATGTGGGCCTGGCTCTCCAAGGTGATGCCCGCGTCGGCGCAGTCTCTCTTGCGGTTGTGTGTCGCGGCAGTGTTGATCGGCATCGCCTTCTGGCGCGGCCTGCACGCAGACGAGTTTACCCTCGACTGGCAGATGATCGTGCTCTTGTTGTCCGCCGCCATCGTCGTCACGCTTCTCCCGGCATTTCTAGAGATACTGCGGCTCGTGAGGAGTATTGCGCTCAAGTTCGGTGACCTCTCCCTCGAGCTGGGTCTAGCGGTGAAGGCGGCCGAGGCCAGTATGTTGCCCAAAGCCCCGGCCGGTCGACGGGCGACAGGTAGAATCCCGCCAGTTGCACTAAGCATAGACAAGGCTCCTGAACCAGGCGAAAGCAGGGTCCTGCCCGGTGGAGTGGCCCCGGTCAAGTCCCGGGTTGCTCCCCCTGACTTCGCGCTCGAGACGTCGATCTGGGAACTCGCCGCAGTAGACAAGCGATCCGGCTTTCTGAGCTTGCTTGAGGAGATTGAGAAGGAGCTCAGACGATTGCACGACGCCCACACCGGCGGCGTGGAGCCGAGCCCTGCAACGTTGAGCCAGCTCGTTGCGGCCCTGGAGCGTATGGATGTACTGCCAGCGCAAGCTGCTAGGGCAGTGCGCGTGTTACGGGGCATCCGGGACACGATGGTTCATCTGCGGCCCCGTGAACTCGAGGCCGGCATCGTCAGCGTCATTAACAGCGGTGTAGACCTGCTCCGGCTGTTGGAAACCCTTCCACGCCCGGAGGGACCTGACGTGGCCGCCCGCTCTGCGCCGACCCAGGATTCCTGAGTTGACAGCACAAGCTCAACCGACGTTCCTGGAGGCTGGCGTCGGCGGCAGTCACGACCTGCCAGTATCCAAGCCCTGGCTTGACGACGTGTGAACCCTCGCTCCATGCCACGCCCCGGGCGGCCATGGAACGCCCCCGCGCCGCGGCCCGCCCGCCCACGCATAAAGCCCGCCCCGGGTATGCCCCGGGCCCCACATGCAGGAACTCCCCCCCATCCATGGAAGCCTATCCTTGCCCGGCTGGGAGGGGGAGATCCGCCCCCTGCAGAGAATAGGGAAAGGTGGACCAGACTGAAGGGGGGAGGGCACAGTATGGCCCGGAGCTGGCCGCGCCCGCCGGCGGTGGTCGTCTTGGCCGCCGGGCAGGGCACGCGCATGAAGTCGAGTATGGCCAAGGTCCTTCACCCCGTCGGCGGGCGGCCGATGGGCGCTCGGCTCCTCGGGGAGCTTGCCGCCCTTGCGCCGGCGCGCATCATCGTCGTCGTCGGCTACCAGGCTGAGGCGGTGCGGGCGGCGTTGGGGGCCGGCGCCGGCCCCGGCGCGAGCTGCGGCGCCGGCCCCGCCGTCAGCTTCGTCGTCCAGGAGGAGCAGCGCGGCACGGGGCACGCCGTCCTGGCGGCGGCCGACGAGCTTGCGGGGCACGACGGGCCGGTGGTGGTGGTGAATGGCGACCTGCCGCTTCTGGGGCAAGATGATGTCGCCGAGCTGATCGACACCTGGCAGGAGAGCGGCGCACCGGCCGTGCTGCTCACGGTCGAGGTCGAGGAACCGGGTCGGCTCGGCCGCATCGTGCGCGACGAGCGCGGCCGCGTCGCACGCATCGTCGAGGCCGCCGACGCCACGCCGCGGGAGATGGGCATTGGCGAGATAAACGTTGGGGCGTACTGCTTCACGCCGGCGGCGCTGTTCGATGCCCTGCGGCGCGTCAAGCCGTCGCGTGACAAGGGCGAGTACTACCTGGTGGACGTGGTCGAGCTTCTGGTGCGCGACGGCCAAAGAGTGCTGGGCGTGCGCGGCCGGCGGCCGGAGCGCCTCCTGAGCGTGAACAGCCGCGCCGAGCTGGCCGCCGCCGAGGCGGCGCTGCGCAAGCTGACCCTGGAACGACTCATGGCCGGCGGCGTGACCGTCATCGACCCGGCGACGACGCTGGTCGAGCCCGAGGTCGAAGCCGCCCCCGACGTGACGATAGGGCCGTTCACGATCATCCGCGGCCGGTCGCGGCTCCTTGAGGGGTGCGAGGTCGGGCCGGGCGCCGTCCTGATCAACTCGACCGTCGGCCGCGGCGCGCGCGTCGTCGCGTCGTACATCGAAGACAGCGTCATCGGCGACGAGGCCACGGTGGGGCCATACTCCCACCTGCGGCCCAACACGACCCTCGAATCCAGGGTCAAGGTCGGCAACTTCGCCGAGCTCAAGAACAGCGTCGTCAAGCGCGGCGCGAAGGTGTCCCACCACAGCTACATCGGCGACACCGATGTCGGCGCGAAGGTCAACATCGGCGCCGGGACGGTGACGGTCAACTACGACGGCGCCAAAAAGCACCGCACGGTGATCGGCGACGGGGCGTTCATCGGCTGCAACGCGAACCTCATCGCCCCGGTGACCGTCGGCGAAGGGGCGTACGTGGCCGCCGGTTCGACGATCACGGCCGAGGTGCCGGGCGGGGCGCTGGGCGTGGCCCGGGCGCGCCAAGAGAACAAGCCCGGCTGGGTGGAGCGGCGGCGGCAGCGGCTGGAGGAGGAGAAGCGGCTGGCCCAGCAGCGGCCCCCTGAGAAGCGTCCGTACAAGTAGGCGACCGGATTCAATCAGGCCCGAGTACGGGCGAACGGGGAGGTTGGGACAAGCCCGCCACTGGGTCCGGTGGAGGAGGGGTTCTGGTGCCAGAGTACAGGGACGAGGAGCTGAAGATATTCAGCGGCACGGCCAACCCGGCGCTGGCGGCGGAGATCGCCGACCACCTGGGCGTGCCGGTCGGGAACGTGGAGCTGGGGCGGTTCTCGAACGGCGAGGTCAAGTTCACGATCAACGAGAACGTACGCGGCAGCGACGTGTTCATCGTGCAGCCGACGAGCTCGCCGGGCAACGAGACGCTGATGGAGCTCCTGATCATGCTCGACGCCTTCAAGCGCGCCTCGCCGCGGCGCATCACCGCCGTCGTCCCGTACTACGGCTACGCGCGGCAGGACCGCAAGACGCGCGGCCGCGAGCCGATCACGGCCAAGCTCGTCGCCAACCTCATCACCGTCGCCGGCGCGCAGCGGCTCCTGACGGTCGACCTGCACGCCGGGCAGATACAGGGCTTCTTCGACATCCCCGTCGACCACCTCTCGGGCATCCCCATCCTGGCCGAGTACATACGCCAGAAAGACATTCCGGACATGGTCGTCGTGTCGCCGGATGCCGGCGGCGTGGCGCGGGCGCGAGACATGGCCGCCGAGGTCAGCGCCTCCATAGCCATTATCGACAAGCGCCGCCCCGTGCCCAACGTCGCCGAAGTGGCCAACATCATCGGCCAGGTGCGGGGCAAGGCGGCGATCATCGTCGACGACCTGATCGACACCGCCGGCAGCGTGGTCGAGTCGGCGCATGCCCTCCTCGAACGCGGCGCGCGCGAGGTGTACGTGTGCTGCACCCACGCCGTGATGTCCGGGCCGGCCCCGCAGAACGTCGGGAAGTCGGACATAAAAGAGCTCGTCGTGACCAACACCATCCCGCTGACGCCCGCCCAGCTGTGCGAGAAGGTCCACGTGCTGTCCATCGCCGCGCTCCTCGGCGACGCCATCGAGCGCATCCACGAGGACCGGTCGGTGAGCATGCTGTTCCGGAAGGCTGACGAGAGGACCTGACCTGAACGACGTCACCCGGACGACATGCTTTGACAACGCCCCGCCGGCGCGCTATGATAGGATTCAGGGCGGCGTCGGGGCGACCGGCGGCCCCGGGGCGCGGGCACCGTTTCTGAACGAAGGAGAGGTGGGCCATGGAGGAACTGGAGCTTCAGGCCGAGGTCCGCGGCACGGGCAAGGGCCTGGCGCATCTCCTGCGCCGCGGCGGCCTTCTGCCGGCCGTGCTTTACGGCCACGGCACGGACAACCTCGCGCTCAGCATCGCGGAGCGGGATGTCGAGCACATCCTCGCCTCGGCGGCGGGCAAGAACGCCCTGATCCGCCTGCGCGTCAAGGGCGAGAAGGGCAAGGCCCCGCGCATCGTCATGCTCAAGGACATCCAGCGGCATCCCGTGCGCCGGAGCCCGCTGCACGTGGACCTTTACCAGGTGTCTCTCACCGAGAGCATCCACGCGCGCGTTCCGGTGCAGGTGCTCGGCGCGGACGAGGTCGAGAAGCGCGGCTTCCTGGTGCAGCACCTGCTGCACGAGGTGGAGGTCGAGTGCCTGCCGACGCAGATCCCCGATTTCGTCGCGGTGGACGTCAGCGCCCTCGACCCGGGCGACCGCATCACCGTCAGTGACATCACGCCGGGCGAGGGCGTCCGCCTGCTGGCCGAGCCGTCGGAGGTCGTGATCGCCGTGGCCGCGCCGAAGGTTGAGGAGGTACCCGTCGCGGCGCCGGTCGCCGAGGGTGCCGAGGCCGCACCGGCCGCGGCGGGCGAGCCGGGCGAGGAGAGCGCCGGTAAGGGCGCGTAGGGGCAGCGCGAAGTGCCCCGCGGCCCGCGGGGGGACGTGACTTGCACCTGGTCGTGGGGCTCGGCAATCCGGGGCCGCGCTACCGTGACACGCGGCACAACGTGGGCTTCTGGGTCGCCGAGGAGTTGGCGCGCCGCTGGTCAGTCGCGCTCAAGGCGGCGCCGCCCGGGCTCTTGGGCACCGGCAAGGTGGCCGGGGCGCCGGCGGCGATACTACTGCCGGCGACGTTCATGAACTTGAGCGGCGAGGCCGTGACCTGGGCCATGTCCCGGCTTGACCTTGAGCCCGGCGACCTCATCGTCGTTCACGACGACCTCGACCTCGATGTCGGGCGCATCCGGGTCCGCCCCGGGGGCGGTGATGGCGGGCACCTGGGGATGCGCGCCGTGCTCGACGCGGCGGGGACGGATGAGGTGGCCCGCGTGCGGGTGGGCATCGGGCGGCCGCCGCCCGAGGTCGACCCCCGCGACCACGTGCTGCTCCGGCCGCTGCCTGACGAGGCGCAGGCGCTGCGCGCGGCGGCCGCCTGTGCCGCGGATGCGGTCGAGACGGTCATCGGGTCGGGGATCGTTCGTGCCATGGAGGTCTTCAACCGTCCGTCGCAAATTCCCGGGGCGCCGTAGGCCGGCATGGGCCGGCGCGGGCCGTCCGGGGCCGCGGGGCGGCGGTCCACAGGGGGTCGGTCCCGCCGTGGCGGGCATTCTGGACCTGTTCCAAGAGGCACCCAAGTTCGCCACCCTCGTCAAGGGGATCCAGGGCGGCCTGCGCGAGCAGGCCGTCTTCGGGCTGGAGGGGGGCGCCCGCGCGTTCTTCGTCGCCTCCCTGGCTCAGGCCACCGGCCGCGCCATCCTGGTCCTGACAGCAGCCATGGACGCCGCCGCCGCCCTGGGCGGCGACCTGGAGGCGTGGCTGGGCGAGGAGCGCGCCCTCATCTTCCCGCCGCGCGACCCGTTCCCCTACGACGTGCTGGCCGCGTCCCCGGAGCTTGTCGGGCAGCGGGCGCACGCCCTGGCGGCGCTCGCCCGCCGGGCGCCGGCGCAGGCGGCGCTGGGGAACTGGACGCCCACCCAGGCGGCGGCGCGGGTCGTCATCGCCCCCGCGCCCGCGCTCATGGGCCGGCTGATGCCGCCCGGCGCCTTCCGCGCCGCGTGCCTTTCCTGCCGGCGCGGGGCGCTCTTGGACCCGGCGGCCGCCGCGCGGCACCTGGCGCAGGCGGGGTACCAGCCCGTCGATGTCGTCGACGGCGCCGGGCAGTTCGCCCGCCGCGGCGGCATTCTGGATGTGGCGCCGGTCGACGGCGGCCCGCCGCTGCGCCTGGAGTTTGCGGGCGACGAGGTCGAGTCGCTGCGGCACTTCGACCTCGAGAACCAGCTGTCCACGGGCGAGGTCGCCGAGGCGTTCGTGCCGCCGGCGCGCGAGTTCGTCGCCCCGCCGGAGGGCCTCGAGCCGGGGCTTGGCGCCATCCGCCGCGACCTGGAGGCGGCGGTCGAGCGGCTGCGCCGCGCCGGCCGCGCCGCCGAGGCGTCGCGCCTGAAGACGCGCGTCGAGGGCCACCTCGCCGTCCTGGCCGCCGAGCCGGCGCCGGAGACCCTGTCAAGCTACGCCGGCTACTTCTTCCCCCCGGCCACGCTCCTGGACCACCTGCCGCCCGACGCGATCGTGGTCGTGGACGACCCCGTCCGCGTGGTGGATGTCCTGCGCGGGGCGGAGAAGGACTTCAGCGAGCGCTCCGCCGAGCATCTCGACCAGGGGGCGCTCCTGGCCAACCAGGTGGCGGCCCTGGATGCCAACGCCACGTGGTCCGGGCTGCGCGCGCGCCAGGTCGTGCACCTGTCGACGCTCGCCCGCCGGCCCCCCGACGCCGACCTGCAGGGCATCGCCGACATCGCCGGCCGCGCCGCGCCGGCTTTTTTCGGGCAGTGGCGGGCGTTCTACGAGGAACTCCTGCGCTGGCGCGGGCGCGGCACGTTCGTGGTCATTGCCGCCGCCACCGCCGAGCGCGCCGCGCGCCTGGCGCGCTCCCTGCGCGAGGACGGCGTGGCGGCGCCCCACTACCCGTCGCTCGGGGCCGTGCCGCCGCGGGGCGAGGCGTGCGTCGCCCACGGGGCGCTTGAGGCCGGCTTCGAGGTGCCGGCCCTGCAGCTGGCGGTGGTGGCTGACGGCGAGGTCTTCGGCCGGCCGAAGCGCCGCCGCCGCGCCGCCATCAAGGGGCGGCCGCTCGCCGCCTACCGCGACCTCAAGGTCGGCGACTTCGTCGTCCACTCGGGCCACGGCGTCGGCTGCTACCTGGGCATCCGGCCGCTGGAGATCGAGGGCGTGCGCCGCGACTACCTGTTCATCAAGTACGCCGGCGCCGACCGGCTGTACGTGCCCATCGACCAGGTCGAGGTGGTGCAGAAGTACGTCGGCGCCGAGGGCCACGAGCCGCGCCTCAACAAGCTCGGCGGCACCGAGTGGTCGCGCGCCAAGGGCCGCGTGCGCGAGTCCGTGCGCGCCATGGCGCAGGAGCTCATCGCCCTGTACGCGGCGCGGCAGGCGCTGCCCGGCCACCCCTGCGGGTCGGACCTGCCCTGGCAGCGCGAGTTCGAGGATGCCTTCGCGTACGAGGAGACGCCTGACCAGGAGGGCGCGACCGAGGAGATAAAGCGCGACATGGAGCTTGCACGCCCCATGGAGCGCCTGCTGTGCGGGGATGTCGGCTACGGCAAGACCGAGGTCGCCCTGCGCGCGGCGTTCAAGGCCATCGTCGGCGGCAAGCAGGCCGCCATCCTCGTGCCGACGACGGTCCTGGCGCACCAGCACTACCGCACCTGCTGCGAGCGCTTCCAGGGCTTCCCGCTGACGATCAACATGCTGAGCCGCTTCCGCTCGCCGCGCGACCAGGCTGAGACCGTCGCCCGGCTCAAGAGCGGCGCCATCGACCTCGTCATCGGCACGCACCGCCTGCTGCAGGCGGATGTGGGGTTCCGCGACCTCGGCCTGCTGGTCATCGACGAGGAGCACCGCTTCGGCGTGGCGCACAAGGAGAAGATGAAGCGGCTGCGCCAGACGGTGGACTGCCTCATCCTGTCGGCGACCCCCATCCCGCGCACCCTGCACATGTCGCTGGTGGGCCTGCGCGACATGAGCGTCATCGAGACGCCGCCCGAGGACCGCTACCCGGTGCAGACGTACGTCGTCGAGTACCAGCCTGACCTGGTGCAGGAGGCCATCCGGCGCGAGCTCCAGCGCGGCGGCCAGGTGTACTACGTGTACAATCGCGTAGAGACCATCGACGCCGCCCTGCGCCGCCTCACCCGGCTCGTCCCCGAGGCACGCATCGCCGTAGCCCACGGCCAGATGCGCGAGGACCGCCTGGAGCGCGTCATGCTGCAGTTTCTGGCCCGAGAGCACGACGTCCTCCTGTGCACGACGATCATCGAGTCGGGCCTGGACATGGCCAACGTCAACACCCTGGTCGTCGAGGACGCTGACCGCCTCGGCCTCTCCCAGCTCTACCAGCTGCGTGGCCGGGTTGGGCGCTCCAACCGTTTGGCCTATGCATATTTCACCTATCGCAAGGACAAAGTACTTACGGAGGCAGCAGAAAAGCGTCTACAGGCGATCCACGAGTTCACGGAGCTCGGTTCCGGCTTCCGCATCGCCCTGCGCGACCTGGAGATCCGCGGCGCCGGCAACCTGCTCGGACCCGAACAGCATGGATTCATCGTCGCCGTGGGTTTTGACATGTACTGCCGACTCCTGGACGAGGCGGTCGCCGAGTTTAAGGGCGCGCTGCCGGTCGCCGAGGTGCCGCTGCCGGGCCTCGAGCTGGCCGTGGATGCTTATCTGCCTGACTCCTACCTCCCGGACCCGCGGTCCAAGATGGAGTTCTACCGGAAGATCGCGGCGGCGCGGAGCGTGGCCGCGGTGAGCGAGGTCTGGGACGAGATGGTCGACCGCTGCGGGGCGCTGCCTGCGCCGGCCGCGATGCTGCTGCGCATCGCCCGCATCCGGGCGCTGGGCGCCGAGATGGGCCTGGAGTCGGTCGTTCACCGCCACGACCGCCTGACCTTCCGCTTCCGGGAGGGGGCGGTGGTGCCCACGGAGCGGGTCGCGGCTTGGGCGCAGGGCTACGCGGGGCGGCTGCGCTTTGCGGGCGCGCGGGCGCAACAGGTCACGTTATCGGGCGTCCCCACCGCCGGCGACCGGGCCGCGGGGCACGTGGAAGAGGTCCTGCGGGCGTGGCGCGGAGAACCCGCCGGGACCGCGACCGCCGGCCATGGTAAAAATGAATAAATGTGTTAAAGCCGCTATATACTATCACGGGGCGCCGTGGCGGGCATCCCCCGGGCAGGCGCGGGCGGCGGGCAGCGGGCAGGGCAGCAGGCAGCGGGCGATTTTGGGGGGCGAGGGTGGCCAAGGCCAGCAGAGGAGGGGTGCCGGTGAAAGCGACTGGAATCGTACGTCGGATCGACGACCTCGGTCGTGTTGTAATACCTAAAGAGATAAGGCGCACCCTGCGCATCCGCGAAGGTGACCCGCTGGAGATATTCGTGGACCGCGACGGCGAGGTGATCCTCAAGAAGTACTCGCCGATCGGCGAGCTGGGCGACTTCGCCAGGGAGTACGCTGACTCGCTGCACGAGGCAGTGGGGCACATCACCCTTATCGCCGACCGCGACGCGATCATCGCCGTCGCCGGGGCGCCCAAGAAGGAGTTCATGGACAAGGCCATCGGGCCCATCGTCGAGAAGATCCAGGAGGAGCGGCGGACGGTCCTCCTGAACCGGCCGATCGAGAATCGCCAGTACCGGGGCAGCATTATCGGCGACGAGGAGGAGGAGACCAAGTTCACCGCTTCGGTCATCGCCCCGATTGTTTCCGAGGGCGACCCGATCGGCGCGGTCATCCTGGCCTCCAAGGAGCCTGAAGTGATGATGGGCGACCTGGAGGTCAAGCTGGCCGAGACGGCGGCGGCGTTCCTGGGCAAGCAGATGGAGCCGTAGGCAGTACGCAAAGGCCCCGCGAGCGGCCATTGGCTGGCACGAGAAGAGTAGCGGACGTAGGTTCGCTACTTTTTCGTTTTGCCCGGCGCCGCCGGGTAGTATATAATACTCTTGTAGCAGCGGCCTTTGGGGCGGCGCGCCCCGCGTCGGTGCGATCCGGGGGGAACGCAAGCGGGGGGAGGGGTTTTTGAGCCCATGAACTCGCGGCGCGACTCGATCGTGAAGGGCACCTTCGTGCTCACGCTGGGCCTCGGCGTCACCAAGCTCCTCTCGTTCTACCGCTTTATCCTGCCGCGCGTGTTCGGCGAAGAAGGGCTGGGCATATTCTACCTCGCCTACCCGACCTTCTCCCTGGCCGTGGTGCTGGCCACGGCCGGCATCCCGGTCGCGGTGTCCAAGCTGGTGGCCGAGCGCCTGGCCAAGGACGACGGCCGGGGCGCCCTGCGCGTGTTCCGGCTTTCCGTGCTCCTTCTCGCGGCCCTGGGCCTGTTCTTCTCCGTGCTCCTGTTCATGGCGGCGCCCGCCCTGGCCTCCGACCCACGCGCCGTCCCGGCGATCAAGGCGATCGCGCCGGCGCTGGTTTTTGTCGCGGTCATGTCGGCGTTCCGCGGCCTGTTCCAGGGGGCGCAGCGCATGGCGCCCACGTCGTACTCGTACATCGTCGAGCAGATCGTCCGCGTGGGCACGATGATCGCCCTGGCGATCGCCCTCTTGCCCCTGGGCCTGCAGTACTCCGTCGCCGGGGCGACCTTCGGCGCCGTGACCGGCGCCGCGGCCGGGCTCCTGTTTCTGGCCGCCGCGTACTGGCGCTCGCCCGACCTGCGCGCGCTGGGCGAGGCCGGCCCCGCCGCCGGCGGCGAAGGCCCGGGCAAGCTCCTGCGCGAGATCCTGTACCTGGCCATCCCCGTGTCGCTGGCCGGGGTCGTGTTCCCCATGCTCCAGCTCGTCGACCAGTTCGTCGTCCCGCATCAGCTCATGGCCGGCGGCCTGTCGTTTTCGGCCGCCCACGCCCTTTACGGCGCGCTGAGCGGCGAGGCGATGACGCTGGGCTTCTTGCCAGCCAACATATTCACCGTCGCCGTGGCCATCGCCCTCATGCCCGCGGTATCAGAGGGGGCGGCCCTGGGCGACATGCGGCTGGTGCGCTCGCGATTCGGCGCCGGGCTGCGCATCGCCACCCTGCTCACCATCCCGGCCATGGTCGGCATATACGTCCTGGCGACGGGGCTCTCAGACCTCATCTTCGACAACGCGACGGTGGGGCCGGTGGTGGCGACGCTGGCGGCGGGGCTCCTCTTCGTGGCCGTGCAGCAGGTGACGTCCAGCGTCCTGCAGGGCCTGGGCCGCACTGACATCCCGGTGATCAACCTGTTCTTCGGCCTTGGCACCAAGCTGGCGTTGACGTGGCTTCTGGTCCCCATCGCCGGCATCAACGGCGCCGCCCTGGGCACGGTCGCCGGCTTCCTGGTCGCCGCCGCCCTGAACTGCGTCTGGGCCTTCCGCCGCGCCGGCCTGCCCGACGACCTGGCGGGGATGATCCTGCGACCGGCGGTGGCGGCGGGGCTGATGGCCCTGATCGTGCGCTGGACGTTCGCGTATGCCATGGGGACCGGGGTGCACCGCTACCTGGGCACCCTGGCCGCGGTGGCCGCGGGCGTGGCCGTCTACGCCATCGCCCTTGTGGCCGTGGGCGGGCTGCGCCTGCGCGACCTGGAGATGGTGCCGCGCTACGGCCCGCGCATCGCGCGCCTGCTGCGCCGGCTGCGCCTGATGCGGAGGTGACGCGGATGGCGTCGCGAGCCACGGCCGGCCTGTGGGTCGTCGGATTGGGCCCGGGCGGCCCCGAGCACCTCACGGCGGCGGCGGTCGACGCCCTGTGCCGCGCCGACGCGGTCTTCCTGCGCACCGCGCGCCACCCCGGCGCCGACCACCTGCGCGCGGCGCTGGGCATCGACTTCACCACCTTTGACGACGCCTACGAGGCGGCGTCATCGTTCGACGAGCTGTACGCGGGCATCGCCGACCGCCTGCTGGCCGCGGCGCGCGTGAGCCGCGCGGCGTACGCCGTCCCCGGCCACCCCCTGGTGGCCGAGGAGTCGGTGCGCCTGGTGCTGGAGCGCGCGCCGGCGGCGGGGGTGCGCGTGCACGTCGTCCCCGGCATGAGCTTCCTCGACCCGCTGTGGCCGGCGCTGGGGCTTGACCCGTCCAGCGGCGTCCAGTTCCTGGACGCCTACCGCGTCGAGGACGTGCCGCCGAACCCGGCATTAGGCCTGGTCATCTCCCAGGTCGACGGGCGCGCCGTGGCGTCGCGCGTGAAGCTGCGGCTGATGGAATTCTACCCCGCACGTCACCCGGTGACGGTGGTGCGCGGCGCCGGCGTGCGCGGTGAGCAGAGGCGGTCGCACCTTCCGCTGGAGCGCCTGGACCGCCTGCAGTGGCTCGACCACCTGTGCGCGGTGTACGTGCCGCCGCTTGGCGGGGTCGCTGCCGCCGCGGCCGCCGCCCCGCCCGGCCGCGACGCCGAAGAGACGCGGCGCACCTTCGAGCGCCTGCTGAACATCGTGCGCCGCCTGCGGGCCCCCGGCGGCTGCCCGTGGGACCGCGAGCAGACCCCGCTCACCCTGCGCCCATTCATCATCGAAGAGGCGTACGAGGTCGTCACGGCCATCGACGGCGGCGAGCAAGAGAAGCTCCGCGAGGAGCTCGGCGACCTCATGCTGCAGGTCCTGCTGCAGGCGGCCATCGCCGAGGAGTCCGGCGCCTTCGACATCCGCGATGTGATGGCGACGATCGCCGAGAAGCTGGTGCGCCGCCACCCCCACGTGTTCGCGGCGCTCCCGGTGGATGGGAGCGCCGAGGTGCTGCGCAACTGGGAGCGCATCAAGGCCGGCGAGAAGGGGCCGGAGGGCGGCGGCCTGCTCGACGGCGTCCCGCCGGCGCTGCCCGCCCTGCTCCAGGCGTGGCGCGTGCAGGCCAAGGCGGCCCACGTCGGCTTCGACTGGCCGGAGGTCGAACCCGTCTTCGCCAAGGTTGACGAGGAGCTGCGCGAGCTGCGGGCGGCATACGGGCGCGGCGCCAAGGACACAATACAGGAGGAAACCGGCGACCTGCTGTTCGCGCTCGTCAACCTGAGTCGCTTCCTGGGCGTCGAGCCGGAGATGGCGTTGCGCTCCGCGACAGCCAAGTTCATCGCCCGCTTCCGGTTCATCGAGGCCGAGGGCCGCCGGCGCGGCCGCGCGCCGGGCGAGATGGGGCTGGCCGAAATGGACGAGCTTTGGGACGAGGCCAAGCGGCGGGGAAGCTGACGCGGCGCGGCGCGGGTGGCGCGACGCGGTTGGCGCGGCGCGATCGGCGCGGCGCCGGCCCGTGGCGGAAACAAGGCGGGGAGGGATCGCGGTGAACAAGGCTGACCTGGTAACAGCCATTGCCCAGAAGACTGACCTGACCAAGAGGGATTCAGAACTCGCGCTCAATGCCGTCATCGAGACGATCAGCGGGGTGCTCGCCCGCGGCAACAAGGTTTCCCTGGTGGGGTTCGGGACGTTCGAGGTGCGCCGGCGCGCCGCGCGCACGGGGCGTAACCCGCAGACGGGCAAGGAGATCGCCATCGCCGCCACCCGCGTCCCCGTGTTCCGGGCGGGCAAGTCGCTGAAGGCCGGGGTGGCGAGGTAGCCAGAGAGACGGAAAGACCGGAGGCCCGAAGACCCCGGGCGCCCGAGGGTACGGCCCCCGGCCGCCCGCAAGGAGGCGAGCCGGTTGCGGTTGGACAAGTTCCTGAAGGTCACGCGGCTGATCAAGCGCCGCACCGTGGCCAACGACATGTGCCACGCCGGTCACGTCGTGGTCAATGGCCGCCCGGCCAAGCCCGGCCTGCAATTGTCGCCCGGCGACATCGTCACGGTCGACCTCGGCCCCAAGCGCCTGCGCGTGGAGGTCCTGGCCGGGGCGGCGGGGAAGGGCTCGTCTCGGGCGGAGGAGCTGTTCCGCACGCTCGGCGAGACCGCCATCTCAGGCTGACAAGGCCACCCATTTTGGCCGCCCCGGCGCACTTCGCACGGGCACGCATAATCCCCCGCAGAGCGAACAGAATTACTGGCGAAGACACGTTGGGGGGAATGCCCGTGCGCAACAAGCTCATCAGTATCAGCAGCATCAGTAGGTCCTTCGTCCTGGCGCTTTTCGTCGCGACGCTGCTTGCCGCCCCGGCGCTCCTTGGCGGCTGCCCGCGGCAGGGCGCCGGCACGCAGCGGCAGGAGCCCACCCTGACCCTGTTCATACACAAGACGGGCGAGAAGCAGCGCATGAAGATGGAGCAGTACCTGCAGGGCGTCATCGCCGGTGAGATGGAGCCGGAGTGGCCGAGGGAGGCCCTCGCCGCGCAGGCGATCGTCGCCCGCACCTTCACCATGGAACGCCTGGCGCAGGGCGGCGTGCGCAAGCTGCACGGCACCGACGCCTGCACCGAGCCCACGCACTTCCAGGCGTACAACGCGGCGGAGGTCAACGCCAACGTGCGCGCGGCGGTGAAGGCCACCCGCGGCCAGGTCATCACCTACCGCGGCCAGCTGGTGCGCGCATGGTATCACTCCGCCTCCGGCGGCACCACGGCGACGCCGGCCGAGGGGCTGGACTGGCGCAGCGGCTCGCTGCCGTACCTCGCCGCCGTCAAGGATGCCACCATCCCCCAGAACACGATGCGCTGGCAGGCGTCCTTCGCCGTGGACGAGATCCGCAACGCTGTCGGGGCCATGGGCGGCGCCGGGGCTGAGATCGGCCAGGTCAAGAGCCTGCGCATCGGCCGCCGCGGGCCGTCGGGGCGGGCCGAGACGCTGCTGGTCAACGGCCAACAGTCCGTGTCGGCGGTGAAACTCCGCGCGCGCCTGGGCCCGACGCGCATGAAGTCGACCCTCCTCGACAGCGTCAAGGTCCAGGGCGACCGGGTGGTGATGTCCGGCCGCGGTTGGGGCCACGGCGTGGGCATGTCGCAGTGGGGCGCCTTCGCCCTGGCGCAACGCGGCCGCAAGGCGCCCGACATCATCAGGCAGTACTACCGCGGCGTCAACATCACGCGCCAGTGGGCCTAGGGGCGGGGCGGGCGTGGCATAGCCCGGCCGGCGGGTGCGGCCTGGCCGCGCGGACGCGGGCATAGCCTGGCACGCCGGGCATAAGGATATGCCGGGGGCAATCGGGGGGAAAGCGGCCCCACGGAGGAGGTCCCCGGCATGGACGAACCGGACGAGGGCGCGGCCGGCCACGAGGTCACCATAGTCAACCGGGAGCAGATGACGATCCGGGGCGTGCTGCGCGTCGACAGCTTCGACGACCAAGAGGTCGTCCTGGACACCGACCTCGGCACCCTGACCGTGCGCGGCGAGGACCTGCACATCAAGCAGCTCGACCTCGACCAGGGCAGCTTCGCGGTCGACGGCCTCATTACGTCATTGCAGTACGCCGCGGGCGGCCGCAGCCGCGGCGTGAAGACCAAGGGCAGGGGGATCCTGGACCGTCTCTTGCGTTAGCGGGCGCCGCGCCAACCCAGAACCGCAAGGCGGGCGTTTTCAGTCCACGGGCGATCGGCCCGGGCGGCGCCCGCTCTCCTTTTGTGGCCTGCCCCCGGGCATCCTGGCGCCAGCCTGGAGGGATCCACCGGCTGCGGGAAGAATATTCCCCGATTGCCGGAGGTGATCCAGCCGCTTGACCGGGCTAAGCATGCCGCAGATCCCGATCTCGCCTGGGAAGCCGCGACTTCCCCACTGGCGGGCCAGCCTCCGCCAGGTCCTGCGCTTTGCCGCCGGGCTCGTCGTGAGCCCCATCGCCCTGCTCCTCGACCTCGGCCGCGCGGGACAACGGCTGCCCAAGGTATGGGTGCTGTCATACGTGACGCTGGCGTGCATCCTCACGTGCGCCTGGTGGGGGAGCGAGCGTCTCATCGACCTCAGCCGCGACAGCGCGGTGGAGATGATGGCCGACTACTCGCTCTTGCGCCGGTCGCTGGCCGAGGGGCAGCTGCGCGACATCCCGTACAGCGACGACATCGTGTTCTGGGCCGCGCGCAACGCGCTCGACCCCGCCCTGGTGGCGGCGGTGGTGCAGGAGGAGAGCGGGTTTCAGCCCAACGCCGTGTCGCCGCGGGGGGCGCGCGGCCTGATGCAGCTCACCCCCGTCACGTGGCGCCAGATGAACCCGCGCACCCCGTGCAGCGGGGCGCACCCGCCGCCGCAGTGCTGCGGCACCTGCGTATTCACGCCGCTGGAGAACATCCGCGTCGGGACGGCGTACCTGCGCCAGCTCCTCGACCAGTTCCACGGCGACTTCGTGCTGGCGTTTGCGGCCTACAACGCCGGGGCGGGGGCCGTGGCCAACGGCGACGCGAACGGCACGCCAACTGTGCCGCCGTTCCGCGAGACGCAGCTTTACGTGCGCGACGTCCTGCGCAACTGGCTGCGGCTGCGCGCCGGACCGCCGGAGGGGCCGGCGCCGATGGTGCTGGCCCTCCTGGAGGAGACGAACGTCATCTTGCCCTGGGCGGTGCTGAGCCTTCTGGCCCTCCTCTTCATATGGGTCGCCGTCAAGATGCCGGAGGCCGGCGGGTAGTAGCCCGCCGGCCCTCATATACATATCTTGGCGCGACCCCTGCGCGCGACCCATCCCGCTTGCGGGGCAGAACCCTACCCGCCTGGGGGCAGCGACGTGGCGTCCCTGGCGCTGCAGTCCTACATGTTCCTGGTCATGGTCCTGGCCGGTGTGGCCATCGGCCTTCTCTTTGACCTGTGCCGCGTGGTGCGCCTGCACTTCCGCGGCCGCGGGTTCTTCGCCGCCCTCACCGACGCCGTGTTCTGGCTTCTGGCGACGGCTATCGCGTTTACGGCGCTGATGGTGGCGAACTGGGGCGACCTGCGGTTGTACTCGTTTCTGGGCCTGGGCGCCGGCTTCTTCCTGTACCTCGGGCTGGGGAGCCCGCTGACGCTGAGCTGGCTGATCGCCGTGGCGCGGGCGATCCAGAGGTGCCTGCGGTGGTGCGGGCGCGTGGTGCGCGCCGGCGTCCGGGTGGTGCGGGCGTGCGCTGACGCCGGGCGGCGGGCGGCGCGCGCGGTGGGCCGGGCGGCGCGGGCGGTGGGCCGGGCGGCGCGGGCGGTCGCCAGGGCCGGCCGCGCCATCACCAGCCCCGGGCACGCGCCGGATCGGCCGCCGGAGGCCCGCCGCACGGGGTGATCCGGCTCGTCCCGGCGGGAAAAAGAGGAATTATCGCCACTGCAGCGAACCCGATCAACACTACCTAAGATTGTACAAATATTGTCCACAGTATCCCCAGGTTGTGCACAGGCCAGGGCACAGGCCAGGGCACAGGCCAGGGCCAAGACCAGGGCCCAGGCCGGGTGCGGGGGAGGCGGACGGGCGGGAGGGCCGCCCATGCACATCGAGATTCGCGGCGTGGAGCGCCTCAGCTTCCGCGAGCGCCAGGTCGTGGCGCTGAAGGAGACGGGCCTGGGGAACGAGGAGGTGGCGGCGCGGCTGGCGCTGGCGCCGGCCACCGTGGCCACGCTGTATCATCGCGCCAAGAACAAGGGCTACCAGGTGGTCATCATCGTGCCCGGCGACCCGCTGGGGCTGTTCGACGTCGGCGACGAGGGCGATGAGGACGACAAGGGCGCTGGTGGCGACGAGGGCGCTGGTGGCGGCAAGGGCGCTGGTGGCGGCAAGGGCGCTGGTGGCGACGAGGGCGCTGGTGGCGGCGGCGGCGGCGCGACGGACCACGGGGCGGGCCGCCGGGGAGGTGGGCGGGCATGACGGGCGGAGGGCGGCGCCATAATACATCTGTCCGGGGCGATGGCACGCGGGCCGGGCGCCGCGGCGGCGGCAAGATGCCCAGCCGCATCCCGGTCGGCCCCGTGCGGACCACCACTGGCCGCGCCGGGCAGCACCAGGGATGGAGCGGCCGCGGCACCCGCGGCGGCGCGATCGGCATCCCCGGCCCGAGGGCCCGCAGCGGCCGCGGCACCCGCGCGGGCCGCCTGCAGGCGCTGCTCGTCCGCTGGGGGCTGCCGGCGTTCTGCCTCTACCTGACCGTGTTCCTGCTGGGCCAGCAGATGCAGCTGCAGGGGCTTGAGCGCCGGGAGGCCGAGCTTCTGCTGCACCGCGACCAGGTCGTGGCCGCCAACGCTGTCCTGCGGGAGCATGTGGCGCGCCTGGCGAGCGATGAATACCTTGAACAGGCGGCGCGCGAAGAGCTGGGGATGGTGCGGCCGGGCGAAATCGTTTATACCGTCGGTGAAACCGGTCGCAGCGAGGGTCAATGACCGGTCGTCGCGCCGTGGCGACGCCGGTTAGCCCGGCGCCGAGGGGGCGGCGGCAAACAGGGAAATCGCATGGTTGCCGCTGCCAGCGGGCGCAATACCAGGCCTGGCGCGGCGAGGCAGGGGGAGGCTGGGCGCCGTGGTCCGGGTTATTTGTGCTTGACACCACTTTGACCCCCATTATATAATGGTGGTGCTGCCGGTCCACTTCTGAGGGGAAACGGGAGGAAGCTATCCGGGATGCCAGTCACTGTCGGGAGCGTTGTAGAAGGTATCGTAACAGGTATCACACACTTTGGCGCCTTTGTCGAACTTCCAGACGGGCGGACCGGCTTGGTCCATATCTCGGAAGTCGCTGACGCCTACGTGAAAGACATCAAGGACTTCGTCAAAGAGAAGGACCGCGTGCTGGTCCGGGTGCTGTCGGACGCCAACGGCAAGATCGGCCTCTCGATCCGCCAGGCGGTGCGCCGGGGTCCGCGTGACCGCAGGAGCCACGGCTCGTTCGAGGATAAGCTGGCGCGCTTCATGAAGGAGAGCGACGAGCGGCTCACCGACCTCAAGCGCAACACCGAGTCCAAGCGAGGCGGGCGGGGGACCAAGCGACCAGAGTCCGAGTAGGGCATTCCCCCGGGGAGTGCTCGTTTGCTGTAGCGGCGCTGCAGCGGGCGGACGGCCGCGAGCCCGGCGGGAAGCGGGCGCGAGCGGAAGAGGGTTTTGGGCCGGGGTGGCGGAATCGGCAGACGCAGGGGACTTAAAATCCCCCGGGGAAACCCGTACCGGTTCAAGCCCGGTCCCCGGCACCATTTTTGTGCCCCCGCCGTTGCAAACGGGGGCGCGTCCGTGTATAATTAGGGGTGCCTGATAGGCTGGTGGTGCCACGGGTTGGTGGTGCCGCGTCGGCCATGAGGGCAGGGGCGGCGTAGCTCAGTTGGTTAGAGCATACGGTTCATACCCGTAGGGTCGCTGGTTCAAATCCAGCCGCCGCTACCAGAGACAGATGGCCGGCGCCGGCGGCGCGCCAGGCGGCCGAGCGCCGGTGGTGTTTGGGGGGGCCATTAGCTCAATTGGTAGAGCACCCGACTCTTAATCGGACGACTGGAGGTTCGAGCCCTCCATGGCCCACCAGGATAGAAGCGGGAGCCGCACAGGGGTGCGGCTCCTGTTGGTTCTGAGGAGACTAATCCGATACCCTCCATCCCCTGTCCGCACGCTGCGCCGGCTGCCGCGCTAATGGCGGCCGTGATGACGGGCATGTCCGACCAACAAGCGCGTCTATGAAGTATCAGACTGCCTCAATACTGCGGGGCCTTACCTCCATCGGTTTGCGTTCGAAATACCAGAAGCGGTCAACGTTGCCCGTAAACCGCACTTGGGTTTTGCCAAGTCCATGCAGGTCCATCCCGGAAAACTTGTCGTGAGGCAAGTGGCGACCGGTTCGATAGAAATACGCGAAGGATCTAAGTGTATCGGGGTGCCAATCGTAGCCGTTCGCCCAAAGGCATAATACCACCGAAACCTGCGCGTCCTTCGGATAGCGCGTGATCTTGTGCTCCAACTCGAGCACATACTTCCGTATCTTGCTGCGGGCTGCATACTCCTGATGCCATATTGTGCCTCCCTGCCAGGCCTGGTCTAGCATGACTCTAACGCTGGGAGGAAACCTGCTTCGGTTCTTCTCGAATCCCACCCAATCATCGTTCTCTAGCGGGTGGATGGTCTTCGCATCACAGTAGACTATGCGGCCATCCTGCACGGCGACGCGGAAGTCTATGCGCTTTCCGCCCTGAGGCGGCGGAGGCTCATATTCGATTTTAGCGCATTCCACACATGACAAGAATGCATCCGCGAGAGCGACTTCGTTGACGCGCTCGTAGATCTCGCGTTTCCCGTCGGTCCATCGCCTTTCCCAATTGGTCGGATTTGCGACTCTGTAGAAGTCCCTGAGGAGCTTAAGACAGTTGGGAAAGCGTTGCCTTTGCCTCGTCAGGCGGCGACACAGTAGCCTGTGCGCCCTGAGCAGAAAAGCACAGAGCCTAGCCTCCCCGTAGGCTCTCCAATACGCGTGTTCGGCGAGCTGGACCCAGAATACGTGACGGAGAGACACCCGGTCGACAGCCATGTGCTTACTGCGGGAGACCCCCAGCGCCTCCCTCACTTCCAGACTGACCTCAAGTCCTTGGCAGGCTCGGGCCCTAAGCTGGGCAACCAACTGTCGATGCTCTCGTTCGTTATCTTTCGTGTCTTGTGTCCTCCCTTTCACCCTGCCGCCCCGCGCTTCCCTTCCACCCTCCGGCACGCCCCCGACCCCATCGCTGCCCTCACGAACGTCGGGGTCACCCAGTACGCCTCCGCCACTTCTTGGACATTCAGAAGGCGCACCAGCATTGCGATTCTCCTGCCACGGGAGTGTGGCGCCCAGCCAGGCAATACCCGCCCCGCCTCACGGGGTCAGGGCCCGTCTCTTGGCCTTGTACTCCACGATTGCCGGCTTGCTGATCAGGGTGTACAGGTTCTTGAAGGCGCTCTTGAGGCCCTGACGGGTCGACGAGAACACCTCGACGTCCGACTGAATGGCACTGCGGAACAGGAAGACCTTGACCTCTTCGGCGTTTGTGACCATGTAGTACGGGGTTCCCAGCCAGATCGCGTATGTGCGGGCTTGGCCTATGTAGTCGTGCACCCGCCGGCCGACGGCCTTGGCCTCGATCACCAGGAGTGCATTGTCCTTGCTGCGGTTTTGACCATCAAAGAGCACGAAGTCGGCTTCCTTCGTCATCTTGCGGACGCCCTCGTAGATTTCGACCGGGTAGCCGTCCGCCCGGTCGTTCTCGCTGTAGCCGAGGCGCTCCAGGAGCGGGAGGATGAATCTGATCTCCACTTCCTTCTCCGACTCGAAGGTCTTCGTCTGCAGCTCATCGAACCAGGGATCAGGAGTCTCCGACGCGGAAGCCGCTGCCGCCCCAGTGAAGACCGGCACCGGTGGCTGACCCATGAGGGTGAGGGTAACCCAGTCCTCGCGGTCGACCTCCTCCAGTGAGGGGCTTATGGATACACCCATTGCCGCGAGTTTCTCCGATATCAGGGCCATTCTCTCTTTCGTCCTGACCGCGAAACCGCACGCACGGACCAGGGTCTTGACCAAGACTCGCTTGGATTTCTTGGGACTGCTCTCCACGGCTGCTTTGATTTCCTGGAGCGCCTCGTCGAGATCCTTCGCCCTCCGACCAGCCATCGGGTTCCCCTCCCCCTGCCCGATAATCACGCCAGGTGGGCCCGAATCTGAACCCGTCCCCAACCTGTAGTTGATGACTCGCCATGGCCGACCGGCCAGATGCGACCCAGTAGGGCGTGTCTTCCACCCAGTATAATACCACTATTGCCCAGCAGCGGCAACATACGGCGCACCTCATGGCCGCACCCCTTATATGGGACAGCGCCTGCGAAAGCGTCATTGGGGTACCCGCCTGCTGGCCCGCGCCCCCCTTCGGGGGGCACTCTTCCTGCAGACCCGTTGACAGTAGCTGGCAATATATGGTAGCATGGAATCGTGGAACGATGCTGGGGGAGACTCGGCGGGACGGAGGTGAGGAATGTGCATCTGCTGTCAAAGCCGGGGATGCCCACGGGCATCCTGACCCCTATGGCATGCAGCTGGCTCAGCCCGTGCGAAGGCACCTGCAAGGGCACCTGTTACGCTTACTGCTACAGCGGCTGCGGGTACTGCGGGTACAACTGTTCGGGCTCGTGCGTGGGCTACTGCCTGGGCCAGGGCAACATCGAGGGCTAGTCGCCTTTGCGGCGGCGGGCCTGTGGGCAAGATACTGAACCCGGAAGGATTCCAGATAAGCATCCAGAATCGCACATACGGAGGCTCTCCATGAGCCTCCATTTCTTCTCACGGGTGGTGGTTGCGGTAGTGGTAGGGTTACGCGCCGGGCTACCCCGGCCCCTCGTCCGCGCCGGGGGTGCGGCGCGCGAGGAACTCGTTCACCAGGTCCATGAGGATCTTGACCTCACGCTCGCGCAGGCCGGCCTCGCGCATGAGGCGGGGCAGGTCGGCCGGGCTGGCTGGCGGGGCCGGGGGTGAGGCCAGGGCCGCGGGTCGGGTCGGGGCCGCGGGTGACTCCAGGGCCGCCTTGGGCATGGGGTACGTGGCCGGGCGCTCCGTGGGGGTGTCCCGGAGCCCCGAGCGGAGCGGGGTGCGGCCGAGAAGGTACAGGACCGAGACGTTGAAGAAGTCGGCCAGCCGCTTCACCGTGGCCAGTTCAGGTTCCTGGGCGCCGGTTTCATAGAGCGCAAGGGCTGACCGGGGCACCTGCGTCTTCTCGGCGAGCTCGGCCTGGCTCAGCTTTCTCTCCTTCCGTAGCAGCACGAGGCGCCTCGCGAACTCCTTGGCGTCCTCGGCGTCCTCCCGCGGGGCATCCAGCGGGGCTGCCTTGCCCTCGTCCCCGAGGAGCCACGCGGCGGGCACGTTCAGTGCCTCGGCCAGGGCCCGCAGCGCAGGCACGCTTGGCGTCCGGGCGTCTGATTCGTAGAGCGAAATGGTTGACCTGTCCATGTGGGCGCGGTCAGCCACGTCTTGGAGCCGGAGACCCCGCTCCGTGCGGATGGCCTTTAGCTTCTGCCCCAGAGTTTCCATGGCGCCCCCCTCCGAGTCCAGTTTACAGCCAGTCAACTGCCCGCGCAAGTGACTCCCTGCAAACCCCATCTTCTCGGCACGGCTTTTGAGTTGACAGCGGGCAAACCGGCGGCGTTGACGCGCGGCAAACCAGGGGGTGCGGCGGTGCTTCTCAAGTCTGGAGCTATAGGCCTGGCGAGAGTGGGTGGCAGGGGGCAGTAGGTCGCCCCTGCCCGCAGCACTGCGGTTGCCCGCGGTCGTCCGCAACGCGGAGGTTTACCCAGGGCAGAGTTTGCCCTGGGCAAACCGGGTATCCAGAGAGGCGACTGCTGGCCGGCACGCGCCAGGTGCTGGCAAAGACGACGTCCCCGGCCGCGGGGTCCGGGGGCGTTGGCGTTCAGTCTTCCGGGGAGCTGCGCGATAATCGACCGCGCGCCGTGACGTCGCTGCGGGCGCCTACTGCTTCTGCTTCGCCCGGGCCGGCCCGGTGGGTTTTGCCGGTGCGGCCGGCGCTGCTGAGGCTGCTGGGGCTGCCGGCGCTGCTGGGGCCGTGGCCCCCGCGGATGCCGCGGGCTTCGAGGGCCCGTGCATCACCTGGGTGTCGTAGCCTATGAACCGCCTCCAGTTGTACGGGCCCGCCGTGTCGAGGACCTCGGCCTTGATAGCGCTGAGGAACTCGTACGCGCGGAAGCGCGCCATGTCCATGGCCTCCGAGAGGCCGGGCCGCCCCGGCGCGTCCTTGTTGTGTTTCTTGTGGCTGTACTCGTCCTTCTTGTCGCTGGCGAACGGCTTCCAGTAGGTTATCTTCACGGCCTCCGGCACCTCGCGGTCGTCGTGGTAGCGCAGGTGCGCGCAGACTATCGCCCGGTCGCGGTTCCCCAGGTTGATGTAGTTGGAGTGCGCGAACAGGTCGTGCAGCGTGTGCATGGCGCGGCCGAGGGCCAGCCACGCGTAGTAGTAGTGGCCGGCGGCGATGCGGCTGACGACATGGTCGCGTTCTTCCCACAGGTACGCCTTGGCCTGGAGAAAGGCCGCAGCGTGGGCCGACTTGTCCCTATCCTTGCCCTTCACCATCTTGGTGCGGCAGAAGTGGCGCTTGGACCGAGTGGCATATATCGTGTCCTGGGCGAGGTTGCCGTACCAGATCGGCGACCGGGCCGGATCGCCGAACCCAAACTGCCCGAGCGTAAAGCGGATCACGACATCGTGCTGGTCAAGATTCACGGCGCTCCCTCCCGCCTGGACGGAAGACCTTGAACGGAAAACCTTGGCCGTTACGGCGAGTGATGCTACGGGGACTCGGCTGATCAGGTTATCGTCAGTCAAGGGCGATTGCGGTAGGCGGGCGGAGCGCCATGGCACGCCGTGGTATGCCGCGGCGGTCCATGCAATGCCGCGTCATGTCACCCCTGCGTCTTGAGGCGGCTCGCGCCGCCGCAGCCGCGCCGCCTCGATGCGCCGCATGGCCAGCCGCTCAGCCGCCGCGCCGGTGAAGATGTTCTCGGAGCGGGCGATGCTCAGGATGCGTTTCATGTTGTCGTAGATGGCGGCGACCCGCTGCCACGCGCGGTCAGCGTTGTAGCCCTGCAGCTCGTCGACGCCCTGCGTCACGCCGCCGGCGTCGGCGACGAAGTCCGGGCCGTACAGGATGCCGCGCGCCTGGACCGCCTGCACCGCCGCCGGGTCAGCGATCTGGTTGTTGGCGGCGCCGCAGATGACCCGGCACCTCAGGCGGGGGACGGTATCCGTGTTGATCGCCCCGCCCAGGGCGCACGGCGCGAAGACGTCGCACGCGATGTCGAATATCCCCTCGGCGGGCACGACCTCGGCCCCGCACTCCGTGCGCGCCCTCTCGGCGGCCGCCCCGTTGATGTCACTGACCCGAAGCTGGGCGCCCTCCCTGGCGAGGTAGCGCGCCACCTCGATGCCCACGTTGCCCACGCCCTGGATGGCCACCCGCTTGCCCGCGAACGAGCCGTCGCCGAACGCCGCCTCCAGGCAGGCCCGCATGGCCATCAGCACCCCGTAGGCGGTCGACTGCGACGAGTCGCCGCTGCCGCCGGCCGCCGCCGACGAGCACAGGGCCCAGCGGGTCACGCTCCGGACCACGTCGATGTCGGAAACCGAGGTGCCCACGTCCTCAGCGGTGACATAAAGGCCGCCGAGCCCCTCCACGAAGCGGCCGAACGCCCGGTACTCCTCAGCCGTCTTGGGCTTTGCCGGGTCGGCGATGATCACCGGCCTTGCCCCCGCCGGCGGGCAGTCCGGCCGCGGCGCACTTGAACGTCATCCCGCGCGACAGGTTGAATGGGCATTCGTGGTGCGGCAGCAGCATCCTGCCTCCGGGGCCGGCTGGGCGCAAACCCCGTCACGCCGACAGATCCGCCCCGCGGCCCGAGAACGAACACTCTTCACCGCGTTCCCTGTCGAACTTAGTTGTACGCCGCCCCCGATATTGCGACATCCGTCGCTATGGCTGTCCAGATAGAATATGGCTCAGGTGGGGCAATACGTGGGGGCTGGAAGTTGCTGGGCAGAACGGGTCGTGGTGTGGCACGGGGGGGCTTTGGGCAGAGGCGCCGGGCGCTGCGTGCCGGAGACTCGGTGACGGGTGCGCGGGGCCGCCCCGCCGGGGCGGCGGCCCTGTTGCTCACCGGTCTCCTCGGCGGCCGGGTCGGGCTGGCCGGCGTGCTGCACCCCTTCGGACCCGCCGTGGTGGCGGCCGCCGGCCTGGCCACGCCGGGGCGGGCCTGGCTGGCCGCGGTGGGCGTGGCCCTCTCCGCCGTGGTCGCCCCCTGGCCGCTCGATCTGTTGACGGCGGCCGGCCGCGCCGGGGCGGCGGCCGCGGTGCTGGTGGCCATGCTCGCCCTGTCCGTCCGCGATGGGACCCGGCCGCGCCTCGGGGCCGCCTGGGTGGCGGCTGCGCTGTCTGCCCTGTGCCTCGTTGCCGTGACTCTTCTGGCGCGGGAAGGCGGGCACGCCGGGTTGGCGTGGCGGGTCGCGGCGACGGCGGCCATCGCCGGTTGCGCCGCGTGGGCCTTCGCCCCGGCGCTGGAGCTGGTGGCGGGGGTCGCCCCCCCGGCCCGGCGCAGGGGCGCTGACGTGGGCGCGACCGTGGGGCTGCTGGTGCTCCTGTGCCTGTGCGCCGCAGGGTGCAGGGGCGTGGGCTGGCGGGGCGTCGATGCCGGCCGCGTTGCCCTGGGGGCGATCGCGGCCGTTGCCGCCGTCGCGGGGGGGCCTCTGACCGGGGCGGCGGCGGGGCTTGTGGGTGGCGTCCTGGGCATGGCGACCGGCGCCGCGGCGCCCATGGATGCCCTGGCATACGGAGCCGGCGGCCTCTTGGGCGGAGCCTGCCGCGGCCGCGGCCGGCTGGCTTCAGCGGCGGGCTTCTGGCTCGGGGCGGTGGTGCCCGCCGCCCTTGTCGCTGGCCCCGTGCTGGGCGCGGGCGCGACCGGCACCGCTCCGGCGATGGCGGCGGCAAGCCTGGCGGCGGCAAGCCTGGCGGCCACGCGAACGGCGATGGAGGCCGGCGCCTCAGTGGTCCTGGTTCTACTGCTGCCCAGGGCGGCGGTTCTGGCAGCGCGGCTGCTGGTGACCGCCGACGGGCCGCTGGCGGCGGCGGGCTACACCGCCACCCGGCTGGCCGCATGTGTCGAGTTACGGCAGTTGGCCGCGGCCATGCGGGCGCTGGCGGCGGCGTTCAGCCCGGCACCGGAGGCGGACCGGCAGACGGCAGCCGCCGGCGGGGCTGCGATGCCGGCGGCGGTTCCGGCGACGGGCGTCGCGCCAGGAGCGGCACCAAACGGTGCGCCGGGGCCGGCGTCAGGCGCCGTGCCGGGGCCGGTGGAGCTGGTGGTCGACCGCGTGTGCCGCGGGTGTCCCAGCCGCGGGCTGTGCTGGCAAGAGCACTTCCACGCCAGCTATCGCGCCCTGTCGGCGCTCACGCTGGCCGGGGCCAGGGATGGGGGCGACCGCATCCCCGAGCTGGGGGGCGACCTGCGCCGTCGCTGCCTGCGGCCGTCTGTGCTGGCGGTGGCGGCGGCGCTCGCCCGCGAGGTGGGCGCCGGGCAAGAGCGCTGGGGGCAGGCCGTGGCCGAGGCGCGCGGCGTGGTGGCCGCGCAGCTGGAGGGCATCGGCGGCCTCGTCGCCGGCCTCGCCGACGCCCTTGGCCGGCCGCCCCGGCTGCGCCCCAGTCCCGGCGAGGACCACGCACACTGCCTGGGCCACTCCTGGGCGGCGCAGTGCATCACCGGCGGGACGGAGGCGCGGGGGGACGGCTACGTAGTGCGCGAGGTCGGCCCCGGGCGCCTGCTTGTGGCCATCACCAACGGTCGGGGCGCCGGCGGGCGCGTCGCCGAACGGCCGGCGCTCGCCCTGCGGCTGCTGGAGCGGCTGGCGGGGTGCGGCATCGACCACGGGGCGGTCGTCGCCGCCGTGAACGCGGCGCTGCTCCTGCGATCCTTCGGCGAGACCTTCGCGGTCCTGGACGTGGCATTGATCGACCTGGCGGCCGCCCGCGCCGAGTTCCTGAAGGTCGGGGCGCCCTCGAGCTACCTGCGCCGCGGCCCGCACGTCGAGGAGCTCGCCGCCGCGCCACCGCCGCTGGGGGTCCTGGAGCGCGTCGAGGTATCGCGGACATCGCGGCCACTGTCCCCGGGTGACACCCTGGTGCTGGTCAGCCGCGGCGTGCTCGGTCCGCCAGCGACCGACACCCAGCGGCGGCCGCGCACGCACTGGCTGCCGGAGTTTCTGGGCACCGCCGCCGCGAACGACCCGCGCGCCCTGGTACGTGACATCCTCGATGGCGCGGCGAGCCGTCACCAGGGCGAGCGCCCCGACGACATGACCGTCGTTGCCGTCCACCTCCTCGGCGGCAGCACGGGCCGCGGCTCCCCGGACCAGGCGATGGGGCCGCAAGTGCGACTGAAAGGGGCGTCCTGGCCCCGGACGCCGGTTTTATAAGTCCTCTCCCCAACCCTAGGGTGTGGCGCAAGCCACACCCCTCTTTTTTCTTTGCCGGTCCGGGCGCGGCGGTCGTCACGGGGCGGGCGGCGCGGGCAGGTCGATTTGCCTTCGCCTCCCGCGAGAAGTAAAATAGATCATGGGGACGGGGCGGGATCGTGGAGGCATTATCGGCTCATGGCGAGGTGAGTCACGTGGCGCGGGGTGAGACCGGCGGCGACCCGTTTGAGGCCCGCCTAGAGGCCACGCTGCGGGGGCGGGCGATGGTCGCGCCGGGCGACGCAGTGCTGGTGGCCGTGTCGGGCGGGCCGGACTCGCTGGCGCTCCTGCGCGGCCTGTGGGCGGTGCGTCCCGCCCTGGAGATCCGCCTGCACGTGGGCCACGTTGACCACGGCTTAAGGGGTGCGGGCTCAGCCGCCGACGCCGCGGCGGTGGCCGGAATCGCGGCGCGCCTTGGCCTCCCGTGCACCGTGGAGCGCCTCGACCCGGCCACCCTGCGTGGCCCGGCGGGCCGCCAGGCAGCGGCGCGGCGGGCGCGGCTCCAGGCCCTGGAGGCGATGGCGGCGCGGGTCGGGGCGCGGCGCATCGCCCTCGGCCACAACCGCGAGGACCAGGCAGAGACGGTGCTCATGCGCCTCCTTCGCGGCGCCGGCGTTGACGGCCTGGCGGGCATCCGCCCCGTGCGCGGCCCGTTCATCCACCCGCTTCTTGACGTCAGCCGGGCGGACGCCGAGTCGTACCTGAAGCAGTGCGGGATTGAGCCCCGCCGCGACCCCACCAACCTGGAGCCCGTTTACCTCCGAAACGCCATCCGCCTGCGCCTGGTGCCGTTGCTCGAGCGCCGGTTCAACCCGCGCCTGGTACTGGCCCTGGCCGCCCTGGCCCAGGCGATGCAGGACGATGCTGATTTCCTGCGCGACGAGGCGGACCGCGCCTGGCGGCGCGTCGCCGTCCGCGACCAGGACCCGGCGCCCACGCCCGCCCACGGGGCCGCACCCACGCCCACCGCGGCCACGGGCGAGTTGACCCTGTCGCTGCGGGCGTTCCGTCGCGAGGCGCCGGCGATGCAGAGTCGCATCGTGCGCGAGGCGTTCCGGCGCGCCTGCGGCTCGCCCTACGCGCCGCCCCGGGCGCAAGTGCTGGCGGTGCGGCAGCTGGCGGCCGGGCCGGCGGGAGGCGCCCTCGACCTCGCCTCCGGGGTCGTGGTGCGCCGCGCCGGCGACCATCTGACCTTCGGCCCCCGCCGGCCGTGACATCAGCGGCCCGCCCCCTCCGGCCGGCGCGCACCGGGTGGCGATCCGTGTTGCGCCGGGTAGGCAAATATGATACAATTGATAAGCTAAAATGGCAGGCGCCACGCGGCCTGGCAGCGGCGGCGCCCCCCGGACGGCGTCTCCCCGGATGGCGTCGAGCGGGCGGGCGGGGTGTGGGCAGGCAGTGACGAGGGGAGGGTCGGCGATGCGCAAGATCCTGGGCAACCTGACATTCTACATCATCGTCATCCTGCTTACCATCATGCTCGGCCAGATGATCGCCGATCAGCGCCTGCAGGAGACCAGGCTGCGCTATGACGAGTTCCAGGACCTCCTCAACCGCGCCCAGATCGTCGAAGTGGTCATCGTTCACGAGACCGGCGGCGCCCAGGTTTCCGGCGCGCTGAAGGACGGCACGACCTTCCGCACCGAGATCCCCGAGGCCGACGCGGCGCTGGTCTTGACGCTCCTGAGGGAGAAGGAGGTCAAGACGACCTTCAAGCTCCCGGCCCGGTCGCCGTGGTGGACGACGCTCCTGATCACCATCATTCCGCTGGTGCTGGTCATCGGCGGCCTGTACTTCATCATGCAGCAGACGCAGGGCGGCGGCAGCCGGGTCATGCAGTTCAGCAAGAGCCGCGCCCGGCTGCACACCGGCGATGGCAAGAAGGTCACGTTCAAAGAGGTCGCCGGCATCGACGAGGTGGTCGAGGAGCTGCAGGAGATCGTCGATTACCTCAAGCACCCGCGCAAGTACATGGAGCTTGGCGCGCGCATCCCCAAGGGCGTGCTGCTGTTCGGCGCCCCGGGCACGGGCAAGACGCTCGTGGCGCGGGCCGTGGCCGGCGAGGCGGGCGTCCCGTTCTTCAGCATCAGCGGCTCCGACTTCGTCGAGATGTTCGTCGGCGTGGGCGCCGCCCGCGTCCGCGACCTGTTCGAGCAGGCCAAGAAGAACTCGCCGTGCATCGTGTTCGTCGACGAGATCGACGCCGTCGGCCGCCAGCGTGGCGCCGGCATGGGCGGCGGCCACGACGAGCGCGAGCAGACGTTAAACCAGCTCCTGGTCGAGATGGACGGCTTCGGCGTCAACGAGGGCGTCATCGTCATGGCCGCCACCAACCGGCCCGACGTGCTCGACCCGGCGCTTCTGCGGCCGGGCCGCTTCGACCGCCAGGTCGTGCTCGACCGCCCCGACCTCAAGGGGCGCCACGAGATATTCCGCGTCCACAGCCAGGGCAAGCCGCTGGCCGAGGAGGTCGACCTCGAGGTCCTGGCCAAGCGCACGCCGGGCTTCACTGGCGCTGACATCGCCAACGTCGTCAACGAGGGGGCGCTCCTGGCGGCGCGCCGGCGCAAGAAGAAGATAACCAGCGACGAGCTTGAGGAGGCCATCGACCGCGTGGTGGCCGGCCCCGAGCGCAAGAGCCGCATCATCAGCGAGAAGGAGCGCCAGATCGTCGCGTACCATGAGTCGGCGCACGCCCTGGTGGCCAAGCTCCTGCCCAACAGCGACCCGGTGCACAAGGTGTCGATCATCCCGCGCGGCGGCGCGCTGGGCTACATGCTGCAGCTGCCGATGGAGGACCGCTACCTGGTGACGCGGTCGGAGATCCTCGACCGCGTGGCCGTGATGCTGGCCGGGCGCGCGTCCGAGGAGCTCGTGTTCAACGAGGTGTCAAGCGGCGCCCAGGATGACCTTGAAAAGGCGACCAAGATGGTGCGGCGCATGATCATGGAGTTCGGGATGTCCGCGGCCCTCGGGCCGCTGACCTTCGGCTCCAAGCAGGACTCGCCGTTTTTGGGCCGCGACATCGCCCGCGACCGCAACTACAGCGAAGAGGTCGCGGCGGCCATCGACAGGGAGGTCCGGCGGGTCGTCACTGAGTGCCACGAGACCGCCTCGCGCCTCCTGCGCGAGAACCGCGACCGGCTTGAGCGCCTGGCCTCGTCGCTGATCGAGAAGGAGTCGCTGGAGGGCGCCGAGCTCGAGGAGCTCCTTGAGTCGCCCGCCGAGAAGGTGGGGTAGGCTCAGCCCTCAACCCCCGGCATCGCCGCCGGCCGCCGCACGTCGGCGTAGCAGAAGCCCTTGCGGGCGCGCTCCTCTTGCTCGGCCAGCCACGCCTCAAGGCCGATCTCCCGCAGCCGCCGGCTGTCGTCGAGGAACGACGGGTACGAGTCGATGAGGAACCGCAGGGACAGGCACGGCCAGCCGGGACAGTCCACGCACAGCTTCAGGCCCTTCTCCGCCGCGCAGCGCCGGACCTTGCAGTCGGGGGGACCGCCCCCCGCCCGGCAGCCTGGACAGCCGCCGTCCGCCCCCGTCAACATGTCCAGGAAGCCCCAGAACTCCTTGAAGCCGGGCAGCCCCGGCCCCCAGTACTCGACCGCGTCCTTCCGCAGCGTCTCTCGCAGGGCTTGGGCCTGTCCGGGCACCCGCGCCCGTAGCGCGCACAAGCGGCAGTACAGGCCGCAGGCGCCGACAAGCTCCCGCGCGTCATGCCCACCCCACGCCTCTCGCGCGTCCTCGGCCACCGCACCCGCCCCCCTTCCTGGCAGCTTCGCCGCCCGCTCCAGCCCTCCGCCCGCTCCGGCCCTCCGCCCGCCGCGGGGCGGGCCGTTCACCCAAGCTGACTATATATCGCGCCGCGAACGCGGTCAATCCCCGGCGCCGTCCGCTGCTCCGGGTGCCCCGGCACGACCACGGGCCCGCGGCCCACCAACACCTGGCGCCCGCCCGCCGCCCCCCACCGGTGCTTCCACCCCCGCCCTGGCACAGCAGGAATTTGCTGCAGCCCGCCGAAATTACTAACGTTAACTCCGTTTCAAACTCTCACCTTAAGGGCCGCCATGAAGCAGGAGGTGGTGGGCGGGGCCTTCACCATCCAGCCTAGCGTTCCCGTGCACCGCAGTTCACCCTAACTAGCTCCACTGTCACACTGTCAAGGGGGTCGTGCTCATGACGAGAGGGAGGATCCTTACCGGACTTCTTGTCCTGGTGCTGGTCTTTTCCCTCGTGGCCGCCGGCTGTGCCAAGCCGGGCGCCAAGGCCGGTGGGAAGACGTTCATCTTTGCCCGCGGCAGCGACTCGGTCTCGCTGGACCCGACGATCATCGTCGACGGCGAGTCGGCGAAGGTTTGCAACAACATTTACGACAACCTGGTACGGTACAAGGAAGGCAGCACGGAGGTCGAGGCTGCCCTGGCCGAGACCTGGGAGTGCTCCACTGACGGGCTGATCTGGACCTTCCACCTGCGCAAGAACGTCAAGTTCCACGACGGGACGCCGTTCAACGCTGACGCGGTCAAGTTCAACTATGACCGCCAGGGTCCCGATCAGCGCACGCCGGACATGGCGTACGCCGACTTCACCCTGGGCATGATCGACAAGATCGAGGCCGTGGACCAGTACACGATCAAGATCACGCTGAAGTACCCGTACGCGCCGTTCCTGGCCAACCTGGCGATGGGCATCGCCGCCCCGATCTGCAGCCCGACCGCGCTCCAGAAGTGGGGCGCCGACTACGGCCTGCACCCGGTGGGCACCGGCGCGTTCGTCTTTGAGAGCTGGGAGAAGGAGCAGCAGATCACCCTGACGGCCAACAAGGACTGGTGGGGCGGCAAGCCCAAGATCGACAAGCTCGTGTTCAAGGTCACCAAGGAGAACGCCGTCCGCGCCAACGAAATGCTGGCCGGCGAGATCGACATGATGGACGGCGTCGACCCCAACGACGTGACCCGGCTGAAGGGCGACGCCAACGTCAAGATCCTGCAGGCCCCGGGCATGAACATCAACTACATGGGCTTCCGCGTCTTCAAGCCGCCCTTCGACAACCCAAAGGTGCGCCAGGCGGCGAGCATGGCGATAGACCGCCAGGCCATCGTCGACATGCTGTACCAGGGCAACGCCCTGCTGGCCAACGGCCCGCTGCCCCCCAACATGTTCGGGTATGTGTCGACGCTGCAGCCGTGGCCGTTTGACCTCGAGGGCGCCAAGGCCCTCCTGGCCGAGGCCGGTTACCCCAACGGGTTCACGATGACCCTGCTCAGCTACCCGAACCCGCGCGGCTACAATGCGGTCGGCGGCGACCGCCTGGCCGAGGCGATCCAGGCTGACCTGCAGAAGGCCGGCATCACCGTCAACATCTCGTCCAAGGCGTGGAAGGAGCACCTCGCCGCGTGCGCCGGCACCGACGGCGAGGCGTTCCTGATCGGCTGGATGGGTGACAACGGCGACCCTGACAACTTCCTCTACGTGCTGGCTCACTCCAGCCAGTCAACGGGGATGAACTACTCGCATTACGCCAACGCCGAGTTCGACAGCCTGCTCGAGCAGGCCCAGGAGGTCGGCGGCGCGACGCAGCGCCTCGCCCTCTACACGCAGGCGCAGGAGATCTTCGTTCCGGACGCCGGGTGGGTGTTCTTCAGCCACGCGATGGACATGGTGGCGCAGAGGGCCAGCGTGAGCGGCTTCGTCCTCAACCCCACCAGCTCCATCTTCCTGTGGAACGCGGACAAGTAACCAGTGCCTGACGGCTGCCGGCGGGGGCGGGGATAACGACCCCGCCCCCGCGGCGGCATGACCAGGGTGGGGCCGGGCATGGCCCCAGGCAGGGGGGAACGCCGTGGTCAGCTACATCGTCCGCCGCCTGATCATGCTCATCCCGGTCCTTCTTGGCGTTTCGCTCGCCGTGTTCCTCGTCTCGACCCTGCAGGCCGACGCCACCCTGGTGCGGCTGGGGCAGCACGCCACGCAGGCGCAGGCCGCGGCCCTGCGCGAGCAACTCGGCCTCAACGACCCGATCCTCGTCCAGTTCGGGCACTTCGTCTGGAACCTCCTGCACGGCGACCTCGGCCGGTCCTGGCTCACCTCGGCCCCGGTGTCAGTGGAGGTCGGGGTGCGCTACCCGCACACTGTCGAGCTGACGGTAGTGGCCATGGTCCTGGCCGTGCTCATCGGCGTCGTCGCCGGCATCATCTCGGCGGTGCGCCAGTACTCGGCCCTCGACTACTCGACAATGGTGCTGGCACTGGTCGGCGTCTCGATGCCGATATTCTGGCTCGGCCTGATGATGATCTCGGTGTTCGCGGTGTGGCTCAAGGTGTTGCCCGTGTCGGGGCGCCTGTCGGTGAGCATGGACGTGCACTTCTCAAGCCAGTTCTACATCATGGAGGCGCTGTTTACGGGCAAGTGGGTGGCGCTGGTCGACCTCGTGCGCCACATCATGATGCCGGCGGTGGCGCTGGCCGTTAACTCGATGGCCCTGATCGCGCGCATGACGCGCTCCAGCATGCTCGAGGTGGTGCGCCAGGACTACATCCGCACCGCCCGCGCCAAGGGCCTGAGAGAGCGCGTGGTGATATACAAGCACGCCCTGAAGAACGCGCTGATACCCGTGGTCACGGTCATCGGCCTGCAGGTCGGCATCCTCCTCGGCGGCGCCGTGCTCACTGAGACGGTGTTCTCGTGGCCGGGCATCGGCAGCATGGCGGTGGCGGCGATCCAGAACTCCGACTACCCGCTCGTGCAGGGCTGCGTGCTCTTGGTGGCGACCGCCTTCGTGCTCATCAACCTCCTGGTAGACGTCGTCTATGCCTGGATCGACCCACGCATTCACTACGCGTAGAGGGGAGGGGTGACCATGGCGGCGGGCGGGCGCGGGGCCGGGCGGGGGCCGGAGGCGCGGGCGGCGAAGGCGGCGGCGAAGGCAGAGGCCAAAGCGGCGCGCGTAGCGGCGAAGGCGGCGGCGCGAGCGGCGCGGGCGCGGGCGGAATCAGAGCAGATTCACGGCCTGGCGGGCGCCGGGCGGACCGGCTTCCTGAGCGGCCTGGCGGTGATCATGCGGCGCCTGCGCAAGCACCGCCTGGCGATGGCCGGCCTGGTGCTGTTTTTCGTTCTGGTCCTGGTCGCCGCCTTCGCCTCGTACATCGCCCCGTACGCGCCCAACGAGCAGAACCGCGGCGACGCGCTGATGGCGCCGTGCGCCAAGCACATATTCGGCAGCGACGAGTTCGGCCGCGACGTGTTCAGCCGGGTGCTCTTCGGGGCGCGCATGTCGCTTCTGGTCGGCGTGATCTCCGTCAGCATCGCCCTGGTGGTCGGGGTCATCCTCGGCTGCCTCTCCGGCTACTTCGGCGGCATCCTCGACAATGTCATCATGCGCGTCATGGACGTCATGCTCGCCTTCCCGGCGATCCTCCTGGCGATCGCGATCATGAGCGTGCTCGGGCCCGGATTGGCCAACGCCATGGTCGCCATCGGCATCGTCACCATCCCGCAGTACGCGCGCATCGTGCGCGGCTCGGTGCTGTCGGTGCGCCAGAACGAGTACGTCGAGGCGGCGCGGGCCCTGGGCTGCAGCCGCTGGCGCATCATCACGCGTCACGTCCTGCCCAACATCCTGGCGCCGATCATCGTGCGCACGACGCTGGGCACGTCAGAGGCCATCCTGGAGGCGGCGGCGCTGGGCTTTCTGGGCCTGGGCGTGCAGCCGCCGACCTCCGAGTGGGGCGCGATGCTCAGCCGCGCGCAGCGCTACATCTACAACGCCCCGTACCTGGCCACCTTCCCTGGCATGGCGATCACCGCCACCGTGCTCGGCCTGAACCTCCTCGGCGACGGGCTGCGCGACGCGCTCGACCCGCGGCTGAAGGAGTGACAGCGCGTCATAAAACGCACCCCCGCCGCAAATGCTAGGCGTACCGGTTGCGCCGGGCGCCGGCCGACACGACGGGGGGTGAGCGTGTGGCCCACCAGACCAGGCCTTCCGAACTGCTGCTCGGCGACGCGCGCGTGGGCGTGATCCCCAATCCGCCGGGGGCGGGGCGGCGCGCCACCTTCCAGTACCGGGGGCTTCTGGCCGAGGCGGGCGCCGACCAGGTGTTCATGCACTGCGGCTACGGCATTGAGTCGTGGGTCGACGTGAACGACTTGGCCATGGCGCGGCGCCCCGACGGCTACTGGGAGGCGATCATGCACCTGCGCGACCGGCGCGGGCCGTTCAGCTTCTGCTTCAAGGACAGCGCCGGCAACTGGGACAGCAACAACGGCTTCAACTGGCAGGTGGAGGTCCAGTAGCGGCCGCCCGCGGGGCGGCCGTGCGCGCGAGAAGGGTCGAGCGGGCACAAGCGGGGACGTGGGTCGGAGGGCGGGGCGGCCGTCAAGGCGGGTCGCCCTCTTTGTGTTGGGCGCTGAGGGCGCGCGCAGAGGCGGAACGCGGCGCCGGGGCGGCCGCAAGAGGAGGAACGCGGCGCCGGGGCGGCCGCAAGAGGAGGAACGCGGCGCCGGGGCGGCCGCAAGAGGAGGAACGCGGACTTCCGGCGGCGAAATGCGGAGGACGTGCCCGCGGCGCCCGCGCGGCACCCGCGAGGCGCCCGCGAGGCGCCGCGCGCCGGCGTCGTGGGGGATCGCGGGGGATCGCGGGGGAGGAGGCGGGGTCATGGCGCGAGAGCTCGCGGACGGCGTCCTGCGCGGCCTGCCGCTGCGCGGGGCTGAACTGGGCGCCACCCGCCGGATGATCCTGACCCTGGCCTGGCCGGCAGTGTGCGAGATGTTCCTGCACACCTTCGTCTGGGTCGCCGACACGGCCATGGTCGGCCGGCTCGGCGCGGAGGCGATCAGCGCCGTCGGGATGGGCGGGGAGATGTACTTCAGCATCATCGCCGCGCTGGGGGCGCTGGGGGTGGGGACGACCGCCCTCGTTGCCCGGCACGTCGGGGCGGGCGAGGAGCGCCCCGCCCGGTTCGCCGCCGCGCAGGGGCTCGTCGTGGCCTGCGCCGGCGGCGTGGGCGTGGCCCTCCTGGGCGTGGTCCTGGGGCCGTGGGCCTTCAGCCTCACGGGGCTTGGCCCCCGCGTCCAGGCGATGGGCGGCGTGTACCTGCGCATCATGTGCTCGGGCGCGGGGTTCGTCCTTGCGACGTGGGTAATCAACGGCGCCTTCCGCGCCACGGGTGACACGCGGACGCCGCTTCTGGTCACCGGCGTCACCAACGCCCTGAACGTGCTCGGCGACTACGCCCTGATATACGGCCACTTCGGCCTGCCGGCCATGGGCGTGGCCGGCGCGGCCGTGGCCAGCGTGATTGCCCAGGGAATCGGCCTGCTGATCGCCGCGTCGCGGCTGCTGTCGGAGCGCACGGCGCTGCGGCCGGGGCCGGGCTGGACGATGATTCCTGACCGCCGGGCGGTCGTGCGGCTCTTGCGAGTGAGTGCGCCCGCCGGCATAGAGTCGCTGCTCACGGATGGGGCGCGCATGATCGGGCTGTTCATCGTCGCCGCCACAGGCCCGGTCGCGTTTGCCGCCGTCCCGATCACCATCGCCGCCGAGAGCGTCTCGTTTATGGCCGGCCACGGCTTCGCCATTGCCGCCGGGATCGTCGCCGGCCAGCGGCTGGGCGCCGGCCGGCCCGACCGCGCCTACCGCGAGAGCGCGGTCGCCGTGGGCCTGGCGGCGCTGATGATGGCCGCGTTCGGGCTGGCCTTCATCGCTTTCCCCGCGCCGCTGGTGCGGCTTTTCACGACCGACCCCGCCGTGCTGGCCCTTGCCGCGCCGTGCCTGCGCATCACCGGGTTATTTCAGGTGTCGGTGGCCGTTGCCGACACGTTCCTGGGGGCGCTGCGCGGGGCGGGCGAGACGCGCGTGCCCATGGCGATCACCGGCGTGACCGCGTGGGCGGTGCGCCTGCCGTTCTGCTTTCTGGCCCTGCGTGTGCTCGGGCTGCCGGTGCCCTTCTACTTCTGGGCCGCCGGCCTGGAGTGGACGGCCAAGGCCGTCCTGGCCGTCAGGGCCTTCCGGCGCGGGCGGTGGCTCAAGCGCACGGTGTGACGGGCCGGGGCCGCGCCGTACTGGGGCCGCCTCGCCCTGCAGCCGCCGGTTCTTGACAGGGGTTGTCCCCGGATGCGTCGAAGAGTGAGGGGCGTGAGGCTTCAGGGTTGGCAGGGTTAGCAGGGTGCGGTTCCCGGGGCAGTTGCGTCCCGGCCGATGGGGGGAGAGGACGTGGCGGCTGGCGAAATGGGTCCGGGCCCTGACGGCCTGACCGGCGAGAACGCGCGGGGGTTGCCGCGCGTTTCGCCGCCGGTCTCAGCGCCGGTACGGCTTTCGGCCAACGAGAACCCGTTCGGGCCGTCGCCGCGGGCCATGGCGGCGATGGTCCGCTGTCTCTGCGACGCCCACCGCTACCCTGACGCCGCGTACCCGGCGCTGCGGGCGGGGCTGGCCCGGCACCACGGCGTGGAGCCCGCCATGGTGGTGGTCGCCAACGGCGCCCAGAACGCGCTGACGGCCATCGCGCGGGCGCTGCTCGACCGCGGCGCGGAGGTCGTCGTCCCCGCGCCGGCGTGCGCGGGCTACGCTGAGGCGGCGGCGCTGGCCGGGGCGCGGGTTGTTGAGGTTCCCCTGCGCGACTTCTCTGTGGACCTCGACGCCGTGGCGGCGGCGCTCACCCCACGAACGAAGCTCGCCTGCGTACCCAGCCCGCACGACCCCGCCGGCACCATCGTGCGTCGCCGCGAGTTGGAGCGCTTTCTGGCGCGACTTCCCGGCGGCGTCACGGTCATCCTGGACGAGGCCTTCTCCCAGTACGTCGACGACCCCGAGTACCCGCGGGGCGTGGACTACGCCCGGCGCGGCGACCCGGTGGTCGTCTTGAAGAGCTTCTCGGCGATATTCGGGCTGGCCGGGCTGCGGCTGGGCTACGCCATCGCCCCGTTGCCGCTCTCAGCCCTGTTCTCCGCCGCCCGCGAGCGGTTCTGCGTCAACCGCGTCGCCGCGGCCGGCGCACTGGCCGCGCTTCAGGACGAAGACCACGTGGCGCGCTGCCGGGAGGCGAACCGGCGCGACCGGGCGCGGCTCATGGCGGGCCTTGCGGCCCTGGGCGCGACGCCCGTGCCGTCCCAGGCCAACTTCGTCCTCGCCGACATCGGCATGGACGCGCGCGCGGCCTGCGCCGGGCTCGAGGAGCGCGGCGTGCTGGTTTGTGCCGGCAGCGCCTGGGGCCTGGATACGATGATCCGGGTCACGGTCGGCCAGCCGTGGGAGAACGCGGCGTTCCTGGAGGCCCTGGCGGCGGTGCTGGGGCGCGACCCGGCATGACGCGGCATGACGCGGCCGGGCGCGGCCTGAAGCGGCTTGGCGCGGAGTGGCGAGGCGTGGCACGGCCTGATCTGACGGGGGTGAGGAGATGGACTCGGGGCACGCCGGGGGCGCGCCGTTCGGCATGGCGCTGCCCGAATGCGTCGTCGTCGACGGGGAGAGCCTTGGGCTGGCTGACGTTGTCGCCGTAGCGCGCCGCCGCGCGCCCGCCACGCTTGGCGGCGCGGCGCGGGCGCGCGTTGAGACGGCGCGCGCACTGGTCGAGGAGATCGTTGCCCGGGGTGACGTCGTCTATGGCATCAACACCGGCTTTGGCAGCTTCGAGAAGGTCGTGATCCCGCCGGCGCGCGTTGCCGACCTGCAGCGGAACCTGATGCGCAGCCACGCCTGCGCCGTCGGCCGCCCGCTTGACGCCGAGGTCGTGCGCGCGGCGATGCTTTTGCGGGCAAATGCGCTCGCCCGCGGCCACTCCGGGGTGCGGCCGGCCATCATCGACCGCCTGCTGCAGATGCTGGAGCGCGGCGTGCACCCCGTGGTCCCCGAGCAGGGTTCGTTGGGCGCCAGCGGTGACCTCGCCCCGCTGGCGCACATCATGCTCGTGCTGATCGGCGAGGGCGCGGCGGAGTACAAGGGGCAGGAGCTTGCCGGCGGCGAGGCGCTGCGCCGGGCGGGCCTTGAGCCAGTCGAGTTGCAGGCCAAGGAAGGCTTGGCCCTGATCAACGGCACCCAGGTGATGACCGCGCTCGGGGCGCTCGCGGCCTTTGACGCCCACGCCTACGTGCAGAGCGCCGACGCCGTCGCGGCGCTTACGGTCGATGTCCTGCGCGGCATCCCGGCGCACTTCGACGAGCGCATCCAGAGGCTGCGGCCGCACCCCGGCCAGGCGGTCGCGGCCGCCAACATGCGCCGCCTCCTGGACGGCAGCCGGCTCACCACCCGGCCGGGCCAGATCCAGGTGCAGAACGCCTACACCCTGCGCTGCATCCCCCAGGTCCACGGCGCCGTGCGCGACGCCCTGAGCCACGTCGCTGCCCTCGTGGTGCGGGAGGCGAACTCGGTCAACGACAACCCGCTCCTGTTCCCGGAGACGGGCGAGGTGCTGGGGGGCGGGAACTTCCACGGCCAGCCCGTGTCCATGGCCCTGGACTACCTGGGCATCGCCTGCGCGGCGCTGTCGGGCATGATCGAGCGCCGCGTCGAGCGGCTGGTCAACCGGAACCTCAGCGGCCTCCCCGCGTTCCTCACCGCCGATGGCGGGGTGCAGTCGGGGCTGATGATCGGCCAGTACACGGCGGCGTCGCTGGTTTCAGAGAACAAGATCCTCGCCAGCCCGGCCAGCGTCGACACCATCCCGTCCTCCGAGAACCAGGAGGACCACGTGAGCATGGGAACCACCGCCGCGCGCAAGTGCCGCGCCATCCTGGGAAACTGCTTCAAGGTGCTGGCGATCGAGGCGCTGTGCGCGGCGCAGGCGGTCGACGTGCCGCCGCTGGAGCAGGAGAGGGAGCTCTTGCGGGAGAAGGGACTGCCCCCGCGCGCGCGGGAGAACCTCGCGCCGCTGACGCGCACGGTCTACGACTTCGTGCGCCGGCGGTCGCCGCGCCTGGACGAGGACCGCTCGCTCTCGGGCGAGATCGAGCGGCTGGCGGCCGACCTCCAGGCGGGCGAGCTGTGCGCGGCCTTAGGCGAGAGCGGGCTGCAATAGGGCGACGGCGGCCTGCGCTGGGGCGACGGCGGCCTGCGCTAGCGTGGTAGGGGCCATGGACGGGTATCGACACCCCCCGTGGCCCGTATACTTTGGAGGGGCAGCGCGGCTGTGGCGCCGGCCCGCGGCCACTGCCCCCGGGGGCGCGGCGGCGGGCACCGCAAGAAGGTGCCATCGGGGGGCGCGAGCGTGCGGGGAGGGGCGGGTGTGCGGGGGGCAAGAGCGAGACGCTGGGGGCTTCTGGTCCTGCTCGCGCTCGGGGGAGGGCTGCTGATCGCCGCCGGGCTCTTGCGCGTGGAGGTCGTCACCGAGCGCCGGCTGGTCGAGGTCGCCCGCGGCGGGTGGGGCGGCGGAAACGACGAGTTCGGCCTGCTCACCGCGGACACCGGGGGGCTCTACGGGCCGCGGTCCTTCGCTGTGGCCGCGGATGGGTCACTGTGTGTGGCCGACACCTACAACCGGCGGCTGGTGGTCTTCGGCCGCCAGGGGCAGCCGGGGCAGCCAGGGCAGCCGGGGCAGCCGGGGCAGCGGGGGCAGCGGGGGCAGGGGGGGCAGGGGGGGCAGGAGCCGGTCCGGGTGAACGTCGATGTCCCGGCGTCGCTGCTCGAAACGACAAGTGACCGGCCCTTCGTCGCCGAGGACATCGCCTGCGGCGGGGGCGGCCTGGTCTGCGTTGCCGGCACGGGCGCGCCACAGGTGCTGGTATTCGAGGGGGAGGAAGCCCTGGGGCCGGTGGCCGGGCCGACGCCGCCCAACGGCGACTGGCTCTTGGAGGGCTTGTGGGTGGCGGGCGGCGACCTATTCCTGGCCGAACAGGTCGTCGCCAACGACGCCTTCTACCGCAACCTCTACGCCGTGCCGCAGGAGCAGGCGCTGGGCGCCGCGGTGGCCGGCGGGACGGCGGGTGGCGCGGCGGGCGGCGCGACACCCCCGTGGCGGGCGGTGGCGCGGCTGGCCCTGGATGCATCCGGGACGCGGCGCTGCGTCACGTCGATCTTTGACGCCCCAAACATCTTGCCCGCCGGCAATCGCATCTTCACCCTGGGACCAGGGCGTGACCGTTTCGAACGCGTCCTGCGGGCGTTCTCCCCTGGCGGCGAGCTCCTGTGGGAGGACCGCCTGGAGATGCCCCGCCTGGCCGACACCGCCGAGCTCGTGGGTGCCGACTCCCGGGGACGCGTATACGTCGGGGTCGACCTTCATGAGGCGGACGCCACGGTCTTGGCGTGGTCGACGCCGCCCCCCGGCCGGCAGCGGGCGGTGGCGCCAGCGCGGCGGCCGGCCCAGCTGACCCTGGGTGCTCCGGCGGGCGAGGTGCTCGCGCGCGTGCGCGTGCGCGTGACGCCCCAGGGCGACGTGTTCTGGGCGCACGCCGACCGCGAGGGCTACGCCATGCGCTGCTGGCGCACGCGCCGCCACTGGCGGCTCGTACCACGGCTGGCGCACGGCTGACGCCGCGGCGCGGCGACGGCGAGTGCAGCCAGGACCACCGCCGCTCCCACCAGGACAAGCTTGTTGACCACGACCAGGTCAGGGCCGACCCGCGCCGTCCCGGCGTCAGGCCGCAGGATCGTGGCCAGTATGCGCAGCAGCGTGGTCTTGCCCGCCCCGTTCGGCCCCAAGAGCCCAAACTACCCCAGGGCCGCACGACAGCGACACGTCGCGCAGGGCCCAGTCGTCACCGTACCACTTGCCGAGGCCGTCCAGGGCGATGATATCTGGGCTGCCGGCGCACCAATTCGGAGTGGGAGGTGCTTTCGGCTTGACTTCGCCGAGCGCCCGCTGCCATCCTGCAGTGGTCGCCGTCCGGCCGGGAGGGCGTGCCGTTACGCCACAGGAGTTGCCACCAATCCTGGCGACCCCAAAGGGGGGCTCCGACGGTGGACCCCCCATCGGCGTAGATGTGGAGCGTTTCGTGCAGGATACGGTAGAACTCCGAGCGGCTGACGGCCAGCTCGGCCATAACTGTCGCGGGCGCGGTCGATGAAGTAGCGGCGCTCGACGAGCCGACGCTGCTCCCGGGTGATGCCTCAAGACAGTTCTCGACGCGCCGCACCGAGCGCAGGATTTCGGACAACAACCAACAGCCACCACTGAATCGCGAGATCTTGTGGGGGTGGCGGCGGGGCGATGCTGGTTCAGTGTCGGCCGAAAGCCCGTTGAGCCGCCAACACGTAAGAAAACGCGCCTTCATCCAGAACCCTGGACCTATCCAGACGATATTGAACGAAGTTGATCGCTACGGATAAACCAGCAGCCATAGCACACATCAGGTATGGGCCCTGAACTCCCAGGAGGCCGGCCACAGTAGCTGAACTTGAGACTAGGGTAATGGTCTTAATGACGCCGTCAAGCGTGTAACGGATTGCCACGCGCGACAAAGCCTGCTGCAAGCCGCTTAAAGCGGGCTGTATGCGATTTCTATGGATGTCTTCGATGTTCCGCCTTAGGTCTTGAGGATCCCGCAGGGCTGGTAATTCCCCGGCGGCTTCATGCACGACGGTTCTTAACCTCCCGAGCTCGTCCCCATGTTCCTTCTTGAATTTCAGGAGGACATCCAGCGGCGTAGTCGGGTCTATGCGTATCCCCTGCAGGACTAGTTCAACTAACAAACCTTCTCCGAATCCGCTTGTTTCAAGTGGGGGGGCACCGGCTCTCTCTACAGTCGCAAGGGATGCTAGGGTGCCTGCCGGCGGGACGTCGGTCACGAGCGTAGTTCCGAGCTTGTTCGAGATCTTTGACGCAAGCAGCGTCATGTAAAAGGCAGCAGGCGACTGGGGCAGCAAGATCCAGGGTGTATCTGCACGCGGCCGCCATCCTGATTCACGCCTGAGGCGCTCTAGAAACCCCAGGGAAAGTTTCTGATAATGGACGAACTCTCCACGGCTTAGTGCATGGGCGAGGCTAGTGACCCTATCGATCGGCACGTGGCGTCTGAGTTCGCTCTCCAGGTCAAACTCGGGGAAATCCCCAGCAAGCCGGCGTAAGCGCCGCTGCACACCTCTTAAATGATCAATTGAGCGGGATGGCAGATCGCCCAGTCCCTGCGCCCAGCTGTTGGGATCATGCCCAGCATCCATTCGCCCCAGCGCTTCTTGAGCGCGCGAATGAACGTCCATGAAATCGCTAGAATCAATGTAGGCATCTTGGAAGTCGACCAGGTACGGCTCCAGATAGCCCAAGGCCTGCAACTGCCGTGCTGCCTCGCTAGAGTATGGCTGGTCAATCGAGCGAGGTGCGATCGTATAGATTTTGTCCCAGTAGAGGATTGCGCTCTTGAGCCAGGCGTCTTCAGGGACGTCAATATACGGATAGTAGAGTGCCTGCATTATGTAAACCCCCTATTCGAGGTATTTATTGTAGTATTCTATTAGACGATAGGGCTTCCCTTCCTGCGGTCGCCTCACTTGATTCAACCCGGACAGGAGGGCACGGAACCCCTTGGCCGGCTTCACTTGCAGCGCCTGGGGGTCCTTATCCACCTCTCCGACTCTCGGGTGGGCGCAGCCGTGCAACTGCTGATGACGCCGTTGGGGGAGCTTCACGTTGCGTGCCCGCGCCTTGGGGACGGCGACGCGAGGGGTCCGGCCAGCTCGTCGCGGCTTGCCCCCATCATCCCGCCACCATCTCCTCCATGCCTCAGGGTGCGTCCCAATCCCACAGACCCAAGTGGCAACGCCGCCAAGGGTCGGGCCAGCCCCCCAAACTTGCCAAGTCTCACGCAAACCGCCAGGGCGTGTAGTTGCCGAAGGCACCTGTTGTGCGGGGCGATGGCTACTGAAGCCCTGCTCCGCGTTCGTGGGAGGATGATGGTGGCAGGCGCCCCCCTTCAGTCGTCGTCCCCGCTCCTCGAAATCACCCAGCATGCGGCGGGCAAAGCGCACCGGCGGCCCGCACCGCGGCCTGCCCGCCCGTCACGTCGCCCCCCGCCCTCCGCCTGAACCCCCCTGTGCCTGACCCCCCGCCCTCCATCCAAACCCCAGCCACCCCGCCACCCTGGGGCGCGACTAACGAGAATATTAGGACTATTGCCCGTCACAGCGGCCTTTGGGAGGAGTCGGCTGGGAGGGTGTAGAAAATGAGGCGGGGGCATCGTAGGCGCTTTCGCGGGTTCGCGAAGGCGCATGGCTGGGGGGCGTTCCGATGGTGGATATTGTCGAGTGCGTCCCCAATTTCAGCGAGGGTCGCCGTCGCGCCGTGATCGATGCCGTGTGCCGGGCCGCGGCGGGCGTGCCCGGCGTTTTCGTCCTGGACGTCTCCTCTGACGCCACCCACAACCGCTCGGTGCTGACGCTGGCCGGCCCGGCGGCCGCGGTCGGGGAGGCGGCGTTCGCCGCCACGCGGGCGGCGGGCGAGCTGATCAACATGGAAGAGCATCGCGGCGAGCACCCGCGCATCGGGGCGATGGACGTCGTGCCGTTCGTCCCCGCCGGGGACCGCACCATGGCTGACTGCGTGGCCCTGGCACGCGCGGTGGGCGGGCGCATCGCGCGCGAGCTGCAGATACCGGTGTACCTGTACGCCGAGGCCACGACGCGCCCGGAAAGGCGGCGGCTGGCCGACATCCGCCGCGGCGAGTACGAGGGATTAAGGCGCGACGTGGCGGCGCCGGGGCGCGAGCCGGACTTCGGCCCGCCGCGGCTGCACCCGACGGCGGGGGCCACGGCGGTGGGGGCGCGGCCGTTCCTGGTCGCCTTCAACGTCGACCTTGACTCGCGCGACCTGCAGGCGGCGCGTGCGATCGCCCGCGAGGTGCGCGAGTCGTCGGGCGGGCTGCCCAAGCTGCAGGCGATCGGCATCTGGGCGCGGGGCGAGACGGCGGTGCAGGTCTCGATGAACGTGCTCGACTTCCGCGTCACGTCGCTTGCGGCGGCGTTAGACGCCGTCGCCGCGGCCGCGGCCCGGCGGGGCCTGGCGGTCCTGTCAAGCGAACTGGTGGGGCTGGTGCCGCGAGCGGCGCTGCCCGCCGACCCAGAGAAGCGGCTCTCAATCGCCGGCTTCGACCCGGCGCGGCAGGTGTTCGAGGAGCGATTGGAGCGACTTGGCATGGCCGGGGGCGGCCCGTCCGGGGGGGCGCGGTCATGAGCGGGGCGCGGGGCCAGGCTGACCCACAGGCCGGCCCACAAGCCGGCCTGCAGGCTGACCTCATCGTCAAGCACATCGGCCAGCTGGTGACCATGCGCGGGCCCGTGCCACGCGTGGGCGCCGCCCTCGCCGACGTCGGCATCGTCGAGGACGGCATGGTGGTCATGCGGGCGGGCCGGATCGTCGCCGTCGGTCGCACCGTCGAGCTCGAGCGCGAGGGCTACTGCGCCCCCGAGGTCATTGAGGCCCCGGGGCGGACGGCGGTGCCGGGCTTTGTCGATGCCCACACGCACCTGGTCTTCGCCGGGTGGCGGGCCGGCGAGTTTGCCGCCCGGCTGCGCGGTGAAAGCTACGAGAAGGTCCTGGCGTCAGGCGGCGGCATCCTGAGCACCGTGCGCGCGACGCGCGCCGCGCCGGCGGCCGAGCTTCTGGCCCTGGCCCGCGAGCGCCTGGAATCGTTTCTGGCCGCGGGCACGACCACGGTCGAGGCCAAGAGCGGCTACGGCCTGAACCTGGACGACGAGCTCAAGTGCCTCCGCGTGCTGCGCGAGCTTGGGGCCGAGGGGCGCTGCGACGTCGTGCCCACCTTCCTGGGGGCGCACGCCGTGCCGCCGGAGTTTTTGGGCCGCTCCGGGGAGTACGTCGAGTTCCTGTGCCGGGAGGTCCTGCCCGCGGTGGCGCGCGAGGGCCTGGCGCGGTTCTGTGATGTCTTTTGCGAGCGGGGGGCGTTTGACCCCGCCGAGTCGCGGCGGGTGCTCGAAGCGGCGCGCGACCTGGGGCTCAAGCTCAAGATCCACGCCGATGAGTTCAGCGACCTGGGCGGGGCGCGGCTGGCCGCCGAGCTTGGGGCGACCTCGGCCGACCACCTGCTCCAGGCCGGCGAGGGCGGGCTGCGGGCCATGGCCCGCGCGGGCACGGTGGCGGTGCTCCTGCCCGGCACGGCGCTCTTCGCCGCTGGCGGGCGCGCGGCCGACGCCCGGCGCATGATCGACCTCGGGCTGCCGGTGGCGCTGGGCACGGACTTCAACCCGGGCACGTGCCCGGTGCAGTCGATGGGGCTGATGGTCGGCCTGGCGTGCACGATGATGCGCCTGACCCCCGAGGAGGCGCTGGCGGCGGCGACGGTCAACGCGGCGTGCGCGGTCGGCCTCCCCGGCACAGTGGGGCGCATCCAGGTCGGGTTCCAGGCGGACATGGTGCTCCTTTCGGCACCGTCCTTCGAACACATCCCGTACCGGTTCGGCGAGGGGCTGGTGGAAACGGTCATAAAGCGCGGCCGCGTGGTCGTCGCCGGCGGCCGCCCGCGCCGGTGAGAGGGCGGGAAAGCGTCGGCGGCGACGACACCTCTTGAGTCTTGCAGATGGTAACGCGGGGCTGGGTGCAACGGGCTTTTCGGGCGGCGTCTCAAGAAGGCGGCCGCGACACGATTCAAGGAGGGGGTGCGCGTAGTGAGTATCCCGTCTGACCTGGACATCGCCCAAGCGGCGAAGATGAAGCCGGTCATGGACATCGCCTCGGGGATCGGCCTGCAGGAGGACGAGATCGAGTTCTACGGCAAGTATAAGTGCAAGGTCTCGCTCGACGTCCTCAAGCGCCTCAAGGGCCGTCCCGACGGCAAGTACATCGACGTGACGGCGATCACGCCCACGCCGTTCGGCGAGGGCAAGACGGTCACCACGATCGGCCTCGGCCAGGCGCTGAACCGCATCGGCAAGAAGTGCATCAACACCATCCGCCAGCCGTCTTTAGGCCCGGTGTTCGGCATCAAGGGCGGCGCCGCCGGCGGCGGCTACTCACAGTGTGTGCCGATGGAGGACTTCAACCTGCACTTCACCGGCGACTGCCACGCCGTCTCCCTGGCGCACAACCTGCTGGCGGCGTTCCTTGACGCCAGCATCATGCACGGCAACAAGCTGGCCATCGAGCCGTTCAGCATCACCTGGCCGCGCGTGGTCGACGTCAGCGACCGCGCCCTGCGCAACATCATCGTCGGCCTGGGCGGCTCCGAGGACGGCGTGCCGCGGCAGACCGGGTTTGACATCTCGGTCGCGTCCGAGGTCATGGCCATATTGGCCCTGACCACGGGGCTCTTTGACATCCGCGAGCGCCTCGGCCGCATCGTCGTCGGCTACACCAAGGAGGGCAGGCCGGTCACGGCCGAGGACCTCAAGTGCGCCGGGTCGATGACCGTCCTGATGAAGGACGCCATCAAGCCCAACCTGATCCAGACCCTGGAGAACACCCCGGTGTTCGTGCACGCCGGGCCGTTCGCCAATATCGCCCACGGCAACAACTCGATCATCGCCGACCAGATGGCCATCAAGCTCGGCGACTACGTCGTTACTGAGAGCGGCTTCGGCGCCGACATCGGCGCCGAGAAGATGTTCAACATCAAGTGCCGTTACAGCGGCATGAAGGTCGACTGCGCCGTGGTCGTCGCCACCGTGCGCGCCCTCAAGATGCACGGCGGCGCGTTCAAGGCGCCCCCGGGCAAGCCGCTGGACAAGACCGAGGTGCAAAAGCTCAACATGCCCGCCCTGGAGAAGGGCTGCGAGAACCTGGCCAAGCATGTCGAGAACTGCGGCCTGCACGGCATCCCCGTCATCGTCGCGATCAACAAGTTCGATGGCGACCGCGACGAGGAGATGGAGGTCATCCGCAAGAAGGCTATCGAGGCCGGCGCGGCTGACGCGGTGTTCAGCGACGTGTGGGAGAAGGGCGGCAAGGGCGGCGAGGACCTCGCCCGGTCCGTGGTCAAGGTCTGCGAGACGATCCCGACCAAGTTCCACCACCTCTACCCGCTGGAGATGTCGATCAAGGAGAAGATCGAGACCATCGCCACCAAGATCTACGGCGCCGACGGCTGCGACTACGACGCCCTGGCCGAGAAGCAGATGAGGCTCTACACCAAGCTGGGCTACGACAAGCTGCCGATCTGCATGGCCAAGACGCACCTGTCGCTCACGCACGACCCCACCATCAAGGGCCGGCCGCGGGGCTTCCGCGTGCCCGTCCGCGAGGTGCGGGCGTCGGTGGGCGCCGGCTTCCTGTACCCGCTCCTGGGCAAGATGCGCACCATGCCCGGCCTGCCCTCGGTACCGGCGGGCAGCTTCGTCGACATCGACAAGGACGGCAAGACCGTCGGCCTGTTCTAGGCGGTCAGGGCCGCCCCCGGGCAGCGGGGCGTGGAGGGCGCGATGTATCAGTCGGCGGCGGCCGGGATGACCCCCGGCCGCCGCTCCCACTTTGGTGTTTTCCTTTGCGGCGTTTTCCGCTGATGTTTTCCTCGCCATCGTCCCTGGCGCAGGAGGGATTCTTTACAAGGTCGGATAACATATCATACTGTGCCGCCAACTTGAAAACGCTTCCTCCGAGCACATCCCCTTGATCGCAAAGAGGCAACGGCAAGCGGTGTAGCATTTACCGGGCAGTTAGAGGGGGGTACCCATGGATCAGGGTGACGGCGCAGAGATCAGGGACAAGATCCTGGCCATCTTGAAGGATAGACCCGGCGCGTACCTTCCCGGGCACGAGATATCGCGGCGTGTCGGCATATCGCGCGCGGCGCTGTGGAAGCAGATGGGGCTCCTGCGCCGCGCCGGTCATCCCATCTCGGCCAAGCCGAGGCTGGGATACACCCTGGTGCCGGGGGGCATCCAGCACGCGCGCACCAAGCTCCTGGGCCGGCGCCTGCTGCAGTTCCTGCGCGTGAGCTCAACCAACGAGATCGCCAAGCGCCTGGCCGCCGACGGCGTGATCGAGGGCACGGTGGTCATGGCCGACGAGCAGCGGCAGGGCAAGGGCCGCATGGGGCGGCCGTGGGCGTCGCCACGCGGCGGCCTGTGGTTCTCGGTGATCCTCAGGCCTCCCCGCGCCGCCCGCGCCCAGGCCCACCAGCTGGCGTTTCTGGCCGGGGTCGCGGTCGCCCTGGGCATCCGCCGGGAGACGGCGCTCGATGCCCGGCTGAAGTGGCCCAACGACGTGATCATCAACGGCCGCAAGGTGTGCGGGGTGATCGGCGAGATGGTCAACGTCGGGCTGCTGGCGCGGCCGCAGCCGCGACCGGGCAAGGGCAACCCCGAGCAGCGCGCCCCGCGGTCGCCGTCCACGCTGCTCAACCACGCCGCGCCCCAGGCGGTCGTCATCGGCGTGGGCATCAACTCCAACATCGACTACAACCGGCTGCCGCCCGAGGTGCGCGCCAACGCCACCAGCCTGCAGCTGGAGCTGGGGCGGCAGGTGTCGGCGCCGCGCCTCCTGGCGGCCATCTTCGAGGAGCTGGAGCGGCTGTATGAGACGTGGCAGCAGCGCGGGCTGGCGCCGGCGATCGAGGAGTGGCTGACCCTCGACTGCACGGTGGGGAACGAGGTCTGTGTCGAGGCGGTGGGCGAGACGTTCTTCGGCCGGGTGGCGGGGATCGACCCGGAGGGCCGGCTCCTGGTCGACGTTGAGGGCGGGCGCACGCGGGCCGTGGCGGCCGGGGATGTGACGCTGCGCAAGCAGCGCCAGGGGTAGAGGGGGGAGTGACCATGCTGCTGGCGCTCGACGTGGGCAACACGAACACGGTGGTCGGATTGTACCGCGGCGTGGAGCTTCTGGCCGACTGGCGGCTGTCCACCGACCGCAACCGCACCGCCGACGAGCTCGCCGTCGTGCTGCGCGACCTGTTCGGCTTCTGCAACCTGACCTTCGACGTCGTCGACGCGTTCGTCTTCGCCTGCGTGGTGCCGCAGCTGGTGTTCGCCATCGAAACCCTGGCCGTCAGGTACTTCAAGGTCCAGCCGCTGGCCGTGATCCCCGGCGTCAAGATGGGCATGTCCATCCGCTACGACGATCCGCGCGAGGTGGGCGCCGACCGCGTCGTCAACGCCGTGGCGGCGTTCCGGCGCTACGGCGGGCCGCTGATCGTGGTCGACTTCGGCACCGCCACCACCTTCGACGCCGTCTCGGCGGCGGGGGAGTACCTGGGCGGGGCCATCGCCCCCGGCATCGTCATCGCCGCCGAGGCCCTGTTCGAGCACGCCGCCAAGCTGACCCGCGTCGAGCTGGTGCGGCCGCCGGCGGCCATCGGCAAGAACACGGTCGCCAGCACGCAGTCGGGGATCGTCTTCGGCTACGCGGGCATGGTCGACGGCCTGGTCGAGCGCATCCGGGCCGAGCTCGGCGGCACGGCGCACGTCGTGGCCACGGGGGGCCTGGCTGACCTGGTGGCCAGCGTCAGCCGCACCATCGAACGCGTCGACCACATGCTGACCCTGGAGGGCCTGCGCATCATATACGAGCTCAACCAGTCCCGGCCGGCGCGAGACGACGCCTAGAGACGCCCAGACGACGCCTGGAGACGCCCAGACGGCGCCTGGCGGCCGGGACCCCGGGAGGACGTACAAGTGGCAGTACAGAGGGTGCTCCTGCTCGGTGACCCCGCCCTCCGGCGCCCCAGCCGCCCGGCCGCGGATGCCGGGCCGGCGGCGCTGTCAGCCCTCGCCGGCGACCTCGCTGATACCCTGGCCGCGCTGCGCCAGCGTCACGGGTTCGGCCGCGGCCTGGCGGCGCCGCAGATCGGCGTCCCGCTGCGCGCCGTGTTCATCAACGTCGACGGTCCGCTGGCGCTCCTGGACCCGGTGGTCGCGGGCGGCGACGGCGAGATCCTCCTGTGGGACGACTGCTTCAGCCTGCCGGGCCTGCTCATGCGGCTCACCCGCCAGCGGCGGGTGACGGTGCGCTATCGCCGCCTGGACGGGGATGAGGCCGAGCTCGGCGCCGAGGGCGGGCTGGCCGAGCTCCTGCAGCACGAGATCGACCACCTGGACGGGGTGCTGGCCATCGACCGCGTCGCCAGCGTGCGCGACGTGTGGCTGCGCGAGGAGTGGCTGCGCCAGGGCCGGCCCAACCCGTAGTCAGTGCACGAGGCTCGACGTCTCTTCTTCTCCCGTCGCCGCGACCTCGGCGGCGACGGCGCCCGCGTGCGCGCCCGCCGGCCCCAGGCATACCGCCTGCGCCTCGCCGGGGCCGACCTCGCGCCGCAGCAGGTCATCCAACGATTCGCGCCTGACGCTGAGGCGCGCCCAGCCGTTGTCCACCACCACTATGGCCGGCCGCGGCACGAGGTTGTACGTGGAGGCCATGGCGTGGTGGTAGGCGCCGGTGGCGAACACGGCCAGGATGTCCCCGGCCCTGACCTGGGGCAGCGGGCAGTCAAAGGCGATGGCATCGCCGCTTTCACAGTAGCGGCCCACGACGTGGTAGGCACGCGCGGGGGGCGCGGTGACGCGGTCGGCGACGACGACGCGGTAGCGCGCGCCGTAAAGCGCCACGCGGGGGTTGTCGCCCATGCCGCCGTTGACGCTCAAGAACGCCGGGCCGTGCGGGGTGACCTTGGTCCCACCCACCGTGTACAGGGTGGTGCCGGCCTCGGCGACGATGGAGCGGCCGGGCTCGACAAGCACGGCCGGCAGCGGGATGCCGGCGGCGCGGCACTCCGCCTTCACCACGCGGGCCAGGGCCGCGGCGAGGGCGGTGATCGCCGGCGGCGTCTCGCTGGTGTACGGGGAGCCGAGCCCGCCGCCGAGGTCGAGCTCCTCCAGCCGCCAGCCGCAGCGCTCGCTGATGCTGGCCGCGAAACGCACCGCGCGCCGCGCCGCCTCGCGCAGCGGGCGCAGGTCGAGGAGCTGGGAGCCGACGTGGACGTGGACCCCGTAAAACCTCAGGTGGGGGCTGGCGATGGCCATCGCCGCGGCCACTTCCGCGGCGCAGGTGCCGTTCTTGCCCGCGATGGCCAGGCCGAACTTGCCGTCGGCGAGGCCCGTCTGCACGTAGGCGTGGGTGTCGGCGCGCACGCCGGGCGCCAGCCGCAACAAGATGTGGGCCGTGCGGCCGGCCTGCGCGGCCAGCCGCGCCACAAGCTCAAGCTCCCACAGGCTGTCGACGATGATCCGCGCCACGCGCGACTCGATGGCTAACCGGACCTCAGCCGGCGTCTTGTTGTTGCCGTGGAAGAGCATGCGCGCGGGCGGGAAGCCGGCGCTCAGCGCCATGGCGATCTCGCCGGCTGAGTTCACGTCCAGCCACAGGCCCTCCGCCTCGACCAGGCGGCACATGTCGGCCGTCAAGAACGCCTTGGCCGCGTAAGCGACGCGGCTTTGCGGGAAGCCGGCCGCGAACGCGCCGGCGTAGGCGCGGCAGCGCGACCGCAGCACGCCCTCGTCGACGACGTACAGGGGGGTCCCGAAGTGGCGGGCGAGGTCGGTGGCGTAGCAACCGCCGAGGATGAGGCGCCCGCCGCCATCGACGACGACGCCGGGGTACGGTGACTCTGGCACGGTGCATGCCTCCCAGCTGCGAACCAGCGCTGCGGTTCGCGGTTCGAGGTGTGTTTCGCCGCCGCTTGGTACTGAAGTATATCACCATTGCGCAATGACGTCAATTGCGCGCCAGGCGCGAGCGCGATCAGTGAATTCATTCGCCCGCCGCGGCGCAGCCTCCTGCTACGGCCGGCACCCGGGTTGACTTTTTTTCCCACCGGCGGGCGGGGCGGGCCCGCGGGGCGGGGGGCACGGAGGTCGCGCGACCGACGCGGCGACGGCCGCATTACTATTGCCCGGCACCGCAGGCCGTGATAGTCTTATGGTGTGGGGCCGCGATGAGCGAGGCCCCGCCGCGGCGGCGCCCCGCGCCGGCCGCGGCTGAAAGGGGGGCTTTGTGTGCTTGTACTGTGGTTTGGATTTGGCCTGGGGGCAGTGCTCGTTGTCGTGGGCGCGATAACGTACTTTCTCGCCCCACGCGTCGGCCCCAATCCCATCTTCGGGTTGCGCACCGGGTACAACCTGGTCAGCCGCGAGGTGTGGGACAAGTCAAACCGCGTCGGCGGGGCGGCCATGGCGCTGGTCGGTCTCCTGGCGCTTGTGGCGACGCCGCTGATCGTCTGGGCCGTGCCGCGCGAGGGAACGGCGTTCACCGCAATCATCATAGTCGTCATTGGGCCCCTCCTGGCCACGACGGGGTGGCTCTTCGCCTACACCCGCCGCCTGGCCCAGGGCACCGTGCTGGCGTCGTCGCTGCGGGTCGTGCCCCTGTGCTGGCGGCGGATGGCGCTGCCCCTGGGCTCGCTGGCCGTCGTGGGCGTGAATGCCCTCGTAGCGTGGCGGCTTCTGCCACCCGGCCCCGTCGCCTCGCACTTCAACCTGGCCGGCGAGGCCGACGGCTGGTCCAGCCGCTTGGCGCTGGTCTTGATATTCGTCATCGCCTCGGCCATCCTGACGCTCATCCCGTCATCGTCAACCTCGTTGCCAGCCGGGAGCCGGCCATCGCCATCTCGCGCCTGGGCGGGCTGTACCTGCCCCCGGAGCGCGGCCTGGCGTACGTGGGGGCGACGATTGCGGTCACCAACCTGTTCATGGTCGTGATCCTGTGGGACATTGTTGACTTCAACACGCGCGGGGCGCACCTGGCGCCGTCGATAGGCGGCGTGATCTGGCCGGCCGTGGCGGTGCTGCTGGTAGCCATCGTCGGGCTGTTCTTCGTTTATGCCCGCAGGGCGGGCGACCCGGACGACGCCGGCGGCGGCGAAGGCTGCTCATGAAGGTGCTGGTCATCGGGGGGGGCGGGCGTGAGCACGCCCTGGCGTGGGCCCTGTCGCGGAGCGACCGCGTCAGGCGCGTGTTCTGCGCGCCGGGCAACGCCGGCATCGCCGCCGTCGCCGAGTGCGTGCCGGTGGCGGCCGAGGACGGCGCGGGCCTGCTCAGGTTCGCTGCCGGCAACGGCGTCGACCTCACCGTGGTCGGCCCCGAGGCGCCGCTGGTGGCCGGGATGGCGGACCGCTTCGCCGCCGCGGGCCTGGCCGTCCTCGGGCCCTGCGGCGCCGGGGCGGCCATCGAGGGCAGCAAGGCCTTCGCCAAGCTGTTCATGCAGCGCCACGGCATCCCCACCGCGCGCGCCGAGGTCTTCGACGACTTCGCCGCGGCGCGGTCGCACGTGCGCGCGGCGAGGGGTCCACTGGTGGTCAAGGCCGACGGGCTGGCCGCCGGCAAGGGCGTGGTCGTCGCCGACGATGCCGTCGCGGCGCTGGAGGCGCTGGAGGGCATGATGGTCCGCGGCGCGTACGGGGGCGCCGGGGCGCGCGTGGTGGTCGAGGAGCGCCTCGACGGCGAAGAAGCCTCGGTCATGGCCCTCACCGACGGCGTCACCGTGCTGCCGCTCCCCGCCGCCCAGGACCACAAGCGCGTCTTTGACGGCGACCGCGGCCCCAACACGGGCGGTATGGGCGCCTACACCCCGGTGCCGGCGGTTGACGCCGCCCTTCTCGACTGGGTGCGCGAGCACGTGCTGCAGCGCACCGTCGACGGCCTGCGCGAAGAGGGGATCCTGTACCGGGGGGTGTTGTACGCCGGGCTGATGATCGGCCGCCCGGCGCCGGGCCGCCATCCGCCGCCGGTGCACGTCCTGGAGTTCAACTGCCGCTTTGGCGACCCCGAGGCACAGGCAGTGGTGCCGCTCCTGGGGCTGGACCTGGTCGACATCGCCGAGGCCGTGGTCACGGGCACCCTGTCGCGGCTCCGGGACCGCCCCCTGGCGCGCCCGGGCGCGGCGTGCTGCGTCGTCGTCGCCGCCGCGGGCTACCCCGGGCCGTACCGGTCCGGCGTCCCGGTGGAGCTGCCGGAGGTGCCGCCGGATGCGCCGGGGAGCGGTGACGTATGCATCTTCCATGCCGGCACGCGTCTTGACGGCGGCCGGGTCGTCACCGCCGGCGGGCGCGTGCTGGGCGTGACGGGGATCGCCGCCGACCTCGCCGGGGCGGTGCGCCGGGCGTACGAAGTGATCGCCGGCGTGCGCTTCAACGGGATGCACTACCGGCGCGACATCGCCGCCCGCGCGCTGCAGGAGAGACCAGACGGCCGGTGAGCGCCGGCAGTGACCGGCGCGCGACTTGAGCCCGCCCCCGTTGCGGCGGGGACGGGCCCAGTGCGCGCGCGATACCGATTATGCGCGGCCCGCCGCCATAGCCTCGCGCTTGTGCGTCAGCGCCTCCTCGATGAGGCGGGCGAGGTGCGCGCCGGCAAGCGAGTAGTACACGAACTTGCCTTCCTTGCGATGCTGGGCCAGGCCGAGGTTGCGCAGGATGCGCAGGTGGTGCGAGGCGGCCTGGGGCGATGCCCCGATCAGGCCGGCCACGTCGCAGACGCACAGCTCCTCGCGTGACAGCGCGTAAACGATCTTGAGCCTGGTGTCGTCGGCCAGCGCCTTGAACAGCCCCGCCAGGCCGGTGATGATCGCCACGTCGCGCCGCAGGCGGTCAACCTTGTCGACGTCGAAACAGAAGAGTTCGCAGATGTCGTCTGCTGTTTCCTCGGGCGCCAGTTCGCCGAGCTTCTTCGCCCGCGCCTCATCCCTCGTCTCTCGTAGAGCGCCGCCCCTCCGCGCCAATGATGGTCCCTCCTATATATGATTTATGCTCGAGGGGGCCGCTGCTGGCTATGCAGCCCGGGTGCCCACAAACCGCTGAGTATGAGGTGCGGGATGGAATAATAAGGCGTCCGTTGCAATAATATTGTAGCTCTTTTTTAGATCCCACGTCAAGTCCTGCCAAGGAAATGGGCGACAATTTATCCAATACTGCCTAGTGACCCATGCCGCGGGGGCATTCTGGGGACGGCCCTCGTTGCCGCCGTCCCGGGTGCAGGGTTTGACCGCCAGGGGAAGAATCACAGGGGAAGGGATCAGGGTGACGCCCGGCGGCGGTGGCTCCGGGCATGACGGCGCGCGGGGCGCAGGCGCGAGCGGGAGGGATGGGCAGCGGATGGCATCTCAGGAGCGGCGTCGGGGCTTCTCGGCGCGGGGCGGCGTGGACGGCGAGGAGGTCCTGCACGGTGTGGTGCAGCGGGTGCGGTTCACAAACGAGGACACGCACTACGCCGTGGCTGACGTCGCGGTGGCCGCGGCCACGCAGCTCGGCGCCTACGCCTCGCTCCTGGACGCGGGCGCCCGCCCGGCGGGCCGCCCGGTGACCGTGCAGGGCTACTTCCTCGACCTCCGCGAGGGGGACGAGCTGCGGCTTTACGGCCGCTGGGTGACCCACCCGCGCTACGGGCTGCAGTTCGAGGTGCTGCGGTACGAGCGCCCGCTGCCGTCCACGCCGCGCGGCGTCGCCGCGTACCTGGGGAGCGGCCTCATCCGGGGCGTGGGCCCGCGCACGGCCGAGAAGCTGGTCGAGCGCTTCGGGGCCGATGCCCTGCGCGTCGTGGCCGAGGAGCCGGAGCGCATGGCCACCATCCCGGGCATCGGCAAGAAGCGCGCCGAGCGCATCGCCGGCGCGGTCCGCGCGCAGCGGGCGATGGAGGAGACGATGGTCTTCCTCTTGGGCTTCGGCATACCCCCGCACCTGGCGGCGCGGATATATCGCCAGTACGGCCCGCAGAGCCCGGACATCGTCACTTCCAACCCGTACCGCCTCACCGACGAGATGTTCGGCGTCGGCTTCCTGACCGCCGACCGCATCGCCCTGGCGACGGGGGTCGAGCCGCACGCGCCGCCCCGCCTGTGCGCGGGGGTGCGCCACGCCCTGGTCGAGGCCGCGGCCGCGCAGGGCCACGTGTTTCTCCCGCGCGGCGAGCTGCAGCAGCGCGCGGCCGCCGTGCTCAGCGCCGCGCCGGCGCGCCTGCAGGCGGCGGGAGCGACGGCGCCGGACGCGTCCGCGACGCCCGCGGCAGCGGCCGGGGAGGCCCAGCCGCTTGACCTTGACGCCCTGGCCGACGCGATCATGTCCATGTGCCGGGAGGGCGACCTGTGCGAGGATGGCGACGCCATCTACCTGCCCCACCTCCACCGCGCCGAGTGCGGCGTGGCCGAGGCGCTGCAGCGCCTGGCGGCGGCGCCGGCGAACGCCGTGCCGGGCGCCGGCGTGGAGGAGGCGCTCGCGGCGGCGGAGGCGGCCCAGGGCATCCGCTACGCCCCCGAGCAGCGCGAGGCCATCCGGCGGGCGGTGGTCGAGAACGTGGCCGTGATCACCGGCGGGCCCGGCACCGGCAAGACCACCGTGGTGCGCGGGGTGATCGCCGCCCTGCGCGCGACAAACCCGCGCCTGCGCGTGCTCCTGGCGGCGCCGACGGGCCGCGCCGCCAAGCGCCTCGCCGAGGCCACCTCCCAGGAGGCGTCCACCATCCACCGCCTCCTCGGCTACCACTTCACCGGCCACGGCTGGGCCTTCGAGCGCGACGAGTCAAACCCCCTCGAGGGCGACCTGCTGATCGTCGACGAGTTCTCCATGGTCGACATCATCCTCGCCTGGGACCTCCTGCGCGCCGTCCCGCCGGGCATGCGCCTCATCGCCGTCGGCGACGCCGACCAGCTGCCCCCCGTCGGGCCGGGCAGCGTGCTGCGCGAGCTGATCGCCGCGGGGACGCTGGCGGTCGTGCGCCTAGTCCACATATTCAGGCAGGGCGAGGGCTCGGGCATCGTCGCCGCCGCCCACACCGTGCGCGAGGGGCACCTGCCCCCGACCCCGCCCGCGCCGTCGGCGCACGCCGCCCCGGACCGGGTCGCCGCCCAGGCCCTCGCCGCGGGGCAGGACTTCGTGCTCGTCGAGGCGCCGGACCCCGCAGCGGCGGCGGCGGTGATCGTCGAGCTGTGCCGCGACCTCATGCGCGGCCGGCCCAAGGACGCTGTCCAGGTGCTGTCGCCGATGTACCGCGGCCCGGCGGGGGTTGACGCCCTGAACGCGGCGCTGCAGGAGGCGTTGAACCCCGCCCTGCCCGGCACCCCCGAGCTGCGCCAGGCGACGCGCCGCTTCCGCACCGGCGACAAGGTCATGCAGGTGCGCAACAACTACGAGAAGGACGTGTTTAACGGCGATATCGGGACGGTATCGTGGATCGCCGGCCCCGCGCAAGACGACGAGGATGAGGACGAGGCCGGCGAGGACGGCCCGGGCGGCCCGGGCGGCCCGCGCGGCCGCGCCGGCGCCGCGCGCCTGCTCGCCGACTTCTACGGCCGCGTCGTGCCCTACGCCGCGGATGACATCGACGAGCTGGCGCTGGCCTACGCCGTGACCGTGCACAAGGCCCAGGGCAGCGAGTTCCCGGTCGTGGTCATGCCCGTGGTGAGCCAGCACTACATCATGCTGCGCCGCAACCTGATATACACCGCGGTGTCGCGCGCGCGGCAGCGGATGATCATCGTCGGCAGCCGGCGGGCGTTGCACCTGGGCGTGCGCAACAACCAGGTAGAGCGCCGCTATGCGCAGCTCCAGGTCCGGCTGCGCGCCCCCTGACGCCCGCCGTGGCGTGAGCGCCCCCGCCTCCCCCCGCCCGGCCCCGCCCCCCCGCTCCCCGCCTCCCGCCCAGCGCCGCATTTGCGGCAGATCGTGCCGTACATGCGGCACAAGCGGCGCATTTCACGGTCCGCACGAGCAGCGGCGGCGCCGTGACCGGGGGCGGTCCTCCCGACCCCTCTGGGCCCTCCGAAAATTTCGGGGCGCCCTCTTCAGCAGCCACGCGCTTTTCCGAATCCCCCCTCCCACGCCGGGCATCCCTGGGCCATCGTTTGGCACGCCACTTGCTACATTTATGTTGTGGGAGGGGGGCTCCAACGCGGCGAGAGAAGGGGGGCGTCCTTATTGAGTCAGCGGCGGTGTCAGTTCTGGCAGGAGTATCAGTCGATCAGCGGCCCGATCTGCTACTGTGAGGTAGAAGCATTCGGCAGGGTGGTCAGCCCGGAAGGGCTCAAGGCAGCCGGTTGCACGCTCGAGAAGCGCTCCGAATGCCTGAAGCTCATGGAGGGCACCACCGGCGCCGGCCGCGTCCCGGCGAATCTGCCGGCCGCCGGCCCGGCCGGGGCCGGCCGCGGGCCGGGGGTGGCCCTGCCGCCCATCCCCGCGGCCGCACCAGCGCCGCCGGCGATCACCACTATCGCCTGCGACGCGCCGCCCCAGGTCGCCACCAGCATCGCCGCCGTCGCCGAGAAGAAGGCCCGGCTTCAAACCTTGAGCACTGTGGTCCTCGGGATACTGGCCGGGGCGTACATAGCGTTTGGCGCCGAACTCGCGACGGTGGTCACCAACGACCTGCAGCGCTACCTGGGTGACGGCATAACCCGGCTTGTGGCCGGCGTGGTCTTCTCCGTCGGCCTGATCCTGGTTGTTGTCGGCGGGGCCGAGCTCTTCACCGGCAACAACCTCATGGTCACCGGGGTGTTGCAGGGGAAGGTCAGCGGCGGCCAGCTCCTGCGCAACTGGGTGATCGTGTACCTGGCCAACTTCGCCGGCTCTCTGCTCCTCGTGTACATCATGTACGAGACGGGCATCTGGAAGGCGGGCGCGGCCGCCGTCGGCGGGCGGGCGGTGCTCATCGCCAACGGCAAGGTGGGCCTGACCTGGGGTGAGGCATTCGCCCGCGGCATCCTGTGCAACTGGCTGGTGTGCCTGGCGGTGTGGCTGGCCGCGGCGGGACGGGACGGGGTCTCAAAGATCATGGGCATCGTCTTCCCGATCACCGCCTTTGTCGCCAGCGGCTTCGAGCACAGCGTCGCCAACATGTACTTCATCCCCATGGGCGTCATCATCAGGGACCACCCGGCGGTCCTGCAGGCCGTGGCGGCTTCGCTGAAGCTCGCCGAGGACCCGGCCTCGGCCGCGGCGCTGGCGGCGGCCGCCGCCAAGCTGGGCAACCTCACATGGAGCGGCTTCTTCCTGCACAACCTGATACCAGTCACGCTCGGGAACATCGTCGGCGGTGCGGGGTTCGTGGGTTGCCTGTACTGGGTCGCGTACCTGAGCCCGGCGCGACGCGCGGAGATGGCGGCATCGCGCGCGGAGCGGCGGTCACGGCTGCCAGCGGCGCTTCCCGCCGGCCAAGAGGCCGGCGTCAAGTCCTCTGCGCCGTCCGCGGACTGAGGATGGGCCTTCAGCGGACGGAGATGAGCCTTTGGCGGACTGAAGATGAGCCTGAGAGGAGGGGTCGAGGTGGCTGACACGGGCGGTGACAGGGCCTGCCCTTACTGGCAGGACTACGACTCCCTGGCCGGCCGGGTGTGCTTCTGCGGCCTGGCCGCGTTCGGCAAGAGCCCGCGACCCAGCGAGCTGAAACTCCTGGGGTGCACCCCCGAGAAGCGGCGCGAGTGCTACGAGATGATGCGGGCAGTGATGGGCGTCGGCTGTGTCCCGGGCAACCTCGGCCTTGAGCGCCCCGGCGACGGCAAGGCCAGCGAGCCAGTGCCGGCGCGCAGGCTGGACACAGCGTAAGGGAGCGGCGGGCATCTGACGCAGCAGCGGGGTGCGGGGTGGGCCCGGCACAGTGCCGGCCCACCCCGCTCATTTCTCCCGCAGGGTTCCGCTACTGCGGCGTCGAATAACAGTATCGTGGCAGATTGGCTCCTATAGCCGGAAGACCGGGGGGTGTGCGGGCTGAAGATCTCGAAGTTCGTATGCCCAGAGATCATCTTCGGTCAGGGGGCGCTCAGCCAGATCGGCGAGAGCGCGAAGCGCCTCGGTGCCAACAAGGTGTTTCTGGTTTCAGACGCCGGCGTCGTGCGGGCGGGCTGGATCGAGAAGGCCACCCAGTTCCTGGAGCAGGAAGGCCTGGCGTTCCACGTCTGGACCCGCGTCTCGCCAAACCCCAAAGACTACGAGGTTGAAGCCGGCACCCGCGAATACGAGAAGTCCGGCTGCGACGCGGTGCTGGCCATCGGCGGGGGCAGCACCATCGACGCCGGCAAGGCGGTGGCGATACTGGCCTCCAACGGCGGCCGCATCGCTGACTACGAAGGCATCGACCGCATCCAGAAGCCCCTGCCGCCCATGGTCGTGGTCCCGTCCACGGCCGGCTCCGGTTCCGAGGTGTCGCAGTTCTCGATCATCGTCGACAGCCGGCGGAAGATAAAAATGACCATCATCTCCAAGTCGCTGGTGCCTGACATCGCGATCACTGACCCCGTGCTGCTGGCCACGGTCGACCGCCGCCTGACCGCCAACACGGGCATGGACGCCCTCACGCACGCCATCGAGGCCTACGTGTCGGTGGCCGCGACGCCGATCACCGACGTGCACGCCCTGAACGCGATTCGGTTGATAGCTGAGAACCTGCCGGCATCGGTGGCCAGCCAGACCAACGCCGCGGCCAAGGAGGCGATGGCGATGGCCAGCCTGGAGGCGGGATTAGCCTTCTCCAACGCCATCCTGGGTGCCGTGCACGCCATGACGCACCAGCTGGGCGGCCTCCTCGACATGCCCCACGGGGAGGCGAACGCCATCCTCCTGCCCTACGTCATGGAGTTCAACATGGTGTCGTCGCAGGCGCGATACGCCGAGATCGCCCTCGCGCTGGGCGAACCCGTCTCGACCTTGAGCCGCCGCCAGGCGGCGATGCGCGCGATTCAGGCCGTGCGAGACATGGCCGCGGACATCGGCATTCCCAGGCGGCTGTCGGAGGTCGGGCTCGAGGACGCCTACATCCCCCGCCTGAGCGAGAACGCGGTGCGCGACGCGTGCCTGATTACGAACCCGCGAGACATCGAGCTCAATGACATTGAAGCCATTTTCCGGGCGGCCCTGTGAGGTGCGGGTGACGCGTGAAAACGGGCGCCGGGACGTGACGGCGGAGCCGAACATGGGGGGTGAGGGGGATGCTGGCCAGCAAGCGTGCCGCCATCGAGCGGCTCACCGGCATCCATTCGTCCAAGAAGAGCTACTACGCGGCACTGAAGAAGAAGATGCAGGAAACCGCCCAGCGCAACACGCAGCTGGAGATCATAAACCAGGTCGCGCGCAGCATCAACGTTGACATGACGCCGGGGCAGGTGCTGGAGAGCGTCATAGAGAAGCTGCGCACGGTCATCGGCTGCGAGGAGGTGAGCCTGTTCGACCTTGCCGGCGAGACGGCGACGGTGCGGTCGGCCGCGCTCCGCGAGGCGCTGACGGCCGCGGCGGTCCTGCCCTGCGGACCGGGCACGGTGGTGCGGCGCGTTGCCGAGGGTGCCGGGGTGCTGCTGTGGCCGCGCGAGGTGACCGTGACGGCGGCGGAGGAGGAACGGATGCGGGTGGCCGGGATCGCCACCGCCGCTTTCCTGCCGCTTGCGGCCAAGGGTCAGGTGGCGGGCGTGCTGTACGTGGGCAGCAGCCTGGAGGGCGCCTATGGCGAGCCGGAGTTGATGTTCCTGCGCCACCTGGCTGACCAGCTCGTGGTATGCCTCGAGAACGCGCGCTTGTACAGCGAGGTACTGCGGCGCAAGATGGAGTGGGAGGAGACCTTCGGGGCGGTCACCGACCTCCTGTACCTGATTGACCCCTCGTTCACTGTGGTGCGCGTGAACAAGGCGGTGCCGGCGTTTTTCGGCCGCGAGGCCGAGCGCCTGGTGGGTAACAAGTGCTACGTCGCCTTCCACGCGCGCAAGGAGCCGTGCCAGGGGTGCCCGGCGGTGGCGGCGCTGCGCACGAACCACAACTCGTTCCAACAGATCCGGACAGTGAGCGGCCGGATCCTGGACGTGTTTTCCTACCCCGTCTACAGCGAGCGGGGCCAGCCGTACGCCGTGATGCAATACGCCAAAGACGTGACCCAGTTCGTACAGTCGATCAAGTTCGTCGCCCTGGGAGAGATGGCCGCCGGCGTTGCCCACGAGCTCAACAGCCCGCTGACGGCGATCATCGGCGATGCGCAGCTTCTTCTGCGTGAGCTGGCGGCGGATGACGAGCGTCGCGGCCTGGTGGAGGACATCCGCAACTGCGGCCACCGGTCGCGGCGTATCATCCAGAACCTCCTCGCGTTCTCGCGCCAGGATGAGTACTCGTTCGGGCCCACCGACCTTAATGAGGTCGCGGACCGGGCGCTGGGGCTGGTTTCGTACCAGATCGAGAAGAACGCCGTGGCCATCGATCGCGACCTGGAGGCCGGCCTGCCGCAGGTGGTCGCCGACGGACAGCGGCTGGAGCAGGTCCTCGTCAACCTCTTGCTGAACGCCCGTGACGCCGTGGAGGGCTTCTCGGGCGAACGCCGGATCCTCGTCTCCACGAGCCTTCTCGATGACGACCACGTGACGATCAAGGTATGCGACACCGGCACCGGCATTGCCCCCGACCACCTGCCGCACATATTCAACCCCTTCTTCACCACCAAGAAGGTCGGCCGCGGGACGGGGCTGGGGCTGTCGGTGAGCCTGGGCATCGTGGAGACTCACGGTGGGCGCATCGACGTGGAGACAAAGCCGGGGGCCGGCAGCACGTTCACCGTCGTCCTGCCTGTCGCCGGCCGGGCGGGGCGCCCGGGGCCGGCGGCGGGAGATAAGCCGGCCTCGCCGCCGGGAGCCGCCGCGGGGATCCCCGGCCGGCGGCCGCGCGCCAGGGACAGCAAGGAGGGCAAGAGCGGCGAGGGCAGCCAGGATAGCGGCGGCGGTACGGGCGGCGGGGGGGTGATGGCGTGAGCAGCGCGCCCTCCATCCTGGTCATCGACGATGACCGCGAGGTATGCACCTTCTTCCAGCGCCTCCTGGCTGCCAAGGGGCATACTGTGGCCGTGGCGCGCACCGGCGCCGAGGCAATGGAGGCCATTGACCGCACGCGCTTTGACCTGGCGCTGGTGGACCTCAAGCTGCCGGACACGGACGGGCTCCAGCTGCTGCGACGCATCAAGACCGTGCACCCCTTGTGCGAGGTCATCGTCATGACCGGCTACAGCACTGTCAAGTCGGCGGTGGAAGCCATTCAGCTTGGGGCCTACGACTACATCGAGAAGCCGTTCGAGGTGCTCGAGGAGCTGGAGGCGTTGATCTCGCGTGCCCTGGACCTTGAGTCGCGGCGTGACGACTGGGCGCGGACCGACGCCCGCTTCGGCTTCGTGGTCGGGCGGAGCTTCGCCATGCGCCGCTTGATCGCCGCGGCGGAGAAGATCGCCCGCAAGAACATCACCGTCCTCCTGGGCGGCGAGACGGGCACGGGCAAGGAGGTCATGGCGCGCTTCGTCCATGCCGCCAGCCATCGTGCCAACCAGCCGTTCATCGCCGTAAACTGCGCCGCCTTCACTGAGACCCTGCTTGAGAGCGAGCTTTTTGGGCACGAGAAGGGGTCATTCACCGGCGCTGCCGGCCTGCGCCGCGGCATATTCGAGGTCGCCGACCACGGCACGCTGCTCCTCGATGAGGTTGGGGCGGCAAGCCTGGCCATCCAAGCCCGCTTGCTCCGCGTGCTCGAAACGGGGGAGTTCCTGCGCGTCGGCGGCGAGCACGTGGTCCGGACCGACGTCCGGGTCATCGCCGCGACCAACATCGACCTGCACGAGGCTGTGCGCCAGGGGAGGTTCCGCGAGGACCTCCTCTACAGGCTGGATGTGGCGTCGCTGCACCTGCCGCCGCTGAGGGAACGGCGTGATGACATCCCGATCCTGGCCAACTACTTCTTGGCACGACAGATGTCGGCCGAGCGGGTGGGGGTCGGGGCGGAGGACGGGGAGGTCCCGCGACGCTTCTCCCCCGAGACGATGGAGCTTCTGAAGGACTACCACTGGCCAGGCAACATTCGCGAGCTGGCCAACGTCATCGCCCAGATCGCGGCGCTGGCTGACGGTCCCACCATACTGCCCTGCCACCTGCCACCGAAGATCACCGGGCGGGAGGACCAGGCGTGGGGCCTGGCTGCGCCAGCCGCTGAACCGGCGGCGCCGCCAGCGGCGACCGTGGCCCCAAGCATCAGCGCCCTGCTCGATGGCGTGAGGGCCAGTCTGGGCGCGCGCCTGGAGGAGACCGGAGGGACAGTCTCGCTGGATGCGCTGCTGCACGAACTGACGTCAGCCTCGGCGACCCTGGTGAAGGGCCTGATCCACCACGCCCTGCGCCATACGCTCGGTGATCGCAAGGCGGCGGCCCGGCTTCTGGGGATCACGCCCCGCGCCTTGCGCTACCTGTACCGGGAGAAGGGGGAGCGCAAGACTCCGCCTACCAGATGCCCATGCTGATGTATCTCTCGCCGGTGTCGGGCAGGAGGGTCATGATCGTGTGTCCGGGTCCGAGCTGGCGGCAGAGCTCCAGGGCCGCGAACACGTTGGTGCCCGATGAGACGCCGACAAAACAGCCCTCCTCGGCCGCCAGCCGCCTGGCCGTGGCCACGGCATCTTCATCAGACACCGTGATCAACTGGTCGATGATGTCACGATTGAGCACGTCTGGGATGAGGCCGTCGCCGATGCCCTGCTGCACGTGGTGGCCGATCTTGCCGCCGGAGAGTATGGCCGCGTTCTCCGGCTCGGCCGCGGCCACCCGCACGCCGGGAAGCGCGCCCTTGAGGACCTCGCCGACGCCGGTGATGGTGCCGCCGGTGCCGATGCCGCTCACAAAGGCATGGATGGCGCCCGGGGCTTGGTCGAGGATCTCCCGGGCCGTCGTGCGCCGGTGCGTCTCGGGGTTCGCCGGGTTGGTGAACTGGCTCAAGAAGACCACGCGCGGGTCGGCCTCGGCCAGTGCCCGGACCTTCGCCAGGGCCAGGTCGATGGCCTCGCCGATGTCACGGCCGGCGGGGGTCAGGACGACCTCGGCGCCGTACGAGCCGATGAGCGCCTTGCGCTCGGCGCTCATGTTCTCGGGCATGACGATCCTCGCCTTCAGCCCGAGCGCGGCCGCGACCATGGCGATGCCGATGCCCTGGTTGCCACTGGTCGCCTCGGCCAGTATGGTGTCGGCCGTGATGCGGCCGTCCTGGATGCCGGCGATGATCATGCCGTAGGCGGTCCGGCTCTTGATACTCCCGCCGGCGTTGAGGAACTCCGCCTTGGCCAGGATCGTGCAGCCGGTGCCGGCGGCGACCCGGGAGAGGTTGAGAAGCGGGGTGTTGCCGATGGCGGCCAGGACGCTTCCCGATCGTTGACTCAGGCCCATGCCCAACCCTCCCGCAAATTCCAGTTCGTAGTACGGACATTCGACGTTCAAGCCCATGTTCTCCTTCAGGACCGCGTCCTCCGCGGGCCGCAGCAGCAGCGGCTCGTACAGGTCCAGCCCGATGGCGTGGCCGACGTGGCTGCGGCGGTAGCCCGGGATGGACGCGGCGCGCACGGCGTCGACCGCGGTCTTGAAGACCGATGATGATGTGCGACGGCCCGGCCCCCTGGTCCGCGACGGCGATGGCCAAGGTCCGTGCCAGCTCGTGCGAGCCCTTGACGCCGCGGGCCTCGGTGACGAGCGGCCCAGGCGGCGGGCATGGCTACAAGTGGATGGCGTCTGTTGACATGAAATCACGGGCGCCAGCGGCTTGCCGGCGCCCGCACGCTTGCCCTCTTTGCCCTTCACAGCGGACGGGTCCCGGGCTACTGTATCAGCCCGAGCTCGCGGCCCACCTTCTCAAACTTCTCCAGGGCGAAGTCGAGGTCGTCCCGGGTGTGGGCGGCGGTGACGATCGTGCGCACGCGCGACCTCTCGTTGGGCACGGTCGGGAAGCCGATGCCCTGGGCGAACACGCCCTCTTCGAACAGGCGGTCAGAGAGCCGCATCGCCCGCTTGGCCTCGCCGGCGATGACCGGCGTGATCGGCGTCTCGCTCTGGCCGGTGTTGAAGCCCAGCCGCTTGAGGCCGGCCTTGAAGTAGCGCGCGTTGTCCCACAGCCGCTCCACAAGCTCGGGCTCACGCTCCAGGATGTTTATCGCCTCAAGGCACGTCGCCGTGACCGACGGCGGGTGCGAGGTGCTGAAAAGGAACGGCCGCGCGCGGTGGACCAGGAAGTCGCGCAGCGGCACGCCGCCGGCCACGTAGCCGCCCAGGGCGCCGATGGCCTTGGACAGGGTGCCGACCTGGATGTGCACGCGGCCGTGCAGGCCGAAGTGGTCGACCGAGCCGCGCCCGTTCTTGCCCAGCACGCCCGACGCGTGGGCGTCGTCGACCATGACGACCGCCCCGTACTTCTCGGCGACGCGCACGATCTCGGGCAGGGGCGCGATGTCACCGTCCATGCTGAACACGCCGTCAGTGACGACGAGCTTCTTGCCCGGGTGGTCTGCGGCCGCGGCGAGCTTCTGGTCCAGGGCCGCCGTGTCGCGGTGGGGCCAGACGCGGACCTCCGCCCGGCTCAGCCGGCAGCCGTCGATGATCGAGGCGTGGTTGAGCTCGTCGCTGAAGATGAGGTCGCCGGGCCCAAAGAGCGACTGGATGACGCCCTGGTTGGCGGCGCAGCCTGACTGGAAGGCCAGGCACGCCTCGGTGTGCTTGAACTCGGCCAGGCGGCGCTCCAGCTCCACGTGCAGGGCCATGGTGCCGATGATCGTGCGCACGGCGCCCGAGCCCACGCCGAGCTTGTCGATGGCCGCCTTGGCCGCCTGGCGCAGCCGGGGGTCGGTGGCCAGCCCGAGGTAGTTGTTGGACGACAGGTTCACGACCTCTTTGCCGTCGATGCGGCACCGGGCGCGCTGCTCGCCGTCAAGGACGCGCAGCTCGCGGTAAAGCCCGGCCTCCTTAAGCTTCTGGATCTCGGCGTCGAGGAAGGCGAGCGGGTTTGACACAGCGACCCCTCCTCACGGATACATCACGATCTTGCCGCACTGGCCGGCGGCCATGAGCGTCATGCCCGCCTCGAAGTCCTCCAGGCGCAGGCGGTGGGTGATGAGCGGCGTCACGTCGAGCCGCCCCGACGACAGAAGCCCGCGCACCTGGTGCCACGTGTCGTACATGCGCCGGCCGGTGATGCCGTGCACGGTCAGGCCGCGGAACACGATGTCGTTGGCCAGGTCGACCTCCACCGGGCGCGACGGGATGCCCAGGATGGACACCCGCCCGCCGAAGCGCGCCAGGCGCCACGCCTGCTTCAGGGCCAGGGGGCTGCCCGACATCTCCAGCACCACGTCCACGCCGAGGCCCGAGGTGGCGTTTATGATCTCAGCCTGGGCGTCGCCGCGCGCGTCGATGGCGCGCGTGGCCCCGACGGCGCGGGCGAGGTCGAGGCGGTACGGGCTGACGTCAGTGGCGTAGACCGCCGCCGCCCCGGCGGCGCGGGCCACGGCCACGGCCATCAGGCCGATGGGGCCGCAGCCCAGCACTGCCACCGTGCGGCCGGCGACATCGCCCGACAGCGTCGTGTGCACGGCGTTGCCCAGGGGCTCCTGGATCGACGCCACCTCGGGCGACATGTCACTGGGGTTCTGCCAGGCGTTCTCGGCCGGGATGGCCACGTACTCGGCGAACGCCCCCGGCCGGTCGACGCCGATGATCGCCACGTTCTGGCACACGTGGGCCTGGCCGGTGCGGCACAGAAAGCACGTCCCGCAGGCGATGTGCGTCTCAGCGGACACGAAGTCGCCGACCTTGACGCCCTTCGCGGCGGGCCCGGCGGTGACCACCTCGCCGGAGAACTCGTGCCCGAACACCAGCGGCGGCTTGACGCGGCCGGCCGACCACTGGTCCCACGAGTAGATGTGGTAGTCGGTGCCGCAGATCGAGCAGGCCCGCACCTTGACCAGCACGTCCGCCGGGCCCGCGGCGGGCACGTCGACCTCGGCCAGCTCAGCGCCCGGACCCGGGCGCACCTTCACGAGCGCCTTCATCTTCTTGGGCGTCATTCACCTGCGCCTCCTCGGGGGCGGTTGTGGCAAGGTTGTAATTCGATTGCCAGTAGAGTATACTAGTTGTAGGTTCCGCGGCCAGGAATTGGTTTCCAGCCACCGTGGCGGGGAGGGTGACCGATGGTCGAGCTGAAGGTCGCGAGCGTGGGAATCGTGCAGGGCACCAACGGCACGGTGGTCATCCTGCGCGAAGTCAGCGGCCCGCGCGTGCTCGTCATCGGCATCGGCCCGCTGGAGGCTTCAGCTATCGCCATGGAACTCGAAGGGATCAAGCCACCCCGCCCCATGACCCACGACCTTCTGTGCAACATGATCGAGCGCTTCGGAGCCCGCGTCCGCCGCGTGGTCATCACCGACCTGCGCGAGGAGACGTTCTACGCCACCCTCGACCTGGAGAGCGACCGCGGCGCCGTGGAAGTCGACTCGCGCCCCAGCGACGCCATGGCCCTCGCCCTGCGCGCCAAGGCCCCGATATTCTGCGCCGAGGCCGTCCTCGAGCTGGCGGCCATCTCCGACGAGGAGGACGGCGTCGTCCACTGACCGCTCCCGCGGACCGCTCCCGTGGGCCGCTCCCGCTGCCCGCTCCCACGGACCGCTCCCCGGAATCACCTTCTATTGCTTCTCCAGGCTGCCCCGACTTCCTGCCAGTGCCAGTCGCCCCCCATCGCAGCGCGGCCACCCCTGGGCCTGGCGCGAAATCCAGGTTCCTCCTTCACAAGCCGGCCCTGCGGGGTGATAATAGAGGCAGGCTGCCTAATGGTGGTGGGCCCTCGGGGGGCCGTGGGCGGTCGCGACGGGGCCAGGGGGGTGGGACGGGTGCGCATTGGTGGCATTGAACTGGAGAATCAGCTCGTGCTCGCCCCGATGTCCGGCGTCACCGACCTGCCCTTCCGCCGGCTGGCGCGCGAGGCGGGGTGTGCCCTGGCGTTTACGGAGATGGTCTGCGCCCGCGCCCTCGTGCTCAAGAACCCGCATTCGGCGGAGATCCTGGCCATCGACGCCGCCGACCACCCGGTCGGGGCGCAGCTTTTCGGCGCTGACCCCGCGGTGATGGCCGCGGCCGTCCCCCTGGCCGAGGCCGCCGGCGCCGATATCATTGACGTGAACATGGGCTGCCCCGTCAGGAAGGTCGTGGCCGCGGGCGAGGGGGCGGCCCTGATGCGCCGGCCCGACCTGGCCGGGGCGCTCGTCGCCGCCGTCGTTCGCGCGGCGACGCGGCCGGTGACGGTGAAGATCCGCGCCGGCTGGGCAGCGGGCGAGGTCAACGCCGTTGAGGTGGCCCAGCGGGCGGTCGCGGCGGGGGCGGCGGCAGTGACCGTGCACGGCCGCACGCGCGACCAGTTCTACGGCGGGTGCGCCGACTGGTCGGTGATCGCCGCCGTCAGGCGCGCCCTGCCGCCATCCATCCCGGTGATCGGCAACGGTGACGCCTTCGCGCCGGATGACGCCGCGCGCCTCCTGGCGGAGACGGGCTGCCAGGCGGTGATGGTCGGCCGCGGCGCCCTCGGCGACCCGTGGATATTCGCACGCATCCGGCACTACCTGGAGACGGGCGAGACGTTACCGCCGCCGCCGGTCGAGGTGCGCATCGGCGGGGCCCTGCGCCACCTGGACATGCTGGTCGAGCACGTGGGCGAGCGCCGCGCGGTGCGCCAGATGCGCACGCACGCGTCGTGGTACATCCGCGGCCTGCCCGGGGCGGCCGCGGCGCGCCAGCTCATCAACCGCTGCACCGGGCGCGACGAGATGCGCGAGGTGCTCCTGGGGCTCCTGGAGCGGGCACGGCGGCGAGTGCGGTAGCGCCGCGGCGCGGCGATCCTGACGCCGCGGGGCGGCGGCCCCGGTACAGGGGAGGTGTTGGGCGTGGAACTGGCGACGATCCCGGTGGCGAACGCGCTCTTGCCGCGGCCCGACGGCGGCGTGGTGCGGGGCATGTTCGTCGACCCGGCGATGGCCCGCGTGCTGAAGCGCGTCGGCGAGGGGGGCGCCGTGTTCCTGTGCCCGTTCGTGGCCGGGGCCGACGGCGGCGGCCTGTACCCGGTCGGGGTGGTCGCGCGCCTGGAGGGGCTGTGGCGCGAGGAGGTCTTCTGTGGCCCGGCCGAGCGGCGCGCCGTCGTCCTCGCCCGCGTGCGCGGGGTCGGGCGGGCGCGCGCGCGCGGATTCGCGATCATGGAGCGCCTGCTGGTGGCCACCGCCGTTGAACCGCTGGACCTCGACGACCTGCGCGAGGGCGGCTACCCGACCATCTGCGGGGCCGGCTGGCGGGCGACATCAGGCCGCACCGACATGCGCTCGGTCGATGACCTCGTGGTCACCATCCACGGCGTCGACCTCGAGGGCGGCGACGACGTCGCGCTGCAGTCGAACCTGGGCAGGCTCCTGGAGCCGGAGCAGGCGCACACCGTCGAGCACGCGATCATCAGGTCGCTGCAGCAGTACGCCCTGTGCACGCCAAAGACGCTCATCTCGTGCATCGCCGAGGAGACGGACGAGCTGAAGGACTCGCTCGACCTCGGCTTCCGCCGCCGCCTGCCCGAGGTGTTCGGCATCACCAACTCGGGCGCGTGCGGCAACCCGCTGACCAACCTGGCGCAGTTCTACCTCGCCCAGGAGATCGTCGGCTCGCTGGCGGACGGCCAGTCGCTGCGGTGGTCGGTGCACGAGGCGCGCCGCAAGACCCTGTCGCGGCTGGCGGCCGACCTCGAATTCACCACCCAGGCCGGGCTGCGCACCCTTCAGGGCCTGAAGAAGGGCATGATGCACGACGACACCGCGCCCAGCCCGCGCCACGCCGCAGCCATCCTCAAGCGCTTCCCGGCGACGCCGTGGGAGTGACGGGCGCGGCGCGCGAACGCGCCACAGCCCAGCAGCCTATGGACGAAGCCACGATGGCGATCCCCATGCCTACGAACACGGCGCTGAGCGAGATCTGGTCCACGACCTTGCCGGCGGCGATGACCGAACACGAGAAGAGTATGTTGCCCATGAACTCAAGCGCCCCGAACGTCCTTCCGCGCTGCGCGTCGGGGACTTGCTCCTGGAGCATTACCGTGGCTGGTATTTGCGAGACCATCACCGCCCAGCCGCCGATGAACAAGAGGACCAGCGCGACCTCAAACTGCCTGACGCTGGCCATGCCAACCACAAGGAAGCCGAGGATGCCCAGGCCACCGAATACCAATGGCAACGGGGATAGGGCCCGGCGCAACAAGGGTACGAAGAGTGAGCCAACTCTTGACCCCGCTGCCAGCATGCCTCCCAGAAGGCCGTAGTGGGCCGCGTCCACACCCAGCAACTCGTTGCTGTAGCGGGGCATGAGCACGTTCATGGGGCCGAGGAAGAAGTTGATCAGAGCGGCGGACAAGGCCACGCCGAGGATCAGTCGCGATGTGACCACGAAGCCTAGGCCGGCTCCAATGTCGCGCCACACTGTTTGCAGAAAAACACGGCCCTGCTGGCGCGAGCCGGCGGGGTACGTTATTACGCACGTGAGGGCGGCGCCGATCAGGAACGAGACCCTATCCAGGGCCAGTACCGCCGGTCCACCCCAGCGGCCCACCAGCAACCCGCCGAGCACCGGCCCAGCGATGCTTGATACCTGAAGGCACAATCCAAGCATCGAGTTGGCCGCCGTTAGTTGGCTGCGGGCAACCTGTTGGGGAAGCATCGCCTTCAGGGCGGGGTCGAAGAACTTGGCGGCGGCCGCAAGTATGCAGCTGGTGAGATACAGAAGAGGGAGGTTGAATACGCGCAGGGTCAACGCGGAAATCAGGAGGAGTACGCACCCGCGCAGTAGGTCAGCGACGATCAGGACACGTCTGCGGTTGAAACGATCAGCGACCGCTCCACCGATGAGGCCAAAGAGCGAAGCGGGCAGGTAGTATGAGGCGACCAAGCCACTGGCCGCCAACACCGAGCCACTGTACTGGTAGGTCAGCCACATCATGCCTGCCCAGAACACACCATCGCCGATGCGCGAGATGCCCTGACCGATGACCAGCGGCAGGAATTGCCGACTGCGCCACAGAGAGACCGGGCGTGCCTCCAAGTTCACGCGACCACCATACCTCGATGCCATGTTAGTCCAGAGAAGGTGTTTCGTTCCTTCCTGGAACAACTCCTGCCGGATTTGCCGGACACAGGGTGACAATGAACCCATGTCCTCAGCGCCTAACCCCACTCCCTTCCCCTGGCACTGCACCTCGGATGGCCCCATGAGCCTCTTTGCGCCATCGCGGACGTCGCCGAGCGATACCCCCCTCTGCCCCCCTTGCATCCTCTTGCCTCATCTGCTACAATAAGGGCCAGGGTGGTGCACAGTTTTGTGCACAGAGAGGTCGCGGGAACGCCGCGAACGCCGTGGGGATGGCGCGGGGGCGGCGCGGAAGCGGCGCGGAAGCGGCGCGAGGCTGGCGCACTGGCGGGAGGCGGGGCAAGGGCACCGGGGCAGGGGGGAGTGCCATGGACATCGTGCGCATCGGCCCCAAGGTCGTCGACCGCCGCAAGATCGACCGCGTCCTCGACCGCATCCTGGAGGAGCGCCAGCGCGGCGCGTCCCAGGACGAGGTCGCGCGCAAGCTCAAGCTCGACCGCACCTTCATCTCCCGCCTCGAAAAGCTGGGCGAGGTCCGCCGCGGCAAGCGCATCGCCATCGTCGGCTTCCCCGTCGCCAACCGCGCCGAGCTCGAAGATGTGGCGCGCCAGGAGGGCGTGGAGTTCACCCTGCTGCTGACCGACCACGAGCGCTGGGAGTACGTGCAGAAGAAGAGCGGGCTCGAGCTCTTCAATGACATCATGCGCCTCATCGCCGATGCCCGCCAGTGCGATGTGGTCATACTTTTGGGGTCCGACCGCCGCGTACAACTATTGCAGGGGCTCGTCGACCGCGACGTGGTCAGCGTGGAGCTTGGCCCCTCGCCCCTGCGCGGCGACGTGTGGTTCCCGCCCGAACGGCTCAGAAACCTCATCCGCCAGGTCAAAGACTGACTCAGGTCAAAGACTGACGCCAAGAAGGTCAGAGTCGAGGAGGAATGGTCGTGAAGCGCGTCGTCAGCGTATCGCTCGGCTCCTCGAAGCGCGACCATCGCGTCGAGACCACGATCCTGGGCGAGAAGTTCACCATCGAGCGCGTCGGCACCGACGGCGACATCAAGCGCGCAATCGAGATCGTGCACGAGCTCGACGGCAAGGTGGACGCCTTCGGGCTCGGCGGCACTGACCTGTACGTGGGGCCGCCGGGGCACCGTTACATGCTGCGCGGGGCGCTGCCGCTGGTGCGCGCCGCCAAAGTGACGCCGTTCCTCGACGGCGGCGGCCTCAAGAACACCCTGGAGCGCCGCGTCGTCAAGTATATGGCCCAAGAGGGGCTCGTCAAGGCCGGCCAGAACGTGTTCATCGTCTGCGCCATGGACCGGTTCGGCCTGGCGGAGGCGATGTTCGAGGTCGGCGCCAGGGTCGTCCTGGGCGACCTGATGTTCGTCCTGGGCATCGGCGTCCCCATCCGCTCGATGCACACGCTGAACGTCCTGGCGTCGCTTATCGCGCCCCTGGCCTGCCGCCTGCCGCTGGCGATGCTCTACCCCATCGGCAAGTCACAGGAGAAGCCGCCGCGGCCCAAGTTCACCAAGCACTACCTGGGCGCCGACATTGTCGCCGGCGACTACCATTACATCCACCGCCACATCCCGGATCGCCTGGAGGGCAAGACGATCCTCACCAACACGGTGACGGCGTCAGACGTCGAGGACCTGCGAAAGCGCGGCGTGGCCACCCTGGTCACGACCACGCCCGAGCTGAGCGGCCGCTCGTTCGGCACCAACGTCATGGAGGGGGTCCTGGTGGCGCTGGCCGGCAAGCGTCCCGACGAGCTCACCCCCGCCGACTACGACCGCCTGCTCGACCAGATCGGCTTCAAACCCCGGGTCCAGGAGCTTCAGGCGACCGCCGCCAGCTGACCGCCGCCAGCTGACCGTCACCGGTTGACCGTCGCCGGTTGACCGCCGCTACTGACCGCGCCCGGAGCGAGCATTGAATATCAGCGGGACCGCCGCGGGCGGTCCCGGTTGGGGGGTTAGGCATACAAATGAATCGCTTTGCATTCATGATTCACCCCATCGACACCTCCGACGTGGCGCGCAAGTACCCGTTCACGTCGCGACTGCCAGCGGGACTGGTGGAGGCGCTCCTGCGCCTCATGCCGCCGGTGGTGGCCTCGCACATCACCGGCGTCCGCTCCGAGCACGCCGAGGTCGAGGGGTGGTTCATGGGCTTGACCCTCACCACGCGCCAGATCATGAACCTGCCTGAGCGCTACGTCCTGCGCCAGATCATCGAGTGCGGCAAGAAGGCGCAGGCGATGGGCGCGCAGGTCCTGGGGCTGGGGGCGTTCACCTCGGTGGTGGGCGACGCCGGCGTCACGGTCGCCAAGGCGCTTGACATCCCCGTCACCACGGGTAACAGCTACACCGTGGCCATGGCCCTTGAGGGGACGCGCGAGGCGGCGCGCCTGATGGGGCACGATATGAAGGCGGCGGCTGTCGCCGTCGTGGGGGCCACGGGGTCGATCGGCGGCGCGTGCGCGCGCATCCTGGCGCGCGAGACGTCCGACCTGACCCTGGTCGGTCGCAACATCGACCGGCTCGACGACCTGGCGCGCCAGATCCTGGACGACACCGGCCTTGCCTGTCACATCACCACCGAGGTGCGCGCCGCGGTCACGCGCGCCGACGTCGTGGTCACCGTGTCAAGCGCCGCGGGCACGATCATCGGGCCCGAGGACCTGCGGCCGGGGGCGGTGGTCTGCGACGTGGCGCGGCCGCGCGATGTCGCCCACCAGGTGGCGGAGAAGCGGCCTGACGTCCTGGTCATCGACGGCGCGGTGGTGGCCGTGCCCGGCGAGCCGCAGTTCAACATCAACTTCGGCCTGCCGCCGGGGCTGGCCCTGGGGTGCATGGCGGAGACGATGACCCTGGCCCTGGAGGGGCGGTTCGAGTCGTTCACCCTGGGCCGCGACCTGACGGTGGCCCAGGTGGATGAGATCAGCGCCATGGCGGCCCGTCACGGCTTCCGGCTCGGCGGCCTGCGCAGCTTCGACCGCGCCGTCTCGCCCGAGCAGATCGCCGCCGTCCAGCGGGCCGCGCGCGCCGCCGGGGCCTGACCTCTGAGAGATATTGACAATGGACGGGCGCGAACTTATAATATAGCCATAACCGGGGGCACCGGGCGGCTCACGAGGCCGCCGGTGCTCTTCAATCCGGCTCCAGGCTCAAGCAACTGCTGACGGGCGGCGCCGCGCGCCGCAGTCCCGCCGGGCCTCCTCATAAACGGGGCCGGCGGAGTCATATACTTCCGATGAGAACGCACAGCCTGGCCGGGAACATAGCCACGAAAGGGAGCGACAGGATGGTGGAACGCGAGGTCATCCTCTCCCCCGAGGGCCTCAAGAAGCTCGAACTCGAACTGGAACACCTCAAGTCTATAAAGCGGCGCGAGATCGCGCAGCGGATAAAGCAAGCACGAGAGCTCGGGGGCATCGACGAGAACTCTGAGTACGAGAACGCCAAGAACGAACAGGCCTTCGTCGAGGGGCGCATCCTGACCCTGGAGCGCATCCTGCGCAACGCCCGCCTGCTCGACGAGGCCGACATCGACCCCGAGCGGGCGGGGATCGGCTGCCGGGTCCGCGTGAAGGACCTGGACGCCGGCAGCGAGGTCGAGTACACCATCGTCGGTGCGACTGAGGCCGACCCCGCCGAAAACCGCATCTCACACCTGTCGCCAGTGGGCGAGGCGCTAATCGGCAGCAAGGTGGGCAGCACCATCGAGGTGAACGTGCCGGCGGGCATCTTACGCTACCAGGTCTTGAACATCGAACGCTAGGCGGCCCCGGGGCGTCCCGCGGGATTTGCGCGGGGGCGGGATAGGACTGGGCGCCGCCCGGTCGGCCTCATGCCGTGGTGGGGCGAAAGGGGGGGCCTTTTTTGTCTGCCCGGGGCGGGGTTTATGGGAATGGGCCTTGTGATGGCGGGTCTCCTGGGGACAGGCACCCCGGCGCCGCGGCCGACGAGGAGCGGGCGGCGCGCCTTGACCGCCTCGAGGAGTTGCGCCGGCGCGGCGTCGAGCCTTACGGCGGGCGTTACCCGCGCACCCACGCCGCCGCCGCCGTCAAGGCGGATTTCGAGCGCCTGGCAGGCCAGCGCGTGGCGGTGGCGGGCCGGGTGATGGCCGTCCGCAGCCATGGCCGGGCCACCTTCGCCGACGTTCATGACGCCAGCGACCGCATTCAGGTCCACCTGCGCCAGGACGTCCTGGGCGAGGAGTCATACGGGCTCTTCAGCCTCGTCGACCGCGGCGACATCGTGGGCGTGGCCGGCGAGCCCTTCCGCACCCAGCGCGGCGAGATAACGGTGCAGGCGCAGTCGTGGCAGCTCCTGGCGAAGGCGCTGCGGCCGCTGCCCGAGAAGTGGCACGGGCTGAAGGATGTCGACCTGCGCTACCGCCAGCGCTACCTCGATCTCATCGTCAACCCCGACGTGCGCCGCGCCTTCACGCTGCGCAGCGCGGTCGTGGGCGCCCTCCGGCGGCACCTCGACGGCCTGGGCTTCATGGAGGTCGAGACGCCGGTGCTGCTGCCGCTGGCGGGCGGCGCCGCGGCGCGGCCGTTCATGACCCACCACAACGCCCTGGACCTCGACCTCTTCCTGCGCATCGCCATCGAGCTGCACCTGAAGCGGCTCATCGTCGGCGGCTTCGAACGCGTGTACGAGATCGGCCGCGTGTTCCGCAACGAGGGCGTGTCGACGCGGCACAACCCGGAGTTCACCATGCTCGAGGTCTACCAGGCGTACGCTGACTACGAGGACATGATGCATCTGACGGAGGAGACCGTGGCGGCGGTGGCGCAAGTGGCCCTGGGCACGACGCAGATAACGTACCAGGGCAAGGCGTACGACCTCGCCCCGCCCTGGGAACGGCGGCTTCTGGCGGACGAGGTCGCCCGGCGCGCCGGGGTGGACGTGACGGCGATCACCGACGACGCGGCGGCGGCCGATGTCGCCGCCCGCCTGGGGATGGCCCTCGACCGCGCCCCGACGGCGGCCAAGGTCGTGGACAAGATCATTGAAGACTACGTTGAGCCGCACCTTGACGGCCCCGTCTTCCTCGTCGACTACCCGGTGGCGGTGTCGCCGCTGGCGCGGCGCCGCCCGGACGACCCGGCCCTGGCCTTCCGCTTCGAGGCATTCGTGGCCGGGCGCGAGATCGCCAACGCCTTCAGCGAGCTCGCCGACCCCCTCGACCAGCGCGGGCGCTTCCTGCAGCAGGCGGCGCAGCGGGCGAAGGGGGACGACGAGGCGCACGTCGTCGACGAGGACTTCCTGACCGCGCTGGAGTATGGCATGCCCCCCACCGGGGGGCTGGGCATCGGCGTCGATCGCCTCGTGATGCTCCTCGCCGACGCGCCGTCGATCCGCGACGTGATCCTCTTCCCCACCATGCGGCCGCGGTAGTCCAACCACCGGCAATTTACATCCACAGGGGAGGAGCGCACATGAGGAGATACAGGATGGTGCGAGCCCCGGGCGAGGGCTGTGGGCGGGGGTGTCTTATCTTCATAGGAGTGGTCGGCGGCCTCTTGGTCCTGCTCATGGCTGCCTCGTTCATCGTGCCGAGGTTCCTGCCCGCCGGCGGGGGTGGCGGCGGCCAGCCGGCCAGGTTTGAGATCGGCGAGGCCGTGTCCAAGCAGATCATCAGCCTGACTATCAAGGGCGGGGGCGGGATCGAGTACCTGGAGGCCAGTGCGACGCTGGGCCGGCAGGCCCGGGTCAGGCCCCCGGTCACGATCTTCATCCAGCCCGGCACGTTGTTCGAGCCCGCGTCGCCGCACGCGCAGAGCATGGTGGCCACCATGCTTACTGAAGTGATACTGAGCGAGAAGGGCGAGGAGCGGGAATTCGAGATCCCGGCGGCGTGCGCGAACATGCACCTGGGCACGCCGGGCAGCTTCGAGGTGTTCAGCATCAGCACCCAGCCGATGGCCGGGGACCTGCAAAAGCTCGTTTCCCTTCCCGACTTCAAGTCCGCGGGCTTCCGCGTGCGGCAGTTCGCCGTCTGGACGATCACCGACGACCCCGGGCGGGACCACTACATGGGCATCGGGTCGTTCGGCTCCGGCTCGGGCCCAAATCCAGCTAACTTCGAGACGATCCGGGCCCTATTCGTGAAGGCCGGCATCGACCCCAGCAAGTACCAGGCGTTCAGGTAGCGCTATTGAAGCCGATACCGGGGAGGAATGCTAGTCATGGCCGCAAGCGGGAAGCGCGGGTACTCGGGTTGCCTGGCCGCGATCCTGGTGATCGTCGGTGCCATCTGCCTGGCGTCGGTAGTTACCAACTTGACTCACCGCGCTGGCGAGGACAGGCCTGCCGTGGGGACTACGGCGGGCGACGTTACAACCCCTGGCGCGGGCGAGGTCCAGCCCACGGCGCCTCCGGCCGTGCCGGCGCAGCCGCCGGCGCAGCCGCCGGCGCAACCTCCATCGCAGCCTGCGTGGCAGCCGCCGGCGCAGCCTCCAACGCAACCGCCGGCGCAACCGCCGGCGCAGCCGCCGGTCCAGCCGCCGGCGCAGCCGCCGGCAACCCCGCCACCGGCCCCGGCGCTCTACGTCGACCTTGCTGAAGCCGAATCCCAGGGCCTGGTGCAGGTGACCGTACGCGGCAATGGGCTTGAGCATATATCAGTATCCCTGACTTCACAGAGCCAGCAGGCGCTCAGGGTGGCCATCTTGCCCGGCCTGATATTCGAGGCGGGGGCCTCTGGTGTACAAAACATGGTGGTTATCGGCCACACCGTAGTCCTGCTGTCCGAGGGCGAGACGGACGACGTCAATGTCCCCGTCGCGTGCTCGAACATGAACCTGGACATGCCCTCGGAGGAGAACGGGTTCACGATCCGGCGCGAGGCGACGAACCCTGACCTGCTCAAGCTGCTGAACCTGCCGGCGTTCGAGAACCAGGACTTCCGCGTGCAGCAGTTCGCCATCTGGACCATCAGCGACAACCCGGCGCGCGATGACTACGTCGGGCTGGGGTATTACGGCGTCGGCAGCGGCCCCGATGATGAAGAGATGCAGCTGATCCGGACGATGTTCGAGCAGGCCGGCATCGACACCGGCCAGTACCGGGCGCTGCAGTAGGGAGCGGGGGCGGGCGGGAGCGGGCGATAAGTAGGAACTGGGGGGCGGGGTAATGGGCGAAGGGGCACGCAACGCAGTGCTCGACGCCGATGCGGCGGCGATCCACGCTCAGGGCCTGACCAAGTACTACGGCAAGAGCCGCGGCATCGTGGACGTGACCCTGGTCGTGCGGCGCGCCGAGACGTTCGGCTTCCTGGGCCCGAACGGCGCCGGCAAGACGACGACGATCCGCACGCTCTTGGGTATGGTCGCGCCGACGCGCGGCTCGGCGCGCATCCTGGGGCTTGACGTGCGCCGCGACGGGGTGGCTGTGCGTGCCCACACCGGCTACGTGCCGGGCGAGTGCGGGTTCTGGGGCCACCTGACCGGCGAGCAGTTCCTGGACTTCATCTCCGGGTTGCGCCGCCGGCGGCCGCCGACGGCGCGCCGGGCTGAGCTGGCGTCCCGCCTTGACGCCGAACTCGGCCGCCCGTTGCGCCACCTGTCGCGCGGCAACAAGCAGAAGCTGGCCCTGATCCAGGCCCTGGAGCACGAGCCCGAGCTCCTGATCCTTGACGAGCCGACATCTTCGCTCGACCCGCTGGTGCAGCACGCCGTCTACGACATCCTGGCCGAGGAGCGGGCGCACGGGCGAACCGTGTTCATGTCGTCGCACAACATGGCCGAGGTCGAGCGCACCTGCGACCGGGTGGGCATCATCCGCGAGGGCCGGCTGGTGGCGGTGGAGGAGGTCGCCGAGCTCAAGCGCCGCCACGTGCGGCAGATGGACGTGACCTTCGCCGTCGACGTCCCGGCCGAGGCGCTGCGCGTGGAGGGGGTGCGCAGCGCGCAGGGCGGCGGCCGCCACTACCTGCTCACGGTGGCGGGCAACATCAACCGCGTCCTGAACTGCGTCGCGGCGTTCCCCATCGAGGCCATGACGTTCCAGGAGGCGAGCCTGGAGGACATATTCCTGGAGATCTACGGCGGCGGGAACGGGGGTCGAGGGCAATGACCATCTTCTGGCGCTATCTGCGCGATGACCGGCTGTCGCTCCTGGGTTGGGCGGTGGGCGTGGCCGGCATGGCGGCCATGGTCGTGGGCATGTTCCCGGCCATGGGCGAGAGCGAGATGTGGGGCGACCTGATGGCCCGCATGCCCAAGTGGCTGCAGGCGTTCGCCGGCGGCGCCATCAGCATCGGCACCCTCGACGGCTGGCTGTCCTGGGAGTGGTTCAGCTGGTCATCGTGGCTCATTGGAACCGCCGGGGCGTTGGGCGGCGCGGCGGTCATCGCCCGTGACGTGGAGACGAAGAGCATGGAGTTCCTCCTCGCCCAGCCCGTGCGCCGCTGGCGCGTGGTCGTGGAGCGCTACCTCAGCGTGGCCGCCCTCCTTCTCGTCCTGAGTGTGGTAGGGGCGGCGGCGCTGGAGGTCGGGGTCAGGTGGGTCGACAAGCCGGCCAGTCTCGGCGCCTATCGCATCGTGGCCCTCAACGGCTTCGTCCTGACCCTGGTCATCGCCGCCTTCGCGACGCTGGTGTCGGTGCTGGCGGGCGAGCAGCGGCGCGCCACGGTGGTCGCCGTGGGCGGCCTGTTCGGGTCGTACCTAGTCGACGTGATCCTCAAGGCGGCGGACAAGGGCGACTGGGTGCGGGCGTTCCTGCCGTTCCACTACTACGACGTCAACGCCATCGTCAGGACCGGGCACATGCCGTGGGGTAATATCGGCATTCTGTTCGCGGCGACGGTGGTGCTGGTGGCGGCGGCGGCGCTGGCCTTCGAGCGGCGCGACGTGGCGGCGTAGCGGCGTAGGGGCGCGGCGGCGTAGCGGCGGTGGCGTAGCGGCGTGGCGGCGTAGCGGCGTAGGGGCGCGGCGGCGTAGCGGCGGTGGCGTAGCGGCGTGGCGGCGACGGCGTGGCGGCGTGACGGGGTAGCGGCGGCCGGTTTGGCATGAAGCTTAGATCGCACGCGGCCCGGGCCAGGGTGGCCCGGGCCGCGGCATTTCTTGGGCTGGGCGCGGGCACGGGGGGTGGCGCCGGAATAGCCTGGTAGCGCCATGTGCCGGTCACGCCGCGGCGTTGGGCACCCAGCGATGCGGCGGGCACCCGGCAGTGGCGCCAACGAGGGTACGAAGGGGAAGTGGGCAGGGCGGGCAACCACGGAAAGGTACCATCCGGGAGGCGGACGCGCGCAGTCGTCCTCGGCGCGCTCACCGTGGCGTTTCTTGTCAGCTGCCTTGCGCTTGCCGGCTGTGGCCCCCGCGCCGCGTCCGGACCGGCGGCGCCGGGGCCACCTCCCCAAGCGCCGCAGACTGTGGCCGTCGATCTCATGGCGGCTCAGAAGCTGGGCCTGGTGCGGGCCACCATCACTGGTGACGGGATTCAGCACGTCGACGTTGAGTTGGAATCACTGAACGACCAGCCGCTGGAGGTGACCGTCCCCCTGGGGACCGTCTTCCTGCCGCTATCCGCGGGCACCCAGAGCATGGTGGTCACCGAGGCGACGACCGCCGGCCTGGACTCGCGGGGAGCGCGAGAGGCCCTTGACGTCCCCGCCGCCTGTTCGGGGATGTACCTGGATACGCCGGGCGAGGGTGACGGGTTCGTGGTGGGCGCCGACGTTGCGGCCGCGGACCTGCTGAAGCTCCTGGCCCTGCCCGCGTTCCTCGAACAGGGTGCCCGCGTGCAACAGTTCGCTGTCTGGACCATAACTGACCGCCCGTCGCGCTACGGCTACGTCGAACTGCGCTACACCGGCTCTCTAAGGGGCGCGTCGTCAGAGTGGACCGGCCCGACGGACGACGAGATAGGGCAGATCCGGGCCCTGTTCCTGCAGGCGGGCATCGACATGGGGAACTGCCCGGCACTGCAGTAGGGCGGGGGCGGCCCGGACGGCTTGGCCTGCGCACCTTGGGAGGTGGGCGGGGCGGGACTGTCGAAGTCATTGACATCTGGGCGCAACATCTTCAATCGCTTGAGGGGGGAGCAACATGGCCGAGCCTGAACGCCGGATCAGGCGCCGCCGGCTCGCCCGCGGGTGGGCCCTGGGCCTGTCGGTGGCATGCGGTGCCAACTGGTTCCTGATGGAGCTGCTTGAGGGCATCATCGGGGGGGAGGGCCTCGGGTGGGTCATCGCCCTGCTGCCTGGGTTGGTCATCCTGGCCACGGCCCTGGCGGCGTGGCGGTGGGGCATGTGGGGCGGACTGGTCCTGCTCCTGGAGGGGATTGTGCCTCTGGTCGTGTTTCCCGTCTCGGCGGCGCTGATCATCATGTTCTTTGGCCCGCTGGAGGTGGCGGGGCTCCTGTTCATGGGGGAGGCCCTGGTGCGCAGGCGGGAGATGCGCGCCTAGTCCCCACACCCAGGTGCCCTGGCGGAGGCCGGCCAGGGCCTCACTATGCTTGAGCGCCGGCGAAGATCGCCTCCCCGACGCCATGCGCCACCGCCGGGCGGCGCCCCTCGAGCAGCGGCGGGAGGTCTTCCTCCGTGGCCTGCTTTGCCGCAGCCACTCGCTGCTCCGCGGGCAGGAGCGTGTCTGTGCCCGCCCTCATCACGACCGTGGCGGTCGCGCCAAGAGGTAGGCGATCAGTCCGGCCACGTTCGAGAACAGCACGAAGATCGCCCAGGGCACGGCGCGCTCGCCCAGGCGGCGCGCGTCGAGGTACACCCAGGCCGGCAGGGCCAGCCAGAAGACGACGAAGGCGAGCGCGAACAGCAGGACAGCGGCGATGTATGCCGCACCCGGCTGGCCCAGGGCGGCGCTGGCCTCGTAGGTGATACCGACCAGCCCCAGGAACTCGCCGTTTGCACCCATGACATTGCGCACTATCTGACGGAACACGTCGTTGTGCTCGCCCTCGGCCTGCACCGCCGACGCCAGGAGCAGCCGCAGCCGCTGGTCGGCGCCCAGGTCGCCCGGTGGCACCTCGCCCAGGACGCGCCGCGTCTCGCGCGTCGCCAGGCGCTCGACGCTGTCGCCCGCGGCGGCGATGCCGCCACTGCTGTATACGACCGTGCCAGTGCGGTCGACCAGCCACACGTAGACGATGTGGCGCGCGCGCGTCGCGGCGGTGGCGGCGGACAGCAGGGCGGGGTCATTCATCGCCGCCGGACGGGCATCCTGGATCTTAGCCGCGGCCGCCTCGGCCGCCGCCCGTGTCTGGGCGCTCTCGACCAGGAACACGCGGCGCTGCGCCGTCCCGCTTACGAGCAGCACTATGACCAGCGCGGCGGCGGCGACAGCCGCCCACGGCAGGGCGCGCCGCACCCGCGCGCGTCCACGCGCCTCAGGCATTGGCCCCTTCATGTGCCTTCCTCCTCCTCCTCAGCCATACAATGATACCGCCGGCAACGGGCATGGCGGCGGCGTTCACGGTCAGCGCGACTTGGACCAGGGCGGTCATCGGGCCGGCAGCGCCACTGGGCGACGCGGCCGCCGCCAGGACCGCGGCCGCCAAGGCCAGGACCTCGATGGCCAGCAGGGCGAGGGCACTGTCGGGGAAGGCGCCGGGAACCGCCGGCGCAGCCCGCGCGGCCTGCATTGCCGGTGTCGCCCGCGTCGCACGCGCCACACGCGCGGCTTCAGCCAGCCGCCGCGCCAGCACCGCGTCAGGGGCCGGGCCCGGCGCCGCCGTCATCACTTCACCCGCGGCCGTCATCACGCCGGCCGCCGCCACGTCAGCGGCGGCCACGCGCACCAAGTGCGCCAGGTTCTCATCGCCGGCCGCGCCCCCGCCACGCCCCCGGCCCGGGCGCCGCGCCTCATCCTCAATATGCCCGCGGTTCCGCCCACCCGCCTTGCCCATCAGCGCATCTCCTCCTCGATGCCCTCGATCCCCGAAAGCCGCTGCCTCAACGCCGCCTTGGCCCGCATGAGCAGCGACTCCGCTCCCTTGTAGGTGCGCCTGAGCCGGCGCGCCACTTCCGCCACCGGCCGGCCCTCGGCGTAGCGCCAGAGCAGCGCGTCCCGGTAGTGCCCGGGCAGCGACCACAGCGCCTCGACCACCAGTGCCCGCACCGCGCGATCGGCGACGACGGCGTCGGGGAGTGGTTGGCCGCGGGCCAGGCGCCCCCCTCCCTCAGGCAGGGCCTACAGCGGCAGCGGCTCGCGGCCGAGGCGCCACAGGCAGTCGGCGACCTTGCGCCGGGCGATGGCGCACAGCCAGGTGAACAGGGCCGCCTCACCGCGGTAGCCGCCGATGGCCTGCATTGCCGCCAGGAGCGTCTCCTGTTCCATGTCGTCGAGCGCCGCCGCCAGGTCCGCGCCCGAGCCGGTCCCCCCCGCCCCACCACCGCCGGCTACGGCCAGCCGGTGGCCGATGAAGGCGCGCAGCGGGGCGCGATACAGGGCCAAAAGCTCCGCCGCGGCCGCCTCGTCGCCGGCGGCCACTTCGCGCGCCAGGCGCAGGTCGCGGCGGCGGTCGGCGGCGGCCCTCACGGCCCGCGGCTGGCCCGCATCACCTGTCGGCCTGGTGGGACTGGCGATCCGGCTCGAGGTCACGTCGTCGTCCCCTTTCACCTCGTTGGTCGCGCTGCGGCCGCGAATCCTTCGCCCCAGCCCCCTGGTCCACCCCATTCCCGCGTCTCTTGACGCGTATTCTCATCGTCCACGCTTCGCGGCGCGCCAGCCCTCCACCTGCCCGCCCGCGGCGCAAAGAAAGGCCGCGCCAGGGCCCCCCTCCCGGCGCGGCCGTTGCCGGCCCGATACCCCCAGTATCCCGTGACATCTGCCTCCAGCCTGATCCCGCTGCCCCCGGCCCTGACCTCCCCCGCCGCTACGCCCGCCGCACCCGCCCAAGCGCCAGGGCGACGCCCCGGTACAGGAGCCCGCTGATGGCCCCCGAGATGAGCGCCTTGACAGCGTTGAACGGCAGGCTGCCCGCCAGCAGGAACGACAGCCGCGCCGGCCCCGGCAGCCCGTACAGGGGGAAGAACACGTACATGTTGGCGACCGACGTCACGGCGAGCATCGCCAGCCCGCCGCCGGCAAGCGACAGCGCCACCCGCGGCCGCCGGCCCCTGTGCACCAGGGCGGCCACCACGACGAACGTCGCCCCGCAGACCAGGTTGGCGGCGGTGCCCACGAGCCCCGCCTCATCCTTGCCCGAGATGAAGAACAGGAAGCACTTCACGACCTCGGCCAGAAGCCCCGCCAGCGGGCCGACGGTGAGCCCGGTCAGGAGGCACGGCACGTCCCCGAAGTCATACTGCAGGAAGGCGGGCAGAAGCGGCAACGGGGTCTCGTACAGCATGATCAGGAAGCCCAGCGCGCCCATGACCCCGGCCGACACCACGGTGAGGACGGCGACCCGCGACCGCGACGACATACACAACCCCCCAGAAAACAGAGATTTCCCGAGGCAACCTCGGGAAACCACGCCGGGGGGAGCCACGACTGGATGCACGTTCCCCGGCGCACCTTCTCCCGTCCAGACTATACTGTCGGCGCCGGCTTTCTACCGGCTCGGCCGTCCCCCGGAGGGGACGGTTAGCGGGCTGGTCCCAGGGCCCTGAGGCCGCGGGCATCACCGCCGGTCAGGAATTGGGGGCGTCGCCCCCGCACCTTGCCCCGAAGGTCGCCTCTATGGAGCTGTCGAGGAGATTGTATCACGGTCGCGCGGCGGCGGTCAATGGGTTTGGCCCACCCACGCGGCGAACCGCACCACGCAGGCGGTTCAGGCACCGTCGCTCATCGTCACCGGCACCCGCCCCGGCCTCTTCAACCCGCGGGCCGCCTGCGCCAGCGAGGCTATGTAACGTTCAAATCGGTCAAGCCCTGCGCCAAGGGCCTCCAGGGCGGCCGTCCCGACGATCACGCCATCGCAGCCGAAAAGACCGCCTAGCCGCACAACATCCTCCGGCGTCCTTACGCCAAAGCCGCAGCACGCCGGGATGTCGCGGCAGCCCTTGATATGCCCGAGGGCGGCCGCGATCGCCGGCAGGTCGAACAGTCGTCCGCCTGTCGATTCAGCGGTCGTCAGGTAGACCATGCCCTGGGCCCGCTCCACGCGCCCTCTGAGCTCAGATGGGTCCAGGGCGGGGGCAAGAGCCTCCACCCCGGCCAGGCCCAGGTTGCGGGCCTCTTGCTGGCAGGTTTCGGCGGACGGGCCTCGCCATTCCGGCAGTATCCCGTCGCACGCCCCACGGAGCATCGTCAGTGCCTCCAGGCCGAGGTCGTCCCACGTCCCGCGGTACAGGATGTGCAGGTTCGGCCGGTAGGCGGCCCCGATGGCGGCCGCCTCTTGTGGGCGCATGCCGGCGGCCCAGGCCCGTTGGTGGGCGTCAATGATCGGGCCTGACGCGAGCGGCGACCAGCCGTGAGGGGAGGGCAGGGCAAGCTCAAACACGGCGATCCCCTGGCGGCGGAGGATCTCAAGCGCCTGCAGTGATGTGGCAGGGTCCGGGTATCCAAGCACAAGGAAGACGACGAGCGCCAGGTCGCCCGCCGCGGCCGCTGCCCTGAGCCGTCCCTCGATCGGGTTCATGCTTGGCGCAATCAGACGGATCGCCCCCTGATGAGAGCGCCAGCCTGCAGGGCGCAGTAAGTAGGCCAGGCCTCTGCCGGGGAACCAGGGGCGCATCCGAAGCCTCCGGCCGGGCAGCGCGACTCACTGATGAAGCCCAGCTCACACTGGCCGGATGGCGTCTCGTTGAGAAGGCACAGGGCGTGCACGGCCCAGTACGTGGCGGGGAGGCTGGGTCCCTGACCCGGCCGGTTGGCGTATCCCCCCGATGCCGCCCGCCGGGAGGTGACCCAGGCAGCGTGCGGCGCCGGCCGTGCCAAGCCGCTGGCGGGGCGACCCAGCATCAGCAGTGAGTGGATCGCGCAGTACGTGCGGTCGAGGTCGGGCGGCTCGCCTGGGCGGTTGCCGAACCCTCCCTGCGCCGCCGCGCAGGAGTCGAGGAAGGCAAGGTGGGCGGCCGCTTCTTTGGGCACGCCGCCGCAGAGTTCGAGTGCCCGCAGGGCATAGTAGGTGTTATCGACGTCCGGCACCGTTCCGGGACCCGATGAAAACCCGCCCGCGCTGCCCTGGGCGCCCACCCAGTGCCGGCAAGCATCCGGCGCCGGCGGCTCGCCGCCCAGGAGCCTGTGTACCCGCAGGGCGTAGTACGTGGCATCCATGCGCGCCGGGGCGGCCACGCATCCGGCATAACCCCCGTCCGCGCTACGGCAACGTTCCACCCACGTTAGAACGCGGCCCGGCGGCGGCGGCGCGGAGAGGAGGACCAGTGAGTCTACTGCGAAGCGCGTAGATTCCATGTCTGATTCCAGCCCGGGGCGGCTGCCGAAACCCCCGTCAAGCGTCTGACACGACGATAGGAACTCGATGTGTCTGACATTCTGTTCCACCCTGACCTTCACCCCCGGACCATCCACCCGGCCACTTGCATAGGCCACGCCGGTATGGTAAATTGCACCTAGGGAGACCGTTATGGGGGCAGGGACTGATGGCGAAGGGCCACTCCCGCAATGGAACACAGGAAGATGCCCCGCCCGAGACGCGGGGCGCCGCCCCGCCGGAACCGGCGGCCTTGGCCCTGGCGCCCGGCGGCAGGTGCGAGTTTTCGCTCACCCCTCCCTTCAGCTTCGAACTGACCACCCACAAGCCGCGCTACGGCTTCTGGGCGACCCCCTTTGAGGTTCACGCGCCCGGCTGCCTCTGGTCAGGCTTCTGGACCCCCTCCTGGACCCCGGTGGGGGTCGCCCTGCGGGAAGCCACCACAGCAGGCGAGACCCGCGTCAGGGCTGTCCTGCACTTCCCGCCCCAAACGAGCGCGGCCGGGCGCTCGGAGGCTGAAGCCCATCTCGCCTGGATGCTCGGGGTCGGCGAGGACATCACCCCGTTCTACCAGCTCTGCCGGGGGCAGGCCGTCCTTGAGGAGGCGGCGCGGGATCTCTACGGCATGCGCGACACCCCGTTCGCCGACGACATCACCGCTCTGGTGGTCGCAATCACGCTGCAGATGACCAGTTGGAAGCGAAGCCAGGAGATGGTGGCTGCCATCTACCGTCACTTCGGGGTGCGCCTTGCCTTCGACGGCCGCGAGGTGGTCGTCGTCCCGCCGCCGCAGCGCCTGGCCCACACCCCGGCCGAGGAACTCAGGTCGTCGGCCCGCCTGGGGTACCGCGCCGAGTTCCTGGTTCGGGCGGCGGCGCATATCGCGCGGGGTTTCCCGGGCCCCCGCGACCTCCAGCGGCTAAAGCCCGAGGAGGCCACCCGCCTGTTGCTGGGCATTCCCGGCGTCGGCCGTTACTCCGCTGACATCATGACGCCGCATCCGTCCTTCCCCGTAGACAGCTGGAGCCGCCCGATATTCGCCCGCCTGCTCGGGCTCGAGCTCAGCGACCGCGCGGAGCGGGACCTCGAACGAATACGCACGGCCGCCAAGGAACGGTACGGCTCGTGGCAGTCCTATGTGTACGCGTACGTTCTGCACGACTGGGACCGGCTGGCCCCGCGCCTCGGCCGATTGCCGACGACCCCCTGACCCCGGGGCGCCATCCGATCAGCCCGGTCGCGGCCCGCAGATGTCGTCCATCGGGGGTATCGGGCCCAGGTTCCAGTCCTTCAGCCAGCGCGGGCCCATCTCCCACTTGGGCGTGGTCTTAGGCAGGATGAGGGGCACCGGCCAGCCGTCAGCCCCCTTGACCCTGGACAGTCTGTAAACCACGAGCAACTGCTGCCACGGGTCAAGGTCGGCCAGGTTCAAGTCCGCTCCCCACCGGTCCATCAGCCAGTAGCTGCCCAGGGCCAGGAACCCGGCCAGCAGAGGGGCGGCCTGGCCTTCTACAACCACCCCGTTGCCGCCGCGGCTGAAGCGCTCGATGCGGTAGGGCTTCAGCGCGGCTTCAACAGTGTCGCCGGCCCGGACTATGAAGTCATACGGCACGATGACCCCTTTGATGTTGCCAAAGGCGACCAGCATGTTCATGAACCCGAACAGGTTGGGGTTGCGACTCGAGAAGTACAGGGCCATGATGTCGACCTTCATGCGCAGGCGTTCAAGAAGATACCACGGGATGGTCCCGTAGTAGCCCGAATCCACGAGGGCTACTGCTTTGGGTGGACTGAGGGCCGCGTTGAGGTAGTCGACGAGGTCAAGACTGGACGAAGCCGGTGGCCTCGACCGAGATGCCTCCCCGTCTCCCGCCGGCGAGTCGTCGAGCCCGAGGAGCCGCCGGTTGAGGTTCAACGGCGTGACCTTGATACGCCATTTGAGCTTGCGGGCCAGACGCACGGCCGCCGGGTAGAACAATAACGCGTCGCGGCCGAGGACGAACATCTCGTTGATCTTGCGGTGGCGGCATACGGCGAGACTTGCGTAAGCGAAAGCCATCCACAGGCTGACCCACGGCGTGAGCATGTGGAGGTAGGGCAACGCCCGCTCGCACAAGTAAGCCGAGAGGGCCTGGTCGGAGTTGACGCCGGCGTTGAGCCGCTGCAACCGCGCGAATACGTGATCAGCCAGGTCCCTGGGCAGCTCTGCCCGCAGCCAGCCGCTGAGCCCATGGTTCAAGCCCTCGGCCATTTCCGGCGATACCGGCCCCTCCGGATCGCAATCCCACATCCGGGCCGTCTCGACGGCCAGATCCCTGAGGGACCTGACCTGCCCGAGCCTGTCGACCAGGGAAGAGATACCCTGCACGCTCGGCCCCGCGCTGGTCATCATCAACTCACCTGCTCGAGGGAAGAGTCAGGCAGGTTCGACAAGGCTCTCTACAGAGACGACCCCTTCCATGCCCCTCACTGCACGGATGGCATCGCTCACCTGGGCGCTGGAGGCATCCAGGAAGGCGGCAAGGTCGGCGGCCCCCAAGAGCATGTAGGTGCTGCTGGTCCAGGGGAGTGCCCGCAACATGCCGAGGAGATCCTGGATGCGGGCCGCCTGCGCGAGGATCAGGCACAGGGCGCGCCGGTGCCCGGCGCCGGCGGGGCCGGCGGGGCCGGCGGGGCCGGCATGGTCCTCCGCCCATGGGCCGTAACCCAGGAGGGTCTCCGTGGACAACACCCCGGGTAAGAGGCTGGCCCTGAGGGCGAGTTGCCCGATAGCGTCTACGTCTTGTCCCCGCACATCAGCGACAAGGTCAAAGCGGCCGTGAATCAGGAAGGCCGCGCGAACCCCCGCCCACCCTGCCAATGCCGCCAGGGCCTCCCGTTCGCTGGCTGGCCCCACGCGAGTCAATATGCAGCCGCGCGCGACTGGTCCGTTACCCGGCATGGCCCGCCCCCTTCCCGGGTTCAGCAAAACAGATTCGCTACTGGTATATTATACCATAGCCAGCACCCGCGGTCAACCGGGCTGCGGCGAGCCCGGCCGCAAGCGAGCGACCGCGCCCACGGCGACGACAAATGGCAGCATGCCGGCGGCGAACACCCAGAACGCGGCCCGGCCCATACTGCCGAACGCCATGCCTCCCAGCGCGGGGCCCAGGATGAAGCCGCCGTCGGACAGGGTCCCGAAGAAGCCAAAGGCACGAGCCCGGTCGCGCTCATCCAGGTACGCGTCGCGCAGCAGCTTGCGCGTGAGGATGTACACCAGGCACTGCGTGATCATGAACCCGCCGAAGATCAGAAAGGCAGCCGTCAAGGTCAGGCGGAACCCGAGGGCGGCGACCGCAAGCGCGCCGAGCAGGAGGGCGCCAGTCATGAGCCTGATCGGATGGCCGCGGTCGCACAGCCGGCCCAGTGCCAGGGACCCGACAGTGAACACAGCCAACCCCAGCGTGAATACCAGTGAGATGTGCTGGGTGCCGAAGCCTTGTCCAGCCAGCTGCAGGGGCAAGACGGGCTCCACCATGCCATAGGCGAGGTTGTTCGCCAGGTCCACGCACCCCAAAGCCCCGGCGGCGCCCAGCCCCGACAAGGCCAGAAGCCACGCCCCCGCACGTTTGCCGCCCTCAAGCCGTGATGCGGGCTCCCGCGGCGGTATGGCGGCCCGGGGTTGCCCTTCGGGGGACCGCGCGGAGGTGAGCAGGAGGGCGCCTGAAAGCAGGTGGACAGCGGCGGCGACAAGGAACGGCAGGGCGACGCCGCCCAGGAGCAGCGCATAGCCTCCCACCACGGGTCCCAGGGCCATGCCAGCCACAGCGCAGGCGCCGAATGCCCCCAATGCCTCGCCCTGCCTGCGCGCGTCGGCTAAGCGAGAGACGAGCGAGTACAGTGCGGGTACGGCCACCCCCTCCAGCACCCCCCAGGCCAGCCTGCTGGCCAGCATGGCCGGAGGCCGGACGAAGAAGGCCAGGCACAGGGTGGGCAGGGCAATGAGCCCGACGGCGGCTGAAGCCACGGCCCGGTCGCCGAACCGGCTCACCAGGATGCCGCCCGCCACCTGTGACGTCGCCCGCCCAAAGGCAAAGACGGTGAACAACAGACCCAGGGTGGCGGTCGCGATGTGATACTGGTCAGCGTATGCGGGCACCACCGGAATGATTATCGTATAGCCGATATTCATCACCGCCACGGCCAGACACAGGGTTCTGAGCCGGGCGTCTTCGACGAGCACGTGGCGGCGGCGGTCACCCATGCTACACATCGCTCCCCGGTCGCCGCGCCGTCAGCCGCTCCGGCGCTAGTATGGCTGGCCCGGCCTCGGCCGCGGCGCGTAGAAGGTGGACGCAAAGGTCCCGTACTGTGCCTCCAGCCCCTGCAGCGTCGCCGGCACGGCCAGGGAAGCCTCCAGCCGGCTCATGAAACCGGGCAGGCAGCCGGCGACTTCCGGGGTCAGCGCCTTGATGCATAGGTACAGACGCAGGGGGCGGAAGCCGTGCTTCATCTTGAACTCGTGGTTGCCACGCCCCATGTCGACCACCAGACAGCCGGACCCCAGCGCCCATTTCATGGTGTGGTACAGCGTCACCACGTAGGTGCTGAAGCGCGGCAGGCTCTCGATATCGATGCCGCCGCACCAGGCGTAAAACGTGCCGCGGTGACGGAAACCGAGAAAGCCGCCCAGAAGCCGGCCATCGGCCTCCAGGTGCGGGAAGGCCATGGCGGCGCCGCACCGCTGCCGCAGGCCGTGGAGGAAAGCGGCGGTGTACAGCGGGCGGATGCCGTGCTTTGCGCACGTGGCGTCGGTCAGCGCGACGAAGGGCTCAACCTGGCCGGGGTCGAGGGTCAGCGAGAAGGTTGCGCCCGCTTCCTGCGACCGCCGCGCGCGGCGGCGCATGTCACGGCGCGTGTCGGTCTTGAGCGAGGCGAGCCAGGCGGCACCGGCGGCGGCATGGGCAGCGGGGACAGGGACACCGCCGTGGCTGGCGCCGCACTCGACCCGGACGTGGCCGGCGTCGATGCATGCGGTCAGAAACCCGTGTTCCTTCAGTGCGGCCAGGAGCGGGTGTCCCTCAGGCACGCCGGGAAAGGCAAGCAGAGCCGCGCCGCCTGCGCGCGCCGCTTCCTCCGCGGCCTCCAGCAGCGGCGGCAGGGCCTGTTCTGTGGCAATATCGGCGCACAGAACGCTGTGGAACGCATACCAGCAGGGCGTGACCAGCATGGGCAACGAGAAGACCGGGTCGTTTAGGCCGGATTCAATGGCGTATCCGCCCCAAAACGGGCTTGCCGTTGTCAGATAGGCGGGGAGGACGGCGACAAGCGCGCCCGAAGCATCGCGCGCCGTTAAATACCAGTAGGCAGCGATAGTTTCGGGCGCCGTTTCCTCATAGGCCCGCAGCCAGGCGTGGGTGTAGAAGAAGGGCGAGCCGGCTCGTTCGACGAGCCCGTCCCATTCCAGGGGCTGCAGGTCGATGGCGCTGCTGAGCGCCTCTACGTGCAGGCTCTGTTGCACAGATATCACCTTCATCCTGGTCTGCCGTGAGCGTCCCCCTGTCGGGCATCCCAGGGGGATGCAGGGGGCTGTCCTGATGGAAGATGATTCTGTGTTCTTACAGCTATATCCTGCTGGCCGCGGGCCAGCCAGTCACGGGCTCTTCTATGAAACCCGGACGCTTGCGGTCTCTCTGGCCGCCTGACACACCCTCTACGACCGCCCCGGAAGCCCCAGGAATGCCATCATCTTCACGCAATTCAAGACTTTCGCCCCATCCACCCAAGGAGGTTTGACCCACCCACGCGGCGAATCGTACCACGCAGACGTCGACCGGGGGGGCGGAGGCGATGTGCTCGCGCTGTGGCCACGCTCTGCTGGCGGTGCTCCTCGTCGCGGCCATCCTCTTCTCCGGCGCGGCGTGCGCGCGGCCGGGCCAGGCCGGGCTGACCCTCGCCGGCTCGACGTCCATCCAGCCCTTCGTCGAGCTCCTCGCCGAGAACTTCATGGCCTCCCACCCGGGCCGGGTCGTGGATGTGCAGGGGGGTGGGTCGAGCGCCGGCATCCAGGCCGCCCTCGACGGCGCCGCCAGCATCGGCATGTCGTCACGCGACCTGAAACCGGGCGAGGAGGGCCTCTTGGAGCACTGCATCGCCTACGACGCCATCGCCCTCATCGTGAACCGCCAGAACCCGGTGACGTCCCTGGCCCTCGACCAGGTCCGGGCCATATTCAGCGGTCAGGCGCGGGACTGGAGCGACGTCGGCGGGCCGCCGCACCGCATCACCGTAATCAGCCGCGAGGAGGGCTCGGGCACCCGCTCGGCGTTCGACGACACGGTCATGGGCGAGGTGGAGGTTACGCCGCGGGCGCTGGTCCAGGACTCCAACGGCGCCATCCGCGAGGTGGTGGCCGGCGACCCGTGGGCGCTCGGCTACATGTCGCTGGGGCTTTTAGATGAACGCGTGCGGGCGGTGGCGCTGGACGGGGTGTCCCCGTCGGTGGCGAGCGCCCTGAATAGAGAGTACCGCCTGGTGCGGCCGTTCCTGTTCCTGACGCGCGGCGCGCCCGCGGGCCTGGCACGGGAGTTCATCGACTACGTGCTGGGGCCGGAGGGGCAGCTTCTTTTGGCCGGGGAGGGCCTGGTGCCGGTCAACCCAAGCGAAGCGGCGGGGCGGTGAGGGGCATGAGCGGCGCGCGGGGCGCAAGCGGCGCGCGGGGGGCAAACGGCGTGCGGGGCGCAAGCGGCGTGCGGGGCGCGGGCGGCGGGCGGCGGGGCGGCCGCTGGCTCAAGCTGTCGGATCGCGCCATCGAGCGCCTGCTGATGGTGGTCGCGTTCACGTCGATCGCCGCCCTGCTTCTCATCACCGTATTCATCTTCGCCGGCGGCCTGCCGGTGCTCGTCCGCACCCGCGTCGTGGGGCTCGTCGCCGGATTGCGCTGGGCGCCGACGCACGGCAGCTTCGGCATCCTGCCCATGCTCCTGGGCTCGCTCCTGGTCACCGGCGGCGCCCTCGCCGTCGGCGTGCCGCTGTCGCTTCTTTGCGCCGTGTTCCTGTCCGAGGTCGCGCCGGCGCGCGTGGCGCGGCTCGTGAAGCCCGCCATCGAGGTCCTGGCGGGCATTCCCTCGGTGATATACGGGTTCATCGGCCTCATCGTGCTCGTGCCGCTGATCCGGACATGCCTCGGCGGGCCGGGGTTCTCCGTGCTGGCGGCGGCGGTCGTGCTCGGGGTCATGATCCTGCCCACGCTCACCAGCATCTCCTACGACGCCCTGCGGGCCGTGCCCGACGCGTACCGCGAAGGTGCGGCGGCGCTGGGGGCGACACGCGCCCAGGCCATCCGCATGGTGCTGCTGCCAGCGGCGCGGCGGGGCATCGTGGTGGCCATGATACTGGGGCTCGGTCGCGCCCTCGGTGAGACGATGGCCGTGATCATGGTCGCCGGCAACGCCACAATGATACCGTCATCGCTCCTCGACCCGGTGCGCACGCTGACCACGAACATCGCGCTTGAGCTCGGCTACGCCTCCGGGCTGCACCGCGACGCGCTCTTTGCCACCGGGGCGGTGCTGTTCGTGATGATCATGCTCCTCTCGCTCCTGGCCGGCTTCCGGCCGCAGCGGGCGAGAAGGTAGGAAGTGATGCCGCGATGACGCCGCTTGAACCGGCGCAATTGCCGAGCCTGCCGCGGCCGCGCCTGGGCCCGCGCCTAGAGCAGCACGCCCTCACCGCGCTCCTGTGGGCCGGCACGTTGGCCGTCCTCGGCATCCTCGCGTTCATCGTCGTTTTCATCCTGGTGCGCGGCGTGCCCGCGCTGTCGTGGGCCTTCCTGACCCAGAGCCCGACCGAGATGGGCCGCGCCGGCGGCATCCTGCCCGCCATCATCGGCACCGCCGTCCTGTCGCTCCTGGCCGTGGCCATCGCTACCCCGCTCGGCGTCGGCACCGCCATCTACCTCGCCGAGTACACGGCCGCCGGCCCCCTGACCCGGCTCATCAGGCTGGGCGCCGAGAGTCTGGCCGGCATCCCGTCTATAATATTCGGGCTTTTCGGCTTCATCTTCTTTGTCATAAACCTGGGGCTGGGCTGGTCGATCCTCTCGGGGGCGCTCACGCTGGCGATAATGATCCTGCCCACGGTGATCCTGACTGCGGAGGCGGCGATCCGCGCCGTGCCCGGCGCCTACCGCGAGTTGAGCTTCGCGCTCGGCGCCACGCGCTGGCAGACCGTGACGCGCGCCGTCCTGCCCTCGGCCCTGCCCGGCATATTCACCGGCGTCATGCTCGGGCTCGGGCGCAGCATCGGCGAGACGGCGGCCGTCATCTTCACCGCCGGCACCGCGCTGCGCCTGCCGGCGTCGGCGTTCAGCTCCGTGCGCACCATGGCCGTGCACTTCTACCTTCTTGCGCGCGAGGGCATATCGATGAAAAACGCCTACGGCACCGCCGCCATCCTCCTTCTGTCGATCCTGGCCATGAACGTCCTCTCGTACTGGGCGATGCGGCGCCTGGGGGCGTTCCGGGGGGCGCGGCCATGAGCGGCGGGAAGATGCCCACAAACGGCGGGAAGATGCCCACAGACGGCGAGCGCCCGGCGAAGGTCAGCCTGCGCCAGGTGAGCGTGTACTACCGGGACCTGCCCGCCCTGCGCGCGGTGGACCTCGACGTGCCACCGAGGGGCCTGCTGACGATCATGGGCCCGACGGCCAGCGGCAAGACGTCGGTTCTGCGGGTCATAAACCGCATGAACGACCTCGTGCCCGGCTCGCGCCACGAGGGCCGGGTGCTCGTCGACGGCGAGGACGTGTACGCGCCGGGCGCCGACCCGGCCGCCATCCGCCGCCGCGTGGGCATGGTGTTCTCGCTGGCCATGCCGCTCCCGCTGTCGGTGTACGAGAACGTCGCCTACGGGCCGCGCCTGCAGGGCGGCTGGCCGCGCCCGCGCCTCGACGACCTGGTCGAGGAGTGCCTGCGGGCGGCGGTGCTGTGGGACGAGCTGAAGGACCGCCTGCACGACCCGGCGCGCTTTCTGTCCGGCGGCCAGCAGCAGCGCCTGGCCGTCGCCCGGTGCCTGGCGACCCGGCCGGAGGTCCTGCTCCTGGATGAGCCGACCGCCGGGCTTGACCCCATCTCGACCCTGCGCATCGAGGGCCTCCTCCGGGTGCTCGTCAAGAACTACACCGTCATCCTGGTCACGTCGAGCCCGCAGCAGGCAGCCCGCGTCGGCGGCCAGGTCGCCTTCTTCTACATGGGCGAGCTGGTCGAGCGGGGGCCGGCGAAGAAGCTCTTCGTCACCCCGGCCACCAAGCGCACCGAGGATTACATCTCGGGAAGGTTCGGGTGATACCAATGGCGACTTCACCGTATAGTATCGAAGTGCGGGGGCTGAACCTGTGGTACGGGCAGCACCACGCCCTGCGCGACATCAACGTCGCCTTTCACCGGAACCTGATCACGGCCATCGTCGGGCCATCGGGGTGCGGCAAGTCCACCCTGCTCAGGTGCTTGAACCGCATGAACGATACAATTGAAGGGGTACGCATCGCGGGCCGGGTCACCTTTGACGGCCGGAACATCCTTGAGCCGGGCATCGACCTCACCGCGCTGCGGCGGCACCTGGGGATGGTGTTCCAGCGGCCGAACCCGTTCCCGCTCTCGGTCTTTGAGAACGTCGCCTTCGGGCCGCGCGTGCACGGCACGAGCAGCCGCGAGCGGTTGATGGAGATAGCGCGGTCGAGCCTGGCGGCGGTGGGCCTGTGGGACGAGGGCCGGGGCGCCCTGCACCGGCCGGCGCTCGACCTGCCGCTCGGCCAGCAACAGCAGCTCTGCCTGGCGCGGGTTCTGGCGGTGGACCCCGAGGTGGTCCTGCTCGACGAGCCGTGCTCCGCCCTGGACCCCATCTCGACGACGCGCATCGAGGACTTGATGCGGACGCTCCGGGGGCGTTATACTATTATTATCGTCACCCACAACATGCAGCAGGCGGCGCGCACCTCCGACCGCACCGTCTTCCTCATGGACGGCGTGCTGGTCGAGGAGGGCCCGACGGAGCGGCTGTTCCACGCGCCCGCCGACCCCCGGACGGAGCGTTACCTGACGGGCAAGCTTGGATCCAGAAGACAGTGAGGAGGCCGGCCGCCGATGCGCGAAACCTTTGCCCAGAGCCTCAAGGCGCTGCAGGATGACCTGGCCAGGATGGGCGCCATCGTCGAGTCGATGGTCCACCAGGCGCTGGAGGCGCTCGCCCGGCGCGACATCGCGCTGGCCAACAAGGTCATGGCCATGGACGACGACATCGACCATCTCAACCTCGACATCGAGAACCGCTGCCTGGAGCTGATCGCACTCCAGCAGCCGCTGGCGCGGGACCTGCGCACCATCGCCGCCGCGATGAAGATCATCACCGACATCGAGCGCATGGGCGACTACGCCGTCGACATGGCCAAAGAGGCGATAAAGCTTGCCGACCGGCCGCTGTTCAAGCCGCTGGTGGACATCCCGCGCATGGGCGAACTGGTCAAGGAGATGCTGCGCGAGAGTCTGGAGGCGTTCGCCAGCCGCGACCTCGACCTTGTGCGGCGCGTCATCGAGCGCGACGACGCCGTCGACCACCTGCAGCGCGCGCTTTTTGACGAACTCATCGACTTCATGGTCAAGGATTCGAGCCTGGTGTTCCAGTCCGTGCACCTGATCATGATCACCCGTTACCTCGAGCGCATCGCCGACCACATCACCAACGTCGGCGAGCGCGTGATATACATGGAAACCGGGGAGCTGGCCGAGTTCCACAAGTAGCTCTTGCGCAGAGCAAGGCAGCCGGTGAGCTCATGAAATGGAGGCCCTTGCAAAATGCCGTCAGCCGGCCCGGGCGCAGCCGCCGCTGACGACGGGCCGAAGCCCAACGCCCTACATGTCTTCGCCCTCGCGCTGCAATCATTCACGGTAATGTTCGTCTACGGCCTGTCGCGGGTGGTCATGCCCCTGTACCTGGTTTCGCTGGGTTTCTCGCTGGCCGGCACCGGCCTGCTCATCGCCGTGGGCGGCGTGGGGAGCATGGCGGCAAGCCTCATCACCGGGGCGGCCATCGAGCGCGCCGACCGGCGCGCGGTCCTCGGCTGGTCGACGGCGTTCCTCGGCGCCCTGTACGCCTGTTACATCTTCACGACCACCCCGGGCAGCATCAGCGCGCTACGCCTGGTCCACGGGGCGGCCACGCCCATCGTCAGCGTGGCCAGCATGATGCTGTTCAACGACATCGGAGGCAAGCGCAGCGGCCGCGTCGCTGGCGTCGTCAACCAGTGCGGCTCGGTGGGCCTCGTCGTCGGCCCGCTGGCCGGCGGCGCCGCGCTGCAGCTTGCCGGGCCTCGCGGGGCGTTCCTCCTCGCGGCGGCGGTTGTTCTGGCGGGGGCGGCCGCCGTCTTCGCGCTCCTGCCGCGGCAGGGGAGCCGGCGCGAGCCGGTGCGGGCGCGGCGCCGGGAGCGGGCGCCGTTCCGTCCCGACCCGCGCTTCTATCTCGTTCTGGGCGTGAACGTGCTCGACTACGTCGCCTTCCAGGTCTGGATGCTGCTCCTGCCCGTGCACCTCAAGGCGGACGGGGCCCCCGAGACCCTCATCGGCACTCTGATCACGCTGCACAGCCTCGCCTACGCCCTGCTGCAGTCCTACTGTGGCCGGGTGGCTGACGCCGGCCGGGGCATGCTGCTCATCGCCGCCGGCGCGTGCGCCTGCGGCGCCCTCGTTTGCCTCATTCCGGTGGTCCAGGCCGCGTGGGCGCTGGCGGCCGTGGCCATCGGACTCGGCGCGGCGCTAGCGCCGACGTACTCGGGCATCTTCGTCGAGACGTCGCGCGGCGGCGGCGAAGACGGGAGGGCGCGGGCGCTGGGCCTGCTGAGCGCCTCGTCGGCGTTCGGGGGCACGGTGGGCGTGGCCCTCGCCGGCGTTCTGGGCGGGCTGTCGATGGCCGTCGGTTTCGGGGCGACGCTGGTGATGTACTGGGCACAGGCCGCCCTGGCCGGGCTGCACGCGGCCACGTCGGGCGAAGCCCGGCCGCGGCCAGGGAAGCCGGATCGCACGCCGCCGCCGCCGCCGCTGCCGGCCAGGTGAGCAGCTGTTCCCCGCCGCATCCCCCGCGCCACCGCACCGCGCCAACCCCAAGCCGGTCCTGAAGCCCGCCTGTCGAACCGCCCTGAAGCTCGCCTGTCGAACCCCGCGGCATCGCAGACCAGACGACACCCACCTGTCGAAGCGCGTTGACACATACACCCATCGGTGGTAAAATATGGTCCAGGAGTAAAGTCCTGGTCAAGAGTCAATTGGCCATGCCGTGCGATCCCTGTTGTCAGGCTCTGGCTAGAACCTGGCCCTGGGGGGTGGCCCCGCGTGCAGCGACTCCTGGTCCTGGCGGTCATCGGTCTTCTGGCTGAACTCGTCGACGGTTCACTGGGCATGGCCTACGGGGTGACCATCACCTCGCTCTTGGTCGCCACGGGGCTTGCCCCCGTGCTCGCGTCCGCATCCGTGCACAGCGCCGAGGTCGTCACCACCATGGCGGCGGCCGTCTCCCACTGGCGCCTGGGCAATACCAACGCCCGTCTCATCTCCGGGCTGGTGCTACCCGGCGCGGTGGGCGCCTTCTGCGGGGCGCTGTTTTTGGCCTCCGTCCCGGGAGGGACGATAAAGCCCTTCGTCTCCGGCTACCTGCTCCTCCTCGGTTTCTTCATCCTGGCCCGGTTCGCCCGCGGCAGCAGAGTGAGCGCGAATGAACCGCCGCGCCGCCCCCTCACCCGGCCCTGGCTCGCCCTGCTCGGCCTCGTCGCCGGGTTCTTCGATGCCAGCGGCGGCGGCGGCTGGGGGCCGATCGCCACCACCACCCTGCTGGCGCGGCGAGAAGCGCCTCCGAACCAGGTCATCGGGTCAGTCGATGCCAGTGAGATGGTGGTGACCATAGCCGCCACCCTGGGCTTCTTGTTCTCGATGGGGCTGAAGGGGGTAAACCCATGGTGGGTGCTGGCGTTGATCGTGGGCGGGGTCATCGCCGCGCCGATTGCCGCCTGGCTGGTGCGGAGGATCCCCACCCATCTTTTAGGGATCCTCGTTGCCGGGGTGATCCTCTTCACCAACGCCCGCACCCTGCTCGGCGCCACAGGGGCCCCGCCGGCGGCGGTGGCCCCCGCCTACGGGGCACTGGGCGGGCTGTGGGCCCTGGTCCTCGCGTATCGGCTCGCCACGGGGCGCCGCACGAAGCGGCCGACCCCGCCCGGGGGCGCGGGGGCGTGCGACCACGCCGGGCCAGCCGCGCCCGCGGATCAAGGGTGACAATATCACAGACCGACGGCACCGACCAGGCAGACCGCTTGACGTGGGATCGCGCTTATGGTACAATAACGATCTGGAGTCAGCCAGCAGCCTTTAGATGGCCGGTCCTTGAAAACCGAACAGCGTGCCTTGTGCCGTACGCGTGGGTGATTCCGCCCGGTGGAAGCCGGGCGTGCCGGATCGTGAATTCAGGGGTAAGGACGCCCCGGGGCGGGCCGGTGAGAGCTGG